>Ga0068851_10000079_pt1 | contig 54347 bp, 49 predicted proteins | sample KBSCornC12_FD_66588 | JGI IMG/M metagenome (GOLD analysis project Ga0068851, IMG submission 66588) | Corn rhizosphere microbial communities from Kellogg Biological Station, Michigan, USA - KBS Corn C1-2 | ecosystem: Host-associated > Plants > Roots > Rhizosphere > Soil ...
TGGAGCGGGAAACGAGACTCGAACTCGCGACCCCGACCTTGGCAAGGTCGTGCTCTACCAACTGAGCTATTCCCGCAAATGGCGTCCCCTAGGGGACTCGAACCCCTGTTACCGCCGTGAAAGGGCGGTGTCCTAGGCCACTAGACGAAGGGGACACACGTACAACATTCACTGCTTAACCGCGTTTTGCTGTGTGCTTTACGCGTTAAGTGGCGCGCATTCTATGGACGGATTGAAAGATCGTCAACCCCCAAGGATAAATTTATTAAAATCAATGACTTCCCCCAGCTTTTCGGGCTCATGGGGGGATTGTGCGCGTCCGGGCTTTGACGCCTATATTCTGGCGCCCGACAAGACGCTATAGTTCGCTCCAGCAAATGATGGCAATGTGCATCCATGCAGGGAGCGCCTATGCCTATAGAAGCAAACTACCCGGGCAACTGGTCGATCAGTCCTATCCGCCGGATGGCCCAGTCACTACACTCCACTGTAAACCCTATAAAGAGGTCACACCGGTGACACCACTCATGATCACCCTGCTGGTAATAGCCGGGATCGCAATACTGATCGCCATTGGCTACATGAACCACGTGGTGGAAAACAACAAGCTGGAAAAGAAGCGCACCGAGATCGAGCTTAACGATCGCCTGCGCCGTTGCGGTGAAATCACCGAGACCTTCCCTGGCCAGTTGATGACCCCGGCGCTCAAGCTGTTGCTGACCCGCCTGGAACTCAACGTCAACCAGCGCCTGCTGAACCTGAATAAAGGCAGCATGGCGCTCAAGGCCCGCATCGCCGAGCTGAATACGCTGGTCGCCCAGGGCGAATCGATCCCGGTGAACAACCCGCCCGCGCCAATCCAGACCGAAGCCAAGGCCAAGGATGTGCGTTTCCTGCTCGAAGCCCTGCACGGCCAGGTCACCCGTGCGGCCCAGGACGGTTTCCTGCCGGCCAACGAGGCCAAGCACTGGATCCGCGAGATCCGCCATATCCTGGTGTTGCTGCATATCGAGTTCTTCAACAACCTTGGCCAGCACGCCCTGCAACAAGGCCAGCCGGGCCAGGCGCGGCTGGCATTCGAGCGTGGCGTGCAGTACCTGCGCAAACAGCCGGAGCCGGTGATCTACAGCGCACAGCTGCAACACCTGGAAGCCCAACTGGGACGCGCCAACTCCACGGTGCTGACCAACAGTAAGCCGGCCGAAGACGAAGTCAACGAACTGACCGAAGGCCTCAAAGTGGTCGACGCCGACGCCGAGTGGAAGAAGAAAGTCATCTACGACTGATTCGCCGGCTGTAAGACTGGCCTGTGGTGAGCCCGCTCACCACAGCAATAAAAGCCACGCCAGTACAAACCACCTCGCTGCTTCACAAGATGCCATCACTTTGCATCTATCCCCCCGTCCCCGACTAGCGTAAAAAAGTGCCCCTCACTCCATGAAGTCAGAGGCCCGCTATGCCTGTCGCCGTCATTGATGGACAACCGCTGCACTACGTCGACCAGGGTTCCGGCCCCGTCGTCCTGCTGGGCTCAAGCTACCTGTGGGACCGCGACATGTGGGCGCCGCAGATCGAAGCCCTGTCGCAACAGTACCGGGTGATCGTGCCCGAGCTGTGGGGCCATGGCGAATCCGGCCCGCTGCCCGCAACAACCCGCTCCCTCGACGACCTCGCGCGCCAGGCCCTGGCCCTGCTGGACCAGTTGGATATTCCACAGATCAACCTGGTCGGCCTCTCGGTCGGCGGCATGTGGGGCGCACGCCTGGCGCTGCTGGCTCCCGAGCGCATCAACAGCCTGGTGCTGATGGACACCTACCTGGGTGCCGAGCCCGAAGCCACGCGCCAGTATTACTTCTCGCTGTTCAAGATGATCGAAGACGCCGGCACTATCCCCGGGCCGTTGCTGGACGTGGTCGCGCCGATCTTCTTCCGCCCGGGTATCGACCGCGAATCCGCGCTGTATCAGGATTTCCGCAAGCAATTGCAGGGCTACTCCAAGGAGCGCCTGCTGCAGAGCATCGTGCCCCTGGGTCGCTTGATCTTCAGTCGCGAAGATGTACTGGGACAGTTGCCCAAGCTGGACGCCGACACCACCCTGGTGATGTGCGGCGAACAGGACAAACCGCGCCCACCTGCCGAATCCGAGGAAATGGCCGGCCTGATCGGCTGCAGCCTGATCCTGATCCCGCAAGCCGGGCATATCAGCGCCAGGGAAAACCCGGACTTCGTCAACGAAGCCCTGCTGACCTTCCTCGCCAACAACGCCTGACCGCCCTCCCCTGTGATCGCCGCATGAACGCTGCGATCACAGGCGGAAGTGCCCGACCATCCCCTTGAGTTCCGCGCCCAGCTGCGCCAGCTGAATGCTCGATGCGGCGTTGCCCTGCATGCTCAATGCCGACTGATCGGCACTGGCACGGATACTGGTGACACTGCGGTTGATCTCCTCGGCCACCGAGCTTTGCTCCTCGGCCGCCGCGGCAATCTGCTGGTTCATCTGCTGGATCAGCGACACCGCCACCGCGATGCTGCCCAGGGCACTCTCGGTCTCCAAGGCATCGCTCACCGCCAGCTTCACCAGTTCGCCGCTTTGCTGGATCTGCTGCACCGAGGACTGGGCCGCGTTGCGCAAGGTACTGACCAGCCGCTCGATTTCTTCGGTCGATTGCTGGGTACGCTTGGCCAACGCCCGCACTTCATCCGCCACCACCGCGAAACCACGGCCCTGCTCGCCGGCACGGGCGGCTTCGATGGCGGCATTGAGGGCCAACAGGTTGGTCTGTTCGGCCACGCTTTTGATCACACTCAACACAGTGCCGATGTTCTGGATCTCGGCGCTCAGGCTCTCGATGCTGGCGCTGGCACTGGTGCTGGAGGTGGCCAGCAATTCAATACGCTGCAAACTCTGGCGCACCACCCGCTGGCCGCTGTCGACTTTGTCGTCCGCTGTCTGTGCGGCTTGCGCGGCTTCTTCGGCGTTGCGCGCCACGTCATGCACGGTAGCGGTCATCTGGTTCATCGCCGTGGCGACCTGCTCGGTTTCTTCTTTCTGGCTACTGACTTCGACGTTGGTTTGTTCGGTAACGCTGGACAATGAGTGAGCCGAGCTGGCCAGTTGCTCGATACCGGCCTGCAGGCCGCTGACCATATGGCTCAGGCCATTGCCCATCTGCTGCATCGCCTGCATCAGTTGGCCGATCTCATCGCGGCGACTGACCTCCATGCGCCCGCTCAAATCGCCGGCCGCAATCTGCTGGGCAACCGCAATCACACTGCGCAGCGGCGCGACGATCAAGCGGGTGATCACCCAGGCCGCGATCAACCCCACCAACAGCGCCAGGGCCGAAGAGCCGATGATCAGCATCGCGCTTTTCTTCAACTGTGCCTGCATCGACAGGTCTTCAGTGTCGTACGCCTGGTTGACCCGGCCGACCACTTGCTCGGCCCGATCATGCAACTGCTTGTAGACCACCTTCTCCTGGGCCAGCAGGCCGGTGTACTCGCCGAGTTTTTCACTGAACGAAGCAATATGCCCGGAGACCTCATTCAACACCGTCTGGTAACCGAGGTCCTTGACCGCGGTTATCAGTGTTTCAACCTGGGCCAGCGCCTGGTCGGCCTGCTCGATCTTGCCTTGCTCGGCGTCATCGGCGTCTACCTTGCGGCTCTGGTCCAGACGTATGTGGGCTTCGTTCATGGCTTGCAACATCAGCCGTGAAACCTGGCTGACCTGCCCTGCCTGCTCGATAAACTCGGCGCCCTCCTTGCCCTGGCTTTCCTTGAGGCCATAGGCACCGTCGTCAGCCAGCCCGGCCTGCAGCACATCGAGGTTGTTGGCCACGCTGGACACTGACCAACTGGCCATTTCCAACGCCAGGTCCTTGGTCTGGGTCAATTCGACAAACTCATCGAACGCCTTGCGGTAGGCGGCCAGGGCCTGTTCCACATCCGTCATGACGGGCACGTTGGCCGCCGACTGGGCCTTGAGGCTCGCCGCGAGCGCGGCCAAGGCATCGACACTTTCATGCAGGGCGTCGACGGCCTTGGGGTCGGCATGCAACGCGTAGTCCTGCTCGATCAGGCGCACCTTGAGCAAGCCGCTGTTGAGCGACGACATGGCCTTGAGGCCTTCGAAGCGCTGGCCAACGGATTGCAGGGACCACACGCCGATGGCCGCGACCAGAGCGGTCAACAGCAATACCAGGGTGAAGCCCAAGCCCAGTTTTTTTGCCATACCGAGGTTGGCGAAGCGTCGTTGCACGGCCGAAATCATTGCACTTGCATCCTCTTGCAATGGCAGATGCCATCAAGCCCGGTTTACACAAGCGAGATTGGCAACCACAAGGCACCGAACACAAGTCATTGGCGCCACAATAATGGCAAAAAGCTACACGCTCGTCGTTTTCAGAATGGTCGAGGTCGATCTGGCAGGTCCCATGGCGCGGAATAACGCCAGTGCCCGTTGATCATCAGCATAGGCCACATTGATTCGCAGCCACTCACTCGGCTCATCCGTTGGACTGAACAATGCCCCCGGTGACAACAAAACCCCCAGCCGCCGGGCATACGCCTGCAACCGCGACCGATCCCCTGCCCCTGGCCGCGCCCACACGAACATCCCGCCGGCAGGGTTGGCGAACACCTCCCATTCCTCATCCTCCAGCACCTGCAAGGTCGCAGCCATTTGTGCACTCAGCCGCTTGCGCAGGCGCTGCACCCACTTGCGATAGGTGCCATTAGCCAGCAGCGTCGCCACTACGGCCTCGGCAAACCGCGAAGTCCCGAAGCCGGTCAGGGTCTTGAGGCTGGCCAATTGCGCGATGATCGCCGTGCTCGCACTGAGATAACCCACGCGCAAGGCACTGCTCAGGGTCTTGGAAAAGCTTGCGACGTAGATCACCCGGTCACCGTGGGGTAACGCCGAGAGCCGTGTGCAACTGGCGTGTTGCAGATCGCCAAACACGTCCTCTTCGATAATCAAAAAGTTATCGCGGTGCGCCAGCTCCAACACACGCTCCGCCACGGTGCGACTCAGGCTGGAACCGGTGGGGTTGTGATACAGGCTATGGATGAACAGGCATTTGGGCCGATGACGCTGCAGCAAGGCCTCAAGCGTCGCGATGTCCGGCCCGCCACGGGTGCGTGGCACGTGCAGCAGTTGCACACCATGAAATACCAATTGCCGATAAAGGTTGCCGTACCCCGGCGTTTCAACCATCACGCAATCGCCGGCCTTGAGCAGGGTGCGTATCAGCAGGTCCTGTGCATGGCTGGCGCCCGCCGTGGTGAGGATGCCGTCAAGTTGGGTGGGGATGTGGACCTGTGTCAGGCGCTTGAGCAATTGCTCACGCAATGCCGGAAGCCCCAATGGGGTGCTGTAGTTGAACAGCGCCGCCGTGTCGCAGCGGGTGACTTCGCGAATCGCGTAGCTGATGTCATCGCTTTCGCGCCAGGCATCAGGCAGCCAGCCGCAGCCCAGTTTCAGCTCGCCCAACGGGTTATCGGCAAAGGCGCCCCAATCTCGCTCGGCACCTTCATACCACTGGTTTTCGTGCACCGTCGGTGGCTGGGCCACGCAGAAACCCGACCCCTGTTTCGAAACCAGCACGCCCTGGGCGACCAACCGCTCGAATGCCTCGATCACACTGGACTGGCTGAGCAGGTTATCGAGGGCCACCTGGCGAACGGAGGGCAAGCGTGTACCAGGGCTCGCCCCACTCGTGCGAATCCATTGCGCCACCGCGCTGATGATTTGCTGCACCACCGGTACAAGGGCTTGTCGATCGATCCCTAAATCCATGCGCAACTCACTTCAACTGTCTGTAATTCAACCCGGGACAGTTAAGCACAGAAGCCCATGTCGGCCCCTCGCCAACTTTTATTAAATTATTGATTTTATTGAGTTATTTACCTGCTGATACACATTCTGACAAGGCACCGTGCCAGCTATGGAAAAACCTCACACCCTCCCAGGCCTTTTCGAATGGAGGGCGACCTGAGGTCCTAGATAGCCGTCGCGCCACCGTCCACTGCCAAGGCGTGACCGGTGGTAAAGGCCGCACCGTCGCTGCACAGGTACAGCACCGCGCTGGCGATTTCCTCGACCTTGCCGATGCGCCCCACCGGGTGCATGGCAGCGGCGAATTCGGCCTTGCGCGGGTCGGCTTCATAGGCACGCCGGAACATATCGGTGTCGATCACGGCCGGGCAGACCGCATTGACGCGAATGTTCTTCTTCGCATACTCGATGGCCGCCGACTTGGTCAGGCCGATTACCGCATGTTTGGACGCAGCATAAATGCTCATCTTCGGCGCCGCGCCCAACCCCGCGACCGACGCGGTGTTGACAATCGCCCCGCCGCCCTGGGCCAACAGCAGTGGCAATTGATGCTTCATGCACAACCACACGCCTTTGACGTTGACGCCCATGATGGCGTCAAACTCGTCCAGGGTCCCATCCGCCAGCTTGCCCTTCTCGATCTCGATCCCGGCATTATTGAAGGCGTAGTCCAGGCGGCCATGGGCGGCGAGGGTCTGGGCCATCAATTGCTGAACATCCGCCTCCAGCGTGACGTTGCAGCGCACAAACAGCGCTTCGCCGCCGGCCTGGCGGATCAGCGCGACGGTGCCTTCGCCGCCCGCAACGTCCAGGTCAGCGACCACCACCTTCAACCCTTCGGCGGCGAACGCCAGTGCCGTAGCGCGGCCGATACCGGCGGCAGCACCGGTCACCAGGGCGACCTGGCCGGAAAACGTCATGCTCATGAGGGATGTCCTGTGAGGGAAAGTCGTGGGTCGAGTCTAGCCAACGCCGCGCCAGACGCGTCAGCACTATCAAAAGGCCGGTTGAAGCTGCATGAATCGTAGTGATAACAGCCGCCGCCTGACTATCAGCAACACCTATCGACCGGCATTCGCACGCTCGGTGAACCTTGCTCCCGGCCCGTTCAAGGTCTATCACTTCAGGTTCATTTCCAGAAGAGTCACTGCCATGAGCGCCCAGACCAACCGCCAATTCCTGCTCGCCAAGCGCCCGGTCGGCGCGGCCACCCGGGACACCTTCACCTACCAGGAAGTCCCGGTGGGCACGCCCCAGGACGGCCAGGTGCTGGTGCGCAATGAATACCTGTCCCTCGACCCCGCCATGCGCGGCTGGATGAATGAAGGCAAGTCCTATATCCCGCCGGTCGGTATCGGTGAAGTAATGCGCGCCCTGGGCGTGGGCAAAGTGATTGCCTCGAACAACCCGGCATTCGCAGTCGGGGACTACGTCAACGGCGCCCTGGGCGTGCAGGATTACTTTCTGGGCGAGCCGCGGGGTTTCTACAAGGTCGATCCGAAACTGGCGCCCCTGCCCCGTTACCTGTCGGCACTCGGCATGACCGGCATGACCGCCTACTTCGCACTGCTGGACACCGGTGCGCCGAAGGCTGGCGAAACCGTGGTGATCTCCGGCGCGGCTGGTGCCGTGGGCAGCATTGCCGGGCAGATCGCCAAGCTCAAAGGCTGCCGTGTGGTGGGCATTGCCGGCGGCGCCGACAAGTGCAAGTTCCTGGTGGATGAACTGGGCTTCGATGCTGCTATCGATTACAAAAGCGAAGATGTGCCTGCCGCACTCAAGCGCGAGTGCCCCAAGGGCGTGGATGTGTATTTCGATAACGTCGGCGGCGATATCCTCGACGCCGTGCTCAGCCGCCTGGCGCTGAAGGCACGCGTAGTGATCTGCGGCGCCATCAGCCAATACAACAACAAGGAAGCCGTGAAAGGTCCGGCCAACTACTTGTCACTGCTGGTCAATCGCGCGCGCATGGAAGGGTTTGTGGTGATGGATCACGCCGCAGGCTTTGCCGCTGCCGGGCAGGAAATGGCCGGCTGGATGGCCCAGGGCAAGCTCAAGAGCAAGGAAGATATCGTGGAGGGGCTGGAGACGTTCCCGGAAACGCTGATGAAGCTGTTCAACGGTGAGAACTTCGGGAAGTTGGTGCTCAAGGTCAGCTGACCACCCATAGATCTAAATGTTGGAGATCTGAATGTGGGAGGGGCAAGCCCCCTCCCACATTCGAAAATCAGGCGATTTCGGCGACAACTGCCGCCAATGCCTTGGCCGGATCGGCCGCCTGGCTGATCGGGCGACCGATCACCAGGTAATCGGAACCTGCATCCAACGCCTGGCGCGGGGTCAGGATACGGCGCTGGTCATCCTGGGCACTGCCCGCCGGACGAATACCCGGGGTCACCAGTTGCAGCGACGGGTGCGCGGTTTTCAGGGCCTGGGCTTCCAGCGCCGAACACACCAGGCCATCCAGGCCGGCTTTTTGTGCCAGGGCGGCCAGGCGCAGTACCTGCTCCTGGGGCTCGATATCCAGGCCGATACCGGCCAGGTCTTCGCGCTCCATGCTGGTGAGCACGGTCACACCGATCAACAACGGTTTAGGCCCGCTGCGCTGTTCCAGCACCTCACGGCAGGCACTCATCATGCGCAGGCCGCCGGAGCAATGCACGTTGACCATCCACACGCCCATTTCGGCGGCGGCCTTGACCGCCATCGCGGTGGTGTTCGGAATATCGTGGAATTTCAGGTCGAGGAACACTTCGAAACCTTTGTCACGCAGCGTACCGACGATTTCCGCCGCGCAACTGGTGAACAATTCCTTGCCGACCTTGACCCGGCACAGCTTCGGGTCCAACTGGTCAGCCAGCTTCAGTGCGGCGTCACGAGTGGGGTAATCCAGGGCGACGATGATAGGAGTCTGGCAGACGGACATTGGAATGGGCTCTCAGGCAAGTCGAAATCGGCGCGGATTGTAGCGCAAGCGGCGGCGTTGCGGGATCCGATGATCGGTAAATACTGACCAAGCGCTATCGGGCGGGCATTTCAGGGAATTATTTCAAAGCCGATACATTCACGACATGCCCCCAACACGCCTCACGGCTAGCCTCGCTTGCACGACCCACCGACCAGCACTTCCAGCCATGGGGCTGGGCGCCTATGCTGAGCGCAACAACAGGGCAGATGATCGCACTATGCATACCCCTTCCGTCTCCATGAACGACGAGCAAAAAGGCGCGGTGATCGCCGACGACAAACGCTGGAACACCCGCGCGCTGATCGTTGACGACGATGTGCCGATCCGTGAACTGCTGATCGACTACCTGGCCCGCTTCGGCATTCTCGCCAGCGGCGTCACCGACGGTACGGCGATGCGCCAGGCCATGCAGGCCGAAACCTTCGACGTGGTGGTGCTCGACCTGATGCTGCCGGGCGAAGACGGCCTGTCGCTGTGCCGCTGGCTGCGCGCGGAATCGGATATCCCGATCCTGATGCTCACCGCCCGCTGCGAACCCACTGACCGCATCATCGGCCTGGAGCTGGGCGCCGACGATTACATGTCCAAGCCCTTCGAACCCCGTGAGCTGGTAGCGCGCATCCAGACCATCCTGCGCCGTGTGCGTGACGACCGTACCGAACAACGCGCCAATATCCGCTTCGACAATTGGCGCCTCAACAGCGTGCTGCGCCAACTGGTCGCCGACGATGGCCTGGTGGTACCGCTGTCCAACGCGGAATTTCGCCTGCTGTGGGTATTCATCGAACGTCCGCGCCGGGTGTTGAGCCGCGAACAACTGTTGGATGCCGCCCGTGGCCGCTCCATCGAAGCCTTTGATCGCAGCATCGATTTGCTGGTGTCGCGCCTGCGGCAAAAACTCGGGGATGATCCCAAGGCGCCCCAATTGATCAAGACCGTGCGGGGTGAAGGCTACCTGTTCGACGCCCGGGATATCGGTTGATGCGCAACGCCTTCAACACGCTGTTCGGTCGACTGTTTGGCGTGTTGCTGGTGGCGATTGTGCTGGCTCATGTGCTGGCCATTTCCTGGTTTCGCTATTACGGCCCGCCTCCGCCACCGCCTCAGGAGACCTTTGTCGAGCAGCCGGACGGCACGATGAAACACCTGGCCAGGCACAAGCGACCATGGTTTGGTGGCCCGGTGGTGCCACTGACGTTCCAGTTCATCTCGTTGATCATCGCCGCCTGGTACGGTGCCAAGCTGCTGAGCCGGCCGATCCAGCGCCTGAGCGAAGCTGCCGAGCGCCTGAGCCTGGACCTCGACAGCCCGCCCCTCGACGAATCTGGCCCGCGTGAGGCACAGCAAGCGGCGTCGACTTTCAACCTGATGCAGCGACGCATCCGCGAGCAAGTCAGCCAACGCGCCCGTATGCTCGGCGCCGTCTCCCATGACCTGCGCACCCCGTTGTCACGCCTGAAGCTGCGCCTGGAACAGATCGAAGACACCCGGCTGCAAGGCCAGATGCGCCAGGACCTGGACGACATGATCGGCATGCTCGACGCGACCCTGAGCTACCTGCACGAACAACGCACCAGCGAAACCCGGCATTGGCTGGACGTGCAGGCGCTGGTCGAGTCGATGAGCGAAAACGCCCAGGACCAGGGTTCCGATGTGCAGTTCGGCGGGACCTGCGCACCGCTGCAAGTGCAGCCGATGGCCTTGCGATCGTGCCTCAACAACCTGATCGACAACGCCCTGCGGTACGCCGGTTCGGCGCGCATCGAGCTGACAGACAGCCGCGAGGCGCTGGTCATCCGTGTCATCGACCATGGCCCCGGGATTGCCGCCGACCAGCGTGAGGCGGTGTTCGAACCATTCTATCGGCTGGAAGGCTCACGCAACCGCAACTCTGGCGGGGTCGGCCTGGGCATGACGATTTCCAGGGAAGCGGCGGAACGCCTCGGCGGTCGGCTGCACCTGGAAGAAACCCCCGGCGGTGGTTTGACCGCCGTGATGTGGTTACCACGCGTCTAGAGCGGCTTGTCTTCCCGCCGCCCCTGGGCCTGGGTTGCACTCCAGTCCATCAACAGGCTGTAGGCCACCGCCAGCAGGGTCGGGCCGATAAACAGGCCGATGAAACCAAAGGCAATCAAGCCGCCGAACACCCCGAGCAGCACGATGACCAACGGCAGGTTGCCGCCGCAGCTGATCAGGTAAGGCTTGAGCACGTTGTCCACGCCACTGATGATGAACGTGCCCCACACGCCGAGGAACACCGCGTAGGTGTAATCGCCCTTCCAGGCCAGCCACGCCGTGGCCGGGATCCACACCAGTGGCGGGCCCATGGGAATCAGGCTGAGCAGGAAGGTGACGATGCCCAGCACCAGCGCACCCGGCACCCCGGCGATCAGGAAACCGATCAGCGCCAACAGGGCCTGGGCGGCGGCCGTGCCGATCACGCCGTTGACCACGCGCTGCACGGTGCCGGCCACCAGTTCGATGTAATAGCCGGCACGCTCGCCGATCAAGCGCTCCAGCAGGCGGTGAACAAACATCGCCAGGCGCGGCCCGTCCCGGTAGAAAAAAGAACACGAAGACCAGGCTCAGGGTCAGTTCTAGAATCCCACCACCGATTTGCGCACTGCGCGCCAACAACCAATTGCCGACCTGCCCCAGGTAGGGCTTGATGCTGACCATCAAGGCCGCGCCCTGTTGGTCAATGCTGTCCCACATGGCCACCAGCCGCTCACCGACTAAGGGGATCGAGCCGAGCCAGGCAGGTGCCTCCGGCAGGCCGTCAACCTGGATATCCTTGATCAACGCCGTCGCATCGCGCACGTGATCCGCGAGGTTGAAGCCCAGCCACACCAGCGGCAGCGCCACCAGCAGCATCCAACCCAACGTCAGGATGCCGGCGGCCAGGGATTCGCGCCCCCCCAGCCAGCGGGTGAGCAGGACCATCAACGGCCAACTGGCAAATGCCAGTACCGCGCCCCAGAACAGCGCCGACCAGAACGGCGCCATCACCCAGAAGCTGGCACCGAACAGCACCAGCAGCAGGATTTGCACCAGTAGGCGATCGTTATTGAGCATGGAGTATCTCTAGAAGAAGGCTGTAGGAAGAGAGCTTAGGCGAACGGCGCGGGTCCGTTCGCCTTGTAACGGTCAGCGTATCAGATGCAGGTGCAGGCCTTTGGTTTCAGCGGAGCCGGTTTCCATGCGCGCGGCGCGCACACCTTTGTCGACCAGGGCCTGGCGCCAGGCTTCGGCGTTCGGGCCGGTAAGGCTGACGCGCAAGGTGGTATCAAGGTTCAACCCACGGGAAATCAGGGTCAGCCAGGTGTCGTCAGGGTCGCCGCCCAGCGCGGGGAAATCCAGCTCGCCGGTGCTTTTCAGCTCTCGCAGCAGCGTTGCGGAGGTGGGCAGAAGGTCGGCCAGCGGCGCGTTGGCGTCCAGTTGCTCCACGTGCAGATAGGCGCGACGGTTGCCACGGGTGATGCCATACAGCGCCACCAGGGAGTTTTCCTGGGGGGCTGCCAGGCGCAGCAGCAGGTATTCCTGCTGGCCGTCGGCGCCGACCAACTTGGCGTTGCCGAACACTTCATTGGCCCACAGGCTGCTTTCGCCGCAATCCCGGGCCTGGCACCAGAACAGCAACTGCGCGCCCTTCGCCTGCAACGCTTCGCGCGTCGCAGTAAATGCAGCACTGGAGCTGTGTTCGGCAGGTAATTCATAGGTGATGGCGGTGGCTTGGCCCCGTGCGGTGGCCTGGCCTTCGTAACGCAGCTGGCCGCTGATCTTGCGGATGGCACCCATGGGGTAGATGCGTTCTTTTTCTTCGGCGGGACGGTAGTCGACGATTTGCGCGTCGACCTGGCGGGCCACGGTGGGCAAGTCCTGGCTACCCGGTATGTCGGCGGCAAATACCAGTGGGCTCAGCAGGCCCAAGCCCAGGATACGGATACATCCGTTACGCACGCTCATAGGATCAACGAGCCCTGGCCATCGGCGGTCACAGCGGTGTTGAAGTAGTTCATGGTTGACTCCCTTTCAATCCGCCCAGCCTCGGCAGTTGACCGCCCCAAGTCAAGGCGCGCAGAAGAACCGATTGAAACAGTCTGCAACAAGGACCGCGCCGGGCTCGTCATTCAGGTGTAAATGATGGCCGCCTGGCAGCGTGGTCACGGTAAAGGGTAGCTGGGAAAGCAATTCGGAATGTTTCGCCAGCATGCCATCAGCCGCGACCACCAACTGTGTAGGGCAACCCACACGCCGCACGAAAGCCATTGCCTGCTCATCGGTCAGACGCATCGGCGAAGCCAGGGTCAGGCGGCTGTCGGTGCGCCAGGTGTAACCGCCCGGCACTGGCATCAGACCGCGTTGGGCCAGCAGTTCCGCGGCTTCGCGACTGACCGCCACCACGCCTTTGATGCGCGCCTCGACCGCTCGATCCAGGGTGCTATAGACCGGCTTGCGTTTGTCCTGCAGGTTCAATTGCGCCTGCAACGCCATGCCCAAGCGTTCGGCGGCGTTGTCACCGCTGGCAGTGGGCGGGATCACCCCGTCGATCAATCCCAGGTGCGTCACCCGTTCCGGCAGCGCACCGGCCAGCACCAGGGAAACGATGGCGCCGAGGGAGTGGCCAAGTAATGCAAAACGTTTCCAACCCAGTTGCTCGGCGACGTGCAACACGTCGTACACGTAATCCCACAAGGCGTAACCGGCGCCGATAGGACGATGCGCCGAATGCCCATGCCCGGCCATATCCAGTGCAACGATGCGCAAGCCCTGGAGTTTCGGCGCCAGTCGCGCAAAGCTGTTGGCGTTGTCCAGCCAGCCATGCAGCGCGATCACCGGCAAACCGTCCTCGGGCCCGAACAGATGGGCCGCCAACTCGATATGCGGCAGGCTCAGGCGCACTTCTTCGACCGGTGTGCTCATGCGCAACTGCGCTCGCGGGCTTCCCAGCGGGAGAACAGGTTCTTGATCAAGGTCGCGGTGTCCTGGGGGCGTTCAAGGGGGAACATGTGGCCGCCGGGCATGGTGAGCATTTCGCCCATGGGCAGGCGACCGACGCCGCTGGCGTGGTGACGCATCACCACCCGGCTCTGGCGGCCGCGCACCACCGCCAGCGGCACCTTCATCTGGCGCACCTGGCCAGGGCTGGTGTGGGGCACGCCCCGGTAGATGCTGATCTCGGTGGCCGGGTCGAAGCGCAGGCGCAGGCGGTCACCGACCTGGTGCAGGCCGTGTTGCAGGTAAGCGTCGAAGCATTCCGGGTCAAAGCCACGGAACAAGGTCTTGCCGGCGAAATAGCTGCGCGCGGCGTCCAGGTCGCTGAACTCTTCGCGGCGTCCCAGGGTGCGCCCGGCCGGGGTCAGGCGGTCAATAAAACCAAAGCGCTTGGCCGCACGGATCACCCAGCGGTCGGCGCGGGTCAGCACCGGCGAATCGAGCATGACCACTCCACGATATAACTGAGGGCAACGCATGGCTGCATGAAGATGCAAAACGCCCCCGAGGGAATGCCCCACACCCCACACCGGTTCCGGCTGCCGCTCCAGGTGGTGGATCAGCTCATCCACCAGGTTCTGCCAGTTATCGTCCACCGGAAACCTGGGGTCGTGACCGTGCTGCGGCAGGTGCGCCACTGCATATTCCGGGGCCAGGGCGGCAAACAGCTTGCCGTAGGTGGCCGAGGGGAAACCATTGGCGTGGGCGAAAAACACATGCTGCGACATACCGGATCCATCGACAAAAACAGAGATTGATTGTCACCAGCCCCGACCGCCACAGCAATGACTGTAACTGCCAGGAATGATGACACTCACGCCACGCCTATCGCGCCGGCGGGTTCTCGCCCAGCGGCACCACCGCCATGGTCAGGCGCGACACGCAATTGGCCTTGCCATCGTCGCTGGTCAGGCGAATGTCCCACACCTGGGTGGTGCGGCCGATATGGATCGCCTTGGCCACCGCCGTCACCCGCCCACTGCGCACACCGCGCAGGTGGTTGGCGTTGATCTCCAGGCCCACGCAGTAGAACTTGCTCGCGTCGATGCAAAGATAGGCGGCCATGGAGCCGACGCTCTCGGCCAGGACCACCGATGCGCCACCGTGCAACAAGCCATAAGGCTGATGGGTGCGATGGTCGACCACCATGCTGGCGGTCAGCGATTCGTCATCGAAGCTTTCAAAACGGATATCCAGCAATTCACCGATGGTGTTCTTCTGGATCGCATTGAGTTGGTCAATATTCGGTTGAGTGCGCCACAGGCTCATGCGGTTGTCCTTGTTGGTTTTATGATGGCCCTAATCCTGCCACAGAAAGGTTTCGGAACGCTCGCTCCACGTCTGGAAATGTTCACCGTAGGTCGATTCGATCACATTGCGTTTGATCTTGAGCGTCGGGGTCAGAAAGCCGTCGGCGGTGATGGTCTCAGCGGTTTTGTGCGGGTCCTTGTCGTAGCCGAGCATGGTCGCACCGCTGCGCATTTGCACTTCGCCCGCAGGATCGATGCGCACCTCGACACCAGGGCACGGCAGGCCGATCCAGCCGATGGACTGTTGACCGGGGCGACATACATGAGAGTAGCCGCAGCTCTCGGTCATGCCATACACCTCCAGTACGTCCAGGCCCAGCCCAGCGAGCACCTTGTGGCCCACGCGCTTACCGATGAAGGGTAGACGCAGCAGGGTGTCCAGGCGTTTTTCCGGGATTTTGGCGTAGACGCCCATCTGGAATTTGGTCCAGATACGCGGTACGCCAAACAGGGCGGTCGGACGTGCCCTGCGCAGGTCGGTCAGAAACGTCTCCAGGCTTTCGGCAAAAAACACTGTCTGCCCGGTGTAGATCGCCGCCATTTCCACAAACATGCGCTCGGCCACTTGGCACAGCGGCAGGTAGGACAGCAGGCGGTCGCCCTCCCCCAACCCGAATAATTCGGTGCCACGGGTGGCGGCAAACCCCAGCGCGCCGAACCTGTGCATCACGCCTTTGGGATAGCACACACAAAGCCGCGATAACGCCTACGGATTCTTCACGCTGACCAGGCTCATCAGCCCCGCCAGCGGGAAATCCCCTTCCAGTTCCGCCAGGCTGGCGGTGTGCATCGGCTGCGGCTGGCGCTGATGACCATGCTGCAGAAAGCTGATCAGGCTGCCCACCAGGGGCTGATGGCTGACCAGCAGCACATTGTCGTCGGTGTCGAGCTTTTCCAGCACCTGCAACGGGCTGCCATCGGGCGTCAGCCAGGGCACCGTGCGAATCTGCGCCTCGAAGCCCAACGCATCACGCACCAGATGCGCGGTCTGCTGCGCCCGCACATAGGGGCTGGCGATAATCGCGCTGAGGGGCTGGCCGATCAGGTGCGCGGCACTGCGCAACACTTCGCCACGGCCATGCTCGGTGAGGTTGCGTTCGGCATCGGTGCGCGCATGCCCTTCCGCCTCGCCGTGGCGCAGTATCCACAACTTCATAGTTTCGGCTCTTCATCACGCACCGGGTGCGGCGCCGGCGGCACGCTGTGGGCGGCTTCGCCCTCGGGTGCGCGCGGGGTCGGCCAGTCGGCGAACGGCCACGGCTTTTGCTCGGTATGGAAGCTGCCGAAACGACCGATCTGCGCCAGGAACTGGCTGAGGCTGTCGCCGAAGTTCATCAGGCCCAGGTTCGGGGCGCCATAGACCAGGCGGTAGATCAGTTGCACCACCACCAGCGCGCCGAGCAGGAACTGCGCCACCTGCCAAACCAGGGCAAACACCAGCATCCACAGGATGCGCAGGGCAATGGATTCGTACTTGGGGGCTGCTTGCGGATCGTTCATGACGCGTTCCTCAGTTGAAACCACTGGTGGAAATAAAGTCGACATCGGTCTTGGGCTCGGCGCGCATCAGCAACTCGATGACCTGGTTCAAGGTGCGCCCTTCGAACAGGATCGCGTGCAGCCCGGCGACCAACGGCATATACACGCCGACTTCCTGGGCCTTCGCCTTGAGCACCTTGAGGGTATTGACGCCCTCGGCCACTTCGCCCAGGCGCGTGACCGCGTCTTCCAGGCTCAGGCCCTGGCCGAGGGCGAACCCGACCTGATAGTTGCGGCTTTTCGGCGAGGAGCAAGTGACGATCAGGTCGCCCACGCCCGCCAGCCCGAGGAAGGTCATCGGGTTGGCCCCCTGGTTGACCGCAAAGCGGGTCATCTCGGCCAGGGCGCGGGTAATCAACATGCTCTTGGTGTTCTCGCCCATGCCCAGCGCCACGGCCATGCCGGCGATGATCGCGTAGACGTTTTTCAGCGCACCGCCCAGCTCGACGCCAAAGCGGTCGCTGCTGGCGTAGACCCGGAAGGTACGGCCGTGCAATACAGCCTGGACCCGTTCGCACAGCTCTTCGTCTTCACTGGCGACTACGGTGGCGGTCAGCGCGTGCTCGGCGACTTCCCGCGCCAGGTTCGGCCCGGACAGCACGCCAATGCGCGCCTGGGGCGCGATCTCTTCGAGAATTTCGCTCATCAGCTTGAAGGTTTGCGCTTCGATGCCCTTGGTCAGGCTGACCAGCAACTTGCCCGCCAGGCGTTCGGCGTGGGGCGCCAGCACCGAGCGCAAGGCGCTGGACGGCAGCGCGACGAAGCACAGGTCGCAGGCCGTGAGAGTGTCCAGCAGGTCGGTAACCGGCTCGACCGCCGGATGAATCTTGATGCCTTTGAGGTAACGCGGATTTTCCCGGTGCACCCGAATGGCCTCGGCCTGTTCGGGATCGCGCATCCACTGGCGCACAGCATGACCGTTCTCGGCCAGCAGATTAGCCACGGCGGTACCAAAACTTCCGCCTCCCAGGACCGCGATAGGGCGCTGTTCAGTCATATGCAATCCGTTAATCCATACCAGTGGCGATGGCGGCATTATACGGGCCGACCCGTCGGCGGCCAGCCCCCGTATCAATTCGTGCGCTTGTCGGAAAATGCCACACTTACATGAAGTAATTGCAAGTTCGGCGACTGGCAAATGGCCCCACCTCAGTTAACATGGGCGGCTATCCGTAATTATCAAGGCCGTGCCGTGTATTTGGGCCCCCCTCCCCGTTCATCTCTGTGGTTGATGCTGCTGTGCAGTGCGCCTGTCATGGCCGACGACCTGTTCCTCGACAGCCAGCCGCTGCCCCAGGTATTGACCGCCACGCGTCTCAAGCAATCGGCCGCCGCAGTGCCCGGCAGCATGACCGTGATCGACAGCGAGTTGATCAAGGCCAGCGGCGCGCGGGATATCAGCGAGTTGCTGCGCCTGGTGCCGGGGATGATGGTCGGCTACACCTCCGGCAACCAGGCGGCGGTGAACTACCACGGCACCAGCGCCAGCGATGCGCGGCGCATGCAGGTGCTGATCGACGGCCGCTCGGTGTACCGCGCCGGCCTGGCCACCGTGGACTGGAGCGACATTCCAGTAGCGATGGAAGATATCGAGCGCATCGAAGTCTTCCGCGGCCCCAACACCGTCAGCTACGGCGCCAATGCCTTGATGGCGGTGGTCAACATTCTCACGCGCTCGCCGGCTAACAGCCACGGCACACGGGTCAAAGTGGTGCGTGGCGAGCGTGGCATCAATGACTTCTATGCCAGCCAGGGCATCGGCTGGGAAACCGGCGATTTGCGCCTGTCGCTGTCCGGCCAGCAGGACGATGGGTTCGACAGCGACGCCGCTGGCGCCGACCGCCGCGACGGGCGTCGTCTCAATCGCTTCAGCCTGGCGGTGAGCCAGACGTTGAACGCGCAGCAGAGCATCGACTGGCAACTGGATGCGAAGGAAGGCACCAACCAACGTCCGTATACCTACAGCCCGGTATTCGCCGGGATTACCGAAGGTGGCAACAACTCCGACGTCACGGCCAAGGACTACGCCGGCTCGCTGCGCTGGAATTTCGATTTCAACCCTGAACACAGCCTCTACATCCAGGGCTCGGCCCAGCAGTGGGATCGCCGGCAAATCTGGAAGGCCTGCGACGCCAAGGTGTCGTTCAGCCCGGAATTGACCCAGCTGTGGCAGATGAACCCCAACTACGCCGAGCTGCTGGCCCGTCACATGGACACCTACAGCCAGGGCAGCGCGCCGCCGGGTAGCGCTGCCGAGCAAGCGCTGGCCAACCAGGTGTTGCAGCAGTGGCGCGACGGTGCCAGTCAAAGCGTGTGCGGCGACATCGACCAGAGCACCCGCGAAAGTCGCTATGACTTGGAAATCCAGGACACCCTCAGCCTGTCCGACAGCCTGCGCCTGGTCAGCGGCATGAACTACCGCTACGACCGCGCCGACTCCGATACCTACTTCAACGGCACCCTGGACGACACCACCTGGCGCCTGTTCGGCCAGTTGGAATGGCGCGCCAGCGAACATTGGCTGCTGCAAGGCGGCGCCATGTATGAAGACACGCACCTGAGCGGCAACTCGCTGACGCCACGGGTAGCGGTCAACTACCTGATCAACCCGCGCCATGGCTTGCGCGCGGTGTACTCCGAAGCCATCCGCTCGCCGGACATGTTCGAGAACAACGTCAACTGGAGTTATCGCGTCACCAACCTCAGCTCCCCGGCCTACGGTCAGACCACCGGGCAATACTTCGTAAAGACGCGGGGGCCGGGAAACCTCGATAAAGAGATGATGAAGTCGCGGGAACTGGGGTACAACGGCTTCTTTGCCGACATCGGGCTGAACATGGACGTGAAACTGTTCTACGACGAAATTACCGACATGATCAGTTCGCCGCTGCGCAATAACCAGTACATTGCCAGCAACGCCAACAGCGCACGCTTCACCGGTGCCGAAACCCAGTTCGACTGGCGCGTGAGCAACGCCGACCGCCTGCGGCTGACCTATGCTTATGTCGATGCCAGCACCAGCAACCCGCGGGACAAGGCACAGACCGCACGCAACAGTGGCTCTGCCGGTTGGTTGCGTGAATGGGGCCAAGGCTGGTCCAGCGCGCTGTTCTACTACGGCGATGACGCACTCAACCAATATCGCTTCGAACGGGTCGACCTGCGGGTGGCCAAGCGCATTGCCCTGGGCAAAGCCAACGTGGAGCTGGCTGGCATGTTGCAAGAACGCCTGGATCACCAGCCCACCACCTGGGCCGATAACAATTATGACCATCGCCACGTGCTCTACTTCAGCGCAGAGTTAGAGTTCTGACATGGGCGACTCGTCACGGATGACCTGCTTTTTTATCTACACGCTCTGGCGACGCATTGTGCTGTTCGCTTGCCTGCTGTCTGCCGCGCCGGCCTGGAGTGCCGAGATCCTGCTGACCGCTGCCGAAGACGGCGCTGGCGTCCAGGCCTTTGCCCAGGCCCTGGCCCAGCAACGCCCCGAAGACCGCATCACCTTCACCCCGCTCAAAAACCTGCCAGCCCCTGGTCGACTGCCGGCCAACACACGCCTGATCCTGCTCGACCTGCCCAGCCTCGACTGGCGCCTGCAGGAGACCCAGGGCCCGCCGACCCTGGTGCTGCGTATCAGCAGGTTGCAGGCCCATCAACGCCTGGGCACCACACCTCACCCGCACATCAGCCTGCTGTGGAGCGACCCACCGCTGGAACGCCAACTGCGCCTGATCGCCGCCATCCTGCCCCAGGCGCGGCGCATCGGCGTGCTCTACGGCGCCGACAGTGAGTTCCTGCTGCCCGAACTGCGCCAGCACGCCACACCCCTCGGCCTGGAAATCGTGCCACAGCTCTGGGACAACATTAATGACAGCCGCCCGCTGCAAAACCTGTTCAGGAACAGTGACGTGCTGCTCGGCCTGGATGACCCGCAGTTGTACAACTCGAAAACCGCGAAGAACCTGTTGCTGAGCAGCTATGCCCAGCAATTGCCGCTGGTGGGCCCGAATGCAGGCTTTGTGCGGGCCGGCAGCCTGGCCAGCACCTACAGCGACCAGACCGACTGGCTGGCCGTGCTTGACCGTTTGCTCGACCACCCGCCGGCCAACTGGCCGCGCTCGCTGTACCCGGAACACTTCAAAGTCGTGGGCAACCCGCAAGTCGCGCGCTCACTGGGGATCGAACAGGTGGACGAAGCCGGCGTCGCGATCCGCCTGGCCGAAGGAGAAAAACGCCCATGACCTTGCGCCGTCGTTGGGACATCAACACCCGCACCCAGCTCATCACCCTGGGCCCGGCGCTGTTGCTGACGTTGCTGCTGATCAGCTTTTTCACCTTCGTGCGGATCCAGGACTTGCGCCAGGAACTGGACCACACCGGCCAGTTGATCGCCAACCAACTGGCGCCCGCCACCGAGTACGGGGTGATCTCCGGCAACAACGAAGTGCTCGACAGCCTGCTGCGCGCCACGCTCGCTACGCCCCATGTGCGGTTCCTGGAGATCCAGGACAGCAGCGAGAACATCCTGGTGTATGTCGAGCAACCGTCGGAAAAACACGACCGTTCGTTGTCCGTCAAAGTGTTCCAGGCACCGATTCGCCTGCAACACATCCAGTTGGGCAATGATTTTTTCCAGGACAACCTCAACGAACCCAAGGCACCGCGGGCCGACTACCTGGGCCGGGTGATCGTCGGCATGTCCAACGACGCATTCAGCCAGCGCCAGCAGGAAATCCTGTTCAAGGCCGGCATCCTGGCGCTGTTCGCCCTTCTGTTTACCTTCCTGCTCGCGCGGCGCCTGGCCGCCAGCCTGTCTCAGCCGATCAGCGCCATGGGCCACGCGGTAAAAGCCATCCAGCAAGGTGACTACAAGACGCCGCTGCCGATCGTGGACGACTCGGAACTGGGCGACCTGTCGCGACACATCAATAACCTGGCCGAAGGCCTCAACCAGGCCAGCCGCGAACAGCAGCAGGCCATGGCCCAGTTGATCCAGACCCGCGAAGAGGCCGAGCGCGCCAACAACGCCAAGTCGGATTTCCTGGCGATGATGAGCCATGAGCTGCGCACGCCCATGAACGGCGTGCTGGGCATGTTGCAGTTGCTGGAAACCACCGAGATGACCGAGGAGCAGGCCGAGTACGCGGCGCTGGCCTCCGAGTCCACCGAGCATTTGCTCAAGGTCATCAACGACATCCTCGACTTCTCGCGCATCGAACGCGCTGCCCTGGAACTGGAGCATATTCCGTTCAACCTGGCGGACCTGATCAACAGCTGCGCCCAGGCGTTCCAGCACAGCGCCCAGCAGCGCGGGCTGGCGTTGAAACTGTCGATACCACCGGGGTTGGACGCCTTGCGCGTGCAGGGCGACCCGACGCGAATCCGCCAGATCCTGGTGAACCTGATCGGCAATGCGCTGAAGTTCACCGAGCAGGGCAGCGTCAGTGTCGAACCCCATTGGCAGACCCTTGACCATGAACTGGTGTGGTTCACCTGCACCGTGCGCGACAGTGGCATCGGGATTTCCGCCGAACGCCTGGAGTTGATGTTCGACGCGTTCCAGCAGGCCGACAGTTCCATTTCAAGACGTTACGGCGGCACCGGCCTCGGCCTGCCCATCGCCCGTACCCTGGCCGAACGCATGGGCGGCACCCTGCGCGCGCAAAGTGAAGAAGGCCGCGGCTCGGTATTTACTCTGGAAATTCCCCTGGCCATCGACCAGCAGAGCGTGCCGGCCATCGCGCAAGGCGCCGACGGCAAAGCCAACGCCGGCGCTGGTCGCCATGTATTGCTGGTGGAGGACAACCCGGTCAACCGCACCGTGGTCGAAGCCATGTTGCGCAGCCTGGGCTTTGAAGTGAGCCTGGCCACCGATGGTGCCGAAGCGATCCGCAGTGCCGAGAGCCTGATTTTCACCGCGATCCTGATGGATTGCCGGCTGCCGTTGATCGACGGCTACGAGGCCACCCGCAAGATCCGTCAACTGCCGGGCTGCGCCGACCTGCCAATCATCGCCCTGACTGCCAACGCGTTGCAGGGCGACCGTGAAGCCTGCCTGGCAGCCGGAATGAACGATTACCTGGCCAAGCCGTTCAAACGTACGGATTTGCAGCAAATCCTGCAGCGCTGGGTGCAATAGCGCCGCGCCATCAGCCAACTCCGACTGGCGTGAAAGACGAAAGTGCGGCAGTCTTAGGCACCCGAACGGGCCCATAAACGGGCCCGGTTTAAAATTTCAGTGAACAAGTGTACATTCAGTACCTTGCCGCTGTGACTTTCACTACAACGCAATAGTCTACGTGTAGGCTGCCGACATGAGGCATGAACGCTTCATTCGGTTCGGGAAGATTTGCCCTACCCTGCCGCATGGGATTATTGAGGAGCTCGCATGACCAAACAAAACGCCTTTACTCGGGAAGATCTGCTGCGCTGCAGTCGCGGTGAGCTGTTCGGCCCAGGTAACGCGCAACTGCCCGCCCCGAACATGCTGATGGTGGATCGCATCACCCATATCAGCGAAGAGGGTGGCAAGTACGGCAAAGGTGAATTGGTCGCCGAGCTGGATATCACCCCGGACCTGTGGTTCTTCGCCTGCCATTTCGAAGGCGACCCTGTCATGCCGGGCTGCCTGGGCCTTGACGCCATGTGGCAGCTGGTCGGTTTCTTCCTGGGCTGGCAAGGCCTGCCGGGCCGCGGTCGCGCCCTGGGTTCGGGCGAAGTGAAGTTCTTTGGCCAGGTCCTGCCGACCGCCAGGAAAGTCACCTACAACATTCAGATCAAGCGCGTCCTCAAGGGCAAGCTGAACCTGGCCATCGCCGATGGTTCGGTGAGCGTCGACGGTCGCGAGATCTATACTGCCGAAGGCCTTCGGGTCGGCGTATTCACTTCCACTGACAACTTTTAAGGGTTATCCGCATGCGCCGCGTCGTTATCACTGGTCTGGGCATTGTTTCTTGCCTGGGCAATGACAAAGAGACCGTCACCGCTAACCTGCGTGCAAGTCGCCCTGGCATCCGCTTCAACCCGGAATATGCCGAAATGGGTCTGCGTAGCCAGGTTTCCGGCTCCATCGACCTGCCCCTCGAAGAACTGATCGATCGCAAGATCTATCGCTTCGTCGGCCACGCTGCCGCCTACGCCTACCTGGCGATGAAAGACGCGATCGCCGACTCCGGCCTGAGCGACGACCAGGTATCGAACGTACGCACCGGCCTGATCGCCGGCTCCGGCGGCGCATCGACCCTCAACCAGATGGAAGCGCTGGACATCCTGCGCGAAAAAGGCGTGAAGCGCGTTGGCCCGTACCGTGTCACACGGACCATGGGCAGCACCGTTTCGGCCTGTCTGGCCACGCCGTTCCAGATCAAGGGCGTGAACTACTCGATCTCCTCCGCGTGCGCCACCAGCGCTCACTGCATCGGGACTGCCGTTGAGCAGATCCAGCTGGGCAAGCAGGACATCGTGTTCGCCGGCGGCGGTGAAGAAGAACATTGGAGCCAGTCGTTCCTGTTCGACGCCATGGGTGCACTGTCCACCCAGTACAACGAAACCCCGGAAAAGGCCTCCCGCGCCTACGACGCCAAGCGTGACGGTTTTGTCATTGCCGGCGGTGGCGGCATGGTGGTGGTCGAGGAGCTGGAGCACGCCCTGGCCCGTGGCGCCAAGATCTACGCGGAAATCGTCGGCTACGGCGCGACCTCCGACGGCTACGACATGGTTGCCCCAAGCGGTGAAGGCGCCATCCGCTGCATGCAGATGGCCATGTCCACCGTGGACACCCCAATCGACTACCTGAACACCCACGGCACCTCGACTCCGGTCGGCGATGCCAAGGAAATGGAAGGCGTGCGTGCGGTATTCGGCGACAAGGCCCCGGCCATCAGCTCTACCAAAAGCCTGTCCGGTCACTCCCTGGGCGCCGCCGGCGTTCATGAAGCGATCTACTGCCTGCTGATGATGGAAGGCAACTTCATGGCCGGCTCAGCCAACATCGACGAGATTGATCCGGTTGTGGCGGATATGCCAATCCTGACCAAGACTGTCGAGAATGCAAAAATCGATACCGTGATGAGCAACAGCTTCGGCTTTGGTGGCACCAACGCCACCCTGGTGCTGAAACGCTGGCAGGGTCAGTAAGACCTGTAGCTTGACCGCATGAAAAAGCCCCGACTGGTTCGGGGCTTTTTGCTTTCAGAGCTATAGGTTTCAAGCTATAGCCGCAAGGGAAGAGCACTCGAACCACTTGCAGCTTGTCGCTCAAGGCTTGCAACTGCCTGTGCCCTATACCGAAGCAAGAGCAAAACGCGATATCAATCAGCGGCGCCATCGCGAGTCGACTCAGGCAGGATCGCCAGGAAGTTATCGCGGGCCACTTTGCGGGCGACCCCTTCGGAGAGTGCATCGAGGAACGGGTCGAAGCTGCGCATTTGCTTACCCAACTTGTTGAAGCGCCCTACGACGTCCGAGCCGAGCATAAAGCGCTCGGGAAAGCGCTCCACCAGTTTTACCCACTCGGGGCGAGGCTGGCCTGCATCATCCAGCAAGTAGGGCGTGAGCACGCTCCAGGACAGATCGATGTAAAGGTTGGGGTACGCCTCCAGCATGCGGCTCAAGGTGGGCAGCAAAAAGTCCATCTGTACCTGGTGACGATGGATCTCCTTGCTGGTGCCAGCATGGGCCCAGATAAAACGGGTGTGCGGGTGGTTGCGCAGGGGTTCTTCGACCTCAGCCAGGTACAGCGGGTTGCGCTCGCGCTTGGAGGTGATGTTGGAGTGCAGCATCACGGGCAAGTCATTTTCCGCCGCCAGGTGATAGATGCGGGTCATGGCTTCGTTATTGGCCCGTGGTGTGTCGCCAGCAGTGATGGCCGTGAGGTCGTCATGTCGGGTAAAAACCTCGCCGATGCCCTGCCACAGCCCTGGATTGAGATCGAGCATACGTTGGATATGGGCGGCCGAGTTCTTGTCGTTGGGGTTGAAGCCGGACAGGAACGGATGAAAGTGCTGGCGCTGCCCAGGGGTCAGTTTGTTGACCGCTGCGGCCACGATCACATCGGTGGCGCTGTACCAATAGGCATCCGCGTCGTCGCCGGCGTAGTAGCGCGGTCGCCTGGGTTCGTCCTCGTGCCATTTCTTCGCAACGGGAATACCAGAAATCATCACGTGATCGATGCGATTGTCGGCCATCGCCTTGAGCAGCTTGTCCATGCCCGCCGTTTCCTGGAAGAAGTCCACGTAATGCAGGTGCGCATCGCTATAGGCATAGTCGCGGGCCTGCGCGGCCAGGCTGCCGGCGGCGAACAACAGGGCAAGAGTCAGGCGAGTCCAGGGCACGGTAACACCTCGATAGGGGCTGATACGGGTAGACCCTGAACGCCTTGCCGGGGTTCATCCGGCAAAAACAAGGAACACCGAAGTGCCAGCATGCTCTATAACTGCATGACCTTCATCCTGCCACCCTGTGAGGTTTGCCATGCCAGTTACCGTAAACACCCTGAACCAGGACAACTTTCGCCATAGCCTCAACATCGACAACCACGAGTTGTTCACCGACCTGCCCAAAAGGCTGGGCGGTGACGATTCGGCGCCCTCCCCCCATGACTACTTCGACGCTGCCCTGGCCTCGTGCAAAGCCCTGACCGTGAAGCTCTACGCCCAGAAAAAAGACATCCCGCTCACCGGCGTGACCGTGGAAGTCAGCCACGACGCCACCGAAGAACAAAAGGGCAAATACAGACTCAACGTCAAGCTCACGCTCAAGGGCGTACTCACTGACGAACAACGCGATGAGCTGCATCGCGTAGCGGATCGCTGCCCGGTGCACAAGCTGATGACTACCGCCGAGATCAGCATCGACACCAAGCTGTCGGAAGGCGCCTTCAGCCAATAGCGGCAACCTCCCGTCGAGCGGGTTATGCTCAGCAGCATCCAACCCGCTCAGACTGGGACGCACCATGACCACCCTCACCGTGATCCGCCCTCGCCCCGAAGATGTCGAAGGGCAACCGATCCTGCGCCCGCTGCCGTCGCGCGAATGCCGCAGCGTCGGGCCTTTTGTGTTTTTCGACCATATGCTGCTGACCCGCTATGCACCGGGCGATGGCATGAATATCCGCCAACACCCGCATATCGGGCTGTCCACCCTCACCTATCTGTTCGAAGGCGCGTTGCAGCACAAGACAGCCTGGGCTCGGACCAGGTGGTGCAGGCCGGCGACGTCAGCTGGATGACCGCCGGCAGTGCCATCGCTCATGTCGAACGCACACCCGAAGCCCTCAGGGCCGAGGGTTTCAGCCTGCACGGGCTGCAAGTGTGGCTGGCCTCGCCCAAAGACCACGAGACCGGGCCGGGACATTACAGCCATCACCCGGCGGCGAGTCTGCCGGTGAGTGAGAACCTGGGCGTGCAGATACGCCTGATCGCAGGGGATGGGTTCTGTCTCAAGTCACCGGTGCCGGTGCTGTCGCCCACCTTGTATGCCGAGGTGCGGATGCAGACGGCTACGACCCTGCTGGTGCCTGAAGAGCATGAAGAACGTGCGGTGTATGTATTGGAGGGTGACGCTCAGTTGGACGGCGAGACGCTTGAAGTCCACAGCCTGGTGGTATTGCCGGCCGGGCAGGAGATGACGTTGTTTGCGGACAGTGATTGCCACTTGGTGGTGTTTGGCGGCGCGCCACTGGATGGGCCACGGCGGATCAATTGGAATTTTGTCGCGAGTGATCCGGCGGTGATTGAACAGGCCAGGCAGCGCTGGGCAGCCGGGGATTGGCCGACGGTGCCGGGTGAGTCTGAAAGAATTGAGTTGCCATTGAGATAGCCATCGGGGGCAAGCCCCCTCCCACATTTGATCAGTGATTGCATCCAAGTGTGGGAGGGGGCTTGCCCCCGATTAGGCCCGGACAGGCGCTGAAAAATCAGCCCTTGAACACTTCATCCAGCAAGTTATGCATCGACTGGAACGCCCGTATGGCGGTCTTGGCGTCGTACATCATCTTGCCCGGCACATTGGCATGGGGGTCGGTGAAGGAATGCACCGCGCCGCCATAGCTCAGCAGTTGCCAATCCACGCCGGCTGCGTTCATTTCATCTTCGAACGCCGGCAGTTGTTCCTTCGGCACCAGCGGGTCGCAAGCGCCGTGCAGCACCAGCACTGAGCCCTTGATGTTCTTTGCGTCCGCCGGGTTTGGCGTGTCGAGGGTGCCGTGGAACGAGATGGCCGCCTTGACCGGCGCACCGGTACGCGCCAGCTCCAGGGAGCAGCAACCACCGAAGCAGAAACCAAAGGTCGCCAGTTTCGACGTATCGACAACGGCCTCGGTCTGTCCCTGCAACTGCTCGAAGGCCGCCTGCATACGCTTGTTCAACAACGCACGGTCGTTCTTCAGCGGCATCATCGCTGCGCCGGCCTCATCGCCATTCGACGGGCGTACGGTCTGCCCGTACAGGTCGGCGATCAGTACCACGTAGCCCTTGCCGGCCACACTTTTGGCGATCTCTTCGGCACCCGCACTCACCCCCATCCAGTTCGGCGCCATCAACAGCCCCGGCAGCGGGCCTTTATGATTGGCGTCGAACGCCAGGCGGCTTTCGTAGGACTGGCCATCAATCTGATAGACCACGGAACGTACAGTGACTTGGCTCATCATTTACTCCAGTTGAGGTGCGTTAGAACGAAAAAACCCGCCGAAGCGGGTTTTTCTACATCAGGGTCAAACCGACAGTTCAACCAACAGCTTGTTCAGGCGGCGCACATAGGCAGCCGGGTCTTTCAGGCTGTCACCAGCGGCCAGGGCCGCCTGGTCGAAGAGGATGTGCGACAGGTCGCCAAAACGCTCTTCGCTCTGCTCGCCATCGAGTTTCTCGATCAGCGGATGAGCCGGGTTGAATTCGAAGATCGGCTTGGAATCCGGAACCTTCTGCCCGCTGGCTTCGAGGATCTGGCGCATCTGCATGCCCAGGTCTTGCTCGCCGATGGCCAGGATCGCCGGGGAATCGGTCAGGCGGTGCGAGACACGCACTTCGCTGACGGCATCGCCCAAGGATGCCTTGATGCGCTCGACCAGGCCCTCTTTGGACTTGGCGACTTCTTCGGCTTCTTTCTTCTCTTCCTCGGAGTCCAGGTTACCCAGGTCCAGGTCACCACGGGCCACGTCGACAAAGGGCTTGCCGTCGAACTCGTTGAGGTAGCTCATCAGCCACTCATCGATACGGTCGGTCAGCAGCAGCACTTCGATGCCTTTCTTGCGGAAGACTTCCAGGTGCGGGCTGTTCTTGACCTGGGCGTAGGTTTCGCCAGTGAGGTAGTAGATCTTGTCCTGACCTTCCTTGGCACGCGCCAGGTACTCGGCCAGGGACACAACCTGCTCGCCGTCGTCGCCCTGGGTGGAAGCAAAACGCAGCAGACCGGCGATTTTTTCCTTGTTGGCAAAGTCTTCCGCCGGGCCTTCTTTCATGACCTGGCCGAAGTTTTTCCAGAAGCCCTTGTATTGCTCAGGCTCGTTCTTCGCCAGTTTTTCCAGCATGTCGAGCACGCGCTTGGTCAGCGCCGACTTCATCGAGTCGATGATCGGGTCTTTCTGCAGGATTTCCCGCGACACGTTCAGCGACAGGTCGTTGGAATCGACCACACCCTTGATGAAGCGCAGGTACAGCGGCAGGAACGATTCCGCCTGGTCCATCACGAACACGCGCTGTACGTAGAGTTTCAGGCCTCTTGGCGCTTCACGCTGGTACAGGTCGAACGGAGCACGGGCCGGCACGTACAGCAGCGAGTTGTATTCCAGCTTGCCTTCGACCTTGTTGTGGCTCCAGCTCAGCGGGTTTTCGTAGTCGTGACCGATGTGCTTGTAGAACTCCTGGTATTCCTCGTCCTTGATCTCGGTACGCGGACGGGTCCACAGCGCGCTGGCACGGTTGACCACTTCCCATTCCTGGGCAGGGACCTCTTCGCCTTCAGCAGCCGCTTGTTCTTTCGGCAGTTCGATCGGCAGGGCGATGTGGTCGGAGTACTTCTTGACGATATTGCGCAGGCGCCAGCCATCGGCGAATTCGTTTTCACCGGACTTCAGGTGCAGCACGATACGGGTGCCGCGGTCAGCCTTGTCGACGGTGGCGATTTCGAACTCGCCCTCGCCTTTGGAGGACCAGTGCACGCCTTCGCTGGCGTCGAGGCCGGCACGGCGGCTGAATACTTCAACCTTGTCGGCAACGATGAAGGCCGAGTAGAAGCCCACGCCGAATTGGCCGATCAGGTGCGAATCTTTCTTCTGGTCGCCCGAGAGGTTCTTCATGAAATCGGCGGTGCCAGATTTGGCGATGGTGCCCAGGTGGGCCACCGCATCGTCACGGCTCATGCCGATACCGTTGTCTTCGATCGTGACGGTCTTGGCGTCCTTGTCGAAGCTCACACGAATTTTCAGTTCGGCGCCACCTTCCAGCAACTCAGGCTTGGACAGGGCTTCGAAACGTAATTTGTCGACAGCGTCAGAGGCGTTCGAGATCAATTCGCGAAGGAAGATTTCCTTGTTGGAATACAGCGAATGGATCATGAGGTGCAGCAGTTGCTTCACCTCGGTCTGGAAGCCCAGGGTTTCCTTTTGAGTTTCCACACTCATGGTCATCAAACTCCAATTGGATGGCAATGGCCGCGCCCTAGAGGGTTGGCGGCGGGTTGTCATCAAAGTTGGGGGCTAAGAGCAGGATTTCAAGGGCGACCTGGTTCCTCGATCTTGAAATGCGCGCGAGCCGTGGCAATGGGCTCGGCCGCGGTGCTCTGCCAGGCGGTGATCGCCACATTCGCCACCCGTCGGCCCTGGCGCCATACCTGGCATTTGGCGTAAGTGTCGCGAAATTGGCCGGCGCGCAGGTAATCCAGGGAAAAATCGATGATTTTCGGAATGCCCGGCGCGCCCGTGAACACCAGCAGGTGCAAGGCCGCCGACAGCTCCATGAAGCCCGCGATCACCCCGCCGTGCAGCGCCGGCAATATGGGGTTACCAATATTGTCCTTGTTGGCCGGCAGGCGAAACAGCAGCTCATCCCCCAGCCGGGTGCATTCGATGCCGATCAGCCTGGCGTAGGGGATCAGGTTGAGCAGCGCGGCGTAATCGCCGCGCCCGTGGGCCTGCTCCAGGCGGGTCTTGAATCGGTGCGTCATGCCTGCTCCCCCTTGATCGTGCTGCCCAGTCCTTGCGTGCCCTTGAGGCGCTTGCCCATGCGCATGAATGTACCAACCACATGGGCGATGGGTTGCTGCGGGTCATCCTGGTAGGCGAAGCCACGGGTGAAGATCACGTCGGTGGTCACCCTGTAGCATTGGGCGAAGCCGTACACCGGTTTGTGTGGGGTAGCGGGATGCATGTAGTCGACGCGCAGGTCGAGGGTCGGACAAACCTCGAACTCCGGCAATACGCACAGGGTGGCCATGCCGCAGGCGGTGTCCATCAGGGAGGTCAGCGCGCCACCGTGAATCACCCCGGATTGGGGATCGCCGACCAGATGGGGCGCATACGGCATGATCAGCGTGATGCCCTCCTCGCTGGCCTGATGAGCGGTAATGCCCAGCACCTGACAGTGGCGCAAGGCCGATACAAAGCGCTTCGCACGCTCTAACAGGGGATTTTCGCTCATTCGTTCCAGACTCTTATTAGTGTTGATCCGCAGAATGGGCGGCAGGGCAAAAGTTCCTGTTAGTCAGCGATTTATATATCTACCGAATAAAAGGAACTAATGCCGAACCGCCATGCTCGAAAGGCCAGTAGATATCTTCAATAAGGAGAAACACCCATGCGCAAGACTTTAGCTATTTCCATGATGCTGGCCGCTGCCCTCGGTCTGGCTGCCTGCGACAAGAAATCCGAAGACAAAGCCCAAGACGCTGCAGCCCATTCTGAGCAAGCTCAGAAAGATATGGCCAAGGCTCAGGATAAAGTGAACGACGCTGCGAAAGAAAACGCCGAAGCTGCCAAAGCTCAGGCTGAATCGAACCAAGCCGCCGCAAAAGAAGCAGCACCTGCTACCGGTTCTTGAGACCGCGGCTTGTAACAGCTTCGCTGTAAAAAGGAAGCCCGCTTAGATAGCGGGCTTTACTTTGCCTGGTGTTTTTACTTGAAGGGTTGATCAAACTGCTTCTTTAACCGGTTCCGACGGCGGTGTATCCGTCTGGGTAAACACCATCACTTGCAGCACGTCGGAATGAAACTCCCGCCGATACAGCACCAACACCACCCCGGCGCTCATCAACATGAATAGCCAGGGGCTGACAAACCACGCCAGCATGGTCATGCCGAAGTAATAAGAGCGCAGGCCAAAGTTGAACTGGTTGGCCGCCATGGAGATGACTCGCGCCGCACGCAGAGCAAATGCCTTGCGCTCCTGCTCCGACACATCCCGCTCGCCGATCATCGGCGCCGAGCCGACCAGCACCGCCGCGAAGTTGTACTGACGCATGCACCAACTGAACGTAAAGAACGCATAGACGAACACCAGCGCCAGGCACAGCAGCTTGATCTCCGACATGCCTTGGGATGCTTGTTGCACCATCGGTATGTCCGCCAGCAACGACACCGCCCGCTCTGAAGCACCCAACACCGTGAGAATGCCGGCGAGGATGATCAACGTGCTGGAGGCGAAGAACGAAGCGTTGCGCTCCAGGTTGCCGATCACACTGGCGTCGGCGATGCGGTTGTCGCGCAGCAGCATGCGGCGCATCCAGTCTTCGCGGTACAGGTGCAGCACGCTGGCGAGGCAGGCCGTGTCGCGGGCCTTCCAAATGGCGTACCGGGTATAGCCACCCCAGCAAAGGGCGAACCATAGGGCGGCAAGCAGGTGGATCTGATTGGTTTCGATGAACGACATGCGGGTCCTTTGCAGAATGAGGGCTGAAAAGTATTTGCGTCAGTTCGACGTTAGCGCACATAAAAAGACACTGCCGTTCACCCATAAAAAATGCCCCGTATCGATTGATACGGGGCATTTCAGTACAGCGAGAAACGTGGGTTATGCGATAGCTTCGCTGCGCTTGCCGAGCATGCGATCGACCCCGAACGCCACGACCAGTGTCATCACTGACGGCACCAGCCACGCCAGGCCCTGCTCGCTCAATGGCAGGTTGGCCAATTGCGAAGGCATCCAGCCCGCCAGGCCAGCGCCCTTGAGCGCATCGATGCAGCCAAAGATGAACGACACCAGCATTACCGGGCCAACGATACGGCCCTGCTCCTGCCAGAAGTCTTTGCAGAAACTCAGCGCCACCAGCACGATGCACGGCGGATAGATCGCGGTCAGCACCGGGATCGAGAAGGCAATCAGCTTGGTCAGGCCCAGGTTCGAGACGAACAACGAGAACAGCGCCAGGATCACCACCAGGGTCTTGTAGGACAGCGGCAGGATCTTGCTGAAGTACTCGGCGCAGGCACAGGTCAGGCCTACCGCGGTCACCAGGCACGCCAGGGAGATCAGCACGGCCAGGAAGCCACTGCCCAGGGAGCCGAAGGTGTGTTGCACATAGGCGTGCAGCACCGCAGCACCGTTAGTGGCACCGGCAGCCACTGCATGGCTGCCCGAACCCAGGCGAAACAGGCTGAAGTACACCAGGGCCAGGCCCACGCCGGCAATCAAGCCCGCAATGATGGCGTAACGGGTGATCAGCTTGGGCGACTCGACGCCACGGGAGCGGATGGCATTGACGATCACGATGCCAAACACCAGGGCGCCCAGGGTATCCATGGTCAGGTAACCCTGGATAAAGCCTTGGGAAAACGGTGCGGCGACATATTCCGGGGTAGCGACGCCCACATCACCGGCCGGCAAGGCAAACGCGGCGATGCCGAGAATGGCCAGGGCGATGATTTTCAGCGGCGCCAGGAAACGCCCCACGGTGTCCAGCAGCCGACCTGGGTACAGGGAGACAAAGAACACCACGACGAAGTACACCGAGCTATAGAGGAACAGCGCCAGCGGGCTTTCACCGGTCAGCGGCGCCAGGCCCACTTCGAAGGACACGGTCGCGGTACGCGGGGTGGCGAACAGCGGCCCTACCGCCAGATACGCCGCCGCCGCGAGCAGGCCACCGGCGATCTTGCCGATCGGGCTGCTCAACGCGTCCATGCCACCACCGACCTTGGCCAGGGCGATCACGGTGACCACCGGCAAGCCGACTGCGGTGATCAGGAAGCCCAGCGCTGCCATCCAGACGTGAGGCCCCGACTGCAGTCCAACGATAGGCGGGAAGATGATATTGCCGGCGCCCACGAACAGGGCAAAAGTCATAAAGCCCAGCGCCAGGATGTCCTGGCTTTTCAACACTTTCATTTGAGGAAATACCACACTACTGAATCGGAATTTAGAGAGGGATTCCCTATGGATGAGGGAAATGCTGCCGGCCCTTATGGCGGCCGACCGGTCTAGCGCGAGGCTTCCTTTTGGGATGCGCACGCATAAAGAGGCGGCTAGGTTACAGAAATTGGCTGACGAACGCACTGTTGCGGGGCGGACTGTCCGATAAGCGACATCTGCATGTCGCATTTTCATACCTAATTTGGCAATACAGGCAAATGTGGGAGGGGGCTTGCCCCCGATGGCGGCGTGTCAGTCACTGTATTTATTGACGGACCCACTGCAATCGGGGGCAAGCCCCCTCCCACATTTTGATCTTTATTAAACCCCGGAAAGCACAAAGGCCACCCGAAGGTGACCTTTGTGTGGTGAAGCGTCAGCCAAGCACGAGGCTTACTTGACAGCCCAACCGGTCAGCTCGGCCAGGGCCTTGCCGATGTCTGCCAGCGAACGCACGGTTTTAACGCCCGCGTCTTGCAGCGCAGCGAATTTCTCGTCTGCAGTGCCTTTGCCGCCAGAGATGATTGCGCCAGCATGGCCCATGCGCTTGCCCGCAGGGGCAGTCACACCAGCGATGTAGGAAACAACCGGCTTGGTCACGTGTGCCTTGATGTAGGCAGCCGCTTCTTCTTCAGCCGAACCGCCGATCTCACCGATCATCACGATCGCTTCGGTCTTCGGGTCTTCCTGGAACAGCTTCAGGATGTCGATGAAGTTGGAGCCCGGGATCGGGTCACCGCCGATGCCGACGCAAGTCGACTGACCGAAACCGGCGTCAGTGGTCTGCTTCACAGCTTCGTAGGTCAGGGTGCCGGAACGGGAAACGATACCGACCTTGCCTGGCAAGTGAATGTGACCAGGCATGATGCCGATCTTGCATTCGCCTGGAGTGATCACGCCTGGGCAGTTAGGGCCGATCAGGACCACGCCCAGCTCGTCGCACTTAACTTTAGCGTCCAGCATGTCCAGGGTAGGAATGCCTTCGGTGATGCAGACGATCAGCTTGATGCCGCCGAATGCCGCTTCCAGGATGGAGTCTTTGCAGAAAGGAGCTGGAACGTAGATCACGCTGGCGGTGGCGCCAGTGGCAGCTACAGCGTCTTTCACGGTGTTGAACACTGGCAGGCCCAGGTGCTCGGTGCCGCCTTTGCCCGGAGTTACGCCGCCAACCATCTTGGTGCCGTATTCGATGGCTTGCTGGGTGTGGAAACTACCTTGCGAACCGGTAATACCCTGGCAGATAACTTTGGTGTCTTTATTGATCAGGACGCTCATTATTTGCCCTCCGCAGCTTTGACAACTTGTTGAGCAGCGTCGGTCAGGCTGGTAGCCGCGATGATGTTCAAACCGCTTTCTGCCAGTACTTTAGCGCCCAGTTCAGCGTTGTTACCTTCAAGGCGAACAACAACCGGGATTTTAACGCCGACTTCTTTCACTGCACCGATGATGCCTTCGGCAATCATGTCGCAACGAACGATGCCGCCGAAGATGTTGACCAGTACTGCTGCGACGTTGGAGTCGGACAGGATGATCTTGAAGGCTTCGGTCACGCGTTCTTTGGTAGCACCACCGCCCACGTCGAGGAAGTTGGCTGGTTTGCCGCCATGCAGGTTGACGATGTCCATGGTACCCATGGCCAGGCCGGCACCGTTGACCATGCAGCCGATGTTGCCTTCCAGGGCTACGTAGTTCAGTTCGAACTTGGCAGCGTGCGCTTCGCGCGGATCGTCTTGCGACGGATCGTGGAAAGTCTTCAGCTTAGGCTGACGGTACATGGCGTTGGCGTCGATGTTGATCTTGGCGTCCAGGCAGTGCAGATCGCCGTCAGCCTTGATCACCAGCGGGTTCACTTCCAGCAGGGCCAGATCGTGATCCTGGAACAGTTTGGCCAGACCCACGAAGATCTTGGCGAACTGGGCAACTTGCTTGCCTTCCAGGCCCAGCTGGAAAGCCAGCTCGCGCCCCTGGAATGGCTGAGCGCCAACCAGTGGGTCGATGGTGGCTTTCAGAATTTTTTCTGGGGTTTCGTGAGCGATCTTCTCGATGTCCACGCCACCTTCGGTGGAAGCCATGAACACGATGCGACGGCTCGAACGGTCAACGACAGCGCCCAGGTACAGCTCTTTAGCGATATCAGTGCACGATTCAACCAGGATCTTGGTGACTGGCTGGCCATTGGCATCAGTCTGGTAAGTCACCAGACGCTTGCCCAGCCACTGCTGTGCGAAGGCCTTGGCGTCTTCTTTGCTGCGAACCAGCTTAACGCCGCCCGCTTTACCGCGACCACCGGCGTGGACCTGGGCTTTGACAACCCACTCGCTGCCGCCGATTTTGTCGCAAGCTTCTGCTGCTGCTTCCGGGGTGTCTACTGCGTAGCCCTTGGAAACTGGCAGGCCGTATTCAGCGAACAGCTGCTTACCCTGATACTCGTGAAGATTCATGCTTTTTACCGTCTTCGTTAGGTACTGCGCATTCGGCGCTGCGCTCATTATGAGTGCCGCGCCACCTGTGACTGCTGCTCGCGCAACTTGCGGGGCTCAAGGCCCGTAAAGCTGCGCAAGGCTGCGTCCAGCGGATATTCCGCGGTGAGTCTTGCGCGCAAGGCTCACGACGGGCAACTCCGCCGTGGTTTCTTATTATCTCGCTTAGCGCTTCTTGCGGTTGGCGATGTGGATGGCGCCGCCATTCACTGCCAACGCTGCTTCGTGCAACGCTTCGGACAGGGTCGGATGGGAGAAGACCATCATGCCCAGGTCCTCGGCACTGGTGCCGAATTCCATACCGATCGCGCCTTGCTGAACCAGTTCTGCAGCGCTCGGGCCAATCACGTGGACGCCCAATACGCGGTCAGTCTTGGCATCAGCGATGACTTTGACAAAACCACCGGTGTCGTTGGCTGCCATGGCACGGCCAGAAGCGGCAAACGGGAAGGTGCCGACGTTAACTTCAACGCCTTCAGCTTTCAACTGCTGTTCGTTCTTGCCGACCCATGCAATTTCCGGGTGGGTGTAGATAACCGATGGGATCAGGTCGTAGTTCATCTGGGTTTTGTGACCCTTGATGCGCTCGACAACCATGATGCCTTCTTCGGAAGCCTTGTGCGCCAGCATCATGCCGCGAACCACGTCGCCGATGGCGTAGACGCCCGGCACGGTGGTCGCGCAGTGATCGTCAACGTGGATGAAACCACGCTCGTCGATGTTCACGCCACTGTCGGCAGCCAGCAGGTCGGTGGTCACTGGACGGCGACCCACGGCTACGATCAGCTTGTCGAAAGTGATGGTTTTTTCGCCATCCTTGTCGGTGTAGTTGACGACAACTTCTTCGCCGTTGACTTTCGAGCCGGTGACGCGAGCGCCCAGCTTGATGTCCAGACCTTGTTTGGTCAGGGTTTTCAGCGCTTCCTTGGAAACGGCGGTGTCGGCAGCCAGCAGGAACGTGTCCAGGGCTTCCAGCACGGTCACTTCAGCACCGAGGCGGGACCACACCGAACCCAGCTCCAGACCGATCACGCCGGCGCCGATCACGCCCAGGCGCTTAGGCACAGCCTGGAATTCCAGGGCGCCGGTCGAATCAACGATCACGTTGTTGTCGACTGGAGCAGGCGGAATGTCGATTGGACGCGAACCTGGAGCCAGGATCACGTTTTCGGCTTCGATGATTTCGGTCGAGCCGTCTGGCTTGGTGATTTCAACTTTCTTGCCAGCCAGCAGCTTGCCGTGGCCTTGCAGGGAAGTGACGCCGTTGGCCTTGAACAAGGTGGCAACGCCGGAAGTCAGGCCCTTGACGATGTTGGCTTTACGACCGACCATCGCCGGTACGTCCATGGTCACGCCAGCATGGTTGATGCCGTGGATCGCGAAGCCATCCTGGGCTTCGTGGAATTTCCAGGAGCTGTCCAGCAGCGCCTTGGAAGGAATGCAACCGACGTTCAGGCAAGTACCGCCCAGCGCCAGTTTGCCTTCCTTGTCGGTGTATTTTTCGATGCAAGCAGTCGAGAGGCCCAGTTGTGCGGCCTTGATCGCGGCAACGTAGCCGCCAGGACCTGCACCAATCACTACGACGTCAAATTTCTGTGTCATGAAAATAGATCCTCTATTTGCGACAAGCTTTTAGCCGCAAGCTGCAAGCCAAGCTGCTTTTTCGTACAGCTTGTAGCTCGCAACTTGCAGCTGCTTCAATCAGATATCCAGCAACAGACGAGCCGGGTCTTCCAGCAGGTTCTTGATGGTCACCAGGAAAGTCACGGCTTCTTTACCATCGATCAGGCGGTGATCGTACGACAGCGCCAGGTACATCATCGGGCGGATCACGACTTGGCCGTTGATGGCCATCGGACGCTGGATGATGTTGTGCATGCCCAGGATCGCGGCTTGCGGCGGGTTGACGATCGGGGTCGACATCATCGAACCGAAGGTACCACCGTTGGTGATGGTGAAGGTACCGCCGGTCATCTCGTCGATGGTCAGCTTGCCGTCACGGGCTTTCTTGCCGAAGGTGGCGATGCCGCCTTCGATTTCAGCCAGGCTCATCAGTTCGGCGTTACGCAGTACCGGAACCACCAGGCCACGGTCGCTGGACACGGCAACGCCGATGTCTGCGTAGCCATGGTAAACGATGTCGTTGCCGTCGATGGAAGCGTTGACTGCCGGGAAGCGTTTCAGCGCTTCGGTGGCCGCTTTCACGAAGAACGACATGAAGCCCAGGCGCACGCCGTTGTGGGACTTCTCGAACAGATCCTTGTACGTCGAGCGCAGCGCCATGACTTCGGTCATGTCGACTTCGTTGAAGGTGGTCAGCATCGCCATGTTCGACTGGGCTTCAACCAGACGCTTGGCCACGGTGGCACGTACGCGGGTCATCGGTACGCGCTTCTCGGTGCGGTCGCCGGCAGCGAACACAGGCGCAGCGGCAGCCGGGGCAGCAGCCTTGGCAGGTGCGGCAGCCGGAGCGTTTTTCTTGGCTTCAACAGCCGCAACCACGTCTTCCTTGGTCACACGGCCGTCTTTGCCGGTGCCTTTGACGGAAGCCAGGTTGATGCCGTTCTCTTCAGCCAGCTGACGAGCAGCCGGTGCAGCGATCGGGTCTTCAGCGCCAGCAGCCGGAGCGGCAGCAGGCGCAGCGGTGGCGGCCGGTGCAGCAGCAGGCGCAGCGGCAGCAGCACTGCCCTCTTCGATCGAGCCCAGCACCTGGTTCGACAGAACGGTAGCGCCTTCTTCGGCAACGATTGCGCCCAGCACGCCGTCAGCTTCGGCCAACACTTCCAGCACGACTTTGTCGGTCTCGATGTCGACGATCAGGTCGTCACGCTTTACAGCGTCGCCTGGTTTCTTGTGCCAGGTGGCAACGGTGCCATCGGCAACCGATTCCGGGAATGACGGGGCTTTGATTTCGATAGCCATTATCTGTGGGTCCTTAAAATTCGGTTTCAGTCAGCGCGAAGGCGTTAAACAGTGAAAGCATCTTGCAGCAGTTTTTCCTGCTGCTCGGCGTGCATCGACGCATAACCACACGCAGGTGCAGCGGAAGCATCACGGCCGGCATATTCCAGGCCCAGGGCCTTGTTGTGGTTGCCGATGCTGCGACGCAGGTGATGCTGGCTGCTGTACCAAGCGCCCTGGTTCATCGGTTCTTCCTGGCACCACACTACGTTAGTGAGGTTGGTGTAAGGCGCGATGGCCTCCATCAGGTCGTCTTCCGGGAACGGGTAAAGCTGCTCGATACGCACGATGGCGATGTCTTCGCGGCCTTCGGCACGACGTTTTTCCAGCAGGTCGTAGTAGACCTTGCCGCTGCACAGGACCAGGCGAGTCACCTTGGCCGCATCCAGCGCGTCGATTTCTGGAATAACGGTCTGGAACGAACCATCCGCCAGATCTTCCAGGGTCGAGATGGCCAATTTATGACGCAGCAGCGACTTCGGTGTCAGCACTACCAGCGGCTTGCGCAGCGGGCGGATCACCTGGCGACGCAGCAAGTGGTAGATCTGGGCCGGGGTTGTCGGCACGCACACCTGGATGTTGTGCTCGGCGCACAGCTGCAGGTAACGCTCCAGACGGGCCGAGGAATGCTCAGGACCCTGGCCTTCATAACCATGTGGCAACAGCATGGTCAGACCGCACAGGCGACCCCACTTGTGCTCGCCGCTGGTGATGAACTGGTCGATAACCACTTGGGCACCGTTGGCGAAGTCACCGAACTGGGCTTCCCAGATCACCAGCGCGTTCGGCGTGGTGGTCGAGTAACCGTATTCGAACGCCAGCACGGCTTCTTCGGACAGGAACGAGTCGTACAGGTCGAAACGTGGCTGGCCTTCGTACAGGTGCTTCAACGGAACGTAGGTACTGGCGTCTTTCTGGTTGTGCAGGACCGCGTGACGGTGCGAGAACGTACCACGGCCGATGTCCTGGCCGGTCATGCGGATCGGGTGACCTTCGAACGCCAGGGTCGCGTACGCCATGGTTTCGGCGTAACCCCAGTTGATCGGCAGGCCGCCGGCTTGCATCTTCTGACGGTCTTCGTAGATCTTCGCAACCTGGCGCTGCACCACGAAGCCTTCCGGGATTTCCAGCAGCTTGGCGGACAGTTCCTGCAAGGTCTTCAGGTCGAACGAGGTGTCGTGACGCGCCGTCCAGGCGTGGCCCAGGTATGGGCGCCAGTCGACGAACAGCTCTTTGTTCGGCTCTTTGACCAGGCTCTTCACTACATGCAGACCGTTGTCCAGCGCGTTGCGGTATTCGTCGACTTTCGCCTGAACACGCGCATCGTCAACCACACCGGCCTTGATCAGGCTCTCGGCATACAGCTCACGGGTAGTGCGCTGCTTGGTGATCTGCTGGTACATCAGCGGCTGGGTGCCGCTTGGTTCGTCGGCTTCGTTGTGACCGCGACGGCGGTAACAAACCAGGTCGATCACCACGTCACGCTTGAACTGCATGCGGTAGTCGACAGCCAGTTGGGTCACGAACAGCACGGCTTCCGGATCATCCCCATTCACATGGAGGATCGGCGCCTGAATCATCTTGGCAACATCGGTCGCGTACTCGGTGGAGCGCGCATCCAGCGGGTTGCTGATGGTGAAGCCAACCTGGTTGTTGATGACGATGTGAACGGTACCGCCGGTCTTGAAGCCGCGGGTCTGCGACATCTGGAAGGTTTCCAGGACCACGCCTTGACCGGCGAATGCCGCGTCACCGTGGATGGAAATCGGCAGGACCTTTTCACCCGTGGTGTCGTTGCGACGATCCTGGCGGGCACGCACCGACCCCTCGACCACTGGAGAAACGATTTCCAGGTGGGATGGGTTGAAGGCCATGGCCAGGTGAACTTCACCGCCGGTGGTCATCACGTTGGACGAGAAGCCTTGGTGGTATTTAACGTCACCGGAGCCCAGCTCGACCTTCTTCTTGCCTTCGAACTCGTCGAACAGCTCGCGCGGGTTCTTGCCGAAGGTGTTGACCAACACGTTCAGGCGACCACGGTGGGCCATGCCGATCACGATTTCCTTGGTGCCGTAGGAACCGGAACGCTGGATCAGCTCGTCGAGCATCGGGATCAGGCTTTCGCCGCCCTCCAGGCCGAAACGCTTGGTGCCCGGGTATTTGGTACCCAGGTATTTTTCCAGGCCTTCGGCAGCGGTGACGCGCTCGAGCAGGTGGCTGCGTACATCGGCGGACAGCACCGGACGGCCACGCACACCTTCCAGGCGATGCTGGAACCAGTGGCGTTGCTCGGAATCGGTGATGTGCGTGAACTCAGCGCCGATGGTGCGGCAATATGTCTGCTGCAACGCTTCGTGAATTTCGCGTAGGCTCGCTTCCTCTTTGCCGATGAACAGGTCGCCGGCACGGAAGGTCGTATCAAGATCGGCATTGGTCAAGCCGTAATGATTGATCGACAGGTCTGCAGGTGCAGGACGCTGCCAGAGCCCCAGCGGGTCAAGCTGGGCCGCCTGGTGGCCGCGCATCCGGTAGGCCTGGATCAGTCGCAATACTTCAACTTGCTTCTTCTCGTGCTCACTGCTCACGCTGCCGGCGGAAACCGGTTGGGCGCGGCGCTGGTTCTTTGCCAGCAGCACAAACTGATCGCGAATTGTTGCGTGCGATACATCGGTGGCAGCGTTGCCGTCTGAAGACAACGTCTGAAATTTGGTGCGCCATTCTTCTGGCACAGCGTTAGGGTCGTGCAGGTAGAGCTCATAAAGCTCTTCCACATAGGCAGCGTTACCACCTGAAAGATAGCCGCTGTTCCACATGCGCTGCATCACGCTTTCTTGCATGCTTGGTCACCCTCGATTTGGGGACACCACCGGCGAAAACACCGAGTTTGCTTGCAAAAGGCCAAGTGCAGCGACCAAAACAAGCCACTTAGGATCACGCTGATAGTTCGGGTACCAACCCGAATGCCCCTGCTTGTCTCATTTCTTCAAAATAAGAGCCGCGGCTTTGTAAGTCGCTGCTCAAGTTAAAACTACGGCGCCGGTTGAAGCCTGCGCCGTAGCATTTACGGGCACAACGGTCCTGCTTTTACTACAACGTCAGTTACACGCCGCTCTGCAGCAGCATGTTACGGATGTGACCAATGGCCTTAGTCGGGTTCAGGCCTTTGGGACATACGTTGACGCAGTTCATGATCCCGCGGCAGCGGAATACGCTGAACGGGTCATCCAGCGAAGCCAGACGCTCGGACGTCTTGGTGTCACGGCTGTCTGCCAGGAAGCGGTACGCTTGCAGCAGTGCAGCTGGGCCCAGGAACTTGTCCGGGTTCCACCAGAAGGACGGGCACGACGTCGAGCAGCAAGCGCACAGGATGCACTCGTACAGACCGTCGAGCTTCTCGCGCTCTTCCGGGGACTGCAGACGCTCGATGGCCGGAGCCGGCGTGTCGTTCTGCAGGAACGGCTTAACTTTCTCGTATTGCTTGTAGAAGATGCTCATATCAACGACCAGGTCACGGATAACCGGCAAACCTGGCAGAGGACGAACGATCAGCTTGTTGCCTTTGACCACGGCGGACAGCGGCGTGATACACGCCAGGCCGTTTTTGCCGTTGATGTTCATGCCGTCGGAACCGCATACACCTTCACGGCAAGAGCGACGATAAGAGAAACCTTCGTCCTGCTCTTTGATCAGTGCCAGTACATCCAGCACCATCAGGTCTTTACCACCGGTATCGACCTGGAATTCCTGCATGAACGGCGCAGCGTCCTGATCAGGGTTGTAGCGATAAACACTGACTTTCAACATGGCAGCCACCCTTAGTAAGTCCGAATCTTCGGTTCAAACGTCGGAACCGTCTTCGGCGAGAAGTTCACGGCACGCTTGGTTACGCGCTTGTCACCCGGGAAGTACAGGGTATGGCACAACCAGTTTTCGTCGTCGCGATCTTCAAAGTCTTCACGGGCGTGGGCACCACGGGATTCCTTGCGAACCTCGGCAGCGATGGCAGTCGCTTCGGCCACTTCCAGCAGGTTCTGCAGTTCAAGGGCTTCGATACGAGCAGTGTTGAACGCCTGGCTCTTATCGTTGATCTTGACGTTGGCGATGCGCTTGCGCAGATCGGCCAGCTGGGCAATACCCTTCTGCATGTATTCGCCGGTACGGAATACACCGAAGTAGTTCTGCATGCAGCTTTGCAGCTCGCGACGCAGGGTTGCCACGTCTTCGCCATCGGTACGCTCGTTCAGAGCGTTCAGACGGGCCAGGGCAGCCTCAATGTTGGCGTCGGTCGCGTCATCGTATTCGATGCCGTCGGTCAGCGCTTTTTCCAGGTGCAGGCCGGCAGCACGGCCGAAGACCACCAGGTCGAGCAGCGAGTTGCCACCCAGGCGGTTGGCACCGTGCACCGATACGCACGCCACTTCGCCTACGGCGAACAGACCGTGGATGATCTCGTCCTCGCCTTCGGCATTCTGGGTGATCGCCTGGCCATGGATGTTGGTCGGCACGCCGCCCATCATATAGTGGCAAGTCGGGACAACCGGAACCGGAGCAACCACCGGGTCAACGTGAGCAAAGGTCTTGGACAGCTCGCAGATACCTGGCAGGCGGCTGTGCAGTACTTCTTCGCCCAGGTGATCGAGTTTCAGCAGTACGTGGTCGCCATTCGGGCCACAGCCGTTGCCGGCGATGATCTCTTTAACCATCGAACGGGCCACAACGTCACGACCAGCAAGGTCTTTCGCGTTCGGCGCATAACGCTCCATGAAACGCTCGCCGTGCTTGTTGATCAGGTAGCCACCTTCACCACGGCAACCTTCGGTCACCAGTACGCCGGCGCCGGCGATACCGGTCGGGTGGAACTGCCACATTTCGATGTCTTGTACCGGCACGCCCGCACGCAGTGCCATGCCGACGCCATCACCGGTGTTGATCAGGGCATTGGTGGTGGACGCGTAGATACGACCTGCACCGCCGGTCGCCAGCACGGTAGCCTTGGCGCGGATGTAGGTGGTTTCACCGGTTTCGATGCAGATCGCGATCACACCGACGAACTCGCCTTGTGCGTTCTTGACCAGATCAACGGCATAGTACTCGTTCAGGAACGTGGTACCGGCTTTCAGGTTGCCCTGGTAAAGGGTGTGCAGCAGCGCGTGACCGGTACGGTCGGACGCGGCGCAGGTACGGGCAGCCTGCCCGCCTTTGCCGTAATCCTTCGACTGGCCGCCGAACGGACGCTGGTAGATACGGCCTTGCTCGGTACGGGAGAACGGCAGACCCATGTGGTCCAGCTCGAACACTGCAGCCGGGCCTTCCTGGCACATGTATTCGATCGCGTCCTGGTCACCGATGTAGTCGGAACCCTTGACGGTATCGTACATGTGCCAGCGCCAGTCATCGTTCGGGTCGGCGGAGGCGATGGCGCAGGTGATGCCACCCTGGGCCGATACAGTGTGGGAACGGGTCGGGAACACCTTGGTGATCACGGCAGTCTTGTGACCGCCCTGGGCCAGCTGCAGCGCAGCGCGCATGCCAGCGCCGCCGCCACCAATAATGATGGCGTCGAATGAAATAGTTGGAATGTTAGCCATGAATCAGATACCCCAAAGAATCTGCACACCCCAGACGAAGTAAGCGAACATCGCGACGCCGCAGACTGCCTGGAAGAGGAAACGTACTGCAGTCGCGGACTTGCCCAGCGCCATCGGCGTCAGGTAGTCGGTCGCGATGGTCCACATGCCTACCCAGGCGTGTGCGCCCAGGGCAACAAGGGCCAGCAGACTGAAGATTCGCATCGCATTGTGGGAAAACAGGCCGTGCCATTGCTCATAGCCAATGCCCGGATTTGCGACGAGGTATCCGATCAGGAAAATGAAATAAGCCGCGAGAACGACCGCAGACACACGCTGTGCCATCCAGTCATAGAGGCCCGAACGCGACAGATTCGTAACGCTGGTTACCATATCCAAACTCCTGCCAGAACGATCAGCACCACGGAAATGGCGATGATGATTTTCGAGCCCAGGCGGCCGCCTTCCAGCGTCTCACCGATGCCCATGTCCATGATCAAGTGGCGCACACCGGCTACCAGGTGATACAGCAGAGCGGACAGGAGGCCCCATGCTACGAACTTGGCCAGCGGGCTGGTCAAGCATGCCTTCACCTCGGCGTATCCTTCCTCGGAACCCAGGGATTTGCTCAATGCATAAAGCATGATGCCCAAGCCCAGGAACAGGATGATGCCGGAAACACGGTGCAGGAACGACGTAACGCCGGTGATGGGGAGTTTGATGGTCCTTAGGTCTAGGTTTACAGGTCGTTGGCTATTCACGGCTTTTTTTCACACTGAAGAGCCCCTAACAATCAGGGCAAAGTTGTTGGGGAGTGCGACTGGTCAGGTAAGCACCACCCAGGGAGTGCGACCCCCAATGAAAGCAAGCCCAAAAGCCCTTGGCGGTCGGTGGCCGAGTATAGACAGTTAGGTTACTAATGACAACGCGCACTCCTCACCCTAATAGCGGATTGCGCTGGGGGAATAAAAGGCGTAAATGGCAGGCAATTTCGAGGAAAAAGTACGGTTAAAGCCTTCTGGTGCAAGACTTTAGGCAAATTGACATCTGGATTTATATCAATATAGTGGTGCGGGCCCTGCGTGGGGGGTCTGTCTGATGATTTGAAGCATAAATAGGAGGCCACATGGCTGACAAAAAAGCGCAGTTGATCATCGAGGGCGCAGCCCCCGTCGAGCTGCCCATTTTAACCGGCACCGTTGGTCCCGATGTTATCGACGTACGGGGCCTGACGGCCACGGGCCGTTTCACATTCGACCCAGGCTTCATGTCGACCGCCTCTTGCGAGTCGAAGATCACCTATATCGATGGCGATAATGGCATTTTGCTGCATCGCGGCTACCCGATCGAGCAACTGGCCGAGAAATCGGACTACCTGGAAACCTGCTACCTGCTGCTAAATGGCGAACTGCCAACAGCCGAGCAGAAAGCCCAGTTCGTCAGCACCGTGAAGAACCACACCATGGTCCACGAGCAGTTGAAGACCTTCTTCAACGGCTTCCGTCGCGACGCCCACCCGATGGCCGTCATGTGCGGTGTGGTCGGCGCCCTGTCGGCCTTCTATCACGACTCCCTCGACATCAATAACCCGCAGCATCGCGAAATCTCCGCGATCCGCCTGGTTGCCAAGATGCCGACCCTGGCCGCCATGGTCTACAAGTACTCCATGGGCCAACCCATGATGTATCCGCGCAACGACCTGACGTACGCGGAAAACTTCCTGCACATGATGTTCAACACGCCGTGCGAGATCAAACCGATCAGCCCGACGCTGGCCAAGGCCATGGACCGGATCTTCATCCTCCACGCCGACCACGAGCAGAACGCCTCTACCTCCACCGTACGCCTGGCCGGTTCTTCGGGTGCCAACCCGTTCGCCTGTATCGCCGCCGGTATCGCCGCACTGTGGGGCCCTGCCCACGGCGGTGCGAACGAAGCGGTATTGACCATGCTCGATGAAATCGGCGATGTGTCCAACATCGACAAGTTCATCGCCAAGGCCAAGGACAAGAACGATCCGTTCAAGCTGATGGGCTTCGGTCACCGGGTCTACAAGAACCGCGACCCGCGCGCCACCGTGATGAAGCAGACCTGCGACGAAGTGTTGAAGGAACTGGGCATCAAGAACGACCCGCAACTCGAACTGGCCATGCGCCTGGAAGAGATCGCCCTGACCGACCCGTACTTCATCGAACGCTCGCTGTACCCGAACGTCGACTTCTACTCGGGGATCATCCTCAAGGCGATCGGCATTCCAACCAGCATGTTCACCGTGATCTTCGCCCTGGCGCGGACCGTGGGCTGGATCTCCCACTGGAAAGAAATGCTCTCCAGCCCGTACAAGATTGGCCGTCCGCGCCAGCTGTACACCGGCTACGAGTCGCGTGACATCACCCAGCTGGAAGATCGCAAGTAAGCATCGCTGAGTTGCACCGAAGACGGCCTCCCCTAGCGGAGGCCGTTTTTGTTTGTGCCGACTGGGCGACCGCTATCGGGGGCAAGCCCCCTCCCACACTGGGCTTGGTTTACACATGTCTATTTGTGAATACAGTCAAATGTGGGAGGGGGCTCGCCCCCCCGATGACGCGGGTACCCATAACGCAGAACCCCAGGCAAAAAAAATGCCCCGGCCTTTCGACCGGGGCATTTCCTTTTCGGGCTGCAACCTTAGTGATTCACCGCCCCACTCGCCCCCAGGCCAGTCTGCGAACGCACAAACTGCGGGAAGTACAGCGCACGCTCTTTCTCTGCCGCCGCCGACTTGTCGGTGATGGAGAAGAACCAGATGCCGACGAACGCAATGATCATCGAGAACAGCGCCGGGTATTCGTAAGGGAAGATGGCTTTTTCATGGTGCAGGATCGAGACCCAGATGGTCGGGCCAAGGATCATCAGGCCAACCGCACTGACCAGGCCCAGCCAGCCGCCGATCATCGCGCCACGGGTGGTGAGGTTTTTCCAGTACATGGAAAGCAGCAACACCGGGAAGTTACAGCTGGCAGCAATGGAGAACGCCAGGCCGACCATGAACGCAATGTTCTGGCTTTCGAACAGGATACCCAGGCCGATCGCCAATACGCCCAACGCGATGGTGGTGATCTTCGAGACGCGAATCTCATCCTTGTCGTTGGCCTTGCCTTTCTTGATCACACTGGCGTACAGGTCATGGGACACCGCCGAAGCACCGGCCAGGGTCAGGCCTGCAACCACCGCAAGGATGGTGGCGAAGGCCACGGCCGAGATGAAGCCCAGGAAGATACTGCCGCCCACCGCGTTGGCCAGGTGCACCGCCGCCATGTTGTTGCCGCCAAGCAATGCACCAGCCGCATCCTTGAACGCCGGATTGGTGCTCACCAGCAGGATCGCGCCGAAACCGATGATGAAGGTCAGGATGTAGAAGTAGCCGATAAAGCCAGTTGCATACAGCACGCTCTTGCGCGCTTCCTTGGCGTCGCTCACGGTGAAGAAGCGCATCAGGATGTGCGGCAGGCCGGCGGTACCGAACATCAGTGCCAGGCCCAGGGAGAATGCCGAGATCGGGTCTTTCACCAGGCCGCCAGGGCTCATGATCGCTTCACCTTTAGGGTGAACCTTGATCGCCTCGGAGAACAACATATTGAAGTCGAAGTTGACGTGCTTCATCACCATCAGCGCCATGAACGAGGCACCGGACAGCAACAGCACCGCCTTGATGATCTGCACCCAGGTGGTCGCCAGCATGCCGCCGAACAGCACGTACATGCACATCAGGATCCCCACCAGGATCACCGCTACATGATAGTCCAAGCCGAACAGCAGCTGGATCAACTTGCCCGCGCCCACCATCTGCGCGATCAGGTAGAACGCCACCACCACCAGCGAGCCGCAGGCCGAGAGGCTGCGAATCTGGGTCTGGCCCAGGCGATAGGACGCCACGTCGGCAAAGGTGTACTTGCCCAGGTTACGCAGGCGCTCGGCGATCAGGAACAGAATGATCGGCCAGCCCACCAGGAAGCCGATCGAGTAGATCAGACCGTCATAGCCGGAGGTGTAGACCAGTGCGGAAATCCCCAGGAAGGACGCCGCCGACATGTAGTCGCCGGCAATGGCCAGGCCGTTCTGGAAACCGGTGATCTTGCCGCCGGCCGCATAGTAGTCGGCTGCTGATTTGTTGCGCTTGGAAGCCCAGTAGGTGATGCACAGGGTCGCACCGACAAACGCGATAAACATCACGATGGCCGATATGTTCAGGGGTTGCTTGTGCACTTCACCAGTCAATGCGTCTGCCGCCCAGACGGCCGGAGCAAAAAGCGAAGCGCCGAATATTGCCAGTAGACGACGGATCATTGCGCAGCCTCCTTGAGAATCGCATTGTTCAGGTCGTCAAACTCGCCATTGGCCCGGCGCACGTAGATGCCGGTCAGGATGAAGGCGGACACAATCAGCCCGACGCCCAGGGGAATGCCCCAGGTAATCGAGGAACCAGGGCTGAGCTTGGCCCCCAGCACTTGTGGCCCGTAGGCGATCAACAGGATGAAAGCGGAGTAAAGCCCTAGCATGATCGCCGAGAGAATCCAGGCGAACCTTTCCCTTTTTCTCACCAGCTCCTTGAAACGCGGGCTGTTTTGAATCGAGAGGTAAATGCTGTCGTTCATTGTTTTTATCCTCGCAGCACAGCTTTTTTATTATTGGAACGTATCCACTGTATGCGGCTGCCGTAGAGGTTCCAGACGACCTTAGTCTTAGATCGAGTGTAGCGAGGGTTTGCGGGGGCGCAGGGAGATTTGCGGGAGGCAAAATTAATGTGGGAGGGGGCTTGCCCCCGATAGCAGTGTGTCAGCCAGTACATCGATAGCTGACAGATCGCTATCGGGGGCAAGCCCCCTCCCACAAGGGTATATCAGGGGCTGTTACTTACCGGTCCACTCGGCTACGCGCTCAGGGTGCTTGGCGACCCAATCCTTGGCCGCTGCATCAGGCTTGGCGCCTTCCTGGATAGCCAGCATGACTTCGCCGATTTCGTCCTTGGAGGCCCACTGGAATTTCTTCAGGAAGGCCGCGACTTCCGGCGCTTTCTTTTCCAGGCCCTTGCTGCCGATGCTGTTGACGGTTTCAGCAGCACCATAAATCCCTTTTGGATCGTCCAGGAAACGCAGTTTCCACTTGGCGAACATCCAGTGTGGCACCCAACCGGTGACCGCAATGGATTCCTGTTTGTCTTCGGCGCGGGTCAGCTCGGCGATCATCGCCGCACCCGAGCTGGCTTGCAGTTTGTAGTCGAGGCCGTACTGCTTGATCGCTTCGTCGGTCTTGAGCATCACGCCCGAGCCGGCGTCGATACCGACGATCTTGTTCTTGAAGGTGGTGTCGGTCTTGAGGTCTTCGATGGACTTGGCCTTGACGTACTCCGGCACGATCAGGCCGATCTTCGCATCCTTGAAGTTGGGGCCGTAGTCGACCACCTTGTCCTTGTTCTTGGCCCAATACTCACCGTGGGTCACCGGCAACCAGGCGGACAGCATGGCGTCGAGCTTGCCGGTGGCCACGCCCTGCCACATGATCCCGGTGGCTACCGCTTGCAGTTTCACGTCATAACCGAGCTTGGCCTTGATCACCTCTGCCGCCACGTGCGTGGTGGCAACGCTGTCGGACCAGCCGTCCACATAGCCGATGCTCAGGGTTTTGCTGTCGGCGCTGGCCAGTGTGGAGCTCATCGCAACTACCAGAGTGGCAGCTGCGCCCAAGAGTCGTCGCATCTTCATCGTACTTCCCCGAAAGTGCTGCGCCCGACGGATGCCGAGCGACGTCAACCTGTTGTTATGTGGTGCACCGCGCCCCCGTCACGCGCATCGATCCGGTGTCTGCGGCATCAGTGGAGTGCTGACAGTTCGATCATCAACCTGCCGCGCCCTTCGACCTGCTCTGTCAGCGACCTCATACAAGCAAGAAACGACATCACATAGCCAGCAGGGCGTTTTGTAGGACTTGACGCCAAAATCCCGCCCGAACTTTGCATGTCAAAATTATGCGGCCCCACTGGGACGGCCTAAATCCGGGTAAGATGCGCGCCTTTGCTCTCCAGATAAGCCGACCATGCCTGCGACTGCCCGCTTCCCTGCCCTGCCCTATTTCTGCGCCCTGCTCCTCGGCCTGCTGGCCCTGATCGGCTATTGGTATGGCCTCGGCCGCTCCGTAGTGCTGCCCGATGTCGCCAGCGCCACACACAAGATGCAGTGCGCGTCCTACACGCCGTTCGATAAAGACCAATCTCCGTTTGATCAGCCGTTCAGACTGCGGCCGGACCGCATGGACGCCGACCTGGCCCTGCTGGCCACCCGCTTTGAGTGCGTGCGCACCTACACAATGGTCGGCCTGGAAGCGTTGCCAAGCATGGCACGCGAACATGGGCTGAAGGTAATGGCAGGCGCCTGGGTCAGCAGCGACCCAGTGGCGACCGAGAAAGAAATCGAAACATTGATCACGGCAGCAAACGCCAACCCTGACGTAGTGACCTCGGTGATCGTCGGCAACGAAGCGCTGCTGCGTAAAGAAGTCACCGCCAAGCAGTTGGTGACGCTGATCCAGACCGTCAAAAGCCGGATCAAGCAGCCGGTGACCTATGCGGATGTGTGGGAATTCTGGCTGCAACACCCGGAAATCGCGCCGGCGGTGGACTTCCTGACGATACACCTGCTGCCCTACTGGGAAGATGACCCTTCCGGCATCGACCAGGCGCTCAAGCACGTGGGCGATGTGCGCCAGACCTTCGGCAACAAATTCGCGCCCAAGGACATCCTGATCGGTGAAACCGGCTGGCCCAGCGAAGGTCGCCAGCGCGAAACCGCCGTGCCGAGCCGGGTCAACGAAGCCAGGTTCATGCGGGGTTTCGTGGCCATGGCCGAGGCGAATGGCTGGCGCTACAACCTGATCGAGGCCTTTGACCAGCCGTGGAAGCGTGGGAGTGAAGGTGCCGTCGGTGGTTATTGGGGCCTGTTCGATGCCAATCGGCAGGACAAGGGTATCCTCGCCGGGCCGGTTACCAATGTGCCGTACTGGCCGCTATGGCTCGGCGTGGGCGGGATCATCCTGCTGGGCACCCTGGTTCTGGGTGGCCGTGTGCGCAGCACGCGCACCGCGATCGCCCTGCCGTTGCTGGGCGCCGTGGCAGCCTGCTCCATCGGCACCTGGGCCGAGCTGACCCGCGTCACCGCGCGGTTCAACGATGAATGGGTGTGGGCAGGCTTGCTGGTGGTGATGAACCTGCTGGTGCTGGCCCATGCCGCCCTGGCCTTGAGCGCACGGCAAGATTGGCGCGCACGCGCATTCAACTGGCTGGAGCAGCGCGCGGGCTGGCTGGTGGCGACTGCCGGTTTTGCGGGGGCTGTGATGATGCTGGCGTTGGTGTTTGACCCGCGCTACCGCAGCTTCCCGAGCGCAGCGCTGGTGTTGCCAGCCCTGGTGTACCTGGTGCGTCCGGTGACCGGACCGCGCCGGGAGATTGCCTTGCTGGCCTTCATCATCGGTGCGGGTATTGCGCCGCAGTTGTACCGTGAAGGGTTGTTGAACCAGCAGGCTTGGGGTTGGGCGGTAGTGAGCCTGCTCATGACGGCAGCCTTGTGGCGCTGCTTGCGGGTGCGCAAGGTCTAAAACCGCTATCGGGGGCAAGCCCCCTCCCACAGGTGAATGCATTACCAATGTGGGAGGGGGCTTGCCCCGATGAGGCCCTATCAGGCAACGCGGGGCTTCCTGACCAACCGCAACCCCGCGATCACCACCGCAAACACCGCAAACGTGGTGTTGTACAACGCCAATGCCGGCAACCCGACCATCATCCCCAGCACTGCCAACCCCCACCCCGCACGCCCCGGCACAAAAAACGCCAGTACCGACGTGATCAACGCCGCCCAACCCAGCACCTTGAAGTGGATCATCAGGCCCAGGTTCGAACGCAATTGGCATTCCCAGCGGCTGGCTTCATCCGCGCAGATGCCCACCCACTGGCCGTCCTCCATAAAGCCATAGCGCGCACCGTAACTGGCAGCCAACCATAGCGGCAGGGCAATAAGCAGCAAAATCAACGGTAAACGACGGGACATGGGCCACTCCGATAGGCAAAAACGGCGCTCAGCTTAATGCTCCGACAGCCGTTAGCAAGGCGCATACACACAATTAGTATTCATCAAAGCGCGGCAAAGTGTATCTTCTCGCTACTATTACCCCGATTCCGACGTTATTTACCGACTTTTCGTGCCGAGTGCTGGCACTTCGGCGACGACGCGGTGGTCATAGCCTGCGAACTTCATTAAGCACGTTTCCTCCTAGGGATTAAGTCATGCTCCGTTCCTTGCGCTGTGCTGCCCTGCTGGGCAGCCTATTTCTGAGTGCGTCAGCACTGGCCGTCGATATTGACCAGGCCAGCTATGGCTACCCTTTGACCAACCCGTTTGAAGCGACCATCGCCACCACGCCGCCCGATCTTCGGCCAAAGTTGCCGAGCGATGACGAGATCAACCAATCCGACTACACCCTGAACATGCGCCCCGAGCGCGAGTTCAGCCTGCCGGACAACTTCTGGGCGGTGAAGAAACTCACCTACCGCATCGCCAAGCAGGACCGAGCGGCGCCGCTGATCTTCCTGATCGCCGGCACCGGCGCGCGGTTTGACAGCAGCCTCAACGAATACCTGAAAAAACTGTATTACCAGGCCGGCTACCATGTGGTGCAACTGTCGTCGCCCACCAGCTTCGACTTCATCAGCGCCGCCTCGCGCTTCGCCACCCCGGGGATCACCCAGGAAGACGCGGAAGATATGTACCGCGTGATGCAAGCCGTGCGCGCGCAGAACGCCTCATTGCCGGTCACCGACTTCTACCTCACCGGCTACAGCCTGGGCGGCCTGGATGCGGCGTTTGTGGCCAAGCTCGACGAGACCCGTCGCAGCTTCAACTTCAAGAAAGTCTTGCTGCTGAACCCGCCGGTCAACCTCTACACCTCGATCACCAACCTCGACAAGCTGGTACAGACCGAGGTCAAGGGCATCAACAACACCACCACCTTCTATGAGCTGGTGCTGAACAAGCTGACCCGTTACTTTCAGCAAAAGGGCTACATCGACCTTAACGACGCCCTGCTGTACGACTTCCAGCAGTCCAAGCAGCACTTGACCAACGAACAGATGGCCATGCTGATCGGCACCTCGTTCCGTTTTTCAGCGGCCGACATCGCCTTTACTTCGGACCTGATCAACCGCCGTGGCCTGATCATCCCGCCGAAGTACCCGATCACCGAAGGCACCAGCCTTACGCCGTTTCTCAAGCGTGCGTTGCAATGCGACTTCGATTGCTACCTCACCGAACAAGTGATCCCGATG
>Ga0068851_10000080_pt1 | contig 54078 bp, 44 predicted proteins | sample KBSCornC12_FD_66588 | JGI IMG/M metagenome (GOLD analysis project Ga0068851, IMG submission 66588) | Corn rhizosphere microbial communities from Kellogg Biological Station, Michigan, USA - KBS Corn C1-2 | ecosystem: Host-associated > Plants > Roots > Rhizosphere > Soil ...
GGAGGCAATGGAGTTTCTGCACAGCTATACCTGCAAATCGAAAAAAGTGGAAATCCTAAGACAGAGAAAATAAAACTTTACGAGCAACTCACTTTTCAATTGAAGGACAATGAAAAAATCTGGTACACGCGCCAGATCCTTGGACTTGATGCAAATGCTCAATTGATTGAACTAGGAGATTCATGGCTCCCACTCTCCGATATTTCCAGGATCAAATTACATCGTCAACGAGGATGGGTCAATATTCTTGGCACAGCCCTGCAAGCCGGTGGCGTCAGCATGATCCTGACTGATGCCTGGTTCTCCGCTCGAAATGATCCTCAATATTCACAGGGTGGCTGGGAATGGGGGCTTGTCAATCTTGCTGTGGGTACCGGATTAAAATGGGCCCTTGCTCCAATTTATTACAAGCTTGGAGGACATCACAGGTTGAGGATTGTGGATTTGACGTTTTAGACTTAGGCGAAGGCGAAGGTTAAGGAAGAAATGGTAAATAAAAAAAGGAAGGGGCTCAAGATGTTGAGCCCCTTCCTTTTTTTATTTACAAGAATTACTCTTACCCTCTTACCCTCTTACTCCGTTGCTCCGTTGCTCCGTTACTCCGTTACTCCGTTGCTCCGTTACTCCGTTACTTCTTTATTTTTCAATGCCATTGACAAACTGCTGCAAGTCCTTGATGTTATAATGCAGTTGTCCTTTCACTTTAACCACTGGCATAGTGACTGATTCACCTGAGAAACCTCCATGTCGCAAGTTCATCCACATGTCGTTGACTTCAGGAGCACCGGAGGTCACGTCCACTTCTTTGTATTTAATTCCTTTATCCGTGAGGCTTTTTTTGACAAATGCACATCGGCTGCAACCGGGTTTGGAATAAATAATGATTTCACTGTTATCCACTTCCGCTTTCGTACTTGCGGCCGGAGATGAAACTGGAGCATTGTCTGTTTTAGAAATCGCGACACTGCTGGCAGGAGCTTCACTAACTGGTGGCTGAGTTGAAGCGCTCTCGGTGTATTGAACAAAAGCAACATCATATCCGTAGGTCCAGCTCTCCCCTGGTTTGGGTGTGAGTGTTGCCAGGTCTTTCATGAAACCAGCCGGTACTACTGTTTCAGTATGGATTCCGGGTTCTACAATCATACCGGAAGCACGAATGTCCAGCTTTACGATATACGGAATCTTGCCAATGTTGCGGGCAACTACAATATTTTTATCACCATCCTTTTTCTCAAATACGCTGATATCCTTTTGTTGTGCATGGATGGCCATACTCAGGAATAAAAGAATGATAAGGAAGAATTTAGCTTTCATGTGTCTATGGAATAAAGCGCAAAAGTAAGGGTTACACCATCCACATTATGTAATAGGAATGTTAAAGAAAGACATCGGAAAGTATGTATTCAGACGGCATTCAGGCTGTGGAAGGCCTAATATGGCCCGATTTGGATTAATCTCAGATCAAACCATAATTTTCAACGTGGAAGACTTTCTATAAAAGCATTCATATCAATCATGTCCCAGACCACTACCCCGTGGTACCGAATGATGGGATAATGTATCGTACCGCCATTGAACCCCTGGATCTGAATGTCTTTCCACATCTGCGGGATGCGCGGATCTTCGGTAGTCATATCCACACTGGTGTACCGGATGCAATTTTCGTCTAACATCTTCAGAAATGATTCACAACGGTTGCATCCTGGCTTAAAGAAAACTATAAGATCAGTTGAATATGTTGAATCTGCTGTAGTGCTGGTGAAGCCAACATCAGAGGTCGTGTTGCCAATAGGGTGTGTAATAGCGCTGTTATTATTAATATCCTTTTTTTCAAAAACATTGATATCCTTTTGCTGAGCCCCAACTGCGACACTCCACAACAAAAAGCAGGCAAGAATCAAATGCGTTTTCATATCCACGTAGACAGCAAAAGTAAGGGCTCCAAGGCCTTTTTATGCAATTGGAATGTTAAAGAAAGGCCTGCAAGGTGATTTAGAAATAAAATTAGGCAGGGGCGTAATGCATTGAAAGTTTAAAGCTTACTGAATTTCTTCATTCCAACAACATTGCCTTTTTCTTTGACACATAAATAATAAACGCCAGGAACTAAGTGGTCCACTTTGATGCCCGTCCCATTTGAATAATTTGATTGAAGGATTATCTGTCCGAGCGGATCTATTACCTGGTATACATCGATTCGTTTAAGATCACTTTCCGAAGCTGTAATAAATATTTCATACTTGGTTGGGTTCGGGAAAAGATCAAATTGCAGTAAATCCTTTGCTTCTTTGGTTCCTACAATATGCTGAATCATCAAAGTGACTTCATTCGTAATGATGGCCTGATTAAAATCAAAATAAATGGAGGCCTGGTTGGGGATATTGGTTCCATAATCATATTGAGGCAAAGGTTTAACTCTGAATTTTATGAATCCATGGGATGCTGCTTCATTGATGCTGCTATCCGGTAGCAAGATGTGGTCAAAGGTGACAGACAAGGCGGGCCCATCTGTAATAACATAATCATAAGGATGACTTGCGCTCAGGATTTCAAGTGTACTAAAATCCAGTTTATCGGAAAGCGGATCAAGTATTCTAACCCTGAAAGCTGTATCGGTTCCTGTATTTTGAAAACGGATATGATAATAGATGTATTCTCCTTTTTCAATGAGGTCCGTTTCCTCACCGGCTTCATTGAATGTCCGTTTGTCATTGGGGTCATTGGATCCAATGTTCTTCTGGCATTCAGTATACGATGAACGATTATTACCGCAACCATTTTCATCATTTACAACACCAGTAATGCAATGTTCCTGTCCCAAAACTGCATCGCAGGAAACGTAAACATTCATTTGAAAGGATACTTGCTCATTCACTTCCAGGGCTCCTAATTCAAATTTTACTGTGCTGTCCCCAACCAGCGTGTACGGAATGGAAGCTGAAAGAAATTCAAAATAAGGATCTAAGTGCAGGGTAAGGGATGAACCTGTAGAAGCTTCGGGTCCGGTGTTACGAACGGTGAGGTGATAAACATTATTAAAACAACGCCTTAGCAGAGGTGTTGAAAAATCTAAATCCAACGTTGCGCAGGAAGAAAGAGCATGTGCGAGAAAATCCTGTTGAGCTGTTATTTGATTCTCATAGACGCTGACCGGATAGGAATCTTCACACAGATCCCAATTGGAATTTACTGGCTGCGCGCTGATTGTATAATCACCTTTCGGTACAGAAAATTTGAATTTACCTTCAGCGTTTGTAGTTTTTATCCTGAGATAATCTTGGCCTTCGACTTTTACTTGCCAGTATTGCAAGCCGGCATCTAAAGTATCCGCGATGCAATCAGGAATTTCATCATGATAAACAGTGCCGGTAATGTACTGTGGATAGGATAAAGGTTCTTTGGATCTGTAAATGGAATGATAATCCTGGATAGCATAAACATAATCATTGGTTGAAAGAATGAATCTGGTGTTATCACCGATAGGCAACCCGATATAATTGAAGGCTTCTGCAGTTTGCCCGTCAAAAGCATAATATTGGAAAGGGGTAAAAGCATATAAGTCGTTGCCCACAGAAGTCAGCCTGGAAGACAAAAACAAGGGATCAAATTCAAAATATTCTACTCCCTGACCGATCCGGTATCGAAAAAGTCCTTCGGGATTGACGCCATTTATATCATATGCGCTGAAATAAATCGTGCCATCATCCTGCATAACACTACTTTCGGTCGAATAGAGAAAGGATACATCCATCTCACTATATGTTTGTTCACCGGTGATGACATTTATAGTGGTGACGTCAAAATAACCATCCAAATTAGCTATGACAATATTATGGTCAATCTTCCTGACCAGTAGATCGTCGTATGTAAATGTAATACCGGTCGGTATCCAATCCTGCCCATTATTTAAAGAATAATAAGTTTCGCCAAGATTGAGATCATGCACAAAGAGTACACCATCATCCAGTACCCGCATAGAAAATTCAATCTCAGGAAATTGACTTGGCGGTAGTTGAAGGATGGTAAAGCTCGTGCCATTATCCGTGGAATATAGAATGTCAGTTTTCCTGTTAATATATAAGTCCCCGTTCGGACCATATTGAACATCATAATCCGTAGTTACGATCGAGTCCACCTCAATCCAATTGGAATCTATATTGTGTTTGTGGAATAAGGCATTTGACGTCAGGGCAAATTGCTTGTTTTGAGTTGATTCATCAATATATTCCACGAAAGCATAATTAATGTCCGGTCGTTTTTCCTCCCATTGTGCGGATCCGTTCGGCTGCTCATAAAATTTATCATGTATACGATTGTAGATAAAAAAATCGCCTTGCGGACTGGCCCAGAATTCATTGTTAATATCAATAAGATTATCAGTGGCCACCGTATCCCATGTAAAATTGCATACATCGCTGCGGTATAAGTAATTGCCATCATGGATATACCATCGATTGTTTTCAGCAGTGAGCTCTGAGTAGAAATGGAATGATGGGAGAAGGGAAGAAGTAGATCCCTGTTGCAAATTCAGACCGGTCAACAAGTAATAATCCTGATAATCATTAATTAATAACTGGTCACAGGTATGCGTAATATATACAAAGCCCAGGTCGGATAAATCTTCATACAACACCCGGTTTCCATGACTGTCGAAAACGGAAAGATAATCCTTCGATGCCCCTGAGGTGTGATGTAAATAGAAATAACTTCCAAGTTTAAATAAATGAGCAGCATGATCAGTAATGGTATCAGTGGCAATAAAAAGGTTTATAAAATTTTGTCCTTTATCAAGACTGTATGCAAAAACCTGATCTTCATAAATAAAAAGGGTGTCATCTTTGATAAAACAGGCTTCTTCGCCATTATTCCCACCCGGTACATCCAGTTCATACCAGGATCCATTTCTTCGAATAAGATTATGATTATTATAATCATCCAGTAATAACGGTGTGCCATCACTGAAAAACTGGATATCACCTAACGAATGGTAGGCTGGCAAAGATGATTTCGTCCAAACCTGGCCATTGAGTGATGAATAAATACTGTAATAATCATTAGATGCCTGGACAAAGTATTCTCCGATCTGTGATTTCCTGATCGCCCCAATATTAAAATCATTCGGGCTGGCTACCTGCTCAAAAGTGATCTGGGCAAATGAAAAGGAATAAATAAACAGGAAAAGTATAAGAAGAATAGATTTCATAACCGGACTTTAGGGCAACATTGAAAAAATATCCTGACCATTCGCCCCCACGCCTTAAAAGGCGTGGTTATTATCGCATTTCATTCACAATTGCCGCTCACAACTCACAACTCACAACTCACAACTTGCCACTCACTACTCACTCCTTGCTCCTTACCCATCAATGCTCATCATGAGCATGCGCCTGGTATTCCGCCACCAGCTTTTGCTGAATTTCCGCAGGCACCTGTTGATAGTCCGCCAATTTCATGGAAAACTTAGCCTTCCCTTGTGTCAGCGAACGAAGCGTAGAAGAGTAATCATGAAGCTCAGCTAATGGAACGCGCGCCAATATTTTTTGATAATGTCCCTCTGATTCCATACCCATGATGATTGCGCGTCGTGTTTGAAGATCGCCCATAACATCCCCCATAACATCACCGGAACATAAGATAGATAGATCATAAATAGGCTCCAACAATTGAGGCCCGGCATGCTGGAATGCATTCTTATAAGCCATGGTTCCGGCTAATTGAAAAGCCATATCATTGGAATCTACCGGGTGCATTTTACCATCGTATATACTCACCCGAATATCCCTGCAATGCGACCCGGTCAGTGGTCCTTCGATCATCTTGTTCATGACCCCTTTCTTAATCGCATTACTGAATTTGGAATCAATCGATCCACCTACAATAGCCCAATAGAAAGCGAGTGTGCCGCCCCAAGGCAAAACATCCATTTCTTTATTACGAACATTCAATCCATCCGGGTCCTTCATTCCTTCATGAAAAGGTTCGATCCGCATATGTACTTCTGCAAACTGACCAGCGCCTCCTGTTTGTTTTTTGTGACGATAGACTTCATTTGCCAATTTCGTGATCGTCTCGCGATATGGAATTTTTGGTTTATCAAAAATCATCGAGATGCCATAGACTTTTTCGATCCGATGTTTGATCAAATCGAGATGCAATTGGCCCTGGCCGTGCAGCAACATTTGATGCAGCTCAGCAGATTGTTCGATGAGTAGTGTAGGATCTTCTTCGTGGGTGATGTGAAGTGCTTTAGCTAGCTTCTCTACATCTGCTTTATTAGGTGGGGTGACAGCAACGCGAATACGAGGCTCAGGAAAATGAATGGCTTCAATAGCATTATCAACACCTTTTGTCGCCAAAGTATTATTGGTATGGCTTTCTTTGAGTTTTACGGTTACCCCTAAATCACCAGCTTTCAATTCAGTGACTGATTCCCTGTTCTTTCCTTCAGAGACGAATATCTGGGAAATGCGTTCATGATTACTATTGGACAGGTTGAGGAGATCGTCACCAGGACGCAAGATGCCAGAATACACTTTGAAATAGGAAACATTACCAACCTGGGGTTCAGAGATGGTTTTGTAGATAAAAACCCTGGTCGGTCCTGACGAATCAGTGGGTACAACTTTTCCATTTTGATCTTTTGGTTGCGGACGATCAGCAGGGGAGGGCGCGATATCATTGATGAAACCCATGATACGTCCACTTCCCATATTTAATTTACCGGAAGCACAGAAGACCGGAAATATTTGTTGATTCGATAAGGCGATGTTGAGTCCTTTGGCGAGCTCGTCCTCATTGAGGCTTCCTTCATCAAAGAATTTTTCCATTAAGCTTTCATCATTTTCAGCTGCTGCTTCTACCAAAGCCTGGTGCATATCATGCGCGCGACTCAACTCGCTTTCAGGTATGGCCTGTTTCGCTGGCTTTCCTCCTTCTTTTGGAAATACATACATCACCATGCGAAGTGCATCGATGATCGTATTGAACCCTGAGCCCGTTTGCAAAGGATATTGTACTGGCAATGCTTTTACACCGAACCTGGAACGAATCTGTTCAAGTGTGTTATCGTAATTAGCTTTCTCATGATCGACCTGGTTGATTACGAAAATGCAGGGTGTTTGAAATTTTTCAACATATTCCCAGAGCAGTTCTGTGCCGACTTCAACGCCATTGGCAGCATTCACTACCATGATGGCAGTATCGGCCACTTTGAGGGAAGAGATGACCTCGCCGACGAAATCATCGTATCCAGGGGTGTCGATTATATTGATTTTATTGTTCCGCCATTGCACGTGCATGAGTGAACTGTACAATGAATTGCCTCGCTCCTGTTCGATTTTGGTGTAATCAGAAGCTGTGTTTTGCCCTTCTATGGTTCCGCGTCGTGTGATGGCTCCGGATTCAAACAGCATGCTTTCAACAAACAATGTTTTGCCGGAGCCGCTATGGCCGAGCAAAACTACATTCCTCAGGTTTTTCGTTTCGAACCCCATGATCATCTATATTTTATATGATGAGATAATTTAATATCAATCGATCCGGAATTGGATCAGCGGGTTCAAAATAGGACTTTGATTTTAGATTAAGAAATAGTAAAAAATAAGGCTGAGGCTGAGGCTGAGGCAGAGGTAAAGGAATAAGGAAGGAAGAATAAGGAATGTCGAAGTAAGAAGTATTAAAAATTCGGTTTAAAATGAATTTTAGAGAATTGGAATTTTCTCAAAATTCACTGATCACTGAATACCGATTACTGAATACAATTCACGTCTCACTCCGTCACTTCCAATTTATACCCAACACCTTTCAATGTTTTAATAAAACGTTCACCGACTTTCTCTCTTAATTTGGAAATATGAACATCGATGGTGCGGCTGGCGATGGGAACCGTATAGCCCCAGACTTTTTGAAACATTTCTTCTCTTGTAAATACCTTGCCGGGTTGTGAAGCGAGAAGCATAAGGACTTCAAATTCCTTTTTAGCTAATGTGATGATTTCACCTTCGATAGTAACGAGATAACTGCGGGGATCAATTTTTAAATCACCAAAGTCCAGGACCTTTGAGGTTGATGTTGTCGTCATCGCGGATTCTTTCCGGCGCATCAGCGCTTTTATTCGTGTCAGGAGCAAACGAGGCCGAATCGGTTTTTGTATATAATCATCGGCACCGGCTTCCAGTCCTGCAATTTCACTGTATTCTTCACTCCGTGCCGTCAAAAAGGCAATAAGCGTATTCCGCAATTTTGGATTTTTGCGCAATTCATAACAGGTTTCCACCCCATCCATACCAGGCATCATGATATCCAGTAAAATCAAATCGGGAATTTCATCATCTGCCAACTTGATCGCATCCTTTCCATTCGTCGCCTGGACGGTGGTAAATCCGCTTCTGGACAAATTATAGTGCAGGAATTCGAGGATATCGGGTTCATCATCTACAATGAGAACTTTGAATTTTTGATCCATCATAACAGGTGATAAGGATGAAGTAGAACGTGGTGATAACGGTTGTGTGTCAATCATATGCAAATATCAAAAGAAATCTTCATGTAATTGCATATCCTATTGATGTATCACCTCAGTGTAACCCTTTTAGAGAAAGGCCAATATGTCATTGTTAACGCAGTGTAAAAGAAACATCAATATTTCATTTAAGGTTTTCGCCATGACCATGAAAGCTGTAAAGGCTTGGTAAAAAAATGCAGTCCTCCATCCTGTTCGAATTAACGAAATCTTGAGCCGCAATATGCAAGATTCGGTATGCGTCACAAATACCTTTGCATCGTCTAATGCTAAAGAACATATATAGTGGAAAACGATTGTTGCTTGAAGGATTAACATCGGTGACCTGGAGATAAAAAGCGAAATCAACGGCCCCGCCTTAGGAGGTAAGGGTGATCGAACAACAGTTGGTTTCGTCAATTTTTTTCCTCAAAATCATCGCACCTGATGAATTCCAATAATTAGTAAACCACTTCATAGTCTTCAAAATAAAATACTCCTTTAATGCAGGAGATTAATAATAAATGATAGTCATTCCGATAATGCAAAAAGTCATCTTCATCATGCAATTTCCAAAAATTCAAATTTTTCTCTTTGTTGTTTTTTCATTGTTTTCTGCCGGACTCGTCGCTCAAAAAAATAGTGTGATAGCCGGAAAAATCCTGGACAAAGCAACCGGTGAAACGATGATCGGAGCCACTGTTCAGGTGGAAGGAACCGATATTGGCATCACTACTGATATTGAAGGTAATTTCAGTTTGCCAGTTGAGCCAGGTCATTATATGCTCAACATCCTTTATGTCGGGATGGAACCTGGGAAAATTGAGGTGGATTGCAAAGAAGGCGAAGTAGTCAATATCGATTTTGCAATGGAAACGGCCAAAGAAGCAGCGCTAAATGAAGTTGTTGTCGTGGCTGCAGCAGATCGTTCCTCTGACGTCGTCATGAACCTCGAATTAAAAAAAGCAGCTTACATCGCCAGCGGCATTACCTCTTCTGAAATCCGCAAGACACCTGATCGAACAGTTGGAGATATTCTTAAACGAGTTACAGGTGCTTCGATTCAGGATGGAAAATTTGTCATCATCCGTGGTATGAATGATCGCTATAATGCAGGTTACCTGGATGGATCATTGCTGTCTTCCACGGAATCCGATCGCAAAGCATTTGCTTTTGACGTGATTCCTGCTGCATTGATTGATAACCTGATGATCATTAAATCCGGTTCACCGGATCTGATCGGCGATTTTGGCGGAGGCGTGATTAAAATCAATACCAAATCAATACCGGATAAGTTGACGCAGAATATCACTATTGGTGCTCAATTTCATTCGCTGACCACTGGCAAACCATTTACAGAATTCAAAATTTATCCGGGCGAAAACCTCAACTTCATCAGCAGCGAACGCGACATTCCCGATTTCGCAGAAGGTGACCTGAGATTATCTTCCAATTATCCTACCCAGGAAGAAAAAGAAAGGCTGGCCGGCATTTCTAAAGATTTTAATCACGACTGGTCCACCACCAACAATAGTGCCGTCCCTAATATGCGCCTTGCATATTCGATAGGCTTTCCAATGAAGGTGGGAGACAATGGTAAAATGGGATTCATCATGGCATTAAATTATGCTAACACACGGAGAATCTCAGATAACGAAGTCAACACTTATGATGGCAGCGGCCAGGTGTCTGGTTTTACGGACAGAGCTTTCTTGCGCAATCTCAATACCGGTGGACTTTTAAATATCAATTATGTCAATCGCAATACCCAATTGACATTACATAACCTTGTTAATGTAACCAGTGATTTCAACGTCATCGAAAGGACTGGTATTGGAAATTATGGTGATGCTCTTACGGTACAAAACACAGGTAATATTTTAAGTACAAATAACCTGTACAATGGAATCCTGTCATTCAAACAGCTTGTTCGCGATTCGTTGATGACTGTGGATGCTTCCCTGAGTTATAGTCATATCCTGCGCGAGATTCCGGATTATCGAATTGCGAGTTATACGAAAACACCTGATTTCCCAGATTATCGTCTCCAGTTGGGCGATTTCTTCAATAGTAGTACAGGACGTTTTGCTTCCAGTGTGGATGAGAATCTGCTGAGTGGAAATATTGAATTAGGAAAGAAATTCAAAGGTGAAAAAATTCAAACCGAAATTAAAGTCGGTTATTTTCAACAACATCGTGACCGTGAATTTTCAGGAAGGAGTTTTGTTTATCATGGTACGCCGGATGATCAAACACTGGATCCTGCACATGATTTGGCTGAAGAAAATATTGAAGCCAACAAATTATATCTCGTTGAGAAAACCTCAGATGATCTGTCTTATTACACCGGGACATCTGAAACCCGTGCTGTGTATGGAATGGCTAATCAGAATTTTGGGACCAACCTCAAAGTTGTGTATGGTATTCGGGTAGAAAACCTTGACCTGGATGTTCACAATCAAAAAACCAATCAGCCCATTTCCACCATCAAACAAACTGATGTACTTCCTTCTGCTAATTTCACCTATTCCCTCAATGCGAAAACAAACCTGAGGGCCAGTTATTTTTCTTCAGTGAATCGCCCTGAGTTCAGGGAGTTGGCCCCATTCTCCTTTTTTGTTTTTGATAAAAATGCAGAAATACGTGGAGAGACCAACCTTCAAGTAGCCAAGCTGAACAACCTGGATGTTAAGTATGAGTTTTATCCAAGTGGTGGACAATTGATTTCCATCGGTGGTTTTTATAAATATATTAAAAACCCGATTGAGTTGAGTCTAGACATTACACAACCTTTTACGACGTTTACTTATCAAAATGAAAAGTCAGCCAATATCGTTGGCGTTGAATTGGAATTGAAAAAGAAACTCGATTTTATTGGAGGCGGTGTTTTTCAACAGATGGCTGTTTATGGTAACCTTTCTCTGATCAAATCAAGTCTTCATTTCGAACCAGGTTCCCAGGCTAAAAATGACCGCCCATTGCAAGGCCAATCCCCATATATCATCAATGGCAGATTGCAATATGAAAATCCGGATAATGGATGGAGCGCCAGTATTTCTTACAACCTCGTCGGACGCCGCATAGCTTATGTTGGTGTTGATCCCAAGTATGGAGATACACGCCAGGATATCTATGAAGATCCAAGAAGTGTATTAGATGTGCAGATCGGCAAAACGTTTGGCAAACTGAATGTGAAGCTTATCCTGGGAGACCTTCTTCACCAGGATCTGATTTATTACCAGGATGCCAACCAGGATGGAAAATACAATGAGACTGCTGGTGCAGGAATTACGCCTGACCGTGTGATGTATATCTATAATGCAGGATTTACAACTAATCTAAGTGTGGGATATACCTTTTAAAAAGAATATCAATTAACAGAAATATTAATGCCAATTATTTCCGATAAGAATTTAGAATCTAATGCAAGCGTATTCTAAAGACCTATTTAAATACTAAACAACCTGGAAATGAAACAAGCATTACTCTTCGTTTTTACTTTGACCTGCTCAATGTGCGGTCTTCAATTATCGGCACAGGCTGATTTCAAACTCGAGCAAACCACCTTTGTGGGAGCGCTGTCTTGTGATCCTGCAGAAGACTGGACAATCGGATGGACCAATTTCGATCCTGAAAACACGGTTTATCCTGATCCAACTGACAACACCACTTTGAATGGCATGGATGCATCTTTACCTGTACCGGGTGAAAAAAATATTACGTCCACGCTGACTCTTGATCCTTCCAAAGTATATGCGTTAAGCGGAATGATTGTGGTCAGAGATGGTGGAAAACTAGTGATTCCTGCTGGGACTGTTATTCGAGCCACTGCAGATCTAAATGCTTCCCCTAAAAATTATGGATCCTTAGTGGTAGAACGTGGGGGAAAAATCGAAATCGATGGCACGGTTAATAATCCTGTCGTCATTACTTCTTCAAAAGCACCAGGTTCACGCCACTCCGGTGATTTCGGTGGTCTTCTGATCGCTGGCAAGAGCAATCATAACCTTCTCAATGGAACGGATAACAATAACGTCCAAATGGAAGGGTTCAACAATGTCACTTTTGATGCGAACCTTGCACACTTCGGCGGCACTGACCCAGCTGACAATTCGGGACACATTCATTTTCTGCGAGTTGAATTTGGTGGCGTAGCTTTTGAAACCAATAAAGAAATTAATGCGGTGACTTTTGGTGCAGTTGGATCCGGAACTGTAGTCGACCACGTTCAAGCTTCATTTTCAGGCGATGATTCCTTTGAATGGTTTGGCGGAAAATTGAATTCCAGGTATCTCATTGCATACAAAGGCACAGATGATGATTTTGATACAGACAATGGATACGGTGGTATCAACCAGTTTGGAATTGCCGTAAAGGACTCTGCACATTACGATCCTACTTACAGTCTTCCATCAGGCGGTTCTACTTCAGAAAGTTTTGAAAGTGATAATGAAGCAACTGGTACAGCCAATGTAAAACCTTACACCAATGCTGTCTTTAGTAATTATACACTGATTGGTCCGGTACCTGTCGGTTCTAAATATTCCCAGATGAATTCCACTACGAAAGCTGCTTTCCGTCGTGGCGCCCGCATTCGCAGAAACTCAAGTCTTCGGGTCGACAACAGTATATTCATGGGATACAGAAATTTCCTTATGATTGATGGAGACAGTTGTATTCGCAATACCAATTATGATGATGCTCTTGCATTGGTCAATCCAAATACACCAGTTGATCAATTGTCAAAAGAAATTTCCTTCCACAATAACCTGATCGTTAATACAGCTGCCGCTTTCACCAGTTCTACAGATACTACGGCAAATGGTCTGGTGGAGGTAACCCGGGCTGCAGGATCTGGCGCAAAACTTTCAGCCATCAATAGTTGGGCAAGGGAGACAGGCCCATTGGAAAACAATATTGACCCGGTTCCATTCATTCCTTCAACAGTATTGATTAATCCGGTATCAGCCTCAAAAGCCCCAAATTTCAGGCCAGTCGTTCCATCACCCGCGTTGGGTGGTTCCAATTTTGCCAACAACCCAACATTGGTCAATTTTAATTTAGAACCTACTACCTATGTAGGTGCTTTGTCGAAGGATCCTGCTGCAGATTGGACAAAGGGATGGACCAATTTTGATCCAAAGAATGCTGTCTATGGTGATGCTGAAGATACCACCACATTGAATGGAATGGTTTCCAGTTTACCAATACCTGGGGAATTGAACATCAGCGGAACATTGACACTTGATCCTGCTAAAGTTTATTTGTTGAAAGGATTAGTGGTGGTCAGAGATGGTGGTGAATTAATAATTCCTGCCGGAACATTGATCAGGGCTAAAGCAGATTTGAATAGTTCGCCAAAAAATTATGGATCTATTGTAGTTGAGAGAGGAGGCCGCATTGATGTACAAGGAACATTAGAAAGCCCGGTTGTTTTCACTTCAGCAAATGCTATTGGAAGTCGTAACCGTGGCGATTGGGGAGGCTTATTGATTGCAGGAAAATCTGCTCACAATCTTTTGAATGGAACGGATAACAACAACGTGCAAATGGAAGGCTTTAATAATGTCACATTTGATCCGACATTAGCTCGATTTGGCGGAACAGATCTGAATGACAATTCAGGAAGCATTAAATACCTGCGCGTTGAATTTGGTGGCGTTGCTTTCGAAATCAATAAGGAAATCAACGGTATGACCTTTGGTGCTGTTGGATCGGGTACGGTTGTGGATCATGTCCAGGTTTCTTATTCCGGTGATGATTCTTTTGAATGGTTTGGAGGAACAGTGAATACCAAACATCTTATAGCCTGGAAAGGAACGGATGATGATTTCGATACCGACAATGGATATTCAGGCCTGAGCCAATTTGGAATCGGTGTCCGTGATTCAGCCTTTTATGATCTTTCTTATGGTTTGCCTTCAGGAGGTTCAACTTCCGAAGGATTTGAAAGTGATAATGAAGCTACAGGCACAGCAAATGTCAAACCTTATACGAGTGGTGTATTTTCGAATTTCACCATGGTCGGTCCTGTTCCGGTTGGTTCGAAATATTCGGATATGAATTCCACCACGAAGGCTGCATTCCGACGCGGTGCACGAATTCGCCGCAATTCGAGCTTACGTATTGTCAACAGCATCCTGATGGGATATCGTAACTTTTTCATGATCGATGGAGATAGTTGTGTTCGGAATACTAACTGTCCCGCTGCTTTGTCATTGGTGATACCCAGCACGCCAGTGAATGTTGTATCCAAACAAATTTCAATTGCCAACAATCTTATCATTAATACTTCTGCTGCGTTTAACAGCTCTACGGATACTACTGCAAACGGATTTTTGGAAGTTACGCGGGCATTAGGTTCCGCTGCAAAACTGTCTGCCCTTACGCCTTTCGTAAAAGGCACTGGAGTGTTAGCCAATAATGTTGACCCTGTTCCATTTCTACCAGGCACAGTGCTGATCAATCCTGTTGCTGCTTCTACCACTCCTGATTTCAGACCCGTGGGTGATTCACCAGCCTGTACAGGAGCCAATTTCCTGGACAATCCAATTTTGCTCAACCTGATTACAGCTTCGGAAGAAATTGAAACTGCTAAAGTTTCTCCTGTCTACCCTAATCCAATCACTAATGGTGATTTGAATTTTGGAAGAGAAGTCCTTTCCTATGGCATCTTCAATATCAATGGAGAATTGATAGGTCATGGATTCAACACCGATCATGCTGCTATCAATGGAATGGCACCTGGCATCTATTTCATCAAGATGGAAGGCAAGGTCCAGAAATTTATAGTCCAATAGTCGAAGACAGATTCCACCATGAGAACATGGGATTTAGTTTAGAAGGATAACCCCATTAAACCTCCTACTTCGGCATTAGATTTTTTTATTATCGGAACCCCGGGACTGTATAGTTCCGGGGTATTTTTTTGTTAAAAAAGTGTTTAGTCCGGAAAAGTGCTTACAATAGTGGCATCATTAAGTCGTTAATCGTGTTGTAATAGAATATGTCGAATAAGCGTCAATCCCGAACACATCGGAAATCACAAAGCAGAGGCCGGTTTGCCTCGTTTACGGTGCACCTGGTCCTGTTATTGGTGGCTTTCCTGCCATTTTTATCCTTTCAGGCTCCAGACCCCCCAACCAAGGAAGCTTTGGTCATCCAGTTTGATTATCCCTATAATCAGTATGTAGCACCAAAAAAATTTGAGGACGAGAAAATAAAAATGCCGGAGACAGCTAATCTTGACGAGGCATCCAAAATGTCAGGGAGTGAAGCTGGAGGAAATGAAATCAAGGCTCCTGAACCTATGCAATCCAGGCCACAACAATCGGCCCCCACTGCATTAGCCAGCCCTACAACACCAACAGCCTTAAAAACGCCATCAACCCCAATAAGCACCAAGGCCAGTGATATTCCACTGCCAATGCCCAAGATCTATACCTCGCAAGCCTGGTCATCTGTAGAAGATGTAAGTGAATCTGAAACAGACAAGGTTCAGGAAATGAGAGTCATTGATTCCGGTAGCGGATTCGGCTCAGTTGCACAACCTGGAGGTGGCGATGGAGACGATGATTCAGGTGTAACCAGCGAAGGATTTGGTAATAAACCTGGTGGAACCGGAGGGACAGGTAACGGAACCGGCAATACAACCGGAAATGGTTCAGGTCCCGGTGGTGGAACCGGTACAGGAAATGCTGGAAATAAAACCGGGGTCGGTAATAATGGTTCTGGCACTGACTGGCAGGTTGGACTCGATGGGTTCTTAAACCGGAAGATGATTAAACGAGCTGACGTCGCAAAGCTGGCGGATAGGGATGGAAAAATTGGAATCTATATCTGCGTGGATCCATCGGGTAAGGTAGTGGGGACCAAATACGATCCGACAGTTTCCACGTTTAAAGATCCTGAATTCATTAAGAGGGCAGAAGCATGCGCCATGTCTTATCAATGGGCTCCGGATCCTAATGCACCACCTAAACAATGTGGTAAACTTACTTTCAGCTTTAAGGTACAAAAGCTCCCTGGCCAGTAATGATCAGGAGTGGGCAATAACTTCCATTTCCAGCAGTGCTCCATAATGCAATTCACCACACGGAATCACAGCTCTTGCAGGTTTATGATTGCCAAAACATTCCGCATAAACCCTGTTGACATCGGGCCAGTATTTTTCATCGGTGATGAAGATGGTGGACTTGAGGACACCATTCAGGTCTGAGCCGGCAGCCAATAAAATTTGTTTGACATTTTCAATAGTTTGCCGGACTTGTGCTTCGATGCCACCAGGAACAACATTGCGGGTTACCGGATCTAAAGGCAATTGACCGGAAACAAAGACCAGGCCAAGGTGTTTGATAGCCTGGCTATAGTGACCGGCTGCTTCAGGAGCGTGCGGAGTGGAAATGGGATGCATGATAGGTGATTAGAAATGAGACGGATAGGAACTATGTTGGAACTAATGTACTCTTTGAAAAGAACAATCGGTATCTTCGCACCGTTTTTCAACTATTCAAAAAGAAAAATTAAGAATAATCATGCAAGATCAAATGGTAGATCAACACTTGAAATACAAGGTTAAAGACATCAGCCTTGCGAAATGGGGCCGTCTCGAAATGGAATTGGCTGAAGCCGAAATGCCTGGATTAATGGCTTTACGCGCGCAATACAAAACCACCAAGCCATTAAAAGGAGCCAGGATTGCAGGTTGCCTGCACATGACCATTCAAACAGCAGTATTGATTGAAACGCTCGTTGAACTCGGTGCTGAAGTATCATGGTCCTCCTGCAATATTTTCTCAACGCAGGACCATGCCGCTGCAGCCATTGCCGCTGCAGGTATTCCGGTCTTTGCATGGAAAGGAATGACCCTCGAAGAATATGACTGGTGCGTTGAGCAAACTTTATTTGCGTTTTCAGACAACCAGCCACTTAATATGATTTTGGATGATGGTGGTGACTTGACCAACATCGTTTTAGATAAATATCCTGAACTCATAGCTGCAGTAAGAGGTATCACAGAAGAAACCACCACTGGGGTTCATAGATTATATGAGCGTGAAAAAGCTGGAACATTACCGATGCCTGCTATTAACGTTAATGATTCAGTGACCAAATCCAAATTCGACAACAAGTACGGTTGCCGCGAAAGTTGTGTAGATGCAATACGCCGCGCAACTGATATTATGATGGCAGGTAAAGTAGCTGTGGTTGCAGGATATGGAGATGTTGGAAAAGGATCAGCTGCTTCCCTTCGTTCTGCAGGATGCCGCGTGATCGTGACGGAGATCGATCCGATCTGCGCGTTGCAGGCTGCCATGGAAGGCTTTGAAGTGAAGAGATTGATGGATGCAGTTCCTGAAGCTGATATTATCGTGACGGCTACCGGTTGCAAAGATGTCATGAACGCTGAGCATTTCAAATTGATGAAAGACAAAGCGATCATCTGCAACATTGGTCACTTCGACAATGAAATTGATGTCGCCTGGTTGAATTCTACACACGGTAATTCTAAAGTGGAAATCAAACCCCAGGTTGATAAATACACCATCAACGGAAAAGATATCATCCTGCTCGCAGAAGGACGTCTTGTCAATTTAGGTTGCGCCATGGGTCATCCTTCTTTTGTCATGTCGACTTCGTTTACCAACCAGACGCTTGCACAAATCGAGTTGTGGACAAAGGGTGATCAATACGACAACAAAGTATACGTTCTTCCAAAACATCTCGATGAGATGGTGGCTCGCCTGCATCTTGACAAATTGGGTGTGCAACTGGATGAGTTGACCAAGGACCAGGCTTCCTATATCGGTGTGACGCCTGATGGACCTTACAAGCCGGATTATTACAGGTACTAATCGTTAGCATTCAAATGGGGCAGAACCTAAGGTGAAATTTAGCTTACTGCTGATAGGTCTATTATCTTGTGCATGGACGTACAAGGGTGAAGTTTATTACGATCATGATATCCATGTCAGTGTCACGGAAGTAAAGTGGAATGCAGAATCCACTTCTTTCGAGGTCTCCGTAAAAATCTTTATTGATGATCTGGAATCAGCCTTAGCAAAAGACAATATAACCGAATTGCGCATTGGTACACCAAAAGAATCTGTTGGTGTCGACTCGATTATCACCGATTACCTGGACAAGCATTTACATATCTCGCTTGATGGGATTCAATTGCCGTCACAATTTGTTGGAAAAGAAACAACAGAGGATTACAAAGCGATATGGTGTTACGTAGAATATCCTGGCCTAAAGGATCCAAAAAAATGCACCATTTCGAATGATATCCTCTTTGAGCTTTATGATGATCAGCGAAGCATCATGGATATCAGGATGAATGCTGAGCATAAAGCTTACACGATTTTTGAACCCGGTAAGTCAACATGGAGTTATACCTTCTAGGCATGATAAAACAGATCTTCATTTTACCGGTTCGTCTTTATCAGTTGACATTGTCTCCGCTTCTCGGTGCCCATTGCCGTTTTGAACCCTCCTGCAGTCAATATATGATCGATGCCATCAACGAATGGGGATCGATAAAAGGAATTTGGCTCGGCCTTCGTCGCATTGGGCGATGTCATCCATGGGGTGGGCATGGGCATGATCCTGTTCCTAAGAAGAGTGAGACAGTGAGAAAGTGAGAGGGCATAGAGCACAACCCCCCGATCCCCTTCGAAGGGGGAGGAAGATTTTACAAATCAAAAGCTATCGGTTTTTAAGAAAGAAATTTCGCTTATCAATAGATGCGTGAAAACATTTCCACAACACTTACTATCATTTCTTATGCACGATCATTCGCCCCCTTCGAAGGGGGTCGGGGGGTTGTGCTCCTTTTATCCTTTTCCTTTCTGCCTTTTCCCTATTCGTACATATATATTTTTTTCTCTTAAAAAATGTTTTTGAGTAAATTGGTGGTAATAATTCATTCCCACACTTTACAAATTCAAAACATAATGAAAAGACAATTACTCCTCCTTTTTTTTGGAGTGGTATGCCTGGTGTCCGGTATCAAAGCGCAGGTGACCACTTCTGCCATGACAGGCTACATCACTGATGATAAAAACCAACCGCTTCCCGGGGCCAATGTCATAGCAACCCACATTCCTTCCGGTACTATCTATGGTGTGATAGCGAGGGAAGATGGCGGATATACACTACCCAATATGCGTATTGGCGGGCCTTACTCGCTGGAAGTCTCATTCGTGGGCTATGAAAAAGAAACGTCCGATGGCATCTATCTCAAGCTTGGTGAAAAACTCAGAAAGGATGTGACGCTTAAAGAATCGACAAATGAGCTTGGTGCAGTGGAAGTGGTCGCTAGTCAAAATACTTTGATCAATAATGATCGGACCGGCGCTGCTACTTTTATCAACAGTGAGCAACTGAGAGTGATGCCCACTATCACCCGTTCAACAGCAGACCTCACACGTCTCAATCCAATGGCTGCTGAAGGCGGTTCCTTCGCAGGCCGCAATGACCAGTATAACAACTATTCGTTGGATGGATCCATTTTCAATAATCCATTTGGTCTCGATGCCGCTACGCCAGGAGGACAGACTGAAGCTCAACCGGTATCCTTAGATGCAATTGACCAGATAACAGTTAACATAGCCCCTTATGATGTGACACAATCTGGATTTACCGGTGCATCAATAGATATGGTAACTAAATCGGGCACCAATGAAATGACAGGTTCAGTCTTTGGCTATTTCCGGAATAAGGATATGCTGGGGACAAAAGTGGATGAAACCGAAGTCACCCGTGGCGATCTCACACAGCTACAGACTGGATTTGCTATTGGTGGCCCAATCGTTAAGAACAAGGCTTTCTTCTTTGCCAATTTCGAATTAGAACGTCGTTCTGATTTAGGTTCCTATTACCTGGCAGAGCGTGAAGGTTTAACAGGATCAAACATCTCCCGTGTTACTGCCGCCGATCTTGATCATGTCTCATCACTCTTAAATAGTCTCTATGGCTACCAAACCGGACCATATGAAAACTTCAAACACAATACTGACAATCAAAAAGGGATATTGAAGTTTGATTTTAACCTGGGCACTAATCACAAACTGACGGCAACATTCAATTATCTCGATGCATCAAAAGATAAACCGGCACACCCATCAGCACTTGGACGACGCGGCCCTGACTTCCAAACTTTGCAATTTGAGAATTCGGGATATACCATCAATAACAAATTGTTATCCGGGATCGTCGAATTGAAATCACTCTTCAGCAGCAAAATGGCTAATAAACTGCAAGCTGGCTTTACTTCTTTTAAAGACAGTCGTGATCCGTTCTCAACGCCATTCCCGGTAGTCAGTATTGCAAAAGATGGAGTTCGTTACATCGTTGCTGGTCATGAGCCTTTCTCCATCCACAATACACTGGATCAGCAGGTGCTTCAGTTGAATGACAATTTCAATTATTATCTGCCAGGTCACACGCTCACGATTGGAGGAAGCCTGGAAAAATTCTCGTTTGATAATTCATTTAACCTGAATGCTTACGGTGGAACGTTTGGTCCTGATATCAATTTAGCTGATTTTGATTCCATCGCAGCCTCACCAGCCTTCGCTGCCGAGGTTGCAGCAGCCAAGACCACCTTTGATAACAACAATGCAAATGATACCTGGGCACTCGCAGAAACAGACATGGGTCAGCTTGCTTTCTTCGGACAAGATGAATGGGCAGTCAGCGATCAGTTTACATTGACGTTGGGATTGCGTGCAGACATTCCATTGTATTTTGATACACCAACTAAGATCCAGGAAAATATCGATCGCAATTGCTGCTATGATCCCAGCATTGTCTATTCAGATGAGCAGGGTAATCCAACTACATTTGATCACACAGTATTACCAGCTTCTACACCGCTTTGGTCACCACGCTTAGGATTCAATTTTGACATGGGCGGCGACCAGACTTCTCAACTTCGTGGTGGTACCGGTTTGTTTACTGGTCGTTTCCCATTTGTGTGGATAGGTAACCAGGTCGCGAATCCAAATTTCTTCTTCTATTGTGTGACCGATCCTAATTTTAAATACCCGCAAGTATGGAGATCCAACCTGGGGTATGATCGCAAACTTGGCAATGGATGGACCTTCACAGCGGATGTGATCTATACTAAAGATTTACAAGCCGCCATGGTGCGAAACTATGGTTTGCGCCCACCGACAGAACAACTTCAAGGAGTTGATACAAGGCCGATATACGGCATCAACGATCGCGTATTAGTTTTCGGGGCCCCTACTAATGCTTATGTATTTTCAAATACGGATGTTGGCTATTCCTTTAATGCTTCTGTACAAATAAGAAAAGATTATCCTAATAACTTGGGATGGATGTTGGCTTACAATTACCTCGATTCACAAGATGCAGCTTCTATCGATGCAGAGATTTCATCAGATGCATATGATCGCAATCCGGCTAACGTGATGCATTCCAATACACCGGAACTCGCACCTTCTTTGTATGGCAACAAACACCGAATCGTTGGATCTCTTTATAAGAAATTTACCTATGGCGAAAACTGGGCTACGCATATTTCTTTGTTTGCAGAATATGTGCAAGGGAACCGATATAGCTACACCTATTCCGGGGACATCAACAATGATGGTTCTGCACTCAATGACCTGATGTACATTCCGACCGAAAGCGATTTGCAACAAATGAATTTCGCCGGTGATGCCGCCGCCCAAGATGCTCAACGTGCCGCATTTAATGAATACATCAAATTGGATGACTATCTCAGCGAGCACCGCGGACAGATTGCAGAAAAATATGGATCAGTTTCACCCTGGTATTCCCGTTGGGATGCCCGCTTAATGGAGGAATTTGGTTTGAATAATGGAGACAACATTCAACTCAGTATTGATATCCTTAATGTCGGCAATCTCATCAGTTCGAAATGGGGTGTCCGCCAGATCGCCACGAACACCGGTTTAGCACAGCCTGTCGGTGTCACCGTAGAAAGTGGCGTTCCTACCTACAATTTCGACACCTCACAAACCACTTCGATCTTCAATGACTTCAGCTTAAATAGTCGCTGGCAAGCGCAAGTAGGCTTACGATATAATTTCTAAATCGAAAATCGATTTACTAAGGATTCATTTTTTAAATAGGTAGGGGCTCAAAATGTTGAGCCCCTACCTATTTAAAAAATGAATGCCTAAACGATATCCCTCAAGCCCATGTCCTATAAAATGCTCCACGCACACTTCCGTGAGAAAACTGTGTGATCGAAATGGTTCCCGCTGATAAATATTGGATATGTGCACCTCAACAACCGGAGCTGGAACAGCGGTCACTGCATCCCGCAATGCAATGGAAGTATGACTCAATCCCCCTGCATTCAAAATGATCCCCGTATTGTTTTCAAAACCAACTTCCTGGAGTTTATCAATTAAAAAACCTTCGTGGTTGGATTGATAATATTCAAGTTTTAATTCGGGAAATTCTTTTTTAAGGGAATTGAAATATTCCTCAAACGGCATCGAGCCGTAGATGTCAATGTCCCGTTTACCAAGAAGATTGAGGTTGGGTCCGTTGATAATGTAGATGGTAGTGATCACGCAGGCAAGGTAAGGAGTCTTGTCATAAGACTTGAGACTAAAGACGTAAGACATAGGACTCGATACGTTAACTTAAGTCATGAGTCTTACGTCTCACGTCTCACGTCTCACGTCCTGTACCTCAGTATTAATTTGCAACGTCTGACAAGAATTTAATCCTGACCAGTTGTATTTCCTCCGGCGTAATATCATCTTCCTTCAAAGCATGAAAAGCCTCTTCGTAAGAATCCGACTTCGCATTCATGAAATACTCATAGATCTCTTCCTGGATACTTTCATCAACGGCTTCAAGGCAGTATTGAATATCCAACTTGGTACCGCTGCTGACGATGATATCTAATTCTTCAAGGAGATCATCCCAGTTCAGGTTATTGGTCCGTTGAATATCTTCCAATGGCATCTTGCGATCGATCGATTGGATAATCTGCACTTTGGTGCGGGACTTATTCGCCACCTGGCGGACAATAAAGTCTGCAGGACGTTCAATCTCATTTTCCTCAACATATTTTTTGATGGCTTCAACAAACGTTTTGCCATACTTCTGGGCCTTACCTAAAGAGACTCCACTGATGTTGGAGAGTTCTTCCATGCTCACCGGATAATTGGTCGCCATTTCTTGCAACGACACATCCTGGAATACTGCCCAGGGTGGTACACCTTTTTTCTTCGCCTCTTTTTTACGTAAATCTTCCAATTGGGCAACGAGAACTTCATCTAACGCCACCATTTTGGATGGAGCATCATCATTGACAATTTTCTCCTGCGAGAAATCGCGATTGATCGGGATCTTTAAACTCTTTGGTTTCTGAATATAAGCCTTACCGGAAGCAGTAACTTTTAAGACGCCATAGTTTTCAATTTCTTTCTCCATCAAACCAGCCAGTAAGGCTTGTCTTAAAATGGAATACCAGAACACTTCACCTTTCTCCATGCCGGCACCATAGCCTTCCAGTTTGCTGAATTCATATTCATTCATTTCCTTGCTGGACTTACCCATCAGGAAATCAACGATGACTTTGGTGGAATATCCTTCTTTCAGTTTCATGACGACTTCCAGTGCAGTCTTCACTTCATTTTTGACCTCGTGCTTTTCTTTCGGATACAGGCAGTTGTCACATTTGCCACCGCAATTACTATCATCATATTCTTCACCGAAATAATGGAGCAGGAATTTTCTTCGACATCCGCTAGTCTCCGCATAAGCAACTACTTCTTCCAGTAACTGTCCACCCATTTCCCGTTCGGCAACGGGTTTGTCGCGAAGAAATTTTTCAAGCTTATAAATGTCTTTCGGTGCATAAAAAGAATAACAAGTTCCTTCCAAACCATCACGTCCGCCACGACCTGTTTCCTGGTAATAATTTTCAATGCTTTTTGGGATGTCATAATGTATCACACAGCGTACATCCGGTTTATCAATACCCATACCGAAGGCAATGGTGGCACAGATCACTTTGATGTCTTCACCAAGAAATGCATCCTGCACATTTGCTCTTGACTTTGCATCCATACCGGCATGATAGGGAGCAGAAGAGATGCCATTCAAACGTAGCATTTCAGATATTTCTTCCGTCGTCTTACGCGCCTGTACATAGATGATCGCCGATGGACTTCCCTGGCCTTTCAGGATCTGGAGAATCTCCTTGATCGTTTGTTCCTTATTTATTTTTGGTCGTACTTCGTAATAGAGATTGGGACGGTTGAAACTGGAAATAAATTTCCGTTCATCCCGCATATCCAGGCTCTTGACAATATCGGTTTGCACTTTCGGTGTGGCTGTGGCAGTCAAAGCAATCACTGGCAACTTGTGACCAATCCGATCAATCATGGATCTGATGTTTCGGTATTCAGGTCTGAAGTCATGTCCCCATTCAGAAATACAATGGGCTTCATCTACGGCTACGAAAGAAATATTCGTATTGCTGAAAAATTCCAGGTTCTCTTCTTTAGTCAGTGTTTCCGGAGCAACGTAGAGAAGTTTTGTAGCACCACTAGCGATGTCTTCTTTGACTTGCGCGATTTCTTTACGTCCAAGAGATGAATTCAAAAAATGTGCAATGACATCGCCTTCACTGTAACCGCGAATGGCATCCACCTGGTTTTTCATCAACGCGATGAGTGGGGATATGATGATCGCTGTGCCTTCCATGATTAAGGCTGGCAATTGATAACATAAGGATTTACCTCCGCCCGTAGGCATGATGACGAGGCAATCTCTTCCATCCATGACAGTCTGAATAATAGCTTCCTGCTCGTCTTTGAATTGATTGAATCCAAAGTACTCCCGTAAAGCATCCTGCAGATCGACGACCGGTTGATGGTTCATCTCAAATCTTATTTTTTCTCAATATAATAAAAAATGACTGTTCATCCTAGTAAAGATTTTTACAAGAATGATAAAAAAATCACAGCCTAGTAAATGGGTAAATGAATCAGGCGATACGCAAAGGTGTTTAAAGTGTCAATAGGTTTGCAAATCGATCCATACAGCGCAGAGCAGGATTGCGCAAAGTTGGGAGCAACTCAAAATGGATATTGTGGTGTGGAGTATTGTTATACATCTTAAAATCAACTCTCGATTATTTACCGGCAGCCTCTTTTAGTACTTTTTCAAGTTCAAATTCATCACCAGGCGTATAGCCTTCATGCTGATAGATGATGTTGCCATCTTTATCAATGACAAAGGTTTGTGGTATTGCCTGGAACTCGAGGGCATGTTGAAGGTCTTGTTTGGAATCCATTAAGACTCGAAATTCCCAGCCTTTCTCTTCGATCAGGGGTTTAACCTGGCTAAGCATCCGGGCATTGTCAATGCTTATTGCAAGGAGCTGCATATTATAGTTGTCTACCCAGTTAGGATAGAGTTCAGTGATGGCGTCTAATTCTCTTTTGCAAGGCGAGCACCAGGTGGCCCAAAAACTGAGTACTGTCACTTTGCCGGTACCTACCGCATCGACGATACTGACTGGCTTGCCCTGGAGATCAGTGATGGTAATATTGGGGAGCTTTTTCGTGTCGTCAGTGGTAAAACCCATTGCAAGCGCTACACAAAAAAGTATGGATAAGGTCAACTTCACGTGATTATGATTTTTGATTTGGATAAAGCTAGGCTAAAGTATAGGAGATTGTATGGTGCCAGCACTCAAATATCTATTTTTGACGCCAACTGGTTCGCTAATCCCCTATGATTTAACGAATCATTAATCAAAATAACGCTCATGCTGGCTTATCGTTTAGTCTTTGCCCTGATTTTTTCGACTTTTTCCCTGGTAGTATTGGCCCAGGAACAGAATATCAGCGTTTCCGGAAATCTTGAATCCAATACCAATTTCTATATGCGGGACCCGAATATCGGGGCCGCTAACACTCCCCAATACGAGCATCAGCAGATTGGCAATGATTCCTGGCTCAACATCAGGGCACAAGTCTATGGTTTTGAGCTGGGTATACGTTACGATTATTTCTTAAACTCCGCTTTGCTCAATCCTTCCGATTCTTATACGGATCAAGGCATAGGCCGCTGGTATGCTGGAAAGAAGATCGGCAAGCTGTCCATTTTCGGTGGCCACATCTATGACCAGATCGGGAGTGGAATTATTTTCCGCGCTTATGAAGAAAGGGCCCTTTTGATCGATAATGCCCTGGTCGGCCTGAAGCTTTCCTATGAAATATCACCCAATTGGACCATCAGAGGGATGACGGGTAGACAGAAGAACCTATTTGAACTTTATCCGTCTGTTTTGACAGGTGCTAGTCTTGACGGTTTTATTCATTTGGATACGATTGGGAAGTTTTCAATGGCCCCCGGTATCGGCATTATGCACAAAACACTTGCTGATGAGCAGATGGAAGGACTTGCCGGAAGTTTGAGTCAATACACGCCAACCGATTTTATTGATTCAGTTCCATACAACACTATCGCTGCAACGATATACAATACACTCAATTACGGACGGTTTTCCTGGTATGTAGAAGGTGCTTATAAAACTGAAGATGCCATGTATAACAATTATGCAACGCAGACATTGTGGACAGGTGTTGAACAACCAGGAAAATATATTCTCGAATCAGGTTATGTTTTTTATACGACACTGACCTATGCCGGTGGCGGACTTGGTATTACCGGACAATATAAACGCACACATAATTTTAATTTCCGCGCTGATCCATTTGCCACACTCAATCATGGCATGATCAATTTCCTTCCACCGATGTCTCGAGTTAATACATATCGTCTTACTGCACGTTACAGTCCCGCAACACAAGAATTTGAAGAAGAAGCTGTACAATTGGATGCAACGTATAAGATCAATAAGAATTTAGGCGTGTTGATCAACATTGCCAATATCACACGACCGGAAGCGACAACAAACGCAAAACCTTATACAGAAGTCTTTACTCAATTCACCTGGAAAAAACCTAAGGAATGGACATTGATCGGCGGTTTGCAATACGTCCGGTATGACCAGGAATTGTATGAAGGAAAAGCCGGTGTTCCTAATGTAGTGGCCTGGACGCCTTATGTAGATTTTCTCTATAAATTGGATCAGAAAAAATCACTGCGCACTGAAATTCAATACATGAATACGAAAGAGGATTTTGGTAGCTGGTTATATGGATTGGAGGAATTCTCTATTTCACCCCATTGGATTTTTGAGCTTTCCGATATGTGGAACATTGAACCTAATCCGGAGCATACTACGTCTGCGTTAAAGGATGGATTACATTTTCCGACAGTCGGTGCTGTGTATTCCACAGGTCAGACACGATATGCTCTTCGTTACGTCAAGCAAGTAGAAGGTATTGTTTGTTCCGGCGGTATTTGCCGGCTCGAGCCTGCCTTCAGTGGATTTAAATTTAATGTCAGTGCGAATTTCTAAAGCAATCCATTCTAATGAATAAAATATATTTCCTTACAATCATCTCCTGCCTCATAATCTTCTCCTGCGAAGAAAAAGAACGCGTAATCGTCCCCTTCGTTCCTTCCGGAAATCGTGTTGCACTCCTTGAAGAATTCACCGGCGTAGGATGTACTAATTGTCCGAAAGGAAGTCGTGAGATAGCAAGTCTCTTGACACAATTTCCTGACAACCTGGTAGCGGTTTCGATCCATGCAGGATTTTTTGCAGATACATCGATCTTCAATTTCGGCCAATATGATTTAAGAACTGAAGAAGGGGAGTTTCTATATGGTTACCTCGGACCCAATCAAGGTTATCCTGCAGGAGTAGTGGATAGAACTCCAAGAACGGGGAATATGCAAATAGGACTTCAACAATGGGCCTCTGCAATTAACAACGATATCCAAATTCCTCCCTCGATAGAGATTGCCATTACCAGGACGTATGATCCAGGATCTCATCAACTCATTGTGACAATCGATGGCATTGGAAAGGAAAATGTGACTGCGGATCTGCGCCTGTCGGTCATGTTAACTGAAAGCGGAATTGTTGATGCCCAGGATGATAAGGAAGCTACGCCCAATATTGTGCTGAATTATGTGCACAATCATGTATTGCGCGATATGTTGACACCGGCTGCAGGAGAACCTTTTGCAACCTCCATTGCAACAGGAGAAAAATTTTCAAGAAATTATACCACAACCTTAAATCATGAATGGGTCCCGGAAAATATGGAGATCGTTGCCTTTGTCTCTGCGGTGAATGGTAACAGTTTCCCGGTTGTACAAGCAACTCACATACATCTTACTGAATAAGCGGTCACTGCTGTCGCTCTAAAATCCTCCTATCTTTGCCCGCCAAAATAGACCCTTTCCCCTTGACGTTAGGGGCAAAATTTAAAGACGTATGACGATTTCCCTGCTGTGGCTCAATGATTATCTTAAACTCAATCTCTCGCCTGAAGAGATCAGTGAAGCATTGACTTCTATCGGGCTTGAAGTGGAGAAAGTGGAGCCATGGGAATCCATTAAAGGCGGATTGCGTGGAGTTGTAGCTGGCAAAGTACTCACTTGCGAACGACATCCGGATGCAGATCGTCTTTCGGTGACTACAGTGAATGTCGGAAATGAAACTCCTTCACATATTGTTTGTGGTGCCAATAACATAGCTGCAGGACAAACAGTATGGGTAGCTCTCCCGGAAACAGAAGTGTTTGATAAAACAGGCAAACCTTTTACGATTAAAGTTTCTAAGATTCGTGGACAGATGAGTGAAGGGATGATTTGTGCTGAGGATGAATTAGGACTCGGCACCAATCACGATGGAATAATTGTTCTTCCCGATACAGTGGCTGTCGGAACGAAAGCAAGTGAATATTACCAGGTGACTTCCGATACCCTTTTTGAAATTGGTTTAACACCAAATCGATCAGATGCAACTTCGATACTTGGAGTGGCCTATGATCTTGGAGCTTATCTCAGTGTGCAGCAGGATACTTTCTTTTCGGTCACACCACCATCTATTCCTGAGCTAAATTCAACATCTTCAACAAATTCAACATCTTCAACAAATTCTTCTTTCAAAGTCACGGTCAATAATTCGAAAGCGTGTCCACGATATTCTGGAGTCGTTATTTCCGGAATTAAAATAGGCCCGTCACCAACGTGGATGCAACAACGTCTGCAAGCAATTGGTGTTAAGTCCATCAATAATGTAGTCGACATTACCAATTTTGTTTTGCATGAAATGGGACAGCCGCTGCATGCTTTTGATGCAGAGAAAATTAAGGGACAGGAAATCATTGTTGAAACCAAACCAGGTGGCACTGAATTTCTTGCACTGGATAATGTGGTATACAAGTTACACGCTGAGGATTTGATGATCTGCGATGGTGAGGGTAATCCGATGTGCATTGGTGGTGTGTATGGTGGATTGAATTCAGGCGTTTCGGATTCGACGACTTCTATTTTCCTGGAGTCGGCGCATTTCAATGCAGGCTCTGTGCGCAGATCGAGCATGCGGCACAATCTTCGGACAGAAGCTGCAAAAAGATTTGAAAAGGGTAGCGATCCTAATATCACACTCAAAGCTTTAGCGCGTGCTGTTGATTTGTTGGCTCAATATGCCGGTGGACAAGTGGCTTCCTCTGTATTTGATATTTATCCAACACCGATTGCTCCGGCGAAAGTTAGTTTGAGTTTGGCAACGCTGAATGAAAAGACAGGAGTGTCTTTCACAAGTTCACGTGTTGAAAAAATATTGGATGCCCTGCAGATGAAATTTGAAAAGGGTAGTGGTGATGCCTGGGTAATTTCTGTTCCTACCAACAAAGCTGATGTCACCCGTGATGTGGATGTGATTGAAGAAATCCTTCGTATTCATGGATTCATCAATGTGGCCTTGCCGCAAAAGATGCATACTTCGGTGGCCATTGAAGCTAAGGACAATCCGCATCGATACCGGACATTGATTGGAAATTTTTTAGCTGCTCAAGGATATTTGGAATGCATGAATATGTCGTTGACATCACCGGCCTATTACAAAGACATTCAGTGGACGAATAGCAAGAATTGGGTGACGATCCACAATACCTCGAATGAGTCGCTCAACCTGATGCGGCCCGAGATGATCATCCCGACTTTAGAGACGATCAAGCGGAATGTGAGTCGTAAGCAGGAGGATCTGAAATTATTTGAATTCGGAAAATCGTACGGACAGAAAAACGGCGATCCTTTTGAGCACGAACATCTGATGATTGCTATCACAGGAAAACAAAATCCTGCCAGTTGGTTGTCAACATCACCAAGAGCATTGGATTATTTTTCTTTAAAAGAAATGGTGCTCTCTTTATTTCAGCGTTTAGGAGTTCAATTCAATAAAATTGAAAACGTTGGTGAAAACGAAGGCTATGAATTTGGCCTCGATTATTATTTAGGTGAAATTCATTTGGTGAGGATGGGTTGTGTCGACACGAGATTATCGGAATCCTGGGATATTCGACAGCCGGTATTCATCGCTGATTTTAATTTGCAAAACGTCATTAATATTTCCAGCCGCTCGGTGGTGGTATATGATGAATTAAATCGCTTTCCTGCCGTCACCCGTGATTTAGCGATTTTGATTGATCAGAAAGTCACCTTTGACCAGGTCAGTGAAGTAGTCCGTGAATCCGGTGGTGCGTGGTTAACGCAACTCGAAGTCTTTGATATTTATAAAAATGCTGAGCATGTCGGTGAGGGAAAGATGAGTATGGCCTTGCGCTTTACGGTTGAGAATAAAGAAGCCACGCTGGCGGATAAGGAGATTGAGCAGTGGTTTGGCAATATGCAGAAGGCTTTGACGAAGAAATTGGGGGCGGAGATTCGGAGGTAAATCTCACCTTGCCCCTAAATCCCCTAAAGGGGACTTCCTATCGATTCGTAAAAAAAAGTCCCCTTCAGGGGATTTAGGGGCAGAACGTGAGCCTTTTACGTATATGAATATTTTTCACCTGATTATTTCCGACTTTCACGGTATATTTACGAGTGATGTATCATCCCAACGAAGTCATACAGGATATACAAGACAAACTGGATCAGATGATCCGGAATTACCGAATGCTTTTAGACACAAATAAAAAACTAGAAACAGAAAATAAAACCTTGGCCAATAGCCTGGAAGAGGCTGTAAAACAACAGGAAACGCTTAGAAAAAAACTGGACACCATCAACCAGGAAACCTTAGGCAGTCAGAAAGGACTCGACACTTGGAAAAATGAGACCCGCAAAGAAATCAAGGGCATCATGAAGGAAATGGAAAAATGCCTTCCCCAGATCGAATCCCTGCTGGAAAAATGATCAGGTATGAATCGAGTAGAAGCCATTATCGCCGGTCGAACAATACCCCTTAAGGTATCCGCAGAAGAAGAGGTGTACGTGAGACAAGCCATTGACGATATCAATGCGAAAATCAGACAATATCAATCCGAATACGCTAACAAGGACATTCAGGACTGTATTCTGATGGCATTGCTCACCTACGGAGTCGATTATCATAAAGTCCAATCCCGGATCCTCGATGAGGCCTCCTGGAATAAATTGATAGACATTCGCGATCACCTTCAAATTCTGGAAACCCAGATCAGCGAGTAACTAAGCCACTTGTTTCTTTTCTTCCCTTCCGCGTGAGGCCAGCCATCATAATAGTTGACCTTATAAATCATTTACGTGTATGAATTCCACCCTTATCGCAGCAGGACTCGGAGTCGCCGGGTTGATCATCGGTTTCATCATCGCCACTTTCGTCGTCAAAGGCAAGAAGAAACGCGAACTCGAAGAAAGTAATCGAGAGGCTGATCTCGTCCTCCAGGAAGCCCGCCTCTCCGCCAAACGCCTCACCGATGAAGCCGAAGTAAAAGCTGAAAAGATCCTTTCGCAAGCCGAAGCCAAACATGAGAGCATCAAGAATCGCAAGATCCAGGAGGCCAAAGAGAAATACAACAGTTACAAATCACAATTTGAAACTGAAAAAGCTCAGCATAGAGTCGAACTGAAAGAACGCGAAGTCGATGTCATCAATAAAGAAAATGAACTCAAACAAAAACAGGAATCTATCACGTCAAAAGCGGAAAGCCTGGAAGTAAGAGAGGTTGAGATCAAAGCGATCAAAGAAAATCTCGAAAAACAAATCAAGGTCGTAACTAAACGAAAAGAAGAGCTTGATCAGTCCACCGATAAAATCATCAAGGAATTAGAAAACATTGCTCGCCTGACGGAAGCCCAAGCTAAAGACCAATTGATCGAAACTATCCGTGCTAAAGCTGTTGCAGAAGCAATGGCTGTTGAAAAAGAAGCATTCGCAAATGCAACCGCTAATGCTGCCCGCGACGCTAAGAAGATTGTTATCCAGACCATCCAACGGATGTGTGCTGAATACACCATTGAAAATACCGTCTCCGTATTCAACCTCGAATCCGATGATATCAAAGGCCAGATCATTGGCCGCGAAGGAAGAAATATCCGTGCACTCGAAGCTGCCACTGGTGCAGAGATTGTCGTGGATGATACGCCTGAAGCTATTGTGATCTCCAGCTTCGATCCGATCCGCCGTGAAATTTGCCGCATCGCATTGAAGCGTCTTGTTGCTGACGGACGTATTCACCCCGCTCGTATCGAAGAAGTGGTAGCGAAGGTGAAAAAGCAAATGGAAGAACAGATCGTGGAAATCGGTGAACGAACCGTAATTGATCTCGACATCCACGGATTACATCCATACCTCGTGCGTATGGTCGGACGTATGCGTTTCCGTTCATCCTATGGACAGAATCTTTTGAAGCATAGTATGGAGACTGCACAATTGTGCGCAGTCATGGCTGCTGAGCTTGGCCTCAATCCTAAACAGGTCAAAATGGCGAAACGTGCAGGTCTCTTGCACGATATTGGTAAAGTGTCTGAAGAAGAATCAGAACTCTCCCACGCTATTCTCGGCATGCAAATCTGCGAGAAACATGGTGAACAACCTTTCATCGTCAACGCTGTCGGTGCCCATCACGATGAAATTGAAATGGATAATATCATTTCACCTGTTGTACAAGCTTGTGATGCGATCAGTGGCGCACGTCCTGGTGCACGTCGTGAGATTTTGGAAAGTTATCTCAAACGTATCGGCGATCTCGAAGATCTCGCTATGTCTTTTGAAGGAGTACAAAAAGCATATGCTCTCCAGGCAGGCCGGGAACTTCGTGTCATTGTAGAAAGTGAAAAAGTATCCGATGAGTCCGTGGATGATCTCTCTTTCATGATCTCCCAAAAGATCCAGAATGAGATGCAATATCCAGGGCAGGTCAAGGTGACCGTCATCCGGGAGAAAAGGGCTATCGCCTACGCTCGATAAAATAAAAGGGGGTTCCACCCTTTGGAGGACCTCTTATATATTATGAAAAGGGCTAGCCACCGCGCGGCTAGCCCTTTTCATAAAAAGATTTGGAACCTCTTAGGTTTCAAAAATCTTTCTTCGTACTTTTGCGCCACAATTGACGGATAGCCTCTAATAATGAAGCAATTACGCAACCTGCTGGCCTGTTTTTCTCTCCTCGTGGCAGTCTCCGCCATGGTCATTTTTCCGACTGGAATCAAGGCCCAGGAACAACACGCCCAAGAAACTTCCCAAGCTCAGGAAACCAGTGCTCAAACCGAAACCACCGGTGCCGGTAATGAGGCAGAAATGCACGGCGAGGAAGCTCATGCCTGCCATTTTCATAGTGACACGGATGAGACTGAATATGACCCTACAAATACTGCGTTTCATCACATTTCCGATGCCAACGTATATAGCATTGGTTCATTCAATTTCCCGCTCCCCTGTATACTTTATGCAAAAGATCATGGATGGGATATATTCTCTTCTTCAAGATTCGAGTTTGAACGATTCGGACATGGTGAAGGGCACAAAGCATACAATCAGTATGTACTTGATGAGGGAACGGTGAAACACGTCAAAGACACTTCTTTTCCGACCGGCGCAGTTGACTTAGAAGGATTTCATCGGGAAGAAATTATGGTGGAAGGCAGCAAGAAAGTCAATGTCTATGTGTGCCACGCCGGACAGCAATATTTAGTGGAGCCACAGAGTACTGCGGATGGTGGCCTTTTCGGTGGAGGGATCACATCTTTTTATGATTTCTCACTCACCAAAAACGTGGTATCGATGATGCTGATCTCGATCCTGTTGTTGTGGGCGTTCTCCAGGATAGCTAAAGCATACAGGACTCGTGGAAATATGGCCCCTTCAGGTTTGCAATCCTTCATTGAGCCTATTTTTCTTTTTATCCAAGACGAAGTAGCAAAACCTTTCCTGGGACCTAAATGGGAAAAATTTCTTCCTTTATTGATGTCCCTTTTCTTCTTCATTCTCGGGCTCAATTTGTTCAGCCAGATCCCCATTTTCGGAGGAAGTAATGTAACCGGTAATCTTGCGGTGACCGCAGTACTGGCTCTTGTCACTTTTGTTGTGGTGAGTATCAATGGCAATAAGAATTACTGGAGTCACATAGCCTGGATGCCAGGTGTGCCGGCTGTCATCAAGATATTGATTTTGACTCCGGTGGAAATCCTGGGCATATTCATCAAACCTTTCACCTTAATGTTGCGTCTTTTTGCCAACATCACGGCAGGACATATTGTCGTATTGTCTTTCGTGGGTCTGATTTTTATTTTCGGAAAAATGGGGACCAACATCGGTGGATCAATTGGAGGAGCAATTATTTCCATCCCATTGACCATGTTTATCATGGCCATTGAATTATTAGTGGCTTTTATTCAAGCATATGTGTTCACGCTATTGACAGCTTCCTATATAGGAGCTGCAACAGAAGAACATCATAGCACAGAGAAACACTAATTGAATAAGGAATAGCGAATAAGGAAGTAAGAATAGGGAAGTAAGAATAAGAAAGTAAGAAGTATAAGAAGTCCCCTTAAGGGGATTTAGTGGCAAAAGAATAAACAACAAATCATTAAATACATTAATCATGACAGGTTCAATTGTAGCAATAGGAATGGGATTAGCTGCTATCGGTGCAGGCATCGGTGTAGGTTCTATCGGGGGAAAAGCTATGGAAGCCATAGCTCGTCAGCCGGAAGCCATCGGTGATATCCGCGCCAACATGATCTTGACGGCCGCCCTTGTGGAAGGGGTAGCGCTGATCGCGATCATTGTAGCTTTCCTTGTGAAGTAATTGCTCAACAGAAAATTCCGGATGCCCTGCGATTGGCCGGGCTTCCGGATTTTACTTATCCTGACCTGCAACCAGTAATCTCGAATACCAGAAATAATCAATAGCATGCAATTCTTTTTTCTATCCGAATTCACAGTAGCCCGTCCGGGGATCGGTCTTTTATTCTGGACGTTTGTGATTTTTTGCCTTTTCTGGGCCATTGTTGGAAAATATGGTTTCAAACCTATCAAGAATGCTTTGAAGCAACGGGAAAGTGATATTCAATCTGCACTTGACGAAGCTAAAAAAGCGCGTGAGGAAATGGCTAAACTGAACAGCGACAATCAACGCTTGTTGAATGAAGCTCGTGAAGAGAGAGCTAAAATGATGCGTGAAGCTAAAGAGACCGGTGATAAACTGATTTCAGATGCCCGTAATAAAGCGAAAGACGAAGCTCAGAAGATCGTGCTCGAAGCCCGCAATGAAATCGAAAATCAAAAAAATAAAGCCATCACCGAAGTCAAGAATAAAGTCGGACAAATGTCCATCGATATTGCAGAGAAACTGATCAAACAACAAATGGGTCAAACCCAGGAACAAAAAAACCTGGTGGAGAAATTAGTGAATGAAATTAAATTAAGCTAACGCAACATACTTCTGACTTCCTAATTCCTTATTCGTTATTCCTTATTCAATATGTCTTATAGAATTGCTTCCCGATATGCTAAATCGCTGATTGATCTTGCTGCAGAGCAGGGCAAACTGGATCGTGTATTAGAAGACATGGATATGTTTGTTGCAGTCGCTAAAGTGCGCGACATGCAACTCATGTTGAAGAGCCCTGTAGTGACGACCGATCGTAAGGCAAAAGTTTTTGCAGCCATCTTCGGTGGGAAAGTGGATCCATTAACTTTTGCTTTCCTTGACATCATCCTGAAGAAAGGAAGAGAATCTAATCTTTCCGAAATCGCAGAAGAGTTTATTCATCAATACAGGGAAATAAAAGGAATCACCATTGTTCAGGTTACTTCCGCTGAAGTTTTATCCGCCGAAACACTGGAATCCATCCGCAAGAAATTAGTGGACAGCAAGCTTACCCACGGAAATATAGAATTCAAAACTTCCGTCGATCCTACCTTGATCGGTGGATTTGTCATCTCCTTCGAAGACAAACTCTATGATGCGAGTGTCCGTCATCAATTGGACTTGTTGAGAAAGGAATTTGATTCGAAAGAATACCAGGCATTAATCTAAAAGAATAACAATCAATAGCTAAATAGATATCATCATGGCGGATGTTAAACCAGACGAAATATCAGCGATACTCAAACAGCAGTTATCCGGTTTTCAAAGTGCAGCAGAATTAGAGGAAGTAGGAAGTGTTCTCCAGGTGGGCGACGGTATCGCTCGCGTATATGGATTGAACCGTGCACAATCCGGTGAGCTCGTGCAGTTTGAAAATGGTGTCGAAGCCATCGTACTTAATCTCGAGGAGGACAATGTGGGTATCGTATTGATGGGTTCAGCAGAAGGGATCAAAGAAGGTTCTAAAGTAAAACGCACAGAACGAATTGCCAGCATCAATGTCGGCGAAGGATTTCTTGGCCGCGTTGTGAATCCACTGGGTCAGCCTATTGATGGAAAAGGTCCGATCACTGGCGATAAATATGAAATGCCTCTCGAGCGCAAAGCTCCTGGTGTAATCTATCGTCAGCCTGTAAATGAACCACTCCAAACCGGTATCAAAGCTATTGATGCAATGATTCCAATCGGTCGTGGTCAACGTGAGTTGATCATTGGTGACCGTCAGACGGGTAAGTCCGCCATTGCAATTGATACGATCATCAATCAAAAAGAGTTTTACGAAAAAGGCGAAACTGTATATTGTATTTATGTGGCTTCAGGTCAAAAAGCATCTACGGTCGCTAACGTACAGAAGACGCTTGAAGAAGCAGGTGCAATGCCCTATACGGTCATTGTATCAGCCAGTGCATCCGATCCTGCACCACTTCAGTTTTATGCACCATTCGCCGGTGCTTCTATTGGAGAATTTTTCCGTGATACCGGTCGTCCTGCATTGATCATCTATGATGATTTATCTAAACAGGCTGTTGCTTATCGTGAAGTATCCTTGTTGCTTCGTCGTCCACCGGGTCGTGAAGCTTATCCCGGAGACGTATTCTATCTGCACTCCCGTTTATTGGAGCGTGCTGCTAAAATCATCAACAACGATGAGATTGCTCGTCAGATGAATGACCTTCCTGAAAGTCTGAAAAATGGAAAAGATAAAAATGGCCAGCCGATGATCAAAGGTGGAGGTTCGTTAACTGCTCTTCCTATTATCGAAACACAAGCCGGTGACGTATCCGCTTATATTCCGACTAACGTAATTTCTATTACGGATGGTCAGATCTTCCTGGAGTCTACTTTATTTAATTCGGGCATTCGTCCTGCTATCAACGTAGGTATTTCGGTATCCCGCGTAGGAGGAAATGCACAGATTAAATCAATGAAGAAGGTTGCTGGTACATTGAAACTTGACCAGGCTCAATATCGTGACCTTGAAGCATTCGCTAAATTCGGTTCTGACCTTGATGCTGCTACTACTGCCGTACTTGAGAAAGGAAAACGAAATGTTGAAATTCTAAAACAAGCACAATACAGTCCATTCTCGGTTGAAAAACAAATTGCAATAATTTACCTCGGTACAAACGGTTTGTTGCGCGAAGTGCCACTAAATAAAATAAGGGAGTTTGAAGATATTTACCTGACCAGCTTATTGGCTCGTTTTCCACAAGTACTGGACAATCTGCGCGCCGGTAAATTGTTAGATGAGGATACCAATATCATGCGTACTCTCGCAGCTGAACTTAAGGGACAATTCAAATAGCCAATAGTCAATAACCAATAATCAAGTAGAAGTATACCGATTACTGAATACCGAATACTGATCACTAAACAATGAGCGGCAAACTAAAGGAAGTACGGGAGCGGATGAAATCTGTAAGCTCTACGCAGCAGATCACTAAAGCCATGAAAATGGTTTCAGCGGCTAAATTGCGTAAAGCCCAGGATGCTATCGTGCGCATGCGGCCCTATGCCGATAAGCTCAATCATATGCTGCGTAATGTCATGTCGGCTGTTGGAGGTGATGTGAGTATTTCTTTTGGTAAAGAGCGTGATATCAAACATGCCACGCTGGTGGTGATCACCTCTAATCGAGGTCTTGCTGGTGCCTTCAATACCAATATTATTAAAGCTGCTGTCCGGGAAATAGAAACGCATTATGCTGCGCAAAGGGCTGCGAAAGCATTGACTATTCTATGCGTAGGTAAACGTGGTTATGATTTCTTCAGAAGAAATTATAAAGACTGTACTATCAATAAAGATTACGTACTTCTTTTTGAAAATCTGAATTTTGATAATACGGTGGTGGTGCCCAGGATGTTGATGGATCAGTACAGTAAGGGAGAGACAGATCACATCACTGTGTGCTATGGTCGTTTTAAAAATGCAGCTACACAATTTTCAGAGGCCGTTCAATTTTTACCGGTTCCTAAAATCGAATCCACCACTAATCGTAAAGTTGACTACATCTTTGAACCCGATAAGGACAGGTTACTCAATTCGTTAGTGCCCAGCATTCTTGAAGTTCAGTTTCAAAAATACTTATTGGACACTCACGCCTCTGAGCACGGAGCCCGTATGACGGCTATGGACAAGGCTACAACAAATGCCGATGATCTGTTGAATGGTTTACGTATCAACTACAACAAGGCCCGCCAGGAAACTATTACAAAGGAATTGAGCGAGATTGTTGGTGGTGCAGCGGCCCTTGGCGGATAAGGCTTAAGGTTGGATCTCACTTCTTTAGTCTTCCCTGTAACTCTTTTTATCTAATTACGTCTCGATATTGCCTTGATATCAGGATATTTAGTCCATGCTTAACAAAACCGCGGGGATTCTCCTGTTTACGTTTATTGCCGCAATGGTATTTGTTGGCTGTGGTGAACCTGCGCCTCCACCTTCGATCGCTAAGCTGGAGAAACAATATCCTGAAATCCGTAAAAAATATGTTTATCAAAGCCTGATCCGTTTGGCCAATATCAAACATGATCCTGATTTTGAAAAACTGATAAAGGATGTACGGAAAATAATTTTGTACCTGCCACCAGAAGGCGATTCCACTTATCAAATTACGAGTTTGCGATCCGGTGTTCAAACTGATGGGTATGAACAATTGATTGACGTCCGCACCGCTGATGCTCAGCGCATCAGTTTATGGGTAAAGGAAACCGGTAAAAAGTCGCACTACCTCGGCATGGTGGATTCTAAGGACAATGATGTGATCATGGAAATCGATGGGGAGATCCATCCGGAATATTTGAATTCTATCCTGGGCGCTGATCAATCCTCTTTGCTTGGATTTTTAAAAGGGAGTTTCTGATGAGCGATACCATTTTAAAAATAGAGCAACTGACCAAGCGATTTTCGAAACGCATTCTCGCGGTCGATGAACTTGACCTTGAAGTGACCCGCGGACAAGTGTTTGGTTTGCTTGGCCCAAATGGAAGTGGAAAGACGACTACCTTGGGGATGATACTCGGCGTGGTATCTAAGACAAAAGGAAGTTATAGCTGGTTTGGTAAAGGAGATGATTATCGTCTCAGAAAAAACATTGGAGCCATCCTGGAGCAACCTAATTTTTATCCTTTCCTGAGTGCGCGACAAAATCTTATGGTGCACAGCCGCATCAAAGATGTTCGGAAACCAGACCTCGATGGATTGCTTCGATTAGTGGGATTGTTGGATCGCAGTGATGATCCATTTAAAACCTATTCATTAGGAATGAAGCAACGATTAGCCATTGCTTCTGCAATGATGGCTGATCCGGAAGTGCTGATATTTGATGAGCCTACGAATGGTCTGGATCCTTTAGGTATTGCCGAGATCAGGCAATTGATATTGGATATCCGGGACATGGATAAAACGATTGTGATTGCCAGTCATTTACTGGATGAAGTTCAAAAAGTGTGCTCACATTTTGCAGTGCTGCGCAGGGGAAAGAAAATTTATAGCGGTGGCGTTCAGGAAGCCCTTCAGGCCACGAACACTATTGCAATAGGATCGGACAATGTTGATGTTTTGAAAAATGTTCTTTCCGGTTGCCAGGGCATATTGCACATTGAAGATCGTCCTGATTTTATTCATGTAGATGTTTCGAATGCGTGGACAGCATCTGCACTTAATACTTACCTCGTCGAACATAAAGTGGCTGTTCATTTTATCCAGCAAAAGACGTCCAGTCTCGAAGAAAAGTTTTTGGAGATCCTGAGAGAAAATGAAACTGTATCACCGATAGCCCAGCTGAAATGAACCTCAGGAAGACCATAGAACTGGAATATTATAAATTCAGGCATTACAAGCCTTTCCTGGTGATCCTGGGATTGTATGTCTTTTGTTTTGTGCTATCCGGATTTTCGATCAAGAGTTTGTTGGATTGGTTTTTAGAAAAACAAAAGAATGATGATATCCTTAAGCATTTCATTGAGACCGGGATACCGCTCTTTGATTTCACGGATATCTGGCAAAACCTCGGATGGTTGGCGACCATATTCAAATGGATCCCTGCTTTCGTGGTGATTATTTCTGTCACGCTGGAATATTCACAGAAAACGATCAAGCAAAATATTATTGATGGCCTTTCAAAAAGGGAATTCCTCTTTTCTAAAATAGGATTGGTGGCTACAATAAGTGCAGCTTCAGCATTGCTCTTATTTTTCCTCGGTCTTTTCCTTGGGCTCTTATATTCTCCTATAAAAGGCTTGCCTTACATTTTTGAGAACATTGAATTTGTTTTTGCTTATGGTGTGGAGGTTTTTGCGTTTTTATGCTTTGCCTTATTTGCTGCTTTTTGGATCCAAAAAAGTGGGGTGACGATCATTTTATTTCTGCTCTATACCGCTTGCATTGAACCCATCACTACTGCAATTATTCACTGGCACTATAAATGGGAAGTCTGGTATTTTCCGATTGAAGCTATCAATCTGATCATCCGAGTTCCTTTCCAGAAATATGCATTGGAGTATGTGCATGATCATGTGTATTGGAGGGATATCGTGGTGTCGTTGGGATGGGCGGGAATATTTCTGATGTTGTCGTATTGGTTATTGAAGAAACGGGACTTGTAAACCGATTTATTTTTTAATGGTAGGGGCTCAACATCTTGAGCCCAACCATTAAAAAATAAATCTCACGGTCTTACCATTTAAAGTTGAGGAATGAGTAGCCATAAAACAATTAGCATCTTGAAGGTTTAAAATAAATCACGGTCGGGCTCAAGATATTGAGCCCCTACCTTATTTATTTTAAACAATCCTACTCTTACACTCATACGTTCTTACCGTCTTATACTCTTACTTTCATACTCTCTGCATTAGATCAACACTTCCATTTTCTAATTTCAGCACTCCACGTGGGCACACCTCTGCACATAAGCCACATCCTACACATGAAGCGCGCACAATATTTTGTCCCTTCTCTGCATATTGACGGACGTCGATGCCCATTTCACAGGCATTTGAACATTGGCCGCAGGAGATGCACTGGCCACCGTTTGTGGTTATTCTGAAGCGGCTGAAAAACTTTTGTTGGATGCCGAGGATGGCGGCCATCGGGCAACCGAATCGACACCACACTCTTGATCCCATCAACGGATAAAATCCAACTCCGATCACACCACTGAAGATGGCACCGATGTAAAAGCCATACCATTCACGCATTGAATAACTATTTAAAAAAAGTATCTGACTTCGACCAGTGATGTAAGTATAGATCACCATTGCTGTCATGATCACGACAAGCACCAAAACACTATGAACAATCCATCGCTCCGCTTTCCATGCTTTAATTGATTTATCTGAAAGATGTCTAAAAGGATCACCAACTGTTTCCGCTAATGCACCACATCCGCAGACCCAACTGCAATACCAGCGTTTGCCAAAAAAATAAGTGAGGATAGGTGATATGATGACGATCAATGCAATTCCCCAGAACAACATAAAGAGTCCGAGACTTCCGCTGTGCAATAACTTATCCAGGTTCCAGTCAAAAAAGAAATAATAATTCAACGGCCACATATTCTTCAAGTCCATGGAGGGTTGTTGCAATCTTTCCAATAATTCAGGGACAATAAAAGCAAAACACAATTGGAAAAACATCACAGAAAATGTCCGAATGCGTTGATAGGAACTTTTCTTGTATTTCCTTATAAATTTAAAACCCATGATCAGAATCGCAAGAGTGTAGAGAACCCCATACACAAACCATTGCGTTGCCGGTTTTTGTTTGATCCACTGACTTAAAGGATCAAATAATGCAATGAGTCCGGTGTTTCCGGATTCATGATAACCTAATGCAGCTGGAAAAAAATAAATCATCACATAAAATGCAGTGAGCAATAAAGCCAATATCCACGCTGGAATCCCCCGATTGGTCAGGTTGTTGTGCCACACCCCTTTATTCCTTATGGTCCCGAAAGATTGTGAAGTGAGAGAAAGGTTTTGATATTGATTCATTTTTTGGAGATAATGGCATTATTAAGAAATCGGTGAACCAGGTTATAGTTAGGTTTGGATTTTGCAAACAATTTTACGCCTATTTTTTCTGCATAAGCGACTCGCAACTGCTCGCAATCATGAGTTGAAAATTCAGGATCAAACACGGCTAATTCTAAATTTTCCAAAACATGTTCAATTGAGGTTTGCTCCCTTATCCATTTTTCACAAACAGCTTGTCGGAATCTTGTTCCCAGTAGATTGAAGCCAATCACGGAACCTGATTTCAGATAATTGATCCGCAGGCTTCGTTTATTTTTTGGATTGATACAGAAAACACTGTCTTGATGTGCAGGTAAGTTGGGTTGGATGTCACCATAAACCTGGTATTCAAGATCAAAGAATTTGGCGGAGTTAAACCAGGTCCCCGGGTTATAATGAGTTGGTTGGCCTGTCAAAGTGTGGGCCACCGTTTCTCCCATCATCCGGCCGGTATACCAGATAGGTTCAATGGCATTTCTTCCAGGTTTTGTTGTTCTCAATTCTGCACAATCACCAATCGCATAAATGTCCGGTAAATTGGTTTGTAAAAAATCATCGATGCGAACACCAATATTAGTTTCAACCATTGTGTTCTTCAGCCAACTGATATTCGGACTCACTCCGATTGTCATGCCTACAAAATCACAGGGTATATTTTCACCAGAAGTAGTAGTTACCGAAGTAATAAGATTACTGCCTGATGCATTTAATCTTTGCACTTCTGTGCTTAACCTTAAGTCTACACCATGTGATCGGATTTGCTCACTAATAAGATCTGATTCTTCTTTTGGAAAAATAAAATCCATGAATCCATTCTCCCTGACTAACATGGTGACCGATATGTTACGGCTTCGAAACATTTCTGCCAGTTCTACTCCAATCAATCCACCTCCTATGATGACAGCTTTCCCGATGTTGGAACTGATCGCTGTAATAGCCTCAAGATCCTGTGAAGAGTAAAGGCTGCAAACATTAGAAGCGCTCTCACCTGGAAGATTAAGTGTATTGGACTTGGAGCCGGTAGCAATGATCAATTTATCATACCGGATTGACTTGCCTAAAGCAGTGACGATTTCTTTTTTATGATCCTCTATCCCGATGACTTCATCCTGGATCAGATCAATTCGATTCTTTTTCCAAAAATCTTGTTCATAGGGGACGATATCTTTCCATCGCAACTGACCCATGTAAACATACATCAGGGCTGTGCGGGAAAAGAAATAAGGGGATTCTGAAGAAATGACAGTGATGGTATGATCACTGAGTTTGCGGATGGATCTGGCGGCTGTTATGCCGGCGATTCCGTTTCCGATAATGACAATGTGTGATAGCAAAGCGGGTAAAAGTAAAAAAGCCCTGCAGCATCTGCTACAGGGCTTTTTCTATAAGATTGGAAGATTACCAATCCACTTGTTTTATTACATCTTCGTGAACGGAAGAGCTGTCACTGAATTTTTATTCCTCAACTCAAGAATATAGTTTCCATTGGACAAGTCAGCTACACGAATCTGAGCTGTTTGCTTGCCATTAGACAGATCAAGGTTGCCTAAATCACGAACTAATTGACCCATCGGTGTATAAACCTTCATGGTCACCTTAGCATCTGTGGTATAATCAACCTGTACATTCAGAATGTCTGTTGTTGGATTAGGATAAGCTGTGAATTGACCTGCTGGTACCAAAGGCACAGAAGTGGTTTCACCTAATTTCTGAATGTCGCCATTCAATACTTCGCCTGTTTCTTCATCCATAACAATGACGATCGCTTTCATTTGCGTTACATCATATTCGGCTGGAACGGTATAGCTGAAATCAAAGCTAAAGTCCTGGTTTGTTTCAGTAGCATCAGGAACGCTGTTTTCCAGACCATCGAAAGTACCCAGAAGCGCACGTGCAACAAAGTTGTAGATCATTTGATCAGCTGGAACAGGATTTGGAAGTTCTTCAAAACCACCCATTACACCTGCAGCACCACCAGCGTATGCATTGACCTGGTCATAGCCAGAATCTTCCGGATGATGTACGTTATTCTCTGTTACGATAGCATTGAAACGCAGTGCATTCGCCAGAGTAGGAATTGTAGTGTGAGCTGTACCATGAATATTGGCTATTCTGTTTACAGCATCATAAGTAACAGTAGTGGTTACAGCAACTGGAACGAGTCGATCTTGTAAGGAAAGAACAGAAGCTTCGAATGTGGAAGGATCAGTATCCTTGATTTTGCGATCCACGTGACCAGATGGATATCCTCCGACAGATGCACTCATCGGTGTATCATATTCAGAAATAGTCATGGGGTCAAAATTGTGAACAGCGACTGGCATTACCAGGTCTGGGTAAAGAGAGGAGATCAGGTCCATGTTGACAGCACCACGAGGGCACCATTGGCACCATGTACCGGTAGCTTCTTCAACAAAAACCTTTTTAGCCACTGGTGTTTCAAGGCCATAAATGACTCTTGAAATAGCGTTGTCAGTAGAATCTTCATCAGCAACACCATTTGGGTTGGTTAAACTTACATCCACTGGGAATTCACCAACATCATTGATGGTATAACTAACGCTATGGATAACATCAGCTGATTTCAACGGAGCAATGTTCAAATTGGAAACAGTATCCACATAGGCATCTCCACCAATGGTATATTGAAATAAGAAAGAAGTCAATGGAATAGCTCCATGATTTTCTACAGTAATCTTGATGGGTACTTCAGTAGCCAGTGGGTTGTACTTTTCGAAAGTCAGGGACTTAACAATAGCATTATTGTTTTTCAGGATTTCAACTTTGATGTCATCCATGAAAAGCAAGTACTTGTCATTAGAGTTATTTCTAAAAGCGAAACGAACGGTTTGTCCAACATAGTTATTCAGCTTTATGCTGCGTTGTGTCCATGTGGTTAATTCAGCGGCAACATTTAAAGCCAATGTCGTAAAACTGGCTATTGCACTATCCGTAGTGGAAATGCGAACCTGGTAGCCGTCTCTGTAGCTGGCATCCGGAGAATAAGCGCGCCAGGAAACAAAAGTATTGGCATCGGTAACAGTGATCGGAGGAGAAATCAACCAGTCATCTGCCTGACCTGCAGGAGAAAACCATGAAGTACTCACAACTGCTTTGTTTTTGGCGGTTTGTTGAACTACCTGGAAAGTTGGACCAGCAACGCCGGCAACGCTAGGGTTGACAACTTTGCCATCGACGTCAACAGCGGTCATGGGGTCTAAAACGCCACCTTCAAAGTCCTGGTAAAAGAGGACTTGAGCACGCGCGCCCAAAAACATGGTGACCAAGAATAGAAGGGTAAGAATTCTTTTCATGAATAGGATTTTTTTTATAGTAAAAAGTGATTTTGAAGGAATTGGCGAAATTAATCAAATCCCTTATCCAATACACCGGTTCAGTGGTATATTTTGACATTTTGTAGAGGAAATGTCACTTATTATATACTAATAATTTGGCGGCAACGTCGAAATGCCGACTTTTGTATCAAAGGCAAACGTTAATGTTTTACTAAGCCGTTGGCCTTTAAGTAAATAAGTAATATATTGTGGGCTATATGAAGAGACTTATACCATTCTGCATTGCTCTCATCTTCGTACCCTGGTTGATTAATGGGCAAATCACGCTGTCACTGGATCCGCCAACTTTTACGATGACGGGTACCAATAACCAGACTGACATCTCCTATCACGTCAAAGTGGTCAATACCTCTAACCAGACCGCCAGTGTTCTTTGGAGCAGAAGGGTAAATGATGCCCCATCAGAATGGCTGACCTGGGTTTGCGATGCCAACCTTTGTTATACCCCGGAAATTGGTTCTTGTCCTCCAACTAAGCCAAACATCCTCGCTCCTGGCGATACGGTTGAATTCCAAATGCACCTGAATCCAAGAAATGTCAATGGAACAGCAGATTATAATGTGACCCTTACTGATTTAGAAGGCAATCCACTAGCTGTTATTGACGGAGATGTTTGTATCCCCACCTGTACAACTGGTACTAAAGAGACGTCCGATGTTAAACTGACAGTTTATCCAAATCCTACTTCCGATTATTTCCAGATCAGTGATTTGCCTGGTTTACGATACATTGAGCTGTTCAATATAGTCGGTAATAAAATCAAGTCTTTCGATGCTGCCCCTGCCCGCCAGTATTTTGTTGGCGACCTTAGCGAAGGCATGTACCTGGTTAGACTGATGGATTCATCTAAAAAGATCTTAAAGACTGTTCGATTAAGTATCCGCTAATCGAAAAAGAAATAAACTAATGAAAATGCCCTATTGCACTTGCTATTGGGCATTTTCGTTTTATGAAGCATCTTAACTTTGAAATCTCCAAATTCAAGATCTTAAATCTTCAGTCTTAAATCTTAAATCGAACATGAAGCCTCCTGTTTCCATATTCCGCATGGGTCATTTCAATGCCGCCCACCAATTGGCTATCCCTACCTGGTCCATTGAGAAGAACCTGGAAGTTTTTGGCAAGTGCGCCAATCCTAATTTTCACGGACATAATTATGAAGTGGAAGTCAGGGTGACGGGCTACGTGGATCCCGAAACCGGTATCCTGATCAACCTAAAGGACTTGAAGCAAATCATCGAGACTGAAGTCGAGGATAGATTTGATCACCGCAATCTCAACCTGGATGTTCCTGAATTTAAGAGTGTGGTTCCGACGGTAGAAAATATATGTATGGTCATCTATGACCTACTCCGGCCGCACATTCCTGCCAATCTTGATTTGGGGATCAAATTATATGAGACTCCCAGAAATTTTGCTGAGTATCCGGGGAGATGATATCTATTGAAATTGCACGAATAATTGAATTCCTTCGGTTATGATCTTTTTTAGATTGTAGTATATTAGTAATCTATATGAAAAGATTTCTACCTATTTGGATTTTGTTTTGTCTAAACCCATTCCTGGCCAGTAGTCAATTATCGGTTTCCATAGATCCCGAAAATTTTGAAATGTCCGGTAAGCCGACTGAAACCAATATATTTTTTGATGTCGATGTCACTAACACTTCCGGACAAACTATTTACCTGCTTTGGAGTAAAAGACTAAATAACGCTCCTGCAGATTGGTGGTCCTGGATCTGTGATGAAAATGCATGCTACCTGCCGACTGAAATTTCCTGCCCGGAGAATCATCCAGATACTTTGTTGTCCGGAGAAACTATTGCGATTCAAATGCACCTCCATCCAAGGAATATCGAAGGTACTGGTGAGTATACTGTGAATTTAACGGACCAAAATGGTGATCCTCTTGGGACCATTACAGGAATTGTAACGATCAGTCTTTCTTCTGCTACCAGCCAGGTTCAAAAGCAAAATAATTTTACAGTATTTCCCAATCCAGCCACTGATTACTTTCAAACCTCAAGTCTTCCCAGATTGAGATTTGTGGAGATCTACAATATTTTAGGTCACAAGATCAAATCCCTGGAGGCTGCTCCAAATAAGCATTATCCGGTAGAGGATTTGGCTGAAGGAATCTACCTTGTCCGACTAATTGGTTCTTCGAAAGAAATACTTAAAACCATTCGACTCAATGTTCAATGATTGAGCAAAAAAAAAGCCCCACTGAGTGGAGCTTTTTTTATTTAATGGAATCGATGTTGACCATCGGATTCATTATCTATCTGAATTCTAATTTTTGAGCTTTCCTAATAATCTAAGCATTTCAAAATACAACCAGATCAACGTGATCATCAATCCCATGGCGGAAAACCATTCCATGTATTTCGGAGCGTTGTATTGTTCGCCTTTGATGATGAAATCAAAATCCAACAGTAAGTTGAGTGAAGCAATCCCGATTACCCCAATAGAAAAGGCAATCCCTATAGGGCCACTTTCATGAATATAAGGGATTTTGATATGGAACAATCCTAAGATCATGGTTAGAATATATACCATTAAAATTCCGCCAGTGGCCATGATAACTCCAGTGCGAAACTTGTCAGTAACCGGAACCAAGCCGGTCTTTTGAATGACGAGCATGATAAACAGGACCATTACTGTAAGGGAGACTGCTTGGACCACGATTCCTCCCCACTGCGTAGCGTACATCGCTGAAACATTTCCTACGAACAATCCTTCCGCCAATGCGTATGCTGGGGCTATAATGTTGGAATATTGGGGCTTGAAAATCCCCACCATCACTAGGATGAAACCGACAATGGCTCCTCCAATTAGAAAGATGTAGTTGGGAGCCTGGAAACTCCAGACGGAAGTGAGCAGGAGTAAGCCAAACAGGATAAAGGACTTATTAATAGCGCCCTGAACAGTCATGGTGCCTTCTCCGGTCATGGAGATGGACGAACCGGAATCAGTATCAGAACCGAATCCATTACGTAAAAAGGGATTTCCCCCTGTTGAAAATTTATTTGCCATAGTTTGAGTGAGTTAGCTACTGGGTTAAAAGTGTAGCAAGATGTAAAAAGTTCCGGGAAAAAGGATGTAGGGGCGGATTCAATACGCCCCTACATCCTTTTTCCCGGATTTAATTAGAAATGGGTAGCTATAATAGCCCCGATATTTGGATTAATTCGGCTTGGGAGCCAGATCCTTATATTTTTCGATGGCTGCTTTTATCTTTTCAATCCTATGGTCAGGATTGGGGTGGGTGCTCAGGAATTCAGGCTGGCGTTGGCCGCCGCTCACTTTCTCCAATATTTGCATCACGCCGACCATTCCTTCCGGGTTGTAACCTGCCTCGGTCATAAAACGAACGCCAAGGTCATCGGATTGAAGTTCCTGGTCGCGGCCATAGGCCATATTGACCAATCCGGCAATCATCTGGGCCGCCTGTGCCGTGCGGTAATCCCCTGAAGCCACGACTGCCGCTCCGGTCAGACCTTGTGTCAATTCTTCCTTTGCTATCCTCTCTGCACCATGCCGGGCAACAACGTGGCCGATCTCATGACCTAATACACCTGAAAGTTGATCCTCAGTCTCAAGCTTATTGAAAAGAGCTGCTGTTATAAACACCTGGCCGCCAGGTAATGCAAAAGCGTTGACCACCTCAGGATCATTGAGAAGATGGAAATCATATTGATAAGGTGTCTTACTGGCATCACTGTTTTTCACCACTTTCTGTCCGACTTGTTTGACAAACTGTTGAGCCTTCTCATCCGGATGGAGTCCTCCATATTGTTCTATCATGGATGGTGTACTGGCCAGCCCTAATTGTATTTCCTGTTCCGGAGTTATGCTGATGTGTTGTGTTGCCCCCGTGACATCATTGACCGATGATTGGGAGTAGTATTTGCACAATGCAAAGCCTGCCAGAATAATAGCGAGGACAATGCCACCGCCTACATTTCTTCTTCGGGATCCATATGGTGAGCCGCCTTGTTGGCCGGAGGGTTGGTTGAATATTGCCATGATGTTTTAAACTTCTTAATTGGTTATTGGATATGGGTTATTCGCTATTATTTTCAATTCTACCTTCTTTATTCGAAATTCCTTGTTTCTCTTTCTCAACCTTGCAATGGGCTACACCCAATGCTAAATGATTGCGGCCTTTCAGGCCTGGATCAAGGCCTTATTTGATATTTTTTACTCCAAACTATAAGGGGAAAGTACAGGTTGTTTGAGATACTTCGACTGCTTGCAGCACAAGAAACTCCAACAAGAACAACAAGGGAACTCTACTGGTTGTTGGAAAAAACTCCAACAACGGCGAAATACTTAAATTCTAAAATTCTGATGTGAAGTGGAATTTAATATCCGGGAAGGTTTCCTGGGTCATTTTTAGCACCCAAGCAGATTCAGCAAGAAAGACAGGCTTGTGATCAGTGTCGTAAGCGATATCTTTTTTCTTTCGGGTGATGAAGGCTTTTAAGGTTTCTTCTTTATCGGCTTCGATCCAGCACGCTTTGTGGATGCTTAAAGGTTCGTAATCGCATTTGGCACCATATTCATGCTCAAGACGATATTGAATGACATCAAATTGAAGAGCACCTACCGTTCCAATGATTTTATCATTGTTGATTTCTTTGACGAACATCTGGGCAACACCTTCATCCATCAACTGATCCAGGCCTTTGTTTAATTGCTTCGTCTTCATCGGATCTTTGTTGATCACACGACGAAACATTTCAGGAGAGAAACGCGGGATGCCTTTGAAGTGTAATTTTTCTCCTTCTGTCATCGTGTCCCCGATATTGAAGTTTCCTGAATCATAAAGACCAACAATATCGCCGGGCCATGCATCATCAATCACTTCTTTCTTGGCGGCCATGAAAGAGGTCGGGTTAGAGAATTTCATTTCTCTTTCCTGGCGGACGTGATAGTAATAGGTGTTGCGTTCAAATCTTCCGGAACAAACACGTAAGAAGGCGATCCGATCACGATGACGCGGATCGATGTTGGCATGGATTTTAAAAACAAACCCGGTGAATTTTTCTTCTTCCGGTTTTACTAATCGTTCTTCTGTTTCACGTGCTAATGGAGCAGGAGCGATATCGATGAAGCAATCCAATAATTCTTTGACACCAAAATTATTAATAGCACTTCCAAAGAAAACCGGTGACACATTTCCACTGAGATATTGATTGCGATCAAACGGAGGATAAACGTGAAGAACAGTTTCTAATTCAGTACGCAATTCTGTGGCCTGGCGCTCGCCGATATTTTTATCTAAGATGGGATCATGGACATTTTTGATTTCAATAGCATCTTCTTCTTCCTGTTTTTGATGTGGACGAAAGAGGACCAATTTTTTTTCATAAATATTATAAACACCCTGGAAGCGCTGACCCATGCCGATCGGCCAACTTAATGGTGTAACATGAATGCCTAATTTCTTTTCAATTTCATCCAGCAGATCAAATGCATCAAGACCTTCGCGGTCAAGTTTGTTGATGAAGACAATGATGGGAGTGTGACGCATGCGACAGACTTCCACCAATTTTTCAGTTTGCTCTTCTACACCTTTTGCAACATCGATGACGACGATGACGCTGTCTACGGCAGTAAGTGTGCGGAAAGTATCTTCTGCAAAATCTTTGTGACCCGGGGTGTCCAGGATATTGACCTGGTGATCGCGATAGGGGAAGGCCATCACGGAAGTCGCTACTGAAATACCTCTCTGGCGCTCGATCTCCATAAAGTCGGAGGTTGCGGCTTTCTTGATCTTATTGGATTTAACGGCCCCGGCGACCTGGATGGCCCCTCCAAAGAGGAGCAATTTCTCAGTCAGGGTTGTTTTCCCGGCATCGGGATGGGACACAATTCCAAACGTTTTTCTTTTTTGGATCTGTTCAAGGGCGGTCATGCATGCATTTTTTGGAAAGGGGGCAAAGGTAGGCATTGAAGTGGCAAGGAGCAAGGAATATGGGGAATGTAGAAGAGAATGAACAGAATCATAATAATGCCCTTCTTAGGAAATTTGTCGTTTTATCAAAGCTATAATAGATGCGAACTGGCATTATCAAAACTTATGTCGTCAACATTACAATTTGAAGCGAATGGTCAAAACATAAAGTTGTAACTTGAAATGGAAAGCAACTTTAGAGATTAAGTTATTTTTTAATAAACCAATAATATTCTCGAATGAAAATTTATTTACTGTTTTTTCTTTGTATTTTAATTTATACAAAATCTAAAGCACAAAGTTCATTTGCTCCATTGGGTGCGAAATGGACATATACAACATCGTTGATTGTGCCACCAGGTGCTAGAGGACCTTATACTATAACTGTTGAAGCAATAGAAGAATATCAGGGAAAATTGTGCAGTAGAATTCATATACCATTTGATTCCGCTGGACCTTGGATAGCAGATAGCATGTTTGTTTATGAACAAAATGATTCCGTTTATTTCTGGAGCCCCTATTCAAATCAATTTCAGCTCCTTTACGACTTCACGGCTGAGGTTGGTGATTCATGGACCATCGGTGGACTCAGTGTTACCGAACCTGCCATATATGGAGACACATTGAAAGTTACAATCGATTCAATTAGCAGTTTAGTGCTTAATGGAGATACACTTAAAGTCATGCATTTTTGTTGTACTCCTAATTTTGATTGGGGTAAATCAATAATTGAAGGAATTGGGAACAATTTATATATGATCCCTAGTTTTGGATTGTATGAAATTGGTATTGGTGAATTGAGATGTTATAGTGATGATGATGAGGATTATCGTTTTCTTGGTATTCCCTGTGACACCGTTTATACCGGAATATTGGGTACGAGTCAAATTGATAAAGAAAATCCCATTTCCATCACTCCAAATCCAGTTTCAAATACTTTACATTTATCTACGCCATTCGCATATTTTAATAGTGTAATTGCCATTTGTAATATGCAAGGTCAATTGATGCTCACTTATTCACAGGACATTCCTGGAGATTGCGATGTCAGTGGGCTGACAGTGGGGATTTATGTCTGTGAAGTAAGACGAGAAGGATACAGAAGTATGGTGAGATTATTTGTGAAGATGTAGTTGAATGAAAAAACCTCGCTTTTAGGGCGAGGTTTTCTGATTTGAAAAAGTAATTCTGGTTCTGTTGTTTTCTTAGACGAAATCTTTCGATTTGTAAGCCGTTGGAGCATTTGAGGTTGCTCTTGGTTTCAGATCATTCAATGACAATCCGGAAGTATAGGTTTGATCAGAACTGGAATTGGATTTCTTTTTAAAGGACCAGGGCTTTCCTTTTTTACCAAACTTGTCCTGGAACTTATCGCTGAGTTCTTCAATTTCTTCCTTTACCATCTTCGCGATGTTGTTGACATTGGTAGGTTCACCCATCATTTCCAAGCGATCAGAAATGGTCCTGGCTGGTGGAACGATCCACCATAGTAA
>Ga0068851_10000088_pt1 | contig 50968 bp, 33 predicted proteins | sample KBSCornC12_FD_66588 | JGI IMG/M metagenome (GOLD analysis project Ga0068851, IMG submission 66588) | Corn rhizosphere microbial communities from Kellogg Biological Station, Michigan, USA - KBS Corn C1-2 | ecosystem: Host-associated > Plants > Roots > Rhizosphere > Soil ...
CAGGCCAATAAAGGGAACTACGGATTGGAAGAAATATGAAATTGTACTTGATGTCCCATCCAACGCTTCCAACATTGCATTCGGAGCCTTGCTGGCAGGAACGGGTCAAATTTGGTTTGACAATATCACTTTTGAAATTGTTGGCGATGCTGAAAAAGTTACTGGTTCACCCAATTTAATGAAGCAAAGCAGCATTCAGGATGTACCTACTAATCTGAATTTTGAAAAACTGTAAACCTTCCGTATAATTTTTCCTCCTATTGGAGATTAAATAATCTCATTCAACCTTTTTATTGCCAGGAAGAATACTGAATACACCTATTTTTTCAGCTATTCTTCCCGGCTTATTTTTGCCCTACATGCCGATCCCATCCAACAAACATTCTTTGTTTCAGTTTATTTATTTAATGCCTCTTACATGATTATGTAGTAGAAATGGGGAAAGCTATACTATAGTTTTACTTTATGATTAACCCTAATTATTATTGAAATGAAATATTACCTTTTAGCTCAATTTATTTTTATTTCATCCCTTATGAGTTCTTTAGGGGCACAAGCACCTAACCAATTTACTCCAGCATTAAATTCCACGGCACTACCTGAACATAGTGCAAGTATCACTTCAAAGGAGGACCACAACTATTCGGACCAGCTTAATCCTGATTCAATATCCGAGAATACACAGCTTTTATTACGATCCAGGTATGAAGCCTTAGATCACTCACCTCTTCTTAAAATTGAAACCCGTGAAGGACAGCGCTATGTCGGCTCTAACAAGGGAATTTCCGTTTGGGATGGTTACTCCAATCTCTCTTTCACTACAGACAATTCAGGTATCCCTGAAAATAATGTTACCGCGCTGGCCTTGGATGGAAAAAATAATTTATGGATCGGCACCAATAGCAAGGGTATTGTCAAAGGCATCGGAAATCCTTTTAAACCCTATAAAACCAAAATTATTCCAACCCACGACCTTGAGATCTATTCTATTGTTTCAGAAGAAAGCGGAGATATTTGGGTTACCTATCGTGATGGAAGCTTTGAATATTTTCAGAATGGTCTTTCGAAAGCTTACTTTCTATCCACGAAATCTGAATAAATACACTTCAGCCAGACCAGTATTTTCAGCATTTATTTTTTCAAGATTATGCTTCCATTATTAACACTCCTTAAAAATGAAAAACTTGTTTTCCACGATTCTATTTCATTTTTCCCATCTTACACGTGCTGCTCCTCCCCGCAATATTGACCATCATTTTGTCTTTACGGCCTGGTGTGAATGCGACTCCTTCCTATACATTGGAACGAATCATGGCCTGTTCAGAAAAAACAAAGAAAACGGTCAGCTGAGTTTCCATAACCGGCTGAATTCCAAATTACCAGACAATGCTATTACCAGTATTATTTGCACCCAAGAAGGATTTACTTTTATTGGAACCAAAAATGGACTCGCCAGGTGGGATAATACAAATACTCAATTGACCAAAGCAGAATGCATCGGGCTCCCCGACACTCATATCACTTCATTAACAGCAGACCATAATGGTGATGTGTGGATTGGCACCGCCAGTGCCGGACTGGTGAAAAGCAAAGGAGATAAGCAACATTCCCTCGACCTTCAGCCAGTCAGCACCTGCAATAAAAATATTTACAGTATGGTTGTCGATCCGCAGGACAACCTCTGGGTTGTTTTCCAGGATGATGTCATTGAAAATTTTCATAAAGGAATTTTAAAAACAAAGCATCCTAATGCTGACGGACAACTAGAGGTAAAAGGAAATGAAAAATTCCTGCTGACCACTCGCACTCAAGGGGCTTTCCTTACCGATGGCTGTTGTTTTAATGCGGTTCCAGTAGAGAACAGTTCATCGGGAATAATATGCACTTATTATAATGTTAAATATTCGAGATTGATACTTTGCAACAAGGACGGCATCCATGTTTTCAGAACCAATGATCCTTTTTCAGGGAGTCAGTCGTGGAAGTATTCAGATTTTATGGAGTCAATAGCCCTGCATTGCGTGGGGAAAACCTTGCATAAAACTTTAAATAATATTAAGCGATATGAACAGGCGAATTCAGTTTTGCTAACTCCAGAGGCGATATAATAAGCCGGAATGAAAATAAATTATTAATCCTTTCATTTTCTTTACATCATTCCATTCAGTACATGATTATGTAGTTGAAGCGAAACAGAACCGCTTCTAATTTTATATCACCATCAAACAAATTTATTACTGCACCCATTTTTTATGTAACTAATTAAATAAACAACATTATGAAAACTTTGATTTCAATTATATTTTTCGTGTTGATCACTACTGGAGTTCCGATTACGGCACAGGAAATTTCCTCCTCCATTACACTTAGCGACAGCGCAATGATTACAGCATTTGGAGAAAGCGATTATTTTATTTGGCTGGGTACTAATGAAGGACTCTACAAGTTTAATAAACGCAACGGCAAGTATTACCATTACATTCATCAGGGGTCCAAATTGCCGGATGATTATATCACCAGCATCGCCTGTACAGCTGACGGCCAGACTTACATTGGAACTATTAAAGGACTTCTATTTTGGGATAACAGTTCCTTTCACGTGATCAATGAAGAAAATTCATCTCTTCCTGATAACTGCGTCACGTCTTTAGCGTTCGACCCGGATGATAATTTATGGATTGGCACCTATCATGAAGGGCTGGTAAAATATACCGGCACATCCAATAAATCTTTCAACAGGCAACCCATTGAATTTAATAATGAAAGCATCTACTCTGTCGCATTTGATCAATCCGGCCATCTATGGGTTGCCTTTTACAGGAGTAGCCAAATAGCCAGTTTGCAAAATGGGGAATGGAAGCTATATGCCCGTATAGATGAAATAAATTCTGTTGCCGCCGGCAAGGCAGGAAAATTTATGTTGAACACATCTCAAGGTGTTTATTTACGGGATGGAAATATATTTAAACCCTTGTCATTAGGATCGTCGAATCTGAAGAAAACAGGCGGCTATTTTAATGCAGTGTATTCCAGGTTTATCCTTTTCTATAAAGATGGAGTATATGTTATGAATTGGGATGATCCTTTTACCTTCTCTACCAGGACAAGCATTCAAAGATTCTCCATTTCTCTTGCTCCGGAATGTTCGATTCAAAAAAGCAATAGTGGAATTCTGCCGGACACTGGTTCTGTCATCCTGTCACCATCAAACCTTCCTAATCTTCTCGTTAAGGGAGGAAATTGAAAATAAGAATGCTCTTTCATGCCTGTTTTTTGAAAAATAAACTTTAGTTTATCCGTTTACTTCCGCATACTTCCGTATAACAAACGACTAGCTACCGAATAAGCCTTATTTTTGAAAAAAAGTAAGGCTTATGTCTGTTATTATCCTCCCTATACTTTATACCGGATCATTGGGCGAGACGCGGATGATGACCCTGTTTGACAGCGGCGCAAACCTATCTTGCATCAATCCACTCTTCTTGAATGAAATTGAAACCCCTGTGAAACTTGGACATGTCAGGAAAATATACACGGCTTCTGAAGGACACTTTATTGAAGTGGAAGCCGCTGTTCGCCTGGATTTTTTTCTCGGTGAAGTTTTATTATCCGACGAATTTCTCATAGTCCCCGGCCTCAGCGAAGAAGCCATCATTGGTGCAGCCACCATGCAAAAATGGCGCATCAAATTAGATTTCGAACATGACCAGGTCCATGTGGATCCTAAAATGGCCAGACTACAATTAAAGAAATCTGTTCACAGCCACCAGTTTTGATTTTCTCCTTTAAGGTTAAACCCTGATTTTTCCCTGAAAAATCAGAAATAGAATATCCCTTTACATCATTCGTATATCTTCGCGCTTTCATTTTTTTGAAAGACTAAACGCTATTCACCAGCTTAGAAAGTTTACTTTCCAAAAAATTATACCCAATCAATACTAATGATCCTGTCTATGAAGCAATTGCTTTCTATTGCTATTCTTTTTTGTTTTTGCATTCATTCCGGAAACGCCCAGAGCTTTAATTATGACTTTACCACAGCAATCGATACCTATGTTGATCTGACCGGTGCCACTTCGATCAACAATGGAGAAATCTGGGACCAACCCACCTATATTATTCCGATGGGCTTTCCATTTGAATTAAACGGACATGCGGTCACTACGTTTCACTTCAATGGTAACGGATCATCAATGGCTTCCAATACAACAGTGCCTTTTGTAGTGGCCGAGGTATTTCCATTTGAAGTGGATCTCATCGACCGCGGTGCTCTTGGGACCACTTCCCTCTCCCCTATCAGCTATACTGTTGAAGGCACACCTGGCAGCCGTATCCAAAAAATAGAATTTAATAATGCCGGTTCCTATTTTGAAATGGATGTACAAGGCACCTTGAATATGTTTGTCAATTTTCAATGCTGGCTCTTTGAAGGCAGCAATAACATTGAATTTCACTTCGGTCCGAATTCTATCAACAATCCACTACTTTTCTATGGCGGTGGCAATGGCCCTGAATCCGGACTTACCGATTATGATGAATTCGATGATCTTTTTATGAACGGTCATTTTTTAATTGGTTCGGCTGCAAATCCATTTCTCTCAGAAGACCTGGGGTTCATTAATGGCACTCCATTACCCGGCACTGTTTATCATTTTACCTATTTACCACCATTAAATATTTCCGTCACCGGTGTGAATTCCACTTCGTATTGCCAGCCAAATGGCTCTGCACAAGTTGAAGCTGTAGGTGGTGTATTGCCTTATACTTATCTCTGGAATACAGGTTCCACCACTTCATCCATTGACAATTTAGTTGCAGGCCTTTATAGCGTTACGGTGCAAGATGCAAATGGATCAGCAGCAACAGGAAGTGTGACCATAACCAATGTGGTCCCAATGACCGTCAATATCACCAGCACGGATGAAACAGCACTTGCAGCGAATGATGGAACGGCTGAAGTTTTCGCATCAGGTGGATTGGTCCCCTATAATTATTTATGGAGCAATGGAGATACTACTGCATTAATCACCGGATTGTCGCCGGGAAATTATGAAGTGACGGTAAACGATTCAAGTGGGTGTACAAGTGTACAGACCATATTCATCAATTCTTTTGTTTGTCCGAACCTAACCCTTGAAGACACTACGATCAACGTCACCTGCTTCGGATTATGCAACGGCAGTATTACCATTTTGAACGTCGGCCAGGCTGTCCTTCCCGTAACTTTCAGTTGGAATGATGGAAGCACATCTTCCGTTATCCAGAATCTTTGTGCAGGTGATAATTCCGTGACAGTGACAGATGCTGTCGGTTGTCAACTTATAGCAACTTATTCGATCACAGAACCATTATCCATAATTACAAATAGCGGAGGCTCTGATGAAACAATCAATGGCGGAGATGGCTCTGCCTGGGTAGTGCCAACAGGCGGTACTCCACCATATTCTTTTTTATGGGACGATGGAAGTACACAATCTATGATCTTCAATCTATATGCCGGAGAATATGGTGTCACGGTAACGGATGCTAAAGGATGCGAAGCCAGTGAAATCATCATTGTGAATGCTTTCTGTGGCGGCTCAACTGAAAGTTTTATCCAGAACAATAGTTGCTTGGATACTTGTCAATGGAATATATCCGCGTTCATAGTTGGTGGAAATGGGGGCCCTTATACATATCAATGGAGCACGGGCGATACTACTCAAATGTCTCTTGATAATTTATGCCCTGGACAATATGGTTTAACTATTCAAGATGTGGCGTGTATCTATACTTCCAATTTTTTAATTATTCAACCTGAACCCATTATTACTGAAGTGGATACTGTCATACATCTGACCGATAGCACGACGACAGCTATATTCATTAGCGTGATATCAGGTCCGTCACCTTATTCTTTCTCCTGGTATGGACCAAATGGATATGTAAGCAATGAAGAGGATTTGACAGGTATACCACCCGGCTATTATACAGTTCAGGTTTATAATACATTCGGTAATTGCAGTGAAATCGATTCCATAGAAGTTCTCGATCAAACTGTGGGCCTCTCTCCTGTTTCATCAATGAAAATGGAGATATATCCAAATCCCGCTGATGATAAAGTCTATGTCAAATTGTATGACATCAATGAATATCAAATTCAATTAATAACCATTGACGGCCAGCCATTGCGTTTTTGGAAAAACACATCTACACTCGATGTGCATGATGTTCCACCAGGCATCTATTTAATCAAATTAACGTCCGGCGAAAATTCGATGACCCAGCCTCTACTTATCCTGCGATAGATAAAATAAAAAAAGGCGACTTGATCAAGTCGCCTTTTTTTATCCAGCCAATTCTTGTTCCGGAAGAATTGACCCTGCACCCGTAAACTATTTTATTTGATCATGACCATTCGCTGAACCGTCTTGATACCATCAGCTTCCAACTGGCAAATCACCAAGCCAGAGCTGATACCTAAATCTGAACTCTTTACGATCATGCGATTGGTACCTTCAACCCCATCCAGTTCTGTTTTTCCAATCAGCCTTCCTGAAGCATCAAAGAAACGGACGATACAGGTCTGTGCTTTTTCCAGGTTGAAAACCAGGTTAGCTTCAGCATTGACAGGATTAGGATAAATCTCAAAACTATTTTCCTGATCATTTCCAATTCCAGGCAAAGCGCCGATTGAAAGAGAAGCTTTATTCAAATCTTCACCGACATAAGCTTCACTTTGAAAAGAGGTCTCTTCCATTTTCAACATATCGGACAACCAGCCACTATGCTCACTTTCAATAATCAGTGTAAATAATGTTGTTGTTGAAGAAACAGAAACAGGCTGCACACCATTCCAGCTCATTTTCAACGAGCCATTGTCGCTTACATAAAAGTCTGAATCGTCCAATTTCAATGCACCTGCTTTCACATCCAGCACCCTCCCTTGGCCGCCAGTCAATGCAAGTTGCAATCCGACGATGTCATTAAAATCGGAAGCCTTGATATCAACTTTTATGTCTTGTCCTGCCGTTATCCATTTATTTTCAAATTGCAAATGCAGCGCAGCCTCTCCACGGGATTCAATGGATGGTGAACTCACATTTGTTTTCACATCTCCATTAATGTCACCAATCTTAATGGCTGTAAAATCAACATCCGTGAGATCATCAGTGAGATATTCAATGCCAATCGTTTCCTGCAATTGCCATGGTGTGCTGATGTCCAGTTCTTGTTTTGCATTACCAAATCGCCAGCTGGTATTGCGCGGCAACGTTGGATAGATGCCCAGGATTAATTTCCGCAACTCGATGAGGTCAATTGCCGTCACGGTATTGCTTCGATTAGCATCAGCAGCGATGTATTCATACGCTGTCGTAAATGGCGTAATACCCAACAAGTGTTTCTGAATCCTGACCAGGTCCAGTGTGCTGACACCATTGAGCGGGTCATCATTTTTATAGGCTTTAATGTAGTGATCTGTTTTTCTTTGCACCGGATCAAAAACATATTGTCCCTCTTCATTAGTGATTTGCGATGAAAACGTCTGTACACTCGGATCATCACCCATCCTGATCTCAACATTATGCACGGGCTGAACCTGTGCTGTCTTCACTACTCCACTGACTGATGGATTTAAAGATGATGGCGATATACAACTGGCCAGGATGCTGATTTCATCCATGTCATAAGCAGCAACAATTGCTCCATTACCGACAAGACAGTAAGGCAATATTTCAAAAGTAAACGTCGCTGGTTCCTCCACAATAAATTTGGGATCATTCCGCCAGTCATAATTTTCAAAATGCCATGCATTGGTTGTGGCTACATCTTTAATCCTGAAAATTTCAGTTCCATTTTTCAGCACCCGCAATCCATATCGTGTTGGATAATTATTGGGTCCCGTCGGTCCACTGATCCAGTTGAAATTAACCGGGGCCTGTGAAAAGAAAGAAAGCCCGGTGATTTGCACAGCAGTATCCGGTGCAGGACTAACCTGTAAGGAGAATACCACTGAAGCACTATTTCCCGGAGCATATGTGCAAGTATCCAGTGAACTGACACACATGGCGATAGAATTGTTGACACCAGGTGTGCAGGAATGTTTATTCATTTGTGGCGGAGAACGCTCTACCGTACTTCCGCTAATATCAGCACAACTTAATGGCTGTAAATAGGCTGGAATAAATTCACTGTAATCCATGGAAGAATTATCTCCGGTGTTTGAAACGCATGCATTGAGGTTGTAGTGAATGACTGTATTCAGCACCCGAACCCTGATGATCAGTATGCTGTCACAACCTGCCGCTGTAGTTAGTGCCTGTGTGTAGAGACCACCGTGATCATACGTCTCTCCATTGATCACAACATGATCGCCAAATAAAATCAAGGTATCAATACTGGATGTGGCCGGAGGGTCCATCACCACTTCATATACACAAGATGATGAACAGGTATCACCCAGCCCTGTCATCCATTTTAATTCAGCAGTATAAACACCTGGCTGATCCAGTGTAATAGAATTTCCTGCAGCGGACGTGATCCCCGGACCCGCCCATGCAATACTTAGAATTTGCGGTTGTTCTGCACCAGCAGGCTGAACATTAGCTACTAATGCCAATTCACTGGTACCTCCCTGGCAAAAATGAGTCGGCCCTTCGATTGCACAATTATAATAGCCTGGCAAGAAAAATACATCCTGGCGAACAATCAATTGAGAGAACCACCATGAATTGATGGTGCACAGATTTCCAAATCCAATGGTATTAGGCATTGTATAATTTGTCCACCGGTGACATGGAGCATTGCATCCTGACAATTGCATAACAGGTTCACCGCTTCCGGATGGAACACCAATATTGGAATCATCATAATATAAAAGTGGATTCGGTGCTGCAGGACGAATGGCCTGGATGGTGACCCCTGTTGTCATCAATTCAGCATCATAGATCGGGAAATGATAAATACCCTGTGCGAAAGCAATGGTTACTGGAATTTGAGTTCCAGGTGCCTCTGAAATTAAATTTCCTAATCCATCTTTTCCATCCCAATCAATACAGGTAGGTACATTGACCTCATCGACGGTCACAGTCTGTGATATCATCAGATCTGCAGTGCCTGGTGTGTATATATTATCATTTCCATCAAAGTCCAACAAGAGATCAATCTGCCCTGCTTTTGAAGCGGAAAATTTGATGCAGTAGGAATCTGCATCACAACGACTGATACCAAGAAGTTCGATGGATCCAATTTCTGCGGTTTGACATATCTCAACCGGATCGTTAAGGAAAATAGCATATTCCGATTGTGTAGCATTTGCATTCCGGACACTCTTCCTGTCCTCGGCTACATCGCCGGTGTTCATACTTCCAAAACTATTGAAAGCAATATTGAATGCAGCGGGGCGAAATCCACTCCCATTAAAATCTATACGGGTGACGAAGGAAGCGTTTACATTATCCGGATCCGGAGCACATACATAGAATGCACCATCAAAAGGGCGCATTGGAAATCCAAAATCATTGACAGCGAAGATGGACCAGTTATAGGACCACACTCTGCCTGTCTTTTCGGTTGGCGTTGAGCCTGAACAATCCGCTACAGTGATGTCCCAAAAATCAATGAGTAAATCACTATCGGTCTCATTACGGAATTCGATGTAATAATCACCTGACCCCGACCATCCTTGTGAAGCGAGATCGGTTCCGGAGATCAGGATGCCGTCATATCCACCAGCACCATGAATCTGCAGTGGACCAGTAAAGCCCTCCGACCAATTATGAATGTTGACTCCGGTCGGATCCATCGTCATCGGCCCAAAGACAACATTTCCATTAGGATCCTTGATGCGAAATTCAAAGGGGCGCTGAACAGGATTAGGTGAATTCTCATTGGCATGGGAAAAACTGAATCCGACGTAAACGCATTCGGTTTGTGGATCCACAACATGGATATACAATCTGCTCTTCGGATCCGGGTTGGTATACGAAGCGAAATTGTTATAGCTCGGATGATTAATATGCAAAGCCGCAAGATCGGTGGTGGTGTTTGTACCGATAGTAATCATGCCATTGGGAGCCAATTCATGAGTTCCTTCTGCAAGAAGTAAGCTGCTTGCAAATAATGCAATGCAGACCAGGGGGGTAATGCGTCTCATATTACAATTGATAGAAGAGAGAATGATAAAATGCCGCGCCTGAGAAGTGAATAAACCGCTGAAGCCTGGCGTGTAGTTTGCCTACTATGAGACTTGTAGGTTGGACGGTACTCTTGAGGGAATAAGGCCTTGTCCGAACGCTAAGAAAAGAAAACTTATTAAGATAACCAATAATATAATTGGAAAAGAGGGGAAGGGCTCTTGCCAATTCCTTTGATAGTTAAAACAACAAGGGCTCAAGATGTTGAGCCCCTACTGTTTTAACTATCAAAGCGAGTATTACTATTGGTCTAGTTCTTCTTTGGATACGGTGGTGAAGCAGGAATAGCAGGACTGGTCTTCAAGTCATTAAGAATTACCTCGATGGCTTTGTCCAGTTGATTGTCCTGGCCTTTATATTCTTCAGCAGGGCTGTTTAAGATTTCAATATCCGGATCAACACCATGTCCTTCAATCGGCCAGACTGTGCCATCTACCGCATAAATGCCAAACTCAGGCCGGTCGAGAAAACCTCCATCCACCAGTGGCAAGGTTCCGCGAATACCGGTCACACCACCCCATGAACGATGTCCGATGATTGTCCCAAGTTTATTGGCCCGGAAACGATAAGGGAAAATATCTCCATCAGAAGCTGAGTATTGATCGATCAGGAGGACCTTAGGACCTAAAGCTTGTTCAGGATTTGACTTTGCAGCTGTAACATTTCTTGGCATGTCAAAAAATACAGGTTTGCGCGCAAGACGTTCCAGGATTTGCGAAGAAACATTTCCACCACCATTACCACGGTCATCAATGATCAGTGCTTTCTTGTCCAATTGCGAATAGAAATATTTAACAAACTCATTCAAACCACCGCTCCCCATATCCGGTATGTGAATGTATCCGACCTGGCCGTTTGTCTTTGCACTGACGTAGGCAATATTTTTCCTCACCCAATTGAGATAATAGAGATCGGATTCATCTGCAGTGGGCACCACTAAAGTTTTATGACTTCCTGCAGTTTGCGGTTTTGAATTGACGGTCAGTTCAACGGTTTTACCGGCCGTGTTGACCAATAATTTATAAATATCATCTACCGATTTTACACTCACCCCATTGACTTCAATGATGTAGTCGCCTTCATTGACATTCACTCCAACTTCAGTTAATGGTGAACGAGTAGATGGAGCCCAATTTTCACCTTTCAATATCTGATCAATATGAGCATAACCAGAAGTGTCACGGCTAATTTTCGCGCCTAACAATCCTAATTGTATACGATCTGCTTTCGGATAATCTCCACCTCCAACATAAGAGTGTCCGATACTCAATTCACCGATCATTTCACCAATGATATAAGTGAGATCTGCTCTATGGTTGACATAAGGCACCAAAGGTTGATATTTCGCTTTCATGGCAGGCCAATCCACGCCACCCATTCCCGGATCAAAAAAGAAATCTCTCATCTGGCGCCAGGTTTCATTGAATATCTGCTGCCATTCTTCTTTACGATTGACTAAAACTTTCATATTGGACAGGTTGACTTTCTTGTCCATGTTCAGTTTATCCTTTGGCAAATCCACTACAGCAAAATCTCTGTCCCTGTTGAGCAGCATTTTTTTGTGATCGGCAGAAATGACATAATTATTGATCTCGCCGAGTTCCGTTTCCTTTTTATCCTTGAGATTGAAAAATTTTAATTTCCCCTTTGGATCATCGGTAGCACTACCGATGTAGTATACGCCTTCGTCAGTAGCGCCGAGGGAATAATAATTGCCAGCTCCTATCGGAAGTGCAACTACCCTGTTTTGAATTCCATCCAAATCAACTACTGTTGCTACCGGTTTAATTTCCACTGCAGGCTTAGGTTCTTCTTTTTTACCTTTTGATTTAGAATCTTTTCCAGCGTCTGCTGTTTTTGTTTCTGTTTTGGCTGTATCCGGTTTGATGCCTACTTCATCATTTTTTGGTGCCAATGGATTAGCGGTGGCTTTTGCAAGTGTGACGAGATAGACTTTTGACATATCAGCGTAACTGTGATTCCACTCTGTATTGCTATACGTAGGATTGAAATCACGATCCGAGATGAAGTACACATATTTTCCATCAGGACTGAATACACCACCATAAGCCTGGTACCAATTGTCTGTCAGTAATGTTGATGCTTTGCTGGCGAGGCTGTACAAAAATACTTTCACCCTGAAATCATCATCGGTCTTGGTAAAGACGACCCATTTACTATCCGGTGACCAGGATGCGCCACTATGTTCCCATGCTTTAGCCTGGTCGATGAGCGTAGTCTGCTTGCTCCCCACATCGACATATTGCAACCTTAGTTTTTTATCGGACCAGACGACCTTTTTACTATCCGGGGACCATGTCAGTGAATATTTATAAGTATCACCGTTTGTAGTTAATTGAACTGGTGCATCACTGCCATCCTGTTTGCGCAGGTAGATTTCATCTTCGCCTGTGGCATCACTGATGTAGGCAATATTTTTTCCATCAGGTGACCATACAGCAGATCGTTCGTGTACGCCTGAAGTTTTTGAAAGATTCCTGGTGATCCCTTCTGTTGCAGGAATTGTCCAGGTATCACCGCGTGCAGTCATTACTACTCTGTTACCATCAGGACCAAGATCGTAGTCACCGGGTTCGATGTATTCAGCTGCATTCACCCATTCATCTCTTCCGACGACGGCATCATCTGCAATCGTGATAGACACCTTATCTGATTTACCGGTCTTCAAATCATAGGAATAGATATAACCGCCATTTTCAAATACTATGGCATCTGATCCGAGTGAAGGAAACTTGACATCATAAGTAGTGAAATTGGTGACCTTCTGAATTTGTTTGCTCGGAATATCATATACAAAGAGGTTCATGATACGATCACGGTCGCTGCAGAAATAGATCTTATCGCCAGACCACATCGGGAAAATATCCTGTGCCGGGTTGTTAGTGATATTGTCCATTTTCCCTGTTGCAAAATCATAGATCCAGATATCATCGGCCATACCGCCTTTATAATATTTCCAGGTCCTGAATTCACGCATGACCTGGTTCATGGCCAGCTTATTTCCATCAGGAGAATAGGAACAAAATCCACCGACTGAAAATGGTAATTCCTTCGACATACCACCTTTTACATCGGCGATGTACAATTGGCCCTTGAAATCGTTAAAGGATGCTTTACGGCTCCTGTAGATCACCCCTGAATTGTCATTTTTCCAGGTCATGACGATGTTGTTGGGACCCATCCGGTCACTGACATCATCGCGGCCGAGGGTCGCCGTGTAGGTCAAACGCTGAGGGATACCGCCGGTTGCCGGCATAGTGTATACTTCCGTATTGCCATCATATTGACCGGTGAAAGCAAGAGTTTTACCGTCGGGAGAAAACCGGGCAAACAATTCATTGCCTTTATCTCCTGTGAGTTTGCGAGCCATGCCATTCCCATTGCGGGGAAGGGTGTATAGGTCGCCTGCGTAGGAAAACACTATGGCATCTTTGGAGATTGTCGGAAAACGGAGTAAACGGGCTTCAGATTGAGCACGAAGTGAATGGCCAGTCACCACCAGCAACAAGGAAAGAATGAGAATTCGCATGGGTTGAGGATTAGTACGTCTATAGAAAGTGGAAAATTCTGGATGGGAAAAAGTGCAACCGGAGTCAGCTGCAGGAATCCGGCTGCGAAGTAAATAAATCCTGACTATATGGGCAACTTAGCGACTAGTGGGGTCCATAAAACAAAAAAGCCCGGAATTGCATCCGGGCTTTGCTTTTTATCTGATAAAGATTAGTATTTAGCGATCACCTCGTACCAATAGACATCGCCTGTTGGTGTCAGGGTAATGTCTCCTGCAAGGACTGCATCTTCTACTTGTGTAGCGTAGGTAAACTGACGTGGTTCAATACCGGGGTTAAATGTGATTTGCATCACCTGCCAATATGGATTTTCATCTGGACCAACGAATCCAGGAGTAACCGGTAAGAAAGTGGAAGGCTGGTGAAGATCACCATATACATAAATAATACCCATTGGCTGACCATTAGCCTGAACCTTTATGATTTGATCAGGGGTCAATTGTTGCATCAATACAACGAGATGGACACTGTCCATATAAACTTGTTGGCGAAGGGTTTGACCAGCAGTAGGGCCAGTTCCCTTGGTACCAATTTGACCTGAACCAATAAGCGTTCCGACTAAGCCCCGGCTGCCTAATGGTTGTGCATTGTCATCGGCTGATTTATCGCAGGCCACAAAGGTGAACATGCAGAAGAGACTGACAACGGTAATCCAAACTGTTACTTTTTTCATGATTTTGATTTTTTATTTGAAGAAATAGAACCGGATTCGATTCGATGGTAAAATTGAGCATTACCGGATCCCCAAACATCGATGTATTCCCGTATTTATTTAAACAAGGATTTCACGGAAAAAATAGAAGAAAACCCTGAGTGCTACCCCTGTTTCTTAACAATGGCCCAGCAACCAATAGATTATAACGAAGACGACTATGGTCCCCAGGCAGCCACCACCCAGTTTGTAGGCGCCATAACCGGCGATCATGGATCTGAAAAAGTTGTTCATGATATAGAAGATTTCAGGTTTTGGAATAAATTTCAGCCTGATCAAACCCAGGCATTAGGATTTATAACGTCAATGCCGGCTATAGGTTTTAGGCGAGCTCTTCGTAATCATCAATTTTATCCAGGACAAAAACTGTTACACCATCTTCACGGAAATGATAAGGCAACCTGAATTTGGCATTCCAGATAATTTCATTCTCCGTATAAGATGATTTAGCATGGAAACTCTGGGCAGCCGTTTCATTATATCCTTTGATCATGATCATCATCTCTAAATCTACGCCCTCAAAGTCAGCTTTTGTCATTCCATAAAGAGGACTCTTATCATCTATATAATGCACCAATGTCCAGTTCAGCGGAAAATAGGTGATGCGGCTGTTTTCCAATTCCAATTGCTGATACTTCCTTGTTTCTCTTCCATTTTCCGGCACTACCACACTCATGAGTATACGGGCTTCCAGTTCCGTGAGATTGTGGTTGCGTTCATTGGCTACGCGAAACATCAGTGCATAACTCTGTTTATATGGAGCATACAACATGTTTTTCGAAAAACGAATACCAGGGGCTGGTTTTGAAAAACGCCCATACATCAGGCCGGTGAAAATGGCAAAGATCATCAGCCCTGTCAATGCTTCAATGGAGGCCAACATGCTCACGGTTTCAGAGAGCGGATAAAGTGATCCGTATCCGACGGTGGTCAGGGTCTGTACACTAAAAAAAGAGGCTATTAAAAATTTATCGGTGACTTTATAATCCGGCGTCATGCCGATACCATTAATATCACACAAAAGGTAAATAAAAGCAAAGGTCATGTTGACGGCCACATAAGTGCCCACTATGACCAGCAAAAACTGCCACCATTTCATCGTGACCAGTGTATGGAAGAGCGATTTTTTCTCTCCTACGCGAACCAGGTTGAAACTGCCATTCTTATTGATGACCCGCTTGCTGTTCACATTGGCCTGGTTGGTGTAGCCAAAATCATCGCCCTTGTTTTCAGGTCGATTGAGTCTCGATTGCAGGATTTCGCTGAATTTCATTTTTATAAAGTCGGACCGGTTTTCTTTTCAAAAAGATAAATAATAATCATCAATACGATTGGCAAGGCAGCTAGTAAAAGACTCACCCATTTTGGCCTGACGATAATTCTGACGACTACCGCAGCCACCAGGATGATGACTAACAATAAAATGGCCATGTTGTTGAAATCATTATTGGCACCAAAACCGGTACGGAACTTTGAGCCTGCAAGGATCATTAGGATCAGCAGAAAATCAATGATGGAGCATATCCAGAATAATACATTCATCCTTCGCCTAAGCCTCTACCTTCTCCCACGGTTGAAATGCATTCTTCACATTGCGCAGTGGTGAACGCAATTCTGCGAAATGGCGAATCAACACATCTTTCATAGTAGTGCTCTGCACCCATTCCATTCCAGGCTTGGTATAAATTTCTGCTTTGAAATCAGAAGAAAGGAAACGGTCACTCTTTAATCGTCGTGATGCCATCAGGATAAAAATGCGAAAGGCCGTATCGCTGAATCCAAATCCCTTCGGAAGTGGCTCTGATAGCATACCCACCTGGAGATCCACTTTTTCAATATCTCCTCCATATATATCACTGATTTCTTTGGCTAACGTTTTATTACCGCCGGTTAATTCCTCAAAGGTTGATGGAGCTTTCATATGGATCAATCTCCTGAAGGTATTGTAGCGGGGCACTCCACGTTCACGGTCACGAAGAATATCCACGGTAGCCATATCGAGATGTTTTCCATCCGGCAAATGAATGTCGCGAAGGAAGTTTGGAAAATTATGAATCGTAATGGCCCCCGGGTGTGCAATCCCAAAGGAATACCAGATATCGGAATACGTCAGGCCATGTTCCATAGGTTTTCGTGCATTTTCAAAAACAACATTGTTCATATCCAGAGTTTCGCGATGTTCACCTGACTGCACATCATAAAAAGCAATTTCATCCGGCAGTAAAGAATGCAAACGATATACGGAAACAAATTCTTCAGTGAGGCTGAAAGGTGCGCCATGATGTTCTACTTCAGAGCCCGGAATACCACTCAACACTTCACCACTTCCGATTCGTCCCCAAACCTTGTGCAATTTCTCTCCGATCAATCCCCACCAATTTGCATTCATGGCGATTTGCAAAGCAGGATGGGGAAGGATGGCCGGCGTCCATTCGACGGTATGAATCTTAGCCATCAATGCACAATTGACGAGCCGGGCAGTATCAAACAATTGATCATCTGTCCAGTCAGGAAAATTCTCTTTTAAATGATCACATATGGAATTGTGTTCCAATGCAAAAGCAGTGTGAAACAATTCAAGTCCCAACCACCAGTTGTCAGTGAAACCGGAAATCGGAATACCTCTTTCATCTCTTGGTAAAAAATGATCGGCACTTCCGTCTTCAACAAAAAGTTTCCCGCCTTTCGCTTTTCCTCTCAGCACTTGTGTCATCGCTTCGGATGATCCATAGATCTGTGATCCATCCCACCAATGTGAATTCTTGTTTTTATAAGCTGGAAATTTTCTGTCTATTTCAGCGAGAGGTGTATCGGCCAGTGTTTTATGAATTAACATTTTAGGTTCTGACCAGGGATCTCCGTCAGGCAGAGGGACCTCTACTTTTTCTTCACTATCAAAATGACCAAACCAATCATGCACCATAAATTGAATCCACGGAGCTGCCAGTAAGTTGACAATGGTAGCAGGTTTGAATACTGTCCGCTTCATGAGTTTATCACTGATGATCCTTGGATTAGGAGTCATCAGGTCTGCATCCGATGGATGAGCAGTGGCTTCCCTTGGCATGTTTCGACCAAACCGCATTCCTGTACAGCCCATCAATGGCTGGTGGAGATCGTTGAATTTACCGTCTGAATTACGGATGCTGTAATATTTGGTATCCGACATTGGGCAGGTTTTAGGGGTGCCCTGGTCTTCCGGTTTAGAATAGGTGTCATGCAGGTTTTTTGCGCGGAGTTCGTAGCGGAAGGATAAGAGATTGATGATCCCGATCCTGGCGGGCAGGCGGTGCCAGGCGACTATTTTATTGACTCCTTTAAAGAAGCCGACGAGTGCACGTTGAGACAAAGTAAGTTTCATAGCAGGAGTTTCGATTTAGGTCAGCGAAAATACATGATGATAAGCAATAGCCAGCTTCCATTTAGTATTCGTCACCTGGTCCTGGTGGGATGCCTTATTAAATGCGAAAGGCCGATACCAGGTGATATCGGCCTTTCGATTATAGAGTTGAAATCAACTCCTTTGCTGTTTAATGAACGTCGAAGAACAATTTAGTAGCTACATCGTCACCGCCGATAGCTGCAGCTGCAGCATCGTAATTAGCAGGATTCAATGTTTGCTCATTGACTGGGTAGTTATAGCGAACAGGAATATCCGAGAAAGCAGATGCAGGAGCAACTAAAACCGGGAAATCCAGTTTGCGCCAGGAGGTCCAAGCTTCAAAACCACGGTTGTACAAAGCAATCCATGCTTGTGTTCCGACTTTTTGTTGCCATGTTCCGGCTGCTGATCCATAAGCTACATCAGGACGAGCCAGGTAAGTATCTGCATCAGCCTGCTCACCACCCCACTCGAGAATGGATAGGGTAATACCTGCATTATAATGAGATTCTGCAGTTCCACCAACGGCGTATCCTTTTTCAACAGCTTCAGCTAAAAGGAATTCTGTTTCAGCAGCACTCATGATCGTACCGATAGCTGTCGGTAATCTCATATTATCATTAACGTGAGAGAAACTACCATAGGTTTCTGTATGACCATACTCTCCGCCGACATAAATCACCTGTCCAGTAGAATCGGTAATATTCGGGGCAAAGTAATACTCGCGACGAGGATCTTCCAAAGCATTCAGTACATCAATAAAGGTATTCGCACCGATATAATCCTGACGGTTTGAAGCAACCTGGTCAGCATATAAAGGATTCGTATTTGGGATAGCACCCAGATATTCCATGGTAGCATTGTCAGCGTTGTCAAGGATGGCACCGGCTGCAGAGTTTACAATAGCAGGACGTGCGATACCATCTTCACCAGGAAGATCGGATAGGATAAGACCCATTCTCAAGCGTAGCGAATTAGCAAATTTTAACCATCTTGCCATATCGCCATTATTGATATTGTCTTCTCCCCCGGTAAAGCTACCGGCGCTGGCATCTATTTTCCCAATGGCTGTATTCAGACGTGAAAGCAGATCCCTGTAAATCGTCAAAGCATCATCATAAACAGGATTCAGTTCTGTTACATCTAATGCCTGGGAATAAGGAATGTTACCAAAAGTTTCAACCAGTACTGAGTAACTATACACACTGAGAATTTCAATAATCTGAAGCTTGTTGATTTTAGCTGCAGCTTCTTCAGGAGTAAAGGTGACCTCGTTGTTGATCAATTTGGCACTTTCCTTGAAATTAGCTAATGAACGTCTGTACAATTCATCCCAATGTTGTAATGGAATGTTACGGGTGGTCAGATCGTAGTTACACTCATCGGTGTAAGTCGTTTCTGTCCAGTATTGAACGAAGAACCGGAAGATATTGAAGTTGACATTGGTATTCACTATCTGGTCCGTCATGTTCTTCTCGGCAGAGACGAATAGCGATTCGCCACTGACGGAAGTAGGATTCTTCTTGTCGACATTTAGGTCCGTCAGATCTGTACAGGCTGCAAAAAAAGCAACCATCAGTCCGAGGATTAGGAATTTATTTTTCATATTCTCTGGATTAGAACTTAACGTTTAGATTGAATGATAAGTCTTTTGTTGAAGGAAGTGTCGAAATCGAATATCCCTGGAGATTTCCGGATCCAAGACCTGCTTCAGGATCAGCATAAGGAAGATTCTTGTGAATGATCCACATGTTGTTTCCTGCAATGCTTAGTTGTAAGTCGCTGAAGATTGAATTGTCCATCATCTTCTTTGGGAAGGTGTAGGTTAATGCTACTTCGCGCAGTTTTACATATCCTGCATCATATACATAACGGATTTGTGGTTGTGCGGCATATCCGGCTGCGTTGGTATTGCTACCATCCACGCGGAATGTATTTGGTGTGCCGTCAGGAAGAACGCCCTGGTATAAATAACCTCCGGAGGTAGCATCATTCGTAACCGGGTCACGAAGTGGGTTGCCTAATTCATTATTACCGGCAGATTCTTCATAGATACCAGTTCCGTCTCCGTACCATTTGTCAAGAGAGAAAACATCACCACCATGTTGAACATCAATCAGGAAAGAGAATGCCCAATTCTTGTAAGAAAGTCTGCTGCTCAAACCGCCGATCCAATCTGGATTAGGATCACCAATCACGATATCAGAAGCCACTGTCCTTTGGTAGTTACCTTTTGCACCGCCTGTAGGCCTGATCAAACGCTCTTCTGGTTTTGGAGCTTCAGGATGGAGGTATACATAGTCTTTACCAAATAATACACCGTAAGGCTGACCGATCTTAGCATTCAAAGTGACACCACCCTGGAAAGAACCTAACTGAATGTTGGTGAGGCCTTCTGTAAGTGAAAGTACTTTGTTGCGATTGCGTGTATAATTGAAAGTTAAAGACCAATTCCAATTAGTAGAACGAACTGGTGTGACATCTAATGTCAACTCAACACCTTTGTTTTCAATTTCACCTGCATTGACAACGGTGAATACATATCCTGTTGTAGAGGATGTTCTGATCGGAAGGATTTGATTAGTAGTGTTGGCCTTGTATACAGCGAGGTCAAATCCAAGACGATTGAGGAAGAAACGCATTTCAAGACCTGCTTCATAGCTCTTCGTATCCTCAGGCTTCAGGTCAGAATTCTTTTTCGTGTTAGGCAAAGAAGAACTACCGGCGTTGAACCCTGTATTGACGATATAGGCGTCAGTGGTTTGATTGAATGTAGCAGGAGCACCGACATCAGCATAGTTGAGGCGAACTTTTCCAAAGGATAAGAAATCGCTTTCCAGGAATTTACTGAATACAAAACTGAGTGATGCAGATGGATAATAATAGGTATTGTTTTCTTCAGGAAGAGTAGAAGAAACGTCACGGCGGATAGATGCATCCAGGTATAAGAAATTATCAAACCCGAGGGAAGCATTCGCGAAAAGACTATTGATACCAACCTTTTCATCTCTTTCAATAGGCAATGGAAGCGCATTCACTGTATTCTGGAGTGCATACAAACCAGGAACTACAAGTCCACCATTGGTTGCAGCGAAAACAGAAGTCAGGTGTGTCCTGCGGATAGTACCACCTACAAGGCCTGAAAGATTGAGTTTATCACTGAGGTCATGATGGAATTTCAGGAATAGATCGTAGTTGTTTTCATTAGATACGATATCATTCCTGGAATAACCGGCAGGCTGATCGACTCTACCGATACTACCGTCAACGCGGTCTGTACCAATACCGAAACGGTTAGGCACTGAACCTACGGCCAGTCTTTGCTCCTGGAATTCATTGTACTCATCCATGCTACCACGACCGAAAATGCTCAACCAATCTGTTAATTGATATTCAGCAGTGATATAGCCTAACAAACGGTTGCGGCTGTCATTTTCATAGTTTTCATATTGTACCCAGTATGGATTGTCCCAGTAAATTGGTTCTCCGGAGAAAGGAGCTGACCAGTTCCAGGTTTGGTTTTGTTTAGTTCTCAGGTAGAGATCTTTCAACTCGAGAATGTCAACATTAGTTTGCCACCATTGGCGCATGCTACTCATTACACCATTGGAGTAACCTGTTCCGTTACGACCGAGAGCATCCGTGCGGATATAATTAGCGAAACCGGTAACGGTAAATTTATCTGTAACCTTGATTGTAGTCTTAGCAGAGAAATTATTTTTCTTCAGCCAGCTGTTTGGCAGCAGACCATCTTGATTGTAGTTAGTATAAGCAAGACGGAAATCACCTTTATCAAATGATTTATCAATCGCCAGTGTGTTTACTGCTGTCACTGGTGTTTCAAAAAATTCGATTGGATCATGAGGAGCGGCTACCCATGGAGTAGCTTTCAGGTAATTGGCAGAAGCAGGAACAAATGCATCCCATTGATAGATCAATTTGTTAGCATCAAATGCACTTCCGAAAGAAGCATCTTCTGTCAATGGAGTCACTTTATCATCAACACCATCACCATTCACATCATAGAGGATGAAACGGTCTTCTGTGTCATAATAGTCACCATAGCCTGCACCGTATTTTTTCTGGTATTTAGGAAATGTGCTTTTATCTACTGTACCAATGGTCAGACTGGAGTTCAGATTAACGCCAATGCCATTTCCTTTTTTGGAACCGCTCTTGGTGGTGATCATGATAACACCGTTAGCTGCACGGGAACCATAAAGTGCCGATGCTGCTGCACCTTTCAGTACAGTGATGGAAGCGATGTCATCTGAATTGATGTCAGTCGCTGCATTTCCAAAGTCAAATCCGATGGAAGCTTGTTCTTGCGCACGGGTATTGGTATTGCGGTTGGCAATGGGTACACCATCGACAACAAAGAGAGCTTGATTGTTCCCTTGCAAAGAGTGAATACCCCGGATGATGACGTTAGTCGATCCACCCATATTGGTTGTGCGTTTGACTTGCACACCGGCAGTACGGCCGGAAAGTTGGTTAATAAAATTGTCAGTTTTGACAATGTTGAGATCTTCTCCCTTGACTTCTTGGACAGCATAGCCCAGGGATTTCTTTTCTCGGGTGACACCTAAAGCTGTTACAACAGCCTCGGAGAGTTCAAGCCCTTCCGCCATCGAGACATTCAACTCGTTCGATGCCCCTGGGGATAACTCCTGGGTTGAGTAACCAGTATAACTGATGATCAGCACGTCATATCCCTGGGGGATATTGATGCTATACATCCCGTTAAAGTCCGTGACAGTACCGACTGTCGAGCCTTTAACAAAGACGTTTGCTCCTATCAAGGGTTCGCCTGACTGGTCGGTCACCTTACCGGTCACCGTCCGCTGGCCAAAGAGCCCTATCGTCAGAAGCAGTAAAGGAAATAAAAGTAAGAACTTCCTCATAACAATCTGATTTTTAGTTAATTAATTAATCGCTTAGTCTTGTTCGATGTGAACGGAGGCCAAGTTAACAAATTCTTAATTCAAACGATACTAGGTATGGTATAGCTGCTAAAAAGAAAATTTTGTCTATCCATAGCGTACAATGGTAGAATAAATGATGGCAGACTTGCCTAATTGCCAAAGGATTATAATGAAAAATGAAGCTTAAAATTTCTTTACAAAATCAATGTTTTGATTACAAAATATTTATGCTGACCGCGTTAAATATTGTTCCTCTAGAATTCTTGAGGAGGGTTTTAAAAAGTGTAATCTAGAACGAGAGAAATGAGAGGAATGAGAAGTATGAGAGGTATGAGGGGCCAGGCCTGAAAGGCTGGCATCAATTAGCATTGGGTGCAGCCCAATGCATCTTAGGGGAAGGAACACATAAGCCAGAATAAAATTTCACAACTTCAATATGTATAAGTTCAATTCTTCTTCTTCCAACATCATCGGACCGTCATACTGAAAACCAAGTTTCATGAGTAGTTTAATAGAAGAATCATTTTCCTTGGAAGTGAAAGCGACAAGTTTTGAAAGACCTAAAGTTTGTTGTGCATATTTAATAATTGCTTCTGCAGCTTCATATGCAAATCCTTGCCCGGTAAACTCAGGAAGAAAAGCAAATCCTAAATCAACATCATCCAGGTAATCCCGTTTTGCCAGTCCGGCCGAACCCATGGCTTCTCCAGATCTTTTCAATTCAACTTTCCAAAAACCAAAACCATGAACGCCATAACTTTTTATTGAACCCTCTGCCAGGTATCGCTCAGCATCTTCCAGCGCATAAACTTTTCGATCACCGATGTATTGTAACCAAGAGGGCTCATTGACGAGACGCAACAGAAATGGTGCATCGTCAGTGGTGTATTCACGAAGGAAGAGCCTTTCTGTTTCGATGAGAATCTTCATGTAGGATATTCGCTAATAACGAGGATCGTACATATAAGCTGCAATATGGTCTTTCAGATTTTGCGGCCTGTCCACACTAGCCAATCCCTGGTCAAATATTTTATCGGCGACAGCAGTGGCCATCTCTAATGAAATCTTGCGGATATCTTTAAATGGCGGATAGACAGATCCCTGTGCAATATCTTCATCACTCACGCATTTGGCAAGTGTTCTTGCTGCGGTCAGGAAAATATCTTCAGTGATCCGTGTAGCCTTGCATATAATAGCACCCAATCCCACTCCCGGAAATATGTATACATTATTTCCTTGTCCGGGTTTGATAATACGGCCATCATACTCAACGGCTTTGAAAGGACTACCACTTGCAAATACTGCCCTGCCTCCACTCCATCGATAAGCTTCCTCTGCAGTGCACTCAGCTCTATCCGTTGGATTAGAAAGTGCAAAAATCACTGGTCGTTGATGATAAGAAGCCATACGCTCAATCACTTCTTTTGTAAATGAGCTACCGGTTCCGGTGGCACCTATCAATACATTTGGTTTTATTCTTTCCAAAGCATCCATAAAATTGAGATGCTCATAATCGTGTGCAAAACGTTTCTTATGATCCGCCAGATCTTTTCTCCCCGATACCACCAGGCCCTGACCATCCACATACCACAATCGCTTCACTGCTTCTTCCTTCGACAGTCCCTCTTCCATAAATGCAGTGACCATCAAATCCCCAATACCGATTGCAGCAGATCCTGCACCCAAAAACATGATCGTAAGATCTTTATAAGGCGTACCTGTTATCCTTGAACAATTTAGAATACCAGAAAGCGCTACTGATGAGGTTCCCTGGATGTCATCATTGAAGCATAAAATTTTATCACGGTACTTGTCCAATAACCGGAATGCATTGGCAGTCTGAAAATCTTCGAACTGGATCAATGCATCGGGATATTTTTCCTGCACGACCTGGATGAATTCATCTAACAAATCATCATAAGCCTGGCCCGTAAGACGCTCATGAGGATAACCAATGTAGAGTGGATCATTCAACAACTCCTGGTTGTTAGTTCCAACATCGAGCATAACCGGTAAACATTGATTGGGATGAATGCCGGCACAAGTTGTATACAAAGCCAGTTTTCCAATGGGTATTCCCATTCCGTTAGCACCAAGGTCTCCTAAACCCAGGATGCGCTGACCATCTGTGATGACGATGATGCGGATGTCTTTTTGAGGCCAGTTATCTAAAATGCGATCTATCGAGCCGCGATCCTCTGGGGTAATATAAAATCCCCTGGCGTGCCTGAAGATGTGGGAAAACTCTTTACAAGCCTGACCGACCGTCGGCGTATAAATCAACGGGGTGATTTCATCAATGTGTTCGATGGCGGTCTGATAAAACAAACGTTCATTTCGTTCCTGCAGTGACGATAAGAAAATATAACGTTCGATGTCATACTCTTTTCTTCGCAGGTTGCCCATGATACGGGTGATCTGGGTCTCCTGATCAGACACTATGTACGGCAATAATCCGCGTAAACCATACTCTTCCCGTTCATCCCGGGTGAAGGCAGTTGATTTATTCAAGGCTGTATCATGTAAAAGTTGAACATTACGTTTCGAAGTGGACATAATTTTTGATTTCAACAACATGCTGCCAAAATAGGGGCTTTACCGTCACGAACTGATGCTATGGATTTCCCTTTGCAATGACCTCAGTCAGTTGATCATAGAAGTATATCCTCCCGGTTTGCCGGGGATTGAAGAGGATAATGGCAAATTCCTTGCCATCTCGGATCAGGAAGGGATATTTCAGTTATCCCTGGCGGCAATTATTCGGTATTATTTTGGTGCCAGTATGACTACTCTTCTCCTATAGACGTTATTTCCCTGATCCAGCACAAGCGTATAAACACCTTGGGTTAATACTGTAGCATTGATAGATTCATTTGGCTTGACTTCATTTTTCTCCAAAACCAAATTTCCATCAGCGCTGTACATATAAAGGTGAAACGGCGTATTCAAATCACTCTTTATTGATATCGCGAAAGTTCCGGTTGATGGATTGGGAGAAATCGTTACATGGGCATCATCATGAATATCTTTCGTTGCTGTCAGGATTAAAAGATCCAAATAAAAAGTATCGGTGCGACATTCATTGCTGACAATCAAAGCTGCATGGTAAGCCCCATCATGGTATTGATGCACCGGATTTAATTCAGTGCTCGTATCCCCATCACCAAATAACCATAGAACATGATCAACCGCACCACTAGAGGTATTGGTAAAAGTAACGACCTGGCCTTCCTGTGTAAAATCGGCATTGGCCGTGACATCAGGTGTGCCAATGTGATTGATCTTTTGTGCTACACCTTCACTCATATTATAATAAGAGCCACTTGGAGTTTGCTGCAAGTTTAAAGCCCTGACCATATAGGTGATGTCTCCTTCGACAGCAAGGCATGAATCTACAAATTCATGATTAGTGCTCGGTTCATTGTTGATGCGAACAAAATCATCATCGCCTGCTGCTTTACGATAGAGATTATATCCTAAAATTTCATCTGCAGAAGGTTCCCAAACAAGTTTGACATGATACCCTTCATTGTTGGCGACAAGGTTAGATGCAGGTGCAATGATGTCATTGCGTAGTGTCGGGTCACCCATCAACCCGATGCTCACAAACCGGGCACCATAACTTGCAAAATAAGTGGTGTTATTATTTTGTGTGAGCCGTGCACAATAGCCGATGGTTTCTCCCAAAGCCATATGATGAAACAACCAATGAGGTCTTCCGCTCCATGCATTCGTTAATGTCAATCCCTGTGCCAACGGTGCTCTCAAAAAATTATCCTGAGAATCCCAATCGCCGAAATAACTTCCAAACAACATTGTGAAGACAGATTGCGTATGCGAATTAGCAAAGTCTGTTGTGCTTCCAATACCACCTGCTCCCTGGAACCATCCACCACCACAACCATAGGACCATAAATAACTGCTATCTGCCATGGTCGTTAAATAATCAGCAGCAACAACATTGTTCGGCCCGACAATCGGTCCGATATTTTTATATCCTGTGGATGCAAAAGCTTCACCGCCGAAGTAACCGAAATTGTCATCCACCAATCCCCTGGATATTACTGTAAATAATTTTTGACGAAAAGCATGATCCTTATTTAAGTAATTGCGAAGTAATTCTTGTTCGCTTGTAGCGAAAGATGGCATGTTAGCAAAATCAACGCGGCCAACCTGCAATTCAACATCTGTGGGTATTATGCTTTGATCAAATTTTCCATCACCAGGACTGTTATTATTTCGGGGATCTCCAGCAACATCAGTGCTGACCGTCATATCTGTCCAGATGCCGTTCACGTCAGCGTAATATGTATCCGTGGGCCATGCACCGAGGTGATCAGGGTGACCATCCGGGTTGAGTTGGCCGCTATAGGGTACAGGTACGTGACCGAAAATGAAAAGGCATTTTGCTTTTGGACTACTGGCATCATAGACCTGTTTGATTTGTGCTTTCACTGTTGCTGCTGATGCTGTGCGATCGGCTTCAATTTTTGTCACTCTCCATCCATCACCTTGTGCATCGCTGATCCATCGATCTATTTCAGTTTTTAATGAATCAGAAAAAGTTTGATCAACCACAAGAATCAGGTTGCCTCTGGATTCAACGAGCGGCACTTCGATACCTGAATTGATGTAGCCATAACCGGTGTATGTGGCTGCTGTTCGGATGAGGCGGTATTCATAACTACCTCCAACAATTGCAGTTGAATCAGTAAATTCTGTTGCTGTGCCCGGAAGTGTAGCCAACACGGTGCCCCATGTTGAAGCGCTTTTGAGTTTTCGAGCAACGGTGTATTGTGTTGCACCTGCATTGGCCACCCAATGTAAGGTGATGAGTGTAGGATTTTTTTGAACTGTTGCGCTGAGCTCGACGCTGGCGTCCTGGGAGGATTGAGAGTAGCTCAGGCTAAGGCTGAGGCTGAGGCTGAGGAAAAGGCTAAGGCGCAGGAAAAAATTAGGCAGTGAATGTCTCATGAATCTGAATTGAGTTGTTTTCAAAGATACTTAGTCAACGGTAATGGTGATTTTTTTCTCTGAAAGACCAGAGCTAGTTGCTGTAACATCTATAGCTCCTTTATCAGGGCCAGAATGAAGTATCAACATGGCTTTTCCATAAAAGAGTTTGATGTGATCGCTTTGAAATGAATCCATTGACTGTGGATTGCCATTGCCTACGCCGGCAATCTGACCTGCTCCGGAAACTTTCAATTGAATATCCTGGTCAGCGAGCGGACATGGAAGTCCATTTTTATCAAGAGCTTCAATGAGGACATAAGAAAGATCCATACCACCATGATGTATGACTGCTCGATCGGGAGTAAGTTTGATTTGATAAGGTTCTTCTGCAGTGCTTATTTTCTCTTCTCCGATTTTCACTCCTTCTTTGTACGCGACTGCTTTTAATTCGCCGGGGCGATAACTCACATCATTCCACATCAGGCGAAAGCGTTCGGTTGAATTTTGTGAATCCGGAATTTTACATTTCATCCCCATTGATTTTCCATTCAGGAAAAGTTCTGCACAATCACCGCTCGTGTAAACAAAAACAGGAATGGTTTTTATTTCCATACCGGGCCAGTTCCAATGTGGCAGGATATGAATGGTGGTGTCTTTTGTGTCCCAATAACTTTTGTATAAATAATAACGATCTTTTGGAATGCCTACCAAATCGAAGATGCCAAAATAGGAACTCACCGAAGCCTCTTTGTCGGTCATTCCTAATTTTTTTACTCTATCATTTTCATACGGAGTTGGTTCGCCGAGATAATCGAATCCTGTCCAGACAAATTCACCGGCGACATAATTTTCTTCCTGCTGCCACATAAAATCATCATCCGGTATTTCGGCCCAATCTGGTGCATTCAAATCATAAGAACTGACCTGCAATGCTTTTGTGAAATCAGTTTTCTTTTGTGGCAAAGGCCATTCATAAAATCCGCGTGTACTGACTGTTGAGGCAGATTCAGAAATGATCACTGCTTTATTTGGTTCTAGTTGACGGGCAAGATCGTATCGTCTTCCGTAATTCCAACTGTGCACATCATAGTAATCAAAATGACGAAGACTCGCGCTGTTACGACTGTCGCAAACTAAAGTCACGGGGCGGGACATATCATATTGGCGCACATTGTTGACCATAGTGCGGAGCTTTTCGAAGCCTCCGTTTTTATTCCATTGAACATCGCCGATCTCATTACCGACACTCCAAAGGAAGATGCAGGGATGATTGCGATCGCGTGTCACAAAATTCCGGACGTTTCGATGAGCAAAGCTTTCAAAATCGGTTGTATCGGCGATGTCCACTTTATGGTCATACTTATCGAAAATTTCATCCATGACCAGGATACCCATTTTATCGCAGAGTTCGAGGAGTTCAGGAGCGGGACAATTGTGACTGGTGCGGATTGCATTGCATCCCATAGATTGCAGCAATTGTAGTTGACGCTCCATAGCTCGCGGATAAAATGCAGCACCGAGAGGGCCCTGATCGTGATGCAGGCAAACTCCTTTTAATTGCACCCGATGATCATTGAGATAAAATCCATCATTTGCTGTGAAGTGAATGGACCGTACGCCAAAAGGAGTGGTATTTTCATCCTGAATGACATTGCCTTTTTTAATGATGGTTTTCAATGAATACAAAATGCCATGATTGACTTCCCATCGTTCCGGATTGGAAAGGGTTATTGTGCCTTCAAAATTTTTGGAAGCATTTGATGCGATATTTCCTTTAATAATTGTTGATGAAATCTTATTTCCATTGGGACTTAAAATGATTTGTTCGACTTCAACATCTTCTGCCGTTGTGGATTGATTTGTCACCGTGGTGCTGAAATTCACTTTGGCATAATTGGGTTTAATGATCGGCGTAGTGACTTGGGTGCCCCAGATAGTGGCATGAAGCGGACTAACAGCGATCAGTTGAACTTTGCGATAGATTCCTGCGCCGGGATACCAGCGGCTATCGTGTTGGCGTGTGTCTGCATGTACTGCGAAAATATTTTTACCACTTGCATTTAATTGTGCCGTGATGTCGAGATAAAAAGAATTATAGCCATAGTCCCATTTGCCTACCAATTTTTCATTAACATATACTTGCGGGAAAGCCATGACACCATCAAAGAGGAGAATGATTCGTTTGCCTTTCATAGAAGACGGCATGGTCCATGAATATCGGTACCAGCCCTCGCCCTTCCAAGGAAGTTTAGCGGTGCTGCCATCACCATCCGGGATGAAAGGACCTGCTATGGCCCAGTCGTGAGGAATGGAGACAGATTGCCAATCGGCTTCATTGCAATTGATGCTGGTTGCGTTTTCATTTGGGCCCGGATAAAATTTCCAACCGGTTTGTAAGGTCAAAACTTCACGGTCTTGAGCAAACAGATTCATTGATAAGAAGAGGACAATAGGAAGAATTGAAAGGCGGAAAGCAGGATGTTGCATTAGCGAGTGAATTGAGAGAGAAAGGTAGAAAAGATGAATTTAACTCCTGCATTGATTTTGCCGCGTTCATTTCGACTACGCTCAATGACCGGGCAAAGAAATCCTACTAGCATCGTTTCGACTACGCTCAATGACATAAACTCATTCAAACTAAATTAAATTCTATTTAATCTTTCTTACACTCTTACAGTCTTGCTCTCTTACGCTCTCTTACTTGGGCATCGAGGGTCTTACCTCAATCTTACTCGGCAGCGTACGCGGATTCATCTTCAGCATATCGATGACGATCTGGCCGATGTCTTCGGGTTGAATTTTCCAATCATCTTCAGCGGAAGGAACGTGATTATTAAAATTGGTTGCTACTGAACCCGGCATGATGGTGCTTACTTTGATTCCATATTTTCTCAGATCCAACATTACTGCTTGTGTAAAACCAACGAGGCCATATTTGCTTGCATTGTAAGCGGCACCATTGGCAAAGAAATTGGTTCCGGCAAGACTGGCTATCGTAATAAAATATCCCTGAGATTTTTTTAGTGCATCAATGGTAGCCTGCAAGGTGTAAAACACACCGGTCAAATTGGTGTCAATGGTTTCGTGCCAATCCTTATGTGACATGGTATCAATTGCACCAAAGTGCCCCACGCCTGCATTAGCCATCACAACATCTAAAGAATCAAATCGCTCAACCACTTTAGCCGCTACAATCAATTGTGCTTTGTATTCTCTCACATCGGCCTGTAATGCATAAGCATCAGAAGCTCCAAGCTTAAGTAATTCTTCGATGATTGATTCTGCATCCACAAGATGGCGACTGGTGATGGCGACTTTCATTTGTTCTTTGGCCATCGCTTTCGCAATGCCAAGACCAATGCCTTTCGAGCCGCCTGTGATTAATGCGGTTTTATGTTGTAGTGGAAGTAATGGTGTACTCATGCTTGTAAAATAGGGAGAAAGGGCGGAAAGGGCAGAAGAGGCAGAAGAGGCGGAAGAGGTAGAAGAGGTAGAAGAGGCGGAAAAGGCAGAAAAGGCAGAAAGGAAAAGGAGCAATAAAGTAAGGACAACAAATGATTCCTCGTCACGCCCCCTCATGCTCTTTCCCAAACTTCAATTTCCTTTTCTTATATCATCTTTTTTCAAAATAATTCGGAAAAGACGGTAACATTTCGCCTTCTCGAGACACTTACAAATGCAAAAGGATTTCGACGAAATCATAATTAGGGTCTCGTCCCTCCCTCTTCATGCCTATTACTAACCTCCGCCGCCGTTAATCAGCGCCCCAGTCTTTGCTTTTTATACTCCCTATCTTTGGCTAAATGCTGAAACCGTTTTCCATATCGATCCTCTTGTTTTTCCTGAGCTTAAGTGCTTACTCCCAATCTCCACTGGATACTAACGCCATTAAAAAAGAACTCGCAGCCATCTACGATCGCGATCAAAAAACAAGGTCAAATGGTGATTCCATTGAATTTATCAGTTACATCGACAGTTGCAATCAAGCACAGGTAGAAAAATTGATTGCTGCTTATGGGTGGATGGGTAGAAGCACTATTGGTCCGGTAGGCAACTATACTTTATTCCTGGTGATTCAACATGCTGACCTTCCGATGCAGGAAAAATATTTTCCTATGCTGGAACAATCGGTGGATGCTGGTGAATCAAGGCCAATGGACCTGGCCATGATGCAGGACCGGATACTGATGCGACAGGGTAAAAAACAATTGTATGGTTCACAGGTGGTCTTTAATAAAATAACCGGTGACCAGGAATTCTACCCGATCGAAGATGAAAAGAATGTCAATGTGCGGCGAGCGAAAGTCGGATTGGAACCGATGGAGGAATACGCATCGCATTTTGGGATCGACTATAAGCTACCGAGAGAGTGAGTAGTAAGTAGTGAGTAGTGAGTCACAAGATTTTTTTTAATATCTGTGTAAAACCTAATAAAATGAAAGAGCGAAAACAACATTGGGATAAAATTTATGCCACCAGGCAGCCTAATGAAATGAGCTGGAGCCAGGAATATCCTAAAACATCACTGGACTTTGTACACCAGGCTCATCTTAATAAGCAGGCTAATATCATTGACATTGGGGGTGGGAATAGCAAGCTGGTCGATTTCCTCCTGGAGGAGGGATTTGAAAATATTTCTGTGCTTGACATTAGTGAAGAGGCACTGAATAAAACCAAACAGCGACTGGGCGATAATGCAGAAAAAGTCCATTGGATCGTCTGTGATGTCACGGAATTTCAACCGATCGATACTTACGATTTCTGGCATGACCGGGCTACCTTTCATTTCCTGACCACGGAACCTCAGATTGTACAATATCTTTCAACCGCACGACATGCCGTTAAAGAAAATGGGTATGTAACCATTGGCACCTTTAGTGAGGACGGGCCTAAAAAATGCAGCGGCCTTGATGTAAAGCAATATTCCGAAGAAACACTGACAGCAGAGTTGGAGGAAGGGTTTGAAAAAATTAAATGCATTAATGAAGAGCACAAAACACCGTCTAATATTTCGCAACATTTTCTGTTTTGCAGTTTCAGGAGAAGTGAATCGTGAGTAGTGAGTAGTGAGTGGATATTAACCTAAATTCTTTGAATCCTTGTTGTTGTTGGAGTTCTCTCCAACAACCTGCAAAGTCCAATAGACATATTCTTTGAATTATGCCTTTCTAGTCTCCTGGCATTCCTTTGGATGATGGAGAGAACTCCAACATCAACAATATCTTTATTGCTCTTTGAACATTGGTCCTTCGTCCTCAACTAAATGCTTAATTTGAGCACTCAATAAATGCTCATGTCCACCAACCGAATTCTTCCATTCATCATCCTATCTGCAGCATTTCTGCTTTCCTGCGACAATTCCAAAGACAAAGAACTCATCATCGGCCACTGGACCGGGGTGGAATGGCTGGAAGAGGGAACCCCATCAATCTATACACCAGGAGATGCTTCCTTTCAATTTGAACCTACCGGTGATTACACATTCACATATGCAGGCAATGCAGAGCAGGGAAAATATTTCGTCAGCAATCATCAGTTATTTACAACACCCGATGGTGGCATCAAGATGATGGTGAAAGTGATCAAGCTCGATCAGGACACGCTGCGATTTGATATGAATCGGGGAGGAAAATCCGAGAGGCTTACGCTTGTGAAAAAGTAGGGAGCAAAGGAGTAAAGGACTAATGGAGAAAGGGATGAAAGGAAGTCTCCTCAGCCTCGTTTTGCATTTCGTTAGTTGTTGGAGAGAACTCCAACAACAACAAGAGTTTTTTATGGTCTGATATAGTTTATAACGAGCAGCGTAAAAAAGAAATGCGTATCTGAAACATCGAAGGCAACTTGAGAGTTTGAAGTAACTTTGAAAGCCCTTATGTTTTTTTTATCAGTTCATTCCATCATGAATAATAAAATCTTTTTTCTGGCTGTATTTCTTTTTGCTTGTCACATTGAAATAACATCTGCCAATTTCATTTCTGCAACTTCTGCAAACTATACCTCTTTCCTCAGCAATCTCAAAGCAGGCGATACGCTCTTTCTCGCGGCCGGCAACTACATGAACCGGCTTAACCTCAATAACAAAAGTGGAACTGCAGCTGATCCGATCGTCATCATGGGCAGTGGCAATACCACCATCTTCTTCGCGAATGCCTGTTGCAATACAGTGGACATCACCAATGTCGCCTATATCGTATTCAGAGATTTTAAAATTGATGGTCAGAATATCAATTATGTTGATGGCATAAAAGCAGGTGGCGGCGGAAACACATTTGCCCACCATATTACCATTGAAAATATAACTATCATCAACAATGGCGGCAATATTGATGGCGACAATCAAACTGTTGGCATCAGCACAAAATGCGCCGCATGGAACTGGACCATTCGCGGATGTACCATCATTGCTGCAGGAACAGGAATTTATTTGGGTAATTCAGATGGCACTTCTCCATTCGTCAGTGGATTGATTGAAAATAACCTGGTGATCAACACACGAGGCTATAATATGCAGATCAAAGGTCAAAATGATAATGTCCGCCAGATTTTCCCCGAGACCTCCAATGATTCACAGACTACGATCATTCGCTACAATGTCTGGAGTAAGGATACCGGCTCTACAGAAATTGGACAAGGTGATGGATCCCGTCCATGTTTGCTCATGGATAATTTTCCATCGACCGGTTATGGTTCACATGATCACTATGAAATGTATGGAAATTTCTTTTACAATAATCCTACTGAAGCATTGATGCAAGTGACCGGCAATACATCGGCCTATAGTAATGTCTTTGTTAATCATGTTGCCCCCGCTGGTTACGAACCAGTAGTGATCACCAATCACAATGGATTTAATCCAAGAGAAATGAATGTGTTTCACAATACTGTGCTGACCAATTCTTCAGAAGGTGGCATTGGAATATATGGAGCCAACAATAGCTATCAACAATATTGTTATGCCAATGCTGTGTTCAGTAATGGCACTCCGCTCATAGGATTTAAACCGGCTAATACAGTTGACAACATCACCGACACGTATGCCAATGCCCACAATTATGTCAACTCACCCTCCACTACTCTATCGCTATTGGATCTTTATCCATTAACTGGAGAATTACAAGGTAATCTGACGAGTGATGCTTTATTCACACGGTATACAGATTATGATATTGATTTTAATGGCACGCTGTATGATGGAAAATTCCGAGGAGCGTATGCTGGTGATGGAGTGAATCCGGGTTGGCAACTTCAACTTGATATCCGGCCAACGCCACCACGGGATACGATAACGGGAATCAATGAAAATTATGGGCGCCCTGATTTCGCTGGAATAATTTATCCAAATCCGGCTTCGAATAGTTTTCAAATAGATTTGTATTCTGAAATAAATACAAATGTGAAGGTCACACTATGTGATCTGGAAGGAAAACCATTGCGAGATTTATTTCATGGTGAAATCCTTCCAGGGAATAATACCATCAGTGCAGATGTGAATGGTTTGGTGAATGGGTTTTATTTGGTGAGGATTACAGGTTGTTGGAGAGAACTCCAACAACAACAAATTTTTACAAAAAAAGTGTTGTTACAGAGATAGGATTTTTCTTTTGCCCCTTCGAATTTCTTTCAGCAATTTCGATGGGTCAGATTATTCTTTCACTTCAAAGTCAACTTTCTGCTCGTACAACTCTCCATTACTTTCAATTCCTTTTAAAATAATATTATACTTCCCTGCCGTGGCAGATGTTTTAAAAGAGAATGCTGAAGAGTTATTAGCATCCAATTCAAGATCCGGATTCCAATACAGCGTGTTTCGTGAATCTGGCAATTCAGGAGATTCGACTTCCCTGACCCGACAATGACAGGAATCAGCAAGGAAGAGATAGTTGAAGAAAATACCGGATGCCGGAAGGTCAATACCAGCGAAGTCTCCTTTTTTGGAAATGATGCTGACGATTCCTCCATAAGTAATATTGCCTTTGACGTAAGGAACAGTGATCACTTCTATCCTCGCAATATTAGCCGGCGAAGCAGCGAGTATTTTTTCAGGATTATTCACTGCTACCCAGTCGACCATGACTAATGGATTGAAGAAATTCATTTCTGCCCGGTCGCCGATGACTTTAAAATATTTATGCCCGTTTTGTTTTCTCACCCTTACAGCGGAGGGCAATTCATTGAAATATTCTTCCAGTGTTGGCAATTGCACATACTGATCGAAAACTAAAACAGTAGAGGGCTTTCCATAAAATGCATTAGTCGTGCTTTCATGTTGGTTGCCGCAGGGAAGTGTATCGGAATTGAAATATTTAGTGAGGCGAATATTGTGGGCCATATTGAGTGCTGCAGTGCGCTCCTCCAGTGATAATTTAAATTCAGGTGAAGGCAGATGAACAGGGATCGAACAAAAATCATTGTCGACGAGGAGGATGGGTTTCGTCAAACTATCTTTTTCGGCGCAAAGAAAAATATCACGGTAACCTGTGTAGTCAGGTAAGGAAAAGTAATAATGTCCGGTGGAATCGGTTTGCATCGCTTCGAAGTCACGACCCTGGCCGATGATGGAGAGATTGACACGGCCGCCAGCAACGGGATTTCCATTGGTGCCATCTTTCAGTTGGCCGGTGATAGAGACGCCACGGGATTCCGGGTAAAAGTCCATGGTTTGAACCGGGTGATCGCCTGTTGTAGGATTTCGACGAAATCCTACAAGGGTGTCCTCAGTAGATTGTGTCAGATTTCGTCGAAATCCTACATCGGGATCCCGTGACTGTTGTTTTCGTAAAAATACTTTTGAGGAAGCTTCAGGGACAACTGCAACGTTCAAGATTTGCGGGACCATAAATGAACCGCTTGAGTTATTTATTGACAAGGTCACACTCACATTTTCTCCCGCCCCATATTCATTTTTAGCCATCGAAACATTAAACGCATCCTCCTTTCCATCACTTTCTTCTATAAATTCATTGTTAGATGTGGTCACATCACTATTGGTCAAAATTTCATTGCTCAGTGGATTGACAATTTTTATCGCCACATACGCATAAGATTCAGGCCCTGCATTTCGCATGTATTTTGTATAAGCGCGGATATAATAAACGCCGGTGAGAATTTCTTCCGGGATCAATAGACATCCATTTGAAAATGACTTATTGATCGAAAATTTATTACCCACTTTTCGCTTGCCGTCGGGGGTAATAATTTCTGCGTACAACACCTTGCTCTCCCCGGTTTGTAATTCAGAAGAAACAAGGGCGGAAAATTGTACTTGTTCTCCAGCAATATATAAAGTTCGGTCAGTCACCAATCCCACTTTCTCGCTCGGAGGATTATTATTTGCCTGTCCGAATACGTGGAAGACTGCTGTCATCAACAACAAAAGAATATGACCAACTTTCCTGTTTCTTCTCTTCATTTTTATAAAGGCCAAAATGCCGGTTTAGTTTTCGTGCCACCGGATAGCGTGCAATTCACACAAGTCTTGTCCAGTAAATAATTTTTATACCCCATTTGATCACCTTCCAGGTAGCCAGGATATTGATCCCTTGGAATTTGTTTCAAACCCGCTCTCAATTCCAGGGTCGAGCAATCGTTGAAGAAATCCAATGTGAGATCTTCTACATCCTTGACAAAGATTCTCTTCGAACTCACCGAGCTTGCACTGAAATAACCGAGAACTACATTTTCCGGATGATTCAGATTATGCAGGTTTCCCTTTACAACCAATGGTTGCTTATCATACAAGCCACCGGTTGGATTTGTGTTGATCCGCACTTGTTCAAAATATTCATAAGCCACATTGCTCAAGGAATATTGTTTGACAAGCAGACTATAGCCATACGCAAGCCTCGATGTACGATTGTCAACGAAATGAAGAGGATACCGTTCATATCTATTTTCTGAAAGGTTTTCAGTCGAGAGAAGAAAAATATCGGGCACTCGTTTTGTGATCCAGCAAACGTTGTTGGAATAATCGGGAGGATAGACATGATGAATACTGCCATCGTAATACCATTCCAACGGATACATGGCATGATATTCCCACGTTTCAATAGCTTCCCAACGATAATATTTACTATCCGAAGCAGCTCCGTTTAGATTTGTATAAAACTGAATGCCCATCCTGAGTGCACTCAACTGATTGCCCTGAAGATCTTGTCGTTCATAATACACAGTATCCAGTGCGGGACCCGCGGTGATCTGATCGAAATCGGACTCAATTTTATCACCAGTTGAAGTAGTGACTTCCACTTTGAACATTGAACCAGGTTGAAGAAAGGCGGAGTCAACTTTTCCACTGTATTTACCGTTCCCTCCATCTTCTAGTGGAAAAACATCTCCTTGGTCATCAATAAGTTTAACATCACAACCTATGACCGGATAATATTTTGGAGCATTGATAGAGGATGATGTTGATACATTGACAGTCTGAATGCTATCTCCATTCGCGACCACACCACTCACTACATATTTTGTTTCATCCTTTGCCAAAATGTCCGGGTCATAGTCCCTGATGCAGGATGTGAACATCACAACTATTGCGAAAAAGAATATCAAACTATTCTGCCGATGTATGATGCTTTGCTTCTTCATATTAAAAGGGCCAGAAATCGGGTTTGATATTGGTTCCTTGCAACACTAAACAATCCACACATTCATTTTCAAGCCACGACAAGCTATAGCCATTGGAATTCCCTGATAAATAAACCGGATAATCTTTTGGTTTAATTTTTGAAAGCCCACCCCTAATGGGAAATGCTTCACACTCCACATGATAATTTAAAGGCAAATCCGGAATTGGATAGACAAATATTCTCTTCGATCGCACAGCATTCGCCGCAAAAAAACCAAGAACATCCTGATCGGGATGAGTTTGGTTATGCAGGTTACCCCGAATACTGAGAGGCTGCTTATCATAAAGGCCACCTTCGGGATTACTGTTGACGCGTAGATTCTCATAATAAGTAAAAGCTTCACGACTCAATGCAAATTGTCTGACCAGTAGACTGTATCCATATGCGAGTCTCACAGTCAGATTGCTGACAAAGTGAAGGGGATATTGTTCATAACTGTTCTCGTTGAGATTATCAGTCGTTAGCGTAAAAATATCGGGAAGTCGAATCGTCCTCCAGCATACCATCTTTGAAGAATCGGGCGGAGTCACATGATGCACAACACCATCATAATACCATTCCAACGGAAGAGGACTATGATATTCCCAGGTTTCAATTGCCTCAAAGCGGTAATAACGACTATCTGTAGTAGCACCATGGAGATCAAGATAAAATTGAATGCCCATGACTGGAGGAGCTACAGGATTGTACAACTTCTCTTCCCTGATATAGTAAACTGAATCTACTTCCGGACCACGAGTTAATGTATCAAAATCAGAGGTTATAAAATCGCCCTCCGGTGTTGTCACTTCTAATTTGAATGCAACACCAGGCTGAAGGAAAGCAGGATCAATCGTATTGTTGTAGTTGCCGCCACCTTCATCTCCCAATGGAAATGTATGTCCCTTATCATCTAAAATATTTACCTGGCAACCTGTCACAGGAATATACTTTGGACTTCCAATCGGAGACGAAAGCGAAACATTTATGGATTGTGATCCATCTTCATCTGTGACTTGGCCGGTGATCACATATTTTTTTTCATCACCGGTTAGAATTTCTGGCTCATACGAACGGATGCAAGAGGAGAACATCATCATGGTGATGAAATAATATAGAATCCAATCTTTACGATCCATGTTCATCCTTCTCTCCATTTCATTTTGGCCAGAAATCAGGCTTTTTATTAACACCACCTAATGCAAGACAATTCACACACTGTTCATCCAGTGAGAAACCAGACAAGCCATGCGTATCGCCTTGTAAATAAATTGGATAATCCTTAGGTTTGAAACCCGAAAGCCCAGGGCGAACTATTTCCTGGGGCTGACACACCACTTCATATAAATAAGGCAGATCAGGTATCGCATCAACAAATATTCTCTTCGAATGAACAGTGGATGCTGAAAAAAATCCAAGAACTTCCTTTTCAGGATGCGTCGTATTGTGAAGATTGCCACGCACAGCTAAAGGCTGTTTTTCATAAAGACCGCCATCCGGATGGCTGTTGACACGAAGATTTTCAAAATAGAGATAGGCCTCATGCGTCAATGCATATTGTTTGACCAGTAAACTATATCCATGAACCAGCTTTGCCGTGATATTATCCACAAATTGCAAACGGTAGTGATCATAATAATTACCGACCAGATTATCCGTCGTCATGGTGAAAATATCAGGCACCCTCACCGTTTTCCAACATACCAACCGGGATGAATCCGGCGGATAAATATGATGCACTATTCCATCATAATACCACTCCAATGGATATGGCGAATGATATTCCCACGTTTCAATTGGCTCCAACCGGTAATAGCGGCTATCGGTGGCAGTTGCATTTAGATTCAGGTAAAATTGAACACCCATCACGATTGGGGCTGCCGGGTTGTAAATCTTTTCCTCTCGCATGTAGTATATAGAATCCACTTCCGGTCCATGCTTCAGCGTATCAAAATCAGAAATAATATAATCTCCTTCATGCGTAAATACTTCTACCTGGAATGCCCTGCCGGGTTGCAGGAAAGCTGAATCAATCATAGTACTATAATCACCATTGTTTTGTCCCCCCAGTAGAAAAATGTGCCCGAGATCATCTATTATTTTCACTTTACAATTAGTCACCGGTAAATATTTCGGTAAATCAATCGACGAAGAAATCGATACATGAATTGTTTGCAGCTCCGATTCATCTGTTACCTGCCCGGTGATGACATATTTCTTTTCATCATCGGCCAGAATTTCCGGTTCATACGAACGGATGCAGGAGGAGAATATCCAGCTCAGCATTGGCATAACGAGCAGTATATTATTCCGATGCATAATTGCCTAATTTAAAAATCCACGTCGCTGTAAAAACAGGAACACCGATCACCGAATATTTATAACTATTGATTTTACCATTTTCTGTTTTAAAATAAACGGAATAGGGATTTTCACGCCCGGTCACATTATAGAGGTTAAATGCAAAAGAGCTGTGCAGTAATTTATTCTTTCGAAGGTTGCCTTCAAGTGTAAGAGAAAGATCAGTACGGAAATACCCGGGTATCCGATATGCGTTACGACTGGAATAATCAAGTGTCGGCACACCATCCACATAATATACATTGATTGGATAAGTCACTGGCTTACCGGTTTGATAGGTGATAATAGTGGACAACGTGATTCGTCTTGAAAAATGATAACTCGCTACGCCATTGAAAACATGCGGAATATCAAAATTGGCCGGATAGGTTACACCCTGGTTGATTTGATCCCAGGGATGTTCACCATCCACCTGGATCTTTGAGCGGGAATAGGTATAGGTCAGCCAACCTTCCAATTTGCGATTACTTCTTTTAATAAAAAATTCTACACCATATGCTTTTTGCGTGCCTTGCAACACAGCGGTCTCCACCAGCGGGCTGCCGAGAAAATCTGCACCGTCTTTGAATTCAGGAAAGTTATCAGTTGTTTTATAATAGACTTCAACGGAAGCTTCCAAACCTTTCTGTGGAAGTGTACGGAAAATACCGAGAGACACCTGGTTACTCTGTGAAGGAGCGAGATGGTAATCAGCAAGCTTCCATTGCGTGTTGGGCGCTACAGTAATGGTATTATTGAGTTGAAATAAATTCTGGTGCATTTGATTGAAGGCAAGCTTCACCGAGCCATTATGATCCGTTTCAATATTTACTGCGGCTCGTAAGTCGGGTTCAGCATAACTTTTGATCACTTCACTCTTTTTGAATTCAAGTGTATCGATGATATATCGTGTATCCCTTGGAGCATCAGGAGCATAGGTGTAAACAGTTTTGGGCCCAAGTGCTGAAAACATCGTAAAGCGGAAACCCGCATTGATATTGATCCAGGGCAGCACATCATAATTGTCCGAGATATACAGATCACTCTCCAGCCCTTGCTCCTTTCCTAATGCAACCGGCAAGCGCAAGGAAGCTGCTCCATATGGCACAACGTCACCTCGATCCAGTTTATAGAGGAGAAAGCCAAGACCGTAGTCAATTGTATTTTTTTCGTTCAATATATTTTTAAAATCAGCCCGACCTTCATAGTGATCCATTTGATAAGCATGCGAATAAGCTTTCGGTGGTTCTTGTTTGTCAGTAGTGCTGAATTTGTATTGAGAACCAATAAGGGAATATTCGCCTCGAAACGATTTGGTATAGCGATGCGTATAGGTAAAAGCAGCACCGGTATTTCCATATTCGAAATCATTGAGATCAGACAAGCGAAAACGATCAAAACTGTGATAGGCAAAAACCGACATCTGTGTTTTTTGATTGTCATAATTGATACCGCCTGAGAAATCAGAAAAATTAGCCGAACTGTTTTTAATATCAGGATCATGAAGTTGCCTTAATATCCAATCGGAATAGGAAGTGCGTGCACTGAACAGGATGGAGCAAGTGTCTTTGATGATCGGACCTTCGACGACAATATTTGCGGTGATAGGACTGATCCCGCCATGTGCAGTGAAATGTTTAAGATTGCCCTGGCGAGAGATGATATTAAAGACTGAAGAAAGGCGTCCGCCATATTGTGCCGGCACATATCCTTTATAAATCGAAAAATCCTTGATGATATCAGAATTGAAAGCCGGAAAAAAACCGAAGAGATGCGAAGTATTGTAGATCGGGACCTTATTGATATAAAACGCATTTTGATCAGAACCACCACCCCGAACATTTATTCCTGATGAACCTTCGCCTGTGTTTACGATACCGGGGAGAAGAGTAGATACCTGCAGGATATTTCTTTCCCCCATCATCGTGGGAATTTCCTTTATGGTCTTCATCAATATTTTTTCGACACCGGGATCCTTGGATTTCACACTCAACTGGCGATCACCATGAATGAGTAATTCTTTCATCTGGATCACAGCCTTGTTCATCTGGATAGTGAATTCCCCATCCGAGAATACTTCCAGTAAAAATTTCTTTTTCTGATAACCGAGAAATTCAAAAAGAGCATTGTAATTACCAGGCTTGAGCGTAGTCGAAAGGAAACCATTCAAATCGGCCATGATGCCATTGTTTGTTTCTTCTATATACATGGTGGCATAGGACACAGGTTCGCCGGTTTCTTCATCCAGTACCCTGCCGAGAATGCTGCATTTTCCATTGGTTTTAGCTCCGCCTGGTGTTCCAATTCGCATAGTCTGCACGACATCGGCCATGCGTCCTGTCATATACCGTTCTTCTGCAGCAGTGAGTGCCTTTTCTTGTAGACCACTACTATCGACATTGGTTCGTTTGTGCTCGAAGGATGGCAGTGTGTCAATCAATTGTTCACCGGGTAAAACCACCAGGTCATTGTTCCACCGTGACACTTTGAGATGGGTATCTTTCAATGCCAGTGTCACGGCATCGATGACTTTGATCTGATCTTCATTAATAGTGACGTGCAGGCTATCCACCCATTTGTCCTGGTAATAAATTCTCACTCCACTTTCACTCAATATTTTTTCCGAAAACGATTTAAAAGAAATTGAATTACCATGGAGTGATATTGCGTGGTCCGGACCTTGTGCAGAGGTGATGAGACGACACAACACCAGCGAAATGATAACGACAATTGACCTCATGGACATCATAATGAATTACAATAGGTGATCAATGAAGTCATGACCTGGTCGTCAGCTTTTTTCACATTTATCCTTTGTTGGGCAATGTATTTTTTTATCATAGGCTGCTTATTCTCTTCGAAGAGAGAGGTCAGGCTCTTATTATTTTTAAATTCATCGATCAATTCTCCATGGAGTAAATACATTTTCTTTTTCAATTTAGAAAAAACAAAATGGCTGGCGCCTGATGTATTATCCAATATTCTTTCTTTAGTCCAGGTATACAAAATGCGGTGCTTGCCTTTACCGATCACCTGGTAAATCTGCCGAAGTGTATCCTGCGCGGCAAACAATTCGAAATGTGTACTGCCGAGATCAAAGGATTCGAGCCAGGCTTCAGAGAGCACGATGTGCTGAACACCACCTTCCGGTTTCTGATATTGAAAAATCAAAAGCTGGTTGACGACATCATATTTAAGGGAAAGGTGATCATAATAAATACCGCGGAGGTTGACCGATCCTTCTACAAAATCCGGACCATTGAAAAATGGTGTGCCCTTAGTATCGGAAGGGATGTGATAATTATAAAAGGAGCCATTATGCAACAGAGGATCGAGGCCATAGGTCGCTTCCGGCGACGATAAAGAAGTTTGCGCATTAGCGCAAGCGGTGGCGAGAACTAAGAGTAGAATTTTAAATAGACTGAACAGGTATTTCATTCCTTTCATGCGGACAACGTACGAATATACTTTTAAGTACTACAGCCATCGTCAAGGAGGATCTTAAGCAACGGTGAAATGAGTGTACAATAGTACGGAAAAGGGAGCAGTAGGCATTTTGCCCCATCGAAATTGCTGAAACAATTTCGAGGGGCAGAAGGCAAATTCTACAGCTTTACAATAGGCTTCACAATGTTTCCTGATTCAATCCAATACATACCATCCGGCAGTGAAGAGATATCAATATTTAGATCCTCTGTGCCGGATTGTTGATATTGATGGAACACCCGGCCTACGCCATCCATAAGTTTTACCGAATGAGAAGACCATGCATCTTGCCTGAATGAAATAGTAATCCTATCCGGTGAGGGATTTGGAAATACTGTAAACTCATTTTTTGAATTCGAAACATCTTCAACACCAGAAGATTGATCAGGGAAATATTTTACAGTTAATTCTCCAAAGAGATTGATCACACCACTTCCCGGATCAGAAGAAAAGGTTTTACCTACAGCATAAAAGGTATGTTGGCCAGCCTCAACAGAATAAAAACGACTGTGTGCGTAACAACTGCGATTCAGATCAGTATCGAAGGTGACCAGCGTGATATTGCCATCATTGACAGGTAAATAGATACCATTTGAAGCTCCTATCTCAACATAGTCACCAGGATCAGATGTAAAATTCCCGTCGAAATCCACAATCACAGTACCTGGTACGAGAACATTAATCATAACAGAACTCAGGGAATAAAATTGATCGTGCAGATCAGCATCCGTTTGGGAAAAACCCTGGAAGGCAAGAATGTCAAAACCGTTAGTGGGATAAAATTCTACGGTTAAATTGCCATACACATAGATCACGCCGCTTCCATCTGTTTCGACAAAATTTTGAGCAATGGCATAATACGTGTAATCTCCTGCAAATGGTATGTCGTAAACACGAGTATGAGAAAACGAACTCAGATCAACATTGCCATCTGTTGCTTCAACAGAAACATTCCCATCATTAGGGGACCAATCGTTCGTATTACTGGCGGCAAGAACTATACGATCACCAGGTGTACTCTGACAAGATCCATCAAACCGAACCATGACTTTTCCTGCAGAAGGTACATGTATGGTCTGTTGACCAACGACCACCGGGTTAGTGACATCGCCATTGAAAACAAAACCAGTGTTATTGACATAATCCGGTCCGGTGAAAGAAAAGAATTCAACCGTCAGTGTTCCGTATATGGATCCAATTCCACTTCCATTGGTCTCTACGATGTTCTGTGCGACAGCATAGAAAGAATGCACGCCAATGTCTGCAGCGTAATAATCAAAGCTTCGGGTGTGTGAAAAAGATTTACCAATATTACTGTTGTTTGTTTCCAGGCCGATATTGCCATAGTTCGAGGTATAGAAAGGTCCATTGTTAGCTGCGACGATCAAACGATCTCCGACATCAAGGTATCCTTCACCATCGAAATGAACGACAACGGTACCGGCAGAAGGAATGTTCATGTCAATCTTTGCCAGCACAGTCGGGTCCCCTCTGAAGTTGACATTCGTCATCGAAATACCCTTGGCAGAAATAATAGGTTGTGCCTGTAAATAAAAACCGGAGGAGATCAACAACAGAAATGAAACGAGGCAGCCCTTTTTCATAATGGAAAAATTTAAAAGCGTGAACCGGATGATAAGGAGGCGTGATGGTCTTTGTGACAAGTAATTCTAAAGATAGACAAAACAAAAGTGTAAATCAAGGCGACAAGAGTAGGCAGTCGCCAGTCGGCAGTGTATAGTGAGTTGTAATTAGTGAATAGTGAATTAATAAATACAATTGTTTAGACATTGCCGATTAACCCTAGCCTGAAGGCTAGGGTTAATCGGCAATTACCTATTTAGCCTTACTTTTATTCCATCCTCCCAATAATTTATTGATTCAAGCAGCGACCTGTCATGGGGTCGTATCATTATCCATCAAAGCGAAAATTGTATTTTTTTTAAATTCAGCAAAGCCAACTTGAAATTCCTCGTCCCGATATTATTTCTTCTTTTCTTCGGAATGAATACGTCTGCACAGCCGTGGATGGCAGAGCCGTATATGAAAATCAGGAAGGCTAATGACACATTAAAGCTGACGGATTTCTACGAAATACAACGCGCTTTCGGTCGATATGAAAAAGCTCAACTTCGAAAAAGAGATAAGGAGGAAAAAGTAAACACAGAAGACTCCACCATTGAAGAAGATGAAGGTCAGTTTCCCGGTGACGCTCAATTTCATCGATGGGAAAATCACATGGCACCTCGCGTTTATCCTTCCGGCAATATCACACTTGCTTCTACCGCTTACCAGGAATTTGAAAAATATCTTGCTACAACTCATCAAAGTGAGCGATCACTATTAACAGCTAATTGGACAGCATTAGGTCCAACCGGTACAATAACTAATGGCGATTGGGGCGGAGCAGGGAGAGTAAACTTTTTACGCTTTGATCCGGTCAACCCGAGTAACATGTGGGTCGTCTCTCCATTAGGTGGATTGTGGAAATCAACGAATGGAGGTCAGACATGGACAACTAACACCGATTTCTTACCCGTCATCGGTTGCTCCGATGTGGCCATCAATCCAATAAATACACAGATCATGTATCTCGCCACCGGCGATGCAAACGGCACAGGATCACAACTCTCCACAAGCTCCATTGGAATTTTGAAATCAACAAATGGCGGCGCAACATGGCCGACGTCCAGCAATACTTTAAACTGGGATGTCAGTTGGAATCGTGCCATTTATAAATTGCTTATACATCCTACACATCCGGATACAGTCTTTGCTGCCACCAATGTTGGCATATTCAGGACTGTCAATGGCGGAACCAACTGGGTGACTGTTAAGGTGGGCATATTCACTGATATTGAATTCAAACCTGGACATCCTAATGTTATCTATGCCACATCGGGTATTTTTTCCGACGGAACATTTTATAAATCCACGGACAACGGTAACACTTTTAATCCCATCAGTGATGGACTTCCATTGCCCGCTGATGTTGCGCGAATGGAAATCGGTGTTACACCTGCTGACTCGAATTATGTTTATATCGCTGTTGTCAAGAAAAACACATACGATTTCTATGGCTTCTATCGCTCAGTCAATGGCGGCGATCAATTTACGTTGCAGGCCAATACGCCGAACATTTTATTTGGACAAGCCGGATCACAAGCCTGGTATAATCTATGTGTGTCCGTATCACCATTGCATAGAGACACTATCCTGGTCGGTGCAACCAACATCTGGAGAAGTCTTGATGGCGGCTTGACGTGGACTAAACATACCAGTGAATTAGGTGGCTTCATCCCTTTCGTTCATCCCGATCATCATTCGATTACATTTTATCCTGGCACCGATTCCATTTATTATTCAGGGAATGATGGTGGCTTATTTAAAACTGTAAATCGCGGAGTGTCGTGGACCACGAGTAATGAAGGGCTTCAGATTTCGCAGATGTATAGAATCGGCGTCTCGCCATTGGACCCATACACGATATTGACAGGGCACCAGGATATGGCCACCCAAATACTTCATAACTCGACGTGGAATATTTTTACCATCAATACCGGTGATGGCATGGAGAATATTTATGAACACGATAATGACTCCATACGTTACCTGGAATCCTATTTTGGAAATATCAGGGTCACGTACAATAATTATCCCTTGTATAAAATTGTTTGTACCGCGACCGGAAGTGGTGTGAATTCACAAGGCAGTTGGCTGACACCTTATGTGATGCATCCTCAGCATGATTCGACTCTCCTGGTCGGAAAAGCGCAGGTATATCGCACGCTCGATGGCGGCCAGACTTTTTCGCAAGTAGGGAACGTCACTGGAGGCACTGCGAAACTCATCGCACTGGCGTATGCGGAATCGGATCCGAATTATATCTACGCTGCAAAGACTAATAAATTCTTCGTGGCGGAAGATGGAAATAATTTTGTAGACAGAACCGGAATCTTGCCAGTTGGTTCTGCAAGTATCACGGCCATTGCGGTGTGCAATACGAATCCAAAAAAAGTATGGGTGAGTTTTTCAGGTTATAGTGCCGGAAATAAAGTCTGGTATTCACCTGATGCAGGGTTAAGTTGGAGTAATTATTCAACAGGTTTGCCCAATCTTCCGGTCAATTGCATCACTTATCAACATGCATCGAATGATGGATTGTATGTTGGCACCGATGTCGGTATCTATTACATTGATCATTCTTTTACTGCATGGCAATCTTTCTTTACAGGTTTACCGAATGTAGATGTGGAAGAATTGGAAGTTGCCTATACAATTGGAAAGATTAGAGCCGCAACCAATGGACGTGGACTTTGGGAATCTGATGTTGCCGTTCCTGTGCCCGCGAGTTTCACCTGGATCGGTGGTGTATCCTCTGATTGGAACAATCCGGATAATTGGAATCCTCATGGAGTGCCAACTCCACTGCAAAATGTCATCATCCCCGATGTCATCAGTCCTAATCATGATCCGGTGGTGAATGTGACCGGGCTTGGCTGCAAGGATCTTACATTGCAACCTGGGGCAAATATGACAGTGCCGGCGGGGAATGTGTTTACGACAAAACATCAGTAGTCAGTAGTCAGTAGTCAGTAAGCAGTAAGCAGTAAGTAGTAAGCAGTAAGCAGTCGGCAGTGGTAAGTTACTTTTCACTACTGAATACTGAATACTGAATATCTTCGTTCCATGCAAGGAGAACTCGCTCAACTCATTTCCCTCACGTCCTTTGGAAATGAATATTTAAGATCCGGGGAATTACCGCTATTCTATTATCCGGAACATTCTACTTTCAAATATTGCCGGGTCGTTGACTTTCATGTGCTGCAAGGAAATGGTACTTCAGGATCAAATGAATTGGTGTGGGCTGAAAATCCATTGCAATGGTTTCAAAAATTAAAGCAAGAAGGTTGTACTGGACTCCGATTATTTTATCAGCCTGCTGATGCGCATCCTCTTGCACAAGAACATCAACTTGTTGGCTTTGTGGGAGGTGGAGGACGATGGCTAATCGAAGCAATTATTAATAATCATGCTCAATATTGGTTGAAAAGATGGGAGCTCACGAATAAGCAGGATCCGGAAAATAAAATATGGTCCGTGCATTATTTGCGTGTAGAAGAGAAAGCGAATATTGTCGATCAACAATTTGATGTCGATGAAGTGAAAAAGGACTTCGAACAAGTGTTAGGACAATTAATTCATTTTTGTCAGCAACAACAATTGCCCCAATGGAAAAGTGTTTTTGAAAATGGGAAAATTATTCTTACGGGTTCATTGGCTCAACAGGTCCACCAGGATATTGATTTATTAGTGACGAAAAATTATTCCTCTTCGGCCCAAGAACTTCTTGCTGCTATCAATGTGAGTTGGGTGTTTGGTGGCATGGGTTCGTGGAATGATATCAGTTTTGAAGAGGCAAGTGTTCAAAAACAATATGATGATTTGAGCGGACGACTGTATGCGTTGATGATGAAGGGAATTGTGGCGGCGGTGAATGATAATACCTGAGATATGAAATCTTTTACGCTAAGCGCAGCTTTGCAAAATTTCACTTCCAACATTTTAGCTATTCATAACTGCAGAGAATTATCTTTATTGCAGCCAGGGTTACCTCTTTCATTATGTATTCAATAGTATGAAAAATCCAATCTCCTGGGATAAATCTGATTTGCATCATCATCTCCAGCATGCCCTGGCCCTTGAACTCTGGACCATACCCCTGTACCTGACATCCCTTTACAGCATCAAGGATCTCTATACTTTAAAACATCGCGAATACCCTGACGCGGCGAAACTTATTTTCTCAGTCGTGGTTCAGGAAATGCTGCACCTCGAACTCGTGTGCAACATCAGCAATGCTCTCGGCTTTCCCCCGAAGTTTTCCATGCCCAGCTATGACGAAGCAGCGGGCATACCTTTCATACATCCTTCTCATGGCAACCTGCCGAGCAATCTCCAGGGGTATTCCGTAAAACCGCAAGCCTTGAATGCAGACAGCCTTCGTTTGTTTTGTGCCATTGAATTGCCTCACGCCGCAAAAGAAATCGTCTGGGAAAAACAAAATACATACCACAGCATTGCTGAACTCTACGAGGCCCTGAAGCTTGGCATCACGGCACTATGGCATGCGTATTATGTCGGTGATGCACACAACACAAAACAGAAAAATACTTTCAACGAATATCACAACCAGGAAGGCAGACATCATGGGTTTAGTCAAACGGTGCATTCAATTGACACAGCCATGAAAGCGATCGATGCCATCATCGAACAAGGTGAAGGCGCTAATGCAAATTACGTTCCGGCAGACTTCCGGCCACCGCCGCACAAGGAGGGAAAAGAATATGATACCTCCTGGTACAAGGGCCACTTGAGTCACTTTCAAAAATTCAGGATCCTGCTTCATGCCCATCATCACTTGCCCGAAGTTTATCGTGAGCGATCTGATGCTACTGATATTTCTGCCCAACAGGAAATGGAAAACTTATTCATTGGTTTCCTGGCCGAGATGGAAATACATTTTAATAGTGACGGTGAAAAATTCCCGGACTCTTTCTGGTATAAGATGTATGCCTTGGGTCCGGCTATTTCGAAGGTGTGGGAAAGTGGACGATGCCCGGTATTTCGTTAGATTCGACGTTTATTTCGCATATGTCCCAATCCGAAGAATTCAATCAACTTTTTAAAAAACTAAAAAGCTGTCCTCCTCCAGAGGTCGGCAAACACGCGGCTGCCATTATAGAAGTGTTGGTGCCGATGGAGAAGGCGCAGCAAAAAGAAATAGCTGAATCA
>Ga0068851_10000090_pt1 | contig 50197 bp, 42 predicted proteins | sample KBSCornC12_FD_66588 | JGI IMG/M metagenome (GOLD analysis project Ga0068851, IMG submission 66588) | Corn rhizosphere microbial communities from Kellogg Biological Station, Michigan, USA - KBS Corn C1-2 | ecosystem: Host-associated > Plants > Roots > Rhizosphere > Soil ...
GTGCCGTGGGCGATCTTCTCGCCGAACATGTGATCGTTGACGTCAGCGTGGGCGTCGATGTGCACCAGACCGACCTTGCCGTGCTTCTTGTGAATCGCCCGCAGGATCGGCAGGGTGATGGTGTGGTCGCCACCCAGGGTCATCGGGATCACGTCGTGTTCGAGGATCTCGTCGTAGGCTTCTTCGATGATGCGCACGGCGTCGAGCAGGTTGAAGGTGTTGATCGCCACGTCGCCGATGTCCGCCACCGACAGCGAGTCGAACGGTGCGGCGCCGGTGGCCATGTTGTACGGGCGGATCATCACCGATTCGGCGCGGATTTCACGCGGCCCGAAGCGGGTGCCGGCGCGCAGCGAGGTGCCGATGTCCAGGGGCACGCCGATGAAGGCAGCGTCCAGGCCCTTGGCGGTTTGCAGGTGGGGAAGTCGCATCATGGTGGCGATGCCGGCAAAGCGCGGCATTTCGTTGCCGCCCAGTGGTTGGTGGAAAATCTTGTCCACGGGAGTGCCTCATCGTTGTTTTGTTTATTAGGGGTCGATTCTGCGAAATACAGGGAAACGAAAGAATCGGCAGGGGCAAATACTTAGTTCAGATTTTTCTAAACTAATGCCTGGGGTAAACTGCGTTTAAATGTGGGAGGGGGCTTGCCCCCGATGGCGGTGGGTCAGTCAATGTTGTGCCGACTGACACGCCCTCATCGGGGGCAAGCCCCCTCCCACAGGATTTTGTGTGTGCCTCTGGAGCCGCCCATGGCCAACGCCTTGCCCGACCTGAAACTCCTGCGCATCTTCGTCAGCGTCGTGCGTCACCAGGGGTTCGCCAATGCCCAGCACGAACTCAACCTGTCCACCTCGGCCATCAGCACCTACATGAGCCAGCTGGAGTCGGCGTTGGGCCTGGTGCTGTGCCATCGCGGCCGCGGCGGGTTCAGCCTCACCAGCAAGGGCGAGCTGTTCCATCAGGAAACCCTGCGCCTGCTCGGTGAGCTGGAAGGCTTCGAGCAATATGCTGCCGCGTTGAAGGGCGAGTTGCGCGGCACCCTCAAGCTCGGCGTGCTCGATTCCACCGTCAGCGACAAGGCGCTGCCGTTCGCCGAGGTGATCGGCGCCTACAGCCTGGAGCACCCGGCGGTGCATTTGCACTTATCGGTGATGAGCCCCTACGAGCTGCAACTGGGCGTGCAGGACAACCGCCTGGACCTGGCCATCGGCGCCTTCTCCAACCGCATGAGCGGGCTGATCTACATGCCGCTGTACCGCGAACAGCACTGGCTGTATTGCAGCACCCGGCATCCTTTATTCAATGAACGACGTATCCCGGAACAAGTGATTACCCAGCAACGCATGGTCGGACGCGGCTACTGGAGCCAGGCCGAACTGGCGCGCCATGGCTTCAAGCACAGCGCGGCGACAGTGGAAAGTATGGAGGCGCAACTGATCCTGGTGTTGTCCGGTGCCTATATCGGGTACTTGCCCGAACACTATGCCCAGGCCTGGGCCGACAAGGGCGATTTGCGTGTGTTGCTGCCGGCGACCTTCGGCTACCAGGCGCCGTTTTCGATGATCATGCGCCGTGGTCGCAGCCGTGAACCGCTGATCCAGACCTTTCGCGACCTCCTCAAAGCCCAGCTCAACCAGGCCTGAAAATCATGTCCAGACCCCAATGCTCCCGTTGTCTCAGGCCTGCCACCCACTGCCTGTGCCCGTTGATCCCCAGCCTGGAAAGCCGCACCCGCGTCTTGCTGTTGCAGCACCCGAGTGAGGTCAACCACGCGCTGAATACCGCAAGGCTGGCCGCGCTGGGTTTGAACAACGCGCAGTTGGTGGTGGGGGAGGTGTTCGACGATCTGGCGACATTGTTGAACCCACCCGGTTATCAGGCGCGGCTGTTGTTTCCGTCGGACGATGCGCAACCCTTGCAACGCTATGCGCCGGACGAACAGCCGATGTTGCTCGTGGTTCCCGACGGCACCTGGCGCAAGGCGCGCAAATTGCTGCACCTCAACCCTTTGCTGGCGGCGTTGCCGCGAGTGACCTTGATGGGCGACGCCGTATCACGCTATCGATTGCGCAAGGCGCCCGGGCCCGGTGCGTTGTCCACCGTCGAAGCGATTGCGCAGGCCCTGCAAGTATTGGAAGCGCCTGCCTCCTTCGAGCCATTGCTGCGCCCGTTCGACGCACTGATCGAGCGGCAGATTGCAGCGATGGGCGCAGCGGTCTTCGAGAAGAACCATGGCTGAATCAACGCGCTACATAGTTACCGGAGCCGTCGACAAGTAGTGGATAGGCTGATCATTTCAAGGAGTGTGAAATGATCGAGCCGTTAGCGACACACCAGCAGGCAGACCCGTTGGCCACGTTCATGACGGAGCAGCGAGCGAGGCTGCCCCTGGTCTCAGGCGACGAGTGGGCGACCCTGCAAACCGTGGACGCCTTGCGTGAGAAGTTCGCGGCCTTCCTCGGTGGGCTCGAAGAAGGTGAGCGGCGTGAGTATGTGCGCGCGCAGCGGGCCTTGATCGAGATTCAGACGACGGTGTCGCGAGATGTAAGTCAACTGGTGGCGCAGTTTGAACGCCAAGGCCTGGAGCGTTTGCGCAAAGGCCTCAAAGACCTGGTCGGCAAGGATATCGACCCGAAGGCCGAGCATATCACCACGGTGTATTCCTTGCGGTCTGGTCGTTATCGTCGCGCGCCTTCGGGGCCTCCCTCTCACGGACAACTTCACCTGACACTCTGGGTGGCCGCGTGCATGAATTACGACGGCCTGACCAGTTGGGAGCGCCCAGGCGAGCCCGGGGTGGCGAAATCCAGCAGGCTGAGTGTTGATATCAGCCCTGAGGATTTCATTGCGTTGGTGCGTAAACTCAACCTCGGCGGTCAACTCCGCACTCTGCTCGACGACAACCTGGGCAAGGATAAGCCGTTGGGTGTCGCGATTGCGAGCCTGGGGCGCCTGGAATTTGAGTTCGCCCTGATCGAGGCCCTGAGAGACTCGAAAACCACCCGGGTTGATCGGGAAAAATATCGGTATATCAAGCAAGCGTTGGAGCAAGAGGGACGCTGGGGGCACTGCGAAGAAATGCAACTGTTCATCCCCGATGGCAAAGATAAAGACGTCATCGGTTGGGTGCCTCAGTTTGTCGGGTATATCGGGCAGATCCTTAGCAGGCCACCCGGTGACACCCTGGAGATTTCTCACCTGGTATTTGCCGTTAACGGTTGCAAAGGCGCTTTCAGTTACTTCCCCGGAAGGCCAGGCGGAGGCGATTTGCGTCATTACGACAGTCACCGGGAAGCCTGCCAGGAGTTCTATGTCGTGTTCAGCGCTTTCTACAGGCAGGGTAAGGTGGCGTGGCTTTACACGGTCATGGCATACCCTGACCAAGAGCGCTTGACGAGACTCAGGCGAGGTTACGCTCGTGAAGAAGGCCTTTATGAATATGCCAGAATACTACAGGACTTTGTCCATCGCACGTTCGAGTCTCGGTTGGAGGACAGGACCGGGTATGACCGCAAGACTGTGACCCAAGCGCCCCCCGTCAGTCTGGGAGACCTCCACCTGACGCGTATCCGCACCAACCTGAAATGCCTGGCTAATGAGACTCCCGGGCTTCTGCAGACTATTACCGGTGTTGCTCGGGTGGTGTTGAGTGAGGTGCTGGAAATATTGCTGCTGCCGGTGCCTGGTGCGCTAAAAGGGCTGGCGCGCATACGGGTTGTTGCATTGTTTGCGGCACTCGGTGAAGGGCTGCTCAATGGTGTTTCCAGGATGTTGGAGGGGCACGCCGGCGAATTGGTCCTGGCCTTTGCCGACTTGGCCGACTTGCTTATCAGCGGGCGGCTGCACTCCCGACTGGCAATCAGTGTACGGCGGCGTCATCACGCGTTGTATAGACGCCTGTCGCAACTGCCTGAAGCCACCCGCGCCCAGGAAACCAAAGACCTGAGCGACTCCCAGTGGGTGGAGCGCATGCTGCTGCCCGCTCAGGCACCAGCGCGTGAAATACAGGCGCTGCTCGACACCAGCGGTACCTCACGGGCTGACCTTGAGCGTGTGTGGGCGGGTGAGAAACCGTCGGCTTCGCTGGTCGAGGCTACCGTACGGTTCAATGCCGACCGCCTGATTGACTGGGTCGCCGATCCCGCCGGCGCAGGCGGGCCGGCGCCTGTCGATAGTTTTGCCGTGGCGGGCCCGCTGCTCGTGCAGTTGCCCGCATGGCCGGTGGACACCACGCTGCGTATCGTGAATACGCAGGGCCTGGAGCTGCGGCGCTACAGCAAGGATGCCGACCATCCGACGACCGCGGTGGTCACGGTGACAGCGCTGGAAAACTATCAGTTTGGCTACGCAATCCCTCAGCGCATCACGATGGACCTGACCCAGGCGGTCATGCGGCTATTACCCAATCGTTTTGCCGACGAGCACGCGGTTCGTCGGCAACTGTCAGCCCAGGCCCAGGCGTCGCGGTTCGATCTGTTCGAAGCCCTGACCCGGTTTGCCGATATCCATCGGTCGGCCGCTATCCGCGCGTCGGTGTCCGTGCGCAAGTGGTTGCCCGACAGCGTTGGGCATGACTACCCGGTACCCGAGGTGATCGAGGTGCTGCGCGCTTTGCATCCCGACGTCAGCCTGCCGAGATTGTTGGAGGTGCTGGATCAGCATCCGCTGTCGGCTGATCAGCAAGCCCGTCTGCTTGAGGTCCGACAACAACCCGAGGGACTGTACGATGGGCTCAAGGCCGCCGCGCAGATGGCGCGCGCCGAGGCCCTCATTGACCGGATCTACCACCGCCGCAGGTTTGACCCGCAAACCCAGGCGTGGGTCCAGGCGTTCGCCCGCAGTGCCTTGGGCACTCTCGGCAAACGCCTGATTGTCGGCCCTCCAACCTATGTGCCCCTGGACCGTGACAGACATGCCGTGTTGGTCCTCGACCACGGCGAGGGAGAATTTTCGCCCTACGATCCGGATAGCCAGAGTGCCGGTGTGCAGCAGGGGGGCGCGGATGCGTTTTTCCGGGTGATGCTGAGCCAACTCTCCGAGCATGATCGCGCCAGGTTCGGCGCCGATATTCCGGCAGCCATCACCGGGTTTCGTCATCAGGTGGCGCAGGCCATGCTGCGCAATCGTGCACCGCAAGGCACGTTTTACCCCGTGCTGCGCGAGATCACCCAGTATGCGAGCCACGTCGACGCCACGCGTATGGCCTCCGAGCCTGATGCGATGGGTGTGTACCGTTTGGAGTCGGACCGCTATTTGTTTATCGACAGCCAATATTTCAAAGTGACCCAAGCGGATCAGACCCAACCCTGGCGTATCCGCCATCCTTCCCTGGACGACGCGTATGCGCCGGTATTGAGCCATAACGGTGCGGGCGCCTGGCGCCATGAATGGGAGAACCCGCTGACGTGGGATGGGCAGAAACCCTTTTACCGCCTAGGGCCCAGGTTTCGCGCATTGACCCCTGATGCCATCGACAAGGTTCAGCAGATCAGCGGCGTGACGCCGGACATGCTGCGCAAGGTGCATGTGCGCGGCGAACCGCCGCCGGTGCTGCTGGTGGAGACGTTCGAGCGGCTGAATATTTTTGAACGGGTCAAGCAAGGGCTGGAGGCTGGGTCGGAATTTATCGTCCAGGTGCTCGATGAAATAACGCCCGACAACGCTGATGTGTTGGTAGGCCTGCCTGGAGCTGCCCGTGAAGACCAGGTTACGGTGTTGGAAGCCAAGGTGAATATGGACAAACTGCAGATGCATGCACGGTTTTTCGATGTGCTGCGTCGCAAGAACCAGCGTTCCGACGACCCTTTGGTACAGGTGATATTGCGCCAGTATCCCGGCTTGACACTGGGTATCGCGCAAGACTGGGTGCAACACGCCTCTGCATCGGAGTTGGAGCGCCTCAGGGCGGGGCGTGTACCGAACTCTCTGGCGCAAGAGGCGCGTTGGTGGATCCGTTGGTTACGGGTCTGTGGCGCCCTGGAAGGCGTCTACCTGTCCCCGTTGGCGAATGACGACAGTTCACGGCTGATGCTCCATGAGCTGGCCGGTCTTGAGGGTTGGCCGACATCGCTGCGGGTTGAACTCTGGGACGCCCATCGCGTGATCGACAGTGTCGGTCCTGATGATGCGGATCTTCGGCGGGTCTTGAAACCAAGCGTCGGGCAGTACCTGGCTTACGTCCAACGGGCAGATGGCACCTTGCAGGCGGTGGGCGCGCGCGCGCCGTTCCTGGAGGCTTTGTTCGGCGCATTGCCCCCGGCCGAGCGCCAGTCGTTGGGCTATACCCACGCCGGCGCATTGGAGGAATTGCGCGCCGACATGGGCGCCCGCCTGGGGCAGGATTGGTCGGGAATCCAAGCGACACTCAACATGCGTCAAATGCCATTGAGGCTTGGGCCATTCCGGCTGATCAATGGTCGCAAAGGCTATCCATTCAGTGGTGGAACTGAGTTTGGGCCGACAGAGCGTGATCAGATCTCACGCATGCGCGAGCTGTACCCCTCTAAAACGGATGCCGAGGTTTGGGCGATGCTGGCGGAGGCGGGTGACACGGTCAGAGAGCGCGAAGACTTGATCAACTATCAGGTCAGGGAGCGTGATCGGCTGTACAGGGATTTGCAGGCGTGGCGGGATCAGGCGTCGACAGTCCAGCCGGACAGCGTATCGGCCCGTTCGCGGGCCTTGGCGGCCGAGCGGATTCAGCGATGCTGGGCCAAGGAAGGGTTCACTCCGGGAGTGGCCGAGGAACTCAACCTGGACGATTTGGATTTGGCAAGTTTACCCACCCTGGGCGCGTACTTTGGTCATGTGACGATGTTGAGCGTGAGAAACAACCGATTGACGGCGTTGCCGGAGCGCTTTCTGTTCAACTTTCCGGCCCTGCGCATTCTTTATCTCAATGGTAACCAACTCACTCATCTTCCCAATCTGGACGTCCACGCTCACCTGGCAGTGCTCAATTTGTCGAACAACCACTTGCGGTTCAACTACATAGACGAGGAACGGTTGGCTGAGCTTACCCGACTCAGAAGCCTCGATTTGTCGGGAAACCCGCTTGGGCAGGGCCGACGCTTGAATGTCTATAAGTTGAAGAGCCTGCGGGAGCTGAACCTGCGCAATTGCGAGTTGAAGCAATTGCCGCGCGGTGCCGTGAGCCTCCCTACCTTGGGCAGCCTTGACCTGCGTGACAATCAACTACAGGAATTGGCCGAGACGGACTTGTTCATTTATCCCGATGTCCATCGAGGGATGAACCTGAGAGGTAATCCGCTTTCCGCCGAGGCACGGCAGTTGTTACGCCGAGTGGGCGAGCGTCGGGGACCACCCGGTATTGATTTCGGACTATGGGAACCGACGGTTCCTCTTGATCAGCGTCCCGACCGCTGGTTGGCGCTGCTCCCTCCTGGAGAAGTACAAGCGCGCCAACTCGATTGGGCGTACTTGCAAAACCAGCCAATGGCGGATTATTTCTTTGAGTTGCTGGCAAGCATTGCCGAATACCCGCAGTTCATTGACCCTCACCACCGTGTAATGAGAGAGATCATTTCACACCGAGTCTGGGGGGTGATTGACGATGCGATGTCCCATGAGGGCATGGAGCGGATTGCTTACTTACCGTGTTATCGCACCCTTCGCGGAGGGATTGATGGTTGCCTGTTGTGCTTGCATCAACTTGAGTTGCAGATAGTTCCTTTACGGATACTCGATGCCGGCGTCCAAACGGCAGGGCCAAATCTGTTGCATTACTACCGGGCACGGCGTCGCCTTGAATACATAGATCAGTATCTTTCCAGGCACTTTGAGCCCCAGGGCATGGCATTCGCTTGCACGCGGGTCCTGAGTTATCGCATCGCCCTGGCATCGAGCCTGAATTTGCCGCAAGTACTTCCCCAGCGTTTTGAGGCGGCTGTGCCGGATGCCCATTCAGTCAATACCGTGCGCACGGCTGTACTGAATAATGAGACGGGAACGAACTGGCCTGAGTTGTTACAGAATGAGCCTTTCTGGGTGCATTTTATTCAACATAAATATGCCGCAGATCTCGAATTCAAACTCCGCCGTTTCCAGAGGCTATTGGAGGTTGCTGATCAACAACTGGCGAGCGGCTTGATCAGTGAAGGGCAGTACGTGAATCGTCTCAATGGCGTGCGGGACGCAAGGGCATCAGCCGAAAACAAGCGGATTCGGGAACTTACCCGCCAGGAGTGGACGGCGTTCGTGATCGGATGATTTTTCGTGCTTATATCCTAACGCAATAAGCACCACACTTTGCGTGATATGGCCCGCCGGCCTTTCCCGGTATGATGTGCGCCCCGCAGTCTGGATTGCGAATACGCCATGACCTTGCAGTACCCTACAATCGCCGATTGCGTCGGCAACACGCCCCTGGTCCGCTTGCAACGCATGGCGGGTGAAACCAGCAATACCCTGCTGCTCAAGCTCGAAGGGAACAATCCGGCCGGTTCCGTGAAGGACCGTCCGGCGCTGTCGATGATCACCCGCGCCGAGTTGCGCGGGCAGATCAAGCCCGGCGACACTCTGATCGAAGCCACCTCGGGTAACACCGGTATCGCCCTGGCCATGGCCGCCGCGATCAAGGGCTACAAGATGATCCTGATCATGCCCGACAATGGCAGTGCCGAGCGCAAGGCGGCGATGACTGCCTATGGCGCGCAGTTGGTGCTGGTTACCCAGGAAGAAGGCATGGAGGGCGCGCGCGACCTCGCCGAGCGCATGGCCGCCGAAGGCCGTGGCCTGGTGCTTGACCAGTTCGCCAATGGCGACAACCCCGAGGCGCACTACACCAGCACCGGCCCGGAAATCTGGCGCCAGACCCAGGGCACCATCACCCATTTCGTCAGCTCCATGGGCACCACCGGCACCATCATGGGCAACTCGCGCTACCTCAAGGAGCAGAACCCGGCGATCCAGATCGTTGGCCTGCAACCGATGGAAGGCGCGGCCATCCCGGGTATCCGCCGTTGGCCCGAAGAGTATCTGCCGAAGATCTACAACGCCACGCGCGTGGACCGCATCATCGACATGGCCCAGCGCGAGGCCGAAGACACCACCCGCCGCCTGGCCCGTGAAGAAGGCATCTTCTGCGGCGTATCCTCCGGCGGCGCCGTGGCCGGTATGTTGCGCCTGTCCAAGGAGGTGGAAAACGCGGTGATCGTCGCGATCATCTGTGACCGAGGCGACCGCTACCTGTCGACCGGCATCTTCGACGAACCCAACTGATGGCCAGGCACGAGAGAGGCCTGCGCTTCCAACCGACGGGCGGCAGCCGCGCCCCGCAGATTCCGGTGGGCAAGAAACAACGCCTGACCATCGAGCGCCTGGCCAATGACGGCCGTGGCATCGTGTTCTTCGAAGGGCGCACCTGGTTTGTGAACGGCGCGCTGGCCGGCGAAGAAGTCGAAGCGCGGGTGCTGGGTGCCCACGGCAAAATCGTCGAGGCGCGCACCGAGCGCGTCTTCAAGGCCAGCGAGCTGCGCCGCCCGGCGCCTTGTGCGCACGTCGGTCGTTGCGGCGGTTGCAGCGTGCAGCATTTGCCCCATGCCGAACAGCTTGCCCTGAAACAGCGCATGCTCGCCGAGCAACTGTCCCGCGTGGCGAGCGTGGAACCGCAAGAGTGGGCCGCACCGTTGAGCGGACCGGAATTCGGCTACCGTCGCCGCGCCCGCGTGGCCGTGCGTTGGGATGTCAAGGCGAAACACCTGGACGTCGGTTTTCGCGCCGTGGCCAGCCAGGACATCGTCGCTATTGATGATTGCCCGGTGCTGGTACAGGCCTTGCAACCGATCATGCAGCGCCTGCCGAACATGCTGCGCCGCCTGAGCAAACCGCAGGCCCTGGGGCATGTGGAATTGTTCAGCGGCACGTCCATTGCGGTGTTGCTGCGGCATATGGCACCGCTGTCCGAAGCGGACCTGCAGGTATTGAACGAATTCTGCGCTTTCCATGAGGCCCAGTTGTGGCTGCAGGGCGAGGGCCAGCCGGCGCCGGTCGACACCGATGCTGTGTTGGGCTTTCCACTGGAACAGTGGAATCTGGAACTGGCTTACCGGCCAGGCGACTTTGTGCAGGTCAACGCCGGCGTCAATGCCGCGATGGTTGCCCAGGCCCTGGAATGGCTGGCGCCACAACCCGACGAACGGGTGTTGGACCTGTTTTGTGGCCTGGGCAATTTTGCCTTGCCACTGGCACGCCAGGTACGCGAAGTGGTGGCGGTGGAAGGTGTGCAGACCATGGTGGACCGGGCGGCCGTGAATGCTGTCAGCAACGATTTGCACAATGCGCAGTTTTTTCAAGCCGATTTGTCCCAGCCTTTGATTGACGCAGAATGGGCCAAACAGGGCTTTTCTGCGGTACTCTTGGACCCACCCCGTGACGGTGCCCTGGAGGTTGTGCGCAAGCTTGCGACCTTGGGTGCCAAGCGTCTGGTGTATGTGTCCTGCAACCCGGCCACGCTGGCGCGGGACACGGTTGAGTTGGTCAGGCAAGGCTACCGGCTAAAACGTGCCGGGATCCTCGACATGTTTCCGCAAACCGCGCATGTCGAGGCCATGGCGTTATTTGAAGCGGGCTAGGATGCCTGTTTAATCCGACTGGCCTGCGTTCTCCAGGGCCTCTGATCTGCCAGGGAGTCCGCAGTAAACGTCGGCGATGATTTTGGCGCATCGAAGGTGCGTCGTAGGGAAGGTAAGCAAGATGGTACAGGTGAGAGCACACCAGCCGATCAACACCGACGGCAGTATCAATCTCGAGGCATGGCTGGACCATGCCATCAGTGTCGATCCGGCACTGGACCGTGAAGCCTTGAAAGCAGCCTGCGAGTTCGCTCGTGAGTCTGAGCAGCAAGACAATGCGGCCAAGAACCTATGGGCCGAAGGCACTTCCAGCTTTCGCACCGGGTTGGAAATCGCTGAGATCCTTGCCGATCTCAAGCTGGACCAGGATTCGTTGATTGCCGCCGTGCTCTATCGCGGCGTGCGTGAAGGGCATATCCCGTTGCCCACCGTCAGCCAGCGTTTCGGCACCGTGGTGGCCAAGCTGATCGACGGCGTGCTGCGCATGGCGGCGATCAGTGCCAGCCTGAGCCCGCGCCAGTCCATGGTGCTGGGCACCCAGGGCCAGGTCGAGAACCTGCGCAAGATGCTGGTGGCGATGGTCGATGATGTGCGCGTCGCCCTGATCAAGCTGGCCGAGCGTACCTGCGCGATCCGTGCGGTGAAGACCGCCGACGACGAAAAACGCAACCGTGTTGCCCGCGAAGTCTTCGACATCTATGCGCCGTTGGCGCATCGCCTGGGCATCGGCCATATCAAGTGGGAGCTGGAGGACTTGTCCTTCCGCTACCTCGAACCCGATCAATACAAACAGATTGCCACGTTGCTGCATGAGCGGCGGCTGGACCGTGAGCGCTTCATTACCGATGTGATGAACCAGCTGCGCTCCGAGTTGCAGGCCACTGGCGTCGAAGCCGACATCAGCGGCCGAGCCAAACACATCTATTCCATCTGGCGCAAAATGCAGCGCAAGGGCCTGGCCTTCAGCCAGATCTACGACGTGCGTGCGGTGCGCGTGCTGGTGCCGGAAATGCGCGACTGCTACACCGCGCTGGGGATCGTCCACACCCTGTGGCGGCACATTCCCAAGGAGTTCGACGACTACATCGCCAACCCCAAGGAAAACGGCTATCGCTCGTTGCACACGGCGGTGATCGGCCCCGAGGGCAAGGTGCTGGAAGTGCAGATCCGCACCCACGCCATGCACGAAGAGGCGGAACTTGGGGTATGCGCGCACTGGCGCTACAAGGGTACCGACGTCAAGGCCGGGTCCAACCAGTACGAAGAGAAAATCTCCTGGCTGCGCCAGGTGTTGGAATGGCACGAAGAACTCGGCGACATCGGCGGCCTGGCCGAACAGCTGCGCGTGGATATCGAGCCGGACCGGGTCTACATCTTCACCCCAGACGGCCACGCCATCGACTTGCCCAAGGGTGCCACGCCGCTGGACTTCGCCTACCGCGTGCACACCGAGATCGGCCACAACTGCCGGGGCGCCAAGATCAACGGGCGCATTGTGCCGCTCAACTACAGTCTGCAGACCGGTGAACAGGTCGAGATCATCACCAGCAAGCACGGTACGCCGAGCCGCGACTGGCTGAACCCGAACCTGGGCTACATCACCACGTCGCGGGCGCGGGCGAAGATCGTCCACTGGTTCAAACTGCAGGCGCGCGACCAGAACGTCGCTGCCGGTAAAACCTTGCTCGAGCGCGAACTGGCACGCCTGGGCCTGCCTCAGGTGGACTTCGACAAGCTGGCCGAAAAGGCCAACATGAAGATCGCCGAAGACATGTTCGCCGCCCTCGGTGCCGGCGATCTGCGCCTGGCCCAACTGGTCAACCTGGCCCAGCAACTGGTCGAGCCGGAACGCGGCAGCGAACAGCTGGAACTGATCCCGCGCAAGGCCACCGGTTACAAGCCTGGCAAGCGTGGCGATATCCAGATCCAGGGCGTGGGCAACCTGATGACTCAAATCGCCGGCTGCTGCCAGCCGCTGCCGGGGGATGCCATCGTCGGCTATATCACCCAGGGCCGCGGTGTAAGCATCCACCGCCAGGATTGCGCCTCGGTGCTGCAACTGGGCGGGCGTGAGCCGGAGCGGATCATCCAGGTCAGCTGGGGGCCGGTGCCGGTGCTCACTTACCCGGTGGACATCGTCATCCGTGCCTACGACCGTTCCGGGTTGCTGCGTGATGTGTCGCAGGTGCTGCTCAATGAGCGGATCAACGTACTGGCGGTCAACACCCGCTCGAACAAAGAGGACAACACCGCGCTGATGTCCCTGACCATCGAGATTCCGGGGCTGGACGCACTGGGACGGTTGCTGGGGAGGATTTCCCAGTTGCCGAATATCATCGAGACGCGGCGTAACCGTACCCCATGATGTATACGCTCGAAGACCTGCTGCACCTGATGAATCGCCTGCGGGACCCGCAATATGGGTGCCCGTGGGACATCAGGCAAACCTACGCCACCATCGTCCCGCACACGTTGGAAGAGGCCTACGAAGTCGCCGACGCCATCGAGCGCGGCGACTTCGATCATCTGCAAGGTGAGTTGGGCGACCTGCTGTTCCAGGTGGTGTACTACAGCCAGTTGGCGCGGGAAGAAGGGCGCTTCGAATTTGCCGGGGTGATCGACAGCATCACGCGCAAGCTGATCCGTCGCCATCCCCATGTGTTCCCCACCGGCGACCTGTATGCGCCGCTGGATATCCCGCAGTTGAGCGAAGAACAGGTCAAGGAACGCTGGGAGCAGATCAAGGCCGAGGAGCGCGCGCAGAAGTCCGACGCGCCGGAGCAGCTTTCCCTGCTGGACGATGTACCCACCGCGTTGCCGTCCCTTTCCCGTGCCGCCAAATTGCAGAAGCGCGCCAGCCAGGTCGGGTTCGACTGGCCCTGCGCCTTGCCGGTGGTGGATAACGTGCGCGAAGAGCTGGATGAAGTGCTCGAAGCCATGGCCGATAACGACCCGGCGGCGATTGCCGATGAGGTCGGCGACCTGCTGTTTGCGGCGGTCAACCTGGCCCGTCACCTCAAGGTCGACCCGGAAACCGCGCTACGGGGCGCCAATGCCAAGTTCGAACGACGCTTCCGATTTATCGAACAGGCATTGCGCGATACCCGCCGTCCCATGGAAGATTGCACCCTCGAAGAGTTGGACGCCCTGTGGGGCGAAGCCAAACGTCAGGAAAAGAATGTGTCCAGCTGCGGTTGAGCAGTTGCCTAAGTGAGTAAGCACCATGAGCCTTTCCCTTCGCGACCAGTTGCTCAAAGCAGGTCTGGTCAATCAAAAGCAGGCCAAGCAGGTCGGCAAAGAGAAACAGAAACAGCAGCGCCTGGTCCATAAAGGCCAGATCGAGGTCGACGACACCCAGGCCCGCCTGGCGGCCGAGGCGCACGCCGAGAAGGTCAAGCGCGACCAGGAGCTGAACCGCCAGCAGCAGGAAAAAGCCGAGGCCAAGGCCCGCACGGCCCAGGTCAAGCAACTGATCGAGACCTCGCGCCTGCCCAAGCTGACCACCGAGGACTACTACAACTTCGTGGACGACAAGAAGGTCAAGCGCCTGTCGGTCAACACGCTGATGCGCAACAAGCTGAGCAACGGCTCCCTGGCGATCGTGCACCACGGTGGCGGTTATGAGGTGATCCCGCGTGAAGCGGCGCTGAAGATCCAGGAGCGCGCACCGGAGCGTATCGTGCAGCTCAATATCCTTACCGAAAGCCAGGTGCCGGATGAAGATGATCCCTACGCCGCCTACCAGATCCCGGATGATCTGATGTGGTAAGGCTGCAAGCCTCAATTGTGGTGAGCAGGCTTGCCTGTGGTGAGCGGGCTTGCCCCGCGTTGGGCCGCGAAGCGGCCCCAAAACACAAACCCCGCTCAAAAGGCGGGGTTTGTGCTTTCAGCACCGCGTGTTACCAGTCCACGGCATAACTCACGCTGAAGGTCCGACCTTCGGCATTCGGGTACGGTGCTCGCGCGTTGGCCTGGGCAAACATGTTCTGGTAATTGCGGTTGCTGAGGTTGTAGATCGCCCCCTCCAGGCGACCCACAGGCAAGCGTACCGAACCCAGCAGGTCGACCAGGGTGTAGCCCTGGATATCGCGGCCGTTGTTGTCCTTGAACGCGGCGTCATAGTCGGCCAGGCGCATGGCTTGCAGGCGCAGGCTGTAGTCGTCGTGGTCATAGCCGACAAAGGCGGTGGTCTTGGCGGGGGAGATGCGCGTGGCCGGCAAGTCGATCCATTTGCCGTTTTGGCGGGTCTCGCCTTTGGCATATGCGTAAGTACCGCCGACCGACCACTGGTCAGTGACGTTGTACGTCAGGCTGGTTTCAATGCCGCGCACGCGTTCTTTCTGGTTGATCAGGCGCAGCACGCGATCATTGGCGTCATAGAACTGGGTGACATCCGAAGTGTTTTCATACGCCGTGACGTTGGCCAGCCATTTGTCCCAGTTGCCACGCCAGCCCAGCTCATAGCTGTCGACCTTGAGGGCTTGGGCATTGAGCTTCTGAATGTCGTACTGGCTGTTGACGTCCCGCAGGAAACGTTGGATGTCCGGCAGGGAAAAGCCCTGGCTGTAGTTGACGAATACATCCTGGTTTTCGCTCAGGTGATACACCGCCCCGAGGTTATAGAGGGTGTCGTCATATTTGAGGGTGCCGCCCGGCAGGGTAGCGCGGTTACCGGTCTGAACGATTTCGCCATAGGCAATGCTGTCGTCGATCCGGCTCTCGATCCACTCGCGGCGCACACCGCCACGCAAGGTCCAGTCGTCGATGTCGTAGGACAGTTGGCCAAAAATCGCCTTGGTGGTAGTGGTGATGTCCGGCCCCATCTCGAACGTGGTGCCGGTCTTGGTGTAGGTCAGGCCATTGACCCGGTACTGGTCGCCGCGCTGGCGTGAGGTTTCGTGATCATAGTCAGCGCCCCAGACCAGGTTGCCGGTCGCCGGGCCGATATCCGGCATTTGCGTGTCGATGGCTGCGCGCACGCCATAGACGTCCTGCACGCTGTTGTTGTCGGAAACCCCTGCGCGACCGCGGGACAGGTCCGGGAAAAACAGCGCGTCGGCCCGGCGCCAGTAGCTTTCGACCTGCAAGCCCTGTCCGAAGAACGCTTTGTCGGAGTAGTTGAGGTTGACCGCCTGGTTGTGTGTGAACGGTTGATCGTCCAGGTCCAGGCCTTTGACCGCAACGGCGGTGGTGGTGATGCGTGGGTTCTTGGTGTAACGGGTGTCCTGTTCGTCTTTGTAATCTTGCAGGGACAGGCTGATCTTCTTGTCGTCATCCAGCGTGTAGCCGAAGCGACCTTGCAGGTCGTAGGTCTGGGTATCCATGTTGCTGCCCTGGGACGTGTCCTGGGGAATGCGCTTGCCGTTGCCGTCGAACTGGTCGTTGCGCTGCACGCCGTTCGCCGATACGTACCAGTCCACCGGGCCCTTGCGCCCAGTAGCGCTTTGGAACGCCTCGTAGGCAAAGCCCTTGTGACTGAAGTTATTGCCGCTGGTCATGCCGATCTTGCTGCTGAAGGCGAGGTCTTCACCTTGGTTACGCTTGGTGATGATATTGATGATGCCGCCTGAGGCGCCCGCGCCATAAACGCTGCTCGCTCCGGAGATCACTTCGATGCGCTCGATGCTTTCCGGCGCAACGCTGTTGAGCTGGCGGAAGTTGTCGCGTGTGGCGTTCTGGGACACGCCGTCGATCAGGATCAGCGTATTGCGTCCGCGCAGGGTCTGGCCGAAGTTGCTCATGCCACCGCTGGAAGGGGCAATGCCTGGCACCAATTGCCCGAGAATATCCGCGACCCGGCGCCCCGCGGCTGTTTGCTGGCGGATCTGGGTTTCGTCGATGACCTGTACGGAGCCTGGAATCGCGGCAATGCTGGTTTCACTGCGCGTGGCCGAGACGACGGTGGCCTGCAATTGCAGGTTGGTGGGCTCGGCCTCGGACTGATCGGCCCAGGCCGGTGCGCTTATCGATCCCATCAGTGGCAGCAGCGCTGCCCATTGCGACTTTCTCATGATCTTGCCTTTCAATTATTAGACGTATTGACAGAAAAAACAGGCATAGCGGGTGTTCGGGTGAACGAGCGGATGATGCGGATACCCAGGGCGGCCAAGGCGTACGTGAGTGCAACCAGCCAGAAGCTGTGTGCCAGGCCTACCATCCCCATGCCGATACCACCCAGCAAGGCACCGCCTAGCGCTCCCGCCTTGGCGGCGCTGTTGCCGATGCCCAGGGCAAACCCCTGTTGGGCGGGCGCAACGGTATTGGCGATCAACGTATAGGCGACCGGCAGCAATGCGCCTTGCCACATGCCCCACAACAGCCGGCTGGCGATGAAGCCCAGCCATTCGCTGGCCAGCGCCGTGCACGCCAGGGTCAAGGCGCAGGCCCAGGTGACCCATTCGATGATGCGCAGCGTGTGTGCGGGCGGGTGTCGGTCGAACAGGCGACCCCAGAGCGGTGCGGACAGGGCCAGGGTCAGTGCGCTGGCGGCATAGCTGGCACCGATCAACCAGCCTGGTGCATGCAGGACGTCCGCTACGTATAGGGCGTAAAACGGCTGGGGCATCATTTTGGCAGCCTGGATCAGTACGATGATCCCCAACATTGCGCCGAGCCAGCCTTTGGGCAGGGCGGTGGGCGTGGTGGCATGAGTCTTTCGCAGGCGCTGGGTGTCGCTGGGCAAGAACAGGCTGACCAGCGCGCATACCAGGCAGACGGCGGTAGCGCTGTAGCACAGCAGGGCGAATCCGGAGATATCCATCAGCCAGCCACCCAACACCGGACCGGCCAGCGAACCCACGGCGGTGGCGGATTGCAGGCGGGCCATTATGTGTCCGCGCCCACTGTCGCCGCAGCACGCCAGCGCATAGGCTTGAGCGGCCGCGATAAAACCCGCCAGTGCACCTTGTGCCACGCGGATCGCGACCAGCAGCCAGGGATCGAAGGTCAGGGCGGCCAGCGCCTGACAGGCCGCCAGCGCCAGCAGCGCCCGAATGATCATCGGCTTGTGCCCGGTTCGGTCGCCCAGGCGACCCCACAGGGGCGTCAGGATCATCGCTGCCATCATCGGTCCGGCGTATACCAGCGACGACAGCAGGCCGGTGTAATGGGCGCCGGCATCGCCAAGCAGCCTCTGGATCTGCAAAGGCCAGAAGGGGCCGCTCATTTCCATGGCACCCATCGACACCAACTGGATGACCACCAACAAACGCAGTGCAGTGCTGTTAGCCGACATGTGCGGCGCCGCTCAGCGGGTTCGGCAGGCGCCCGACGATATCGGCGTGACTGTCCAGCAGCCGCATCCGCATGAACGACTTGGCTGGCCACGGCTGCTCCAGCAGCGCTGCACGTTCGGTTTCCCAGCGTTGGGGAGCGACCTCGTTGCGCATGCGATCAAAGCACTGGCTGACTTGGGCCGCGAGTTCGTTCCACAGTTGTGCCTGGGGAATATCGAAGTAGCGGGCACTGAGCAGCACCAGCTCGCCCAGGTGGCACATGAATACCGTGTGCAGCAGCTTGTCACGGACAAAACCGGCATCGTCGTAAAGGGTCATCTTGGGGTCATGCAGTTCGATGTCCAGCCCGTGGGCATGCAAGGTCTGGCGGTCGATGCGAATATCGCCAAAATCACGCAACAGCAGGCGGCTCAACTGCCCGTCTGCGGCCATGACCATGAAGGCGTTCTGCTGATGGGCCTCGAACGCCACACCGTAGCGCAGGTACATCCCCAGCAGGGCCGGCACAGTGATCGCTGCATAGTCTCGAAAGAACGCGAGCATGGCCGGTGCATTGTCCTGGCCTTTACTCAAACGTACCCACTGTCTCAGCAAAGGCTGCCCGTGTTGGTCGATGGCAAACAGGCTACCTACCGGAACGGCCATTTCCCCCGGTTGTAGCAGGCTCTGGGGGTTGTCGCGGTAGAGCACGGCCAGGTGGCGGGCGTGTTCGTCATTTACCGGTTGGGGGTTGAAATGCACGCCGATGCGCTCGGGGACGATGTTCAGGAGTTTCTGGATCGCGGGTTCGCGCGCCAGGATCGTTTGCAGCAAGTGACTGATCCGCGGCCCCATGCGCGCCGAGCGTGGCGATACCGTGCGCTGTACGCTGGTCAGGCGCAGTGAGACCGGGAGCTTGACCATGGGCGCACCGCCCTGGCCATCAGGCAATACGGTCCGGAAGGACATGGTGGGGTGGGCGGTAAACGCGACGATGTCGGTCAGCACCAGCAGTCGGTCGCCGATTTCGTTGGCGAACAACCGGGGCAGTTCCTGTTGGGCTTGCCAAGGGTGCGCAGGCAGCGGCAGATACTCACTGGCTTCCAGGCCCTGGGCCGTCAGCGCTGCGGTCAATTGCTGCGCAGCACGTGGAAAGTGGGCTTGCCACCATTGCCAGTAATCAGCGGTATCGGCCAGCGTTTCCACGTGGGCGTACTGGTGGTGCAGCGCGCACAGCAACACCGGGAAGCGCGCTTCGAACTCCGGTGAGAAGTCGATGACCTGGTGGGTGTCCAGACCCAGTTTGGTTTTGTAGTTGGGGTGCCAGGGGTGGCCCAGCGTGCCCCACTGCTCAAGCACGGAAGTCGGGTTGGTAACGCTTGGCTCATCCTTGAGGTGACTCAGCAGGTTGTCCTGATGGGACGGGCCCATCGAGGCGTGCAGCCTCAGGCTCCATTGCTCGTGGAAGGCCAGGCAGAGCGTATCGTTGACAAAACTGTCGTCGATCTCGCTGTTCAGGCGGCTCAATACCTGCGGGGCGGCAGGTGTTTCGAGGGTGTCGTTGAGCAGCGTCAGCAACTGCGATGGGAATTGGATCTTCCGTGCGGCCTGTCCAGTTTGCACAAGCGTCACCGCGCCACGCAGGTCCCAGCTGGCCATGCGCCCGGCACGCAGGTGGTCGAAACGCAGGCAGGCGTGATCGGACAGCGGTAGGTGGTGGCGGCCTTGTTCGTCTTGGGTGAGTGTATCGGGTGCCAGCAGGCCTTCACGGAACAGGGCCTGGATCAGGCGTTGAAAGCTGCGTTCGGCGGCGGGTGCGAGGGTGTCGATCAGGGCTTCGAGGGTGACGTTGTGAGTCTGGAACTGGGGCGTAACCAGTGCTTCACCCCAGCGTTTGAGCAATTGTTGGTCTGGTGTATTGCTGCATCCGTTCGTCATGATGAATTCCGTTTTCATGGGCGTGCTGAAAGGTGGTGGATATTATCGAGAATCATTTCCAATTGTCTATTTACTGATACAATTTTACTGAATCGTTTATGCCCGCCGTGCAGTTTGCCAAAACGAAAAACCCCGCTCGAAGGCGGGGTCGTCGGGGGTAGGCCCTCCAGCTGCGTGGGGCTGGGGCCTACGAGATTTCAGGTGTTCAGGAGCTTTGTGTCTGGCGTCTCATCTCAAGGGCTTCGAGCTCGTTCTTATAATTATGAGCGTCGCTCTCGTTGTGAAACATGCCGACCAACAGGTCTTGCTGGTGTACATCCCAGATGTGAATCCCATGGCCCAGTGCTTCGTGGGACATATGTTCGTCGTCGCGTTCAGTTACTTTTACAGTCATCTGCTTGCTCCAATCTCTGGTGGATCTGCGGCAAGTCGTCGCAGGCCTTTGTTATATGTTTTGTTAGCTTGCTAAGTAAACCGACTTTTCGCGCAACAAATCATTGCAGCAAACGCAACAGTGCTGCAGGCCGCGTAAACCGCGACATTGCGCCGCAGGGTGCTGAGTTTTATGACGAAAGTTTCATGTTCAAGTCAGGCATTGAACCCTTTGTTGGCCCGGCTATCGCCATCGGGGGCAAGCCCCCTCCCACACTTGGTTGTGTTCACCGATCAAAATGTGGGAGGGGGCTTGCCCCCGATAGCGGTAGAGGTTTGAACACCAAATCCATAGGCAAAAAAAAGCCCCGCATTCGCGAGGCTCGTTGTTCCAGCTACCGATCAGCTACCTTTGACAGCCTTACCGTCAACAGTGCCGTCCTGCAGCATGATGTTGTATTCCTTGCCATCGGTTTCTACCTGGCGCAGGGCAACCAGAATACCGCCCTGATCCTTGGCGAACCACATCTGGGTGATGCGCTTGCTTTGCGTCGGGTCACGCACGCGCTCGACCTTGATCGCGTCGATGGAGCCGACCTTGGTCTGGACTTTTTCCGGGCCGATCACGCGGAAGTCGTAGGTGTCGACGTCGGTGCCTTCGACCACGTTGTAGCTCATGCTTTTCTTGCCGGCGGCCACATCGCGTTGCAAGGCCAACTGGTAGGTCGACTTGTCGAGCATGCCGCTTTGCAGGGGCACGTTGACCGGGTCTTTGTTTTCAAAGCCGGTGACTTTCTTGGCGGTCTGGTCGAAGTCCAGATTGATTTTCTTCGCCTTGCCCAGGCCGCCGCGTTCGAAGGTGTAGCTCTTCGGTTGCAGGGTGTCCTTGTCAAACAGGATCACGCTGGTTTCGGTGAGGCTGGCGATCATCATGGAAGCCTTGAAATTCAAGGTCCAGGAGCCGTCGCCGTTCTTGGCCAGGCTGCGTTCGGCCGAACCACTCATGGGCAACTGTTTCCAGTCGGCGGTGTAGCTGACGGAGAAGGGGTGAAGGTCTGCTGCTTGCACGGCTGGCAAGGCGAACAGCGCAAAAGCGAAGAGCAAGGCGCGACGCATAAAATCTCCTAGGTTCGAATCAAGTGGCCGCTGGCCGCGAGTAACTGACCGTCCAATAATGCACCCTGGTCACCAAGAATCAACCGCCCCTCGGCAAACCAGCGAACGGCCAGCGGGTAAATCCTGTGTTCCTGGGCGTGAACCCGTTGCGCAAGCGTCTGCGCCGAGTCGTCAGACTCTACCGGAACCACTGCCTGTACGACCAGAGGCCCGCCATCGAGTTCCTCGGTGACAAAGTGCACGCTGCAGCCATGCTCGCTGTCGCCGGCCTCGAGCGCACGCTGGTGCGTGTGCATGCCTTTGTACTTGGGCAGCAGGGAAGGGTGGATATTCAACAAGCGCCCGGCGTAATGCCGCACGAAGTCAGCGCTGAGGATGCGCATGAAGCCGGCGAGTACTACGAGCTTGGGGTTGAAGGCGTCGATCAGTTCGATCAAGGCGCGGTCGAAGGCCTCGCGACCGTCGAACGCCTTGTGATCCAGCGAGCGGGTGTCGATACCCGCGTCCCTGGCGCGTTGCAGGCCGTAGGCGTCGCTGCGGTTGGAGATCACCGCAGCAATGCGCACCGGGTTGTCGCCGGTGCGCGTGCTATCGATCAGGGCCTGCAAGTTACTGCCGGTGCCGGAGAGCAGCACCACGACATCACAGGTCTGAGACATTAATGAGCCTTGAGGTTCTTCAGCTCAACCTGAGCCGCGCCTTCGGCAGCGGTGGCGATCTGGCCGATGACCCAAGGCTGCTCGCCGGCTTCGCGCAGTACGTTCAGTGCGGTTTCAACGTGCTCCTGAGCCACGCAGATGACCATGCCGACGCCGCAGTTCAGCACGCGGTGCATCTCGGTTTCGTCGACGTTGCCTTTCTCTTGCAGCCAGTCGAATACTGCCGGACGCTGCCAACTGGCCACGTCAACGATGGCCTGGGCGCCTTTTGGCAGCACGCGCGGGATGTTGTCCAGCAGGCCACCGCCGGTGATGTGGGCCATGGCCTTGACGGCGCCAGTGTCCTTGATCAGCTTGAGCAACGGCTTGACGTAGATGCGGGTCGGGGCCATCAGCAGGTCCGTCAGCGGCTTGCCGTCGAGCTGGGTGTTCTCGATCTCGGCGCCGGACACTTCGATGATCTTGCGGATCAGCGAGTAACCGTTGGAGTGCGGGCCGGAGGATGGAAGGGCGAGCAGGGCATCGCCGGCGGCAACCTTGGAGCCGTCGATGATCTCGGCTTTTTCCACGACGCCGACGCAGAAGCCGGCCAGGTCGTAGTCTTCACCTTCGTACATGCCTGGCATTTCAGCGGTTTCGCCGCCGACCAGTGAGCAACCCGACAGTTCGCAGCCGGCGCCGATGCCGGTGACCACTTGGGCCGCGGTGTCCACGTTCAGCTTGCCGGTGGCGTAGTAGTCGAGGAAGAACAACGGCTCGGCGCCGCACACCACCAGGTCATTGACGCACATGGCGACCAGGTCGATGCCGATGGTGTCGTGCTTGTTCAGGTTCAGCGCCAAGCGCAGCTTGGTGCCCACGCCGTCGGTGCCGGACACCAGTACAGGCTGCTTGTAGCCGGCCGGGATCTCGCAGAGGGCGCCAAAACCGCCCAGGCCGCCCATGACTTCGGGGCGCGCAGTGCGCTTGGCGACGCTCTTGATGCGTTCGACCAATGCTTCACCGGCGTCGATGTCTACACCGGCGTCCTTGTAGCTCAGGGAGGGTTGCTTGCTCATGATCCAGGCCTTTAGGGGGGATTTCTGGGTAACGACCGAGCGGGCGGGGGCTTTTATAAAGGCCACGCCGTTGACGGTCTGCGAAGGCGCGCGATTTTATCAGGCTTGAGGGGCAGCGGCCATCCTCGGGCCGACGGGCAGGGGCATATGGCGTTAAAAAAATGCTAATCGGGTCTGCTTTGGCGCGTATTAAGGTATAGCCTTTACTGCGCTAGCGTTGTGACAGTACGAAAACTTACCAAGACCCTGTGAATGTTTTATCGGTCGCCGTGGTCACAGCCTTGGCAAACCGAGTTCACGCGGTCTGTTCCAGCCGCTAAATTTGTCGTTCGGGAATCTTCCATGCGTCTGTGTAAATTCTTCTTTGTGGGCTGCTTGTCGTTGGTCAGCCTGGCGAGTCATGCCGAAACCCTCAATGGCCTTTATCAAGTACTCGAACCCGTCAGCAGTCAGTCGCCGCAAGAGCGTGACCAGGCGACCCAGCGCGCCGTGCAGACCCTGGTGATCCGCCTGACCGGCGACGCCAAGGCCGCCGAGGGGCCGGGTCTGGCGGCCGTTCGCAAGGATCCGCAACAAATCATCAGCCAGTACGGCTACGACGCCGGCCCGCCGGAAAGCCTGCAAGTGGATTTCGACCCGGTAAGCACCGATCGCGTGCTGCGTGAAGCGGGTCTGTCGATCTGGGGCAGCAATCGGCCGTCGATCCTTGGCTGGTGGCTGAACGACTCCACCGAAGGCAGCAGCCTGGTGGGTGATGGCCAGACCGTCGCCCAGGCGCTGCGCCGTGCCGCGCAACACCGTGGCTTGCCGCTGCGCCTGCCGCTGGGCGACCTGGATGAGCAGGTGGTCGCCACCGCACCGAACCTGGAAAGTGCTGACGCCACACCGTTGCGCGCCGCTTCCGAACGTTACGGCGCCGACGCTTTGCTGGCCGTGCATGCGCGTCAGGAAGGCAACCAATGGCAAGCCAAATGGCGCCTGTGGCTGGGCGACAAGAGCGAGCAGGGCACCGCGCAAGGGGCCGACACCGGCGCTGTAGCCGACGCGGTGATGCTGGCGGTCAGCCAAAAGCTCGCGCCACGCTTTGCGGTCAAACCCGGCGTGAGCACCGAACAATTGCTGGAAGTGCAGGGCATGACCCTTGAGCGTTATGCCGCGCTGGGTCACCTGCTGGAGCCTTTCGGTGGCCAGCCGCAGTTAGTGGATGGCAATCGCATCGTATACCGCGTCAATGGCAGTGCCGATCAGTTGCGTACCCAGTTGAGCCTGGCCAAGTTGCAGGAGATTCCTGCGGGTGAGGCACCGGTCCCGCAACCGGTGGCGGAGGGTGCGCAGCCGGCTGCTGCACCAGAACCTCAGGCGCAACTGCGTTTTCGCTGGTAGCAGTTTTCTTCTTTATATAGATGGAGTGGTTTATGGCGGATACGCGTCGTTGGGTGTGGCTTGGCGGGTTTGTCCTGCTGTGCGTTTTTGTGTTCCTGCTGCATTCGATCCTGACGCCATTCCTGGTCGCGTTGCTGCTGGCTTACCTGTTCGATCCGGTGGTGGATCGCCTGGAAAAAGCCGGGTTGTCGCGGACCTGGGGCGTGGTGGCGGTGTTCGCCCTGTTTACCTTGATCATCACGGCGTTGGTGCTGGTGCTGGTGCCGATGCTGGCCAAGCAGTTGTTCCGCTTGTATGAGCTGGCGCCGCAGATGCTCGATTGGCTGCAGCACACGGCGATGCCGTGGGCCCAGGCCAAGTTGGGGTTGGCGGATGGTTTCTGGAAGTTCGACAAGGTCAAGGCGGCCATCAGCGAACATATGGGCCAGACCACCGATATTGTCGGGGTCATCCTCAGCCAGGCGACGGCGTCCAGCCTGGCGTTGATCGGCTGGCTGACCAACCTGGTGCTGATCCCGGTGGTGGCGTTCTACCTGCTGCGCGACTGGGACATCATGATGGCCAAGATCCGCAGCCTGCTGCCGCGCAACCGTGAGGAGCGCATTGTTTCGCTGGCTGAGGAATGCCATGAGGTGCTCGGCGCCTTCGTGCGCGGGCAGTTGCTGGTGATGCTGGCCCTGGGGATCATCTACGCGGCCGGCTTGATGGCTATCGGCCTGGAGCTGGGTCTGTTGATCGGCCTGATCGCCGGCCTGGCCGCAATCGTGCCTTATATGGGGTTTGTGATTGGGATCGGCGCGGCGCTGGTCGCGGGCTTGTTCCAGTTTGGCGGGGACTTGTACCCGATGCTGGGTATCGTGGCCGTCTTCATGGTCGGCCAGGCGTTGGAAGGCATGGTGCTCACGCCGTTGTTGGTCGGGGATCGGATTGGTCTGCATCCGGTGGCGGTGATCTTTGCGATCCTGGCGGGTGGTGAGTTGTTTGGCTTCACGGGCATCCTGCTGGCGTTGCCGGTGGCGGCGGTGATCATGGTGCTGGTGCGCCATGTGCACGATCTGTACAAGGATTCGGATGCTTATACGGGGGTTGAAGATCCCGACCTGTAACTCTATCTTCACAAACCCGGCCAAGGCCGGGTTTGTCTTTTCTGGGGGCGGTCCGTCAAACAATCTGCATAAATCCAACAAGTTAACGCAAACCTTTGATTTTGCTTGGGGTCTGTTGCATTGTGCGCCCGGCGTCACGGGTATAAACTTTGCAAACTTTACACAGAGGCCACTAACGGTTCGTTCGGAGCCGTTCAGTCAGCATGAAACCGATTCAGCTGCCCTTGGGTGTGCGTCTGCGTGACGACGCCACCTTCATCAACTACTACCCAGGCGCCAATGCCGCTGCACTCGGCTATGTCGAGCGGCTCTGCGAAGCCGACGCCGGGTGGACTGAAAGCCTGATCTATCTGTGGGGCAAGCACGGCGTAGGGCGTACCCACCTGTTGCAGGCTGCGTGCCTGCGGTTCGAGCAGATGGGCGAACCGGCGGTGTACCTGCCGTTGGCCGAGTTGATGGATCGCGGTATCGGCATCTTCGATCACCTTGAGCAATACGAACTGGTGTGCCTGGATGACTTGCAGGCGATCGCCGGCAAGGCGGATTGGGAAGAAGCGCTGTTTCACCTGTTCAATCGCTTGCGTGACAGCGGTCGGCGCCTGCTGATTGCCGCGTCGACTTCGCCACGCGAGTTGCCGATCAAGCTGGCCGACCTCAAGTCGCGCATGACCCTGGCGCTGATCTTCCAGATGCGCCCGCTGTCCGACGAAGACAAATTGCGTGCCCTGCAATTGCGGGCCTCCCGTCGCGGCCTGCACCTCACCGACGAAGTCGGGCACTTTATCCTTACTCGAGGCACCCGCAGCATGAGTGCGCTGTTCGATTTGCTCGAGCAGCTCGATCAGGCGTCCTTGCAGGCGCAAAGAAAATTGACGATCCCTTTTCTCAAGGAAACGTTGGGCTGGTAACTCATTGAATTTGCGTGGTTCGCCATTTTACGGGCGCCAGAAAACCTGCGTTTCTGCCGGCTGGGCTTCGCATTCGAACCGATAAATGGAATTACGGCTTAGATGTCATAGTCCAATCGCGAAGTCACATAGAGCACGATTGAATTTGCAAATCGATGTGATAGAAGGCATAGTCTCGACTTCTTTACATATCAGCCACGGTCGTGCCCATGCTAAATCGCTTCGCACCCCTCGTGCCCCTCGCACTCGTTACCCTGTTGTTTGGTTGCGCCTCCCACCCTCAGCAGGTGGCAGATCAGCAGAAACCACAGGTTCAAAATCAGGCAAAATTCGTTGCTGCACAATCTGCCTCTGTTTATGAGGAAGAAGTCGCAACGGAAAAGGAACTGGCCGACTTCGCCGGCAACAAGCCTTATCAGCTTCCAGTCCTGGCCGACAGCATCCTCGAACGCGGCATGTCCCTGATCGGTACCCGTTACCGTTTCGGTGGTACCTCTGAAGCCGGTTTCGACTGCAGCGGTTTCATCGGCTACCTGTTTCGTGAAGAGGCCGGCATGAATCTGCCGCGCTCCACCCGCGAAATGATCAACGTGAATGCACCGTTGGTCGCACGCAACAACCTCAAGCCTGGTGATCTGCTTTTCTTCAGTACGGCAGGCCGTGGTCGTGTGAGCCACGCCGGTATCTACCTGGGCGATAACCAGTTTATCCACTCCAGCAGCCGTCGCAGTGGCGGTGTCCGGGTCGATAACCTGGGTGACAGCTACTGGAGCAAAACCTTCATCGAAGCCAAGCGCGCACTCGCCATGGCCCCGACGACGGTTACCGCTAGCAAGTAAACTTAAAGTGATACTTGAAGTTTGACGTGTAAGCGCTAGAATCCCTGGACATTGTTGTAATCCGTTCGCGCGAGCTTTGCTTGCGCGTTCTGGTTTTCAGCGTTCGGCAGCGAAAGCCGCATCCAGACCAGGATTGTTCTGCACATGTCGACCTCGGCCCGCCTGATTCTCATTGTTTGCGCCGCGCTGCTCAGCGCCTGCGCAAGCCGCACACCGCCGCCCGCTCCCGTAGCGGTGAAGCCCAAGCCGGTGTTCAACTATTCCACCCAGAATTTCTCGCCCGCAGCTGAAGACGTACTCTTCCGTGCGCTGGGCCTGGTCGGCACGCCTTACCGTTGGGGCGGCAACACGCCGGACTCCGGGTTTGATTGCAGCGGCCTGATCGGGTTTGTCTTCCGCGATGCCGCCGGGATTTCCCTGCCGCGTACCACCCGCGAGTTGATCGTAATGCGCGCGCAGGACGTCAGCGAGCAGAACCTGCAGACCGGCGACCTGCTGTTCTTCGCCACCGGTGGCGGTTCCCAGGTCAGCCACGCCGGAATCTACGTGGGTGAAGGGCGCTTTGTGCATGCGCCACAAACCGGCGGTACGGTAAAGCTGGACACGTTGTCCAAGGCCTATTGGCAGAATGCCTATTTGAGCGCCAAGCGCGTGTTGCCGGGCAACCTGGCACGCAATCCTTAGCGCCAGACTCGAATCGAAATGTGGGAGGGGGCTTGCCCCCGATAGCGGTGTGTCAGCTAAAGATAACTGGGCTGATCCACCGCCATCGGGGGCAAGCCCCCTCCCACAGTTGTTTTGTGTCGACTTCAAGTTGCTTTAATTGACGCTCCACCCCCAACCTACTACCCTTCGCCGCTTGTTTCAGGTGCTCTGTGACCCACGGGTCGACAGAGTGAAACAGGGAAGCCGGTGAGTGAGCGCACTTCTACACAGTGCCGCCGCGATTCCGGCGCTGCCCCCGCAACGGTAAATGAGTCAAGACGCTGCCTTTTGCCACTGTATCGCCTGCGATATGGGAAGGCGCAGCGTTGGCCTGCCTTCAGCCAGCACGCCACTCATGAGCCCGGAGACCGGCCTGCAACATCCAACAGCATCACGGTGGGCGATGCTTGGCTGTCTGCTTTTCTTTTTTCCTGCCCGCCGTTTTTGTCCAGCCCCAACGGAGAGCTGCCATGACCGATTCCCCCGACCGCGACGAACGCCACCTGGCGCGCATGCTGCGCAAAAAAGCCGTGATCGACGAGCGCATCGCCAACTCCCCCAACGAATGCGGTCTGCTGCTGGTGCTGACCGGCAACGGCAAAGGTAAAAGCAGCTCCGCGTTCGGCATGTTGGCCCGTGCCATGGGCCACGGCATGCAGTGCGGTGTGGTGCAGTTCATCAAGGGGCGCAACAGCACTGGAGAAGAATTGTTCTTCCGTCGCTTCCCCGAGCAAGTGCGCTTCCATGTAATGGGCGAAGGCTTCACCTGGGAAACCCAGGACCGCCAGCGCGACATCGCCGCCGCCGAGGCCGCCTGGGCGGTCTCCCGCGAATTGCTGCAAGACCCCTCCATCGGCCTGGTGGTGCTGGACGAGCTGAACATCGCGCTCAAGCACGGCTACCTCGACCTGGACCAGGTCCTCAGCGACCTGCAAGCCCGTCCACCGATGCAACACGTGGTGGTCACCGGCCGCGGCGCCAAGCCCGAGTTGATCGAAATGGGCGACACCGTCACCGAAATGGGCATGCTCAAGCACGCGTTCCAGGCGGGTATCAAGGCACAGAAGGGCGTCGAACTTTGAATCAGCCCCGTCATTGCCCTGCCGTTTTGATCGCCGCTCCGGCGTCCGGCCAGGGCAAAACCACCGTCACCGCCGCGCTCGCCCGTTTGCACCGCAACCTGGGGCGCAAGGTGCGCGTGTTCAAATGCGGCCCGGACTTTCTCGACCCGATGATCCACGAACGCGCCAGCGGTGCGCCGGTGTATCAGTTGGATATGTGGATGGTGGGCGAGCAGGAAAGTCGTCGTTTGCTGTGGGAAGCGGCGGGGGAGGCAGACCTGATCCTGATCGAAGGCGTGATGGGCCTGTTCGACGGCACACCCTCCAGCGCCGACCTGGCGCGACACTTCGGCGTGCCGGTGCTGGCGGTGATCGACGGCACGGCCATGGCGCAGACCTTCGGCGCGTTGGCATTGGGCCTGGCGCGCTATCAGCCGGATCTGCCATTCGCCGGCGTATTGGCCAACCGTGTCGGCACCCTGCGTCATGCGCAACTGCTCGAAGGCAGCCTCACCGAGGGCCTGCGCTGGTATGGCGCATTGTCACGCGAGACCGGTATCGAACTGCCCAGTCGCCACCTCGGCCTGGTGCAAGCGAGCGAACTGAATGACCTCGATGTACGCCTGGACGCCGCCGCCCAAGCGTTGGGCAGCAGTTGCGAAGTCGCCTTGCCGCCGCCGGTGACGTTTGCTGCGCCCCAAGTGATCGAGGCTGAGCCGTTGCTCAAGGGCGTGCGCATTGCCGTGGCCCGCGATGAGGCATTCGCCTTTACCTACGGCGCGAGTCTCGACCTGCTGCGCGCAATGGGCGCTGAGCTGAAGTTTTTTTCGCCGATTCACGATCGCCAATTGCCCGATGCCGACAGCCTCTACCTGCCCGGTGGTTACCCCGAATTGCACCACCAGGCGCTGTCGGAAAACATCCCGATGCTCGACGCCATTCGCGCTCACCACGCGGCCGGCAAACCCTTGCTTGCCGAATGCGGCGGCATGCTCTACCTGCTGGACTCGCTGACCGATGTCGACGGCATCCGCGCTGAACTGCTCGGCCTGTTGCAGGGCGACGCGGTGATGCAAAAGAAACTGGCGGCCCTGGCCCTGCAAAGCGTCGAATTGCCGGAAGGCACCCTGCGTGGCCATACCTATCACCATTCCCTGACCACCACTGAATGGCAACCGATTGCCCGTGGCCTGAGCCCCAATGGCGGGCGCGGTGCCGAGGCGGTGTATCGGCAGGGGCGGATGACGGCGTCCTACGTACACTTCTATTTCCCATCCAATCCCCAGGCGGTGGCCGCATTGTTCGCGCCCGATCCAGCACTATGAGCGACAACGCTTTTCCCCAGGCCGACCGCGACGCCGTCTACCGCGCCATCGCCGAACGCCGCGACATGCGCCACTTCAGCGGCGGCACTGTCGCCCCCGAGCTGCTCCACCGCTTGCTCCAGGCCGCACACCAGGCGCCCAGCGTCGGCCTGATGCAGCCCTGGCGCTTTATTCGCATCAGCGATCGCCAGTTGCGTGGGCAGATTCAACAGGTGGTGGAAGAAGAACGCGTACGCACCGCCGAAGCCCTGGGCGAGCGTTCCGATGAGTTCATGAAGCTCAAGGTCGAAGGCATTCACGACTGTGCCGAAGTGCTGGTAGCGGCGTTGATGGATGATCGCGAGCGGCACATCTTCGGGCGTCGCACCCTGCCGGAAATGGACATGGCGTCATTGTCCTGTGCTATCCAGAATTTGTGGCTGGCGGCGCGGGTCGAAGGCCTGGGCATGGGCTGGGTCTCGTTGTTCGAACCCCAGGCGCTGGCCGATCTGCTGGGTTTGCCGCCCGGTGCGAAACCCCTGGCCGTGTTGTGCCTGGGGCCGGTAGCCGAGTTCTACCCGGCACCGATGTTGCAGCTCGAAGGCTGGACCGAGCCTCGGCCCTTGAGTGACATGTTGTATGAAAATGCGTGGGGAGTGAGTCAATGAGTGTGGCCTTGCTGTGTGTCGCTGCAGTCGCGCTGGATGCGCTGCTGGGCGAACCCAGGCGCTGGCATCCGCTGGTGGCGTTCGGCGATTTTGCCGGGCGCATCGAGCAACGTTTCAATACCGGTGGCCGTGGCTGGCGCAGCCATGGCGTGACCGCGTGGTTTATCGCCGTGGTGCCGCTGACGCTGCTGGCTACGGCCTTGTCGTGGGCGCCTTACATTGGCTGGGTACTGGAGATCCTGGCGTTGTACTGCGCCCTTGGCATGCGCAGCCTTGGCGAGCATGTGATCCCGGTGGCCCAGGCCCTGCGCAGTGATGACTTGGAGGCGGCGCGCAAACGCGTGAGCTACCTGGTCAGCCGCCAGACCAGCGAGCTGGACCGCACCGAAGTCGCCCGTGCCGCCACCGAATCGGTGCTGGAGAACGGCAGTGATGCGGTGTTCGCTGCGATTTTCTGGTTTGTGGTGGCCGGTGTGCCGGGCGTGGTGCTTTACCGCCTGAGCAACACCCTCGACGCCATGTGGGGTTATCGCAACGAGCGTTTTGAGCGCTTCGGTTGGGCGGCGGCAAAAATCGACGATGTGCTGAACTACATTCCCGCACGCCTGGTGGCGTTGACCTACGCGTTGCTGGGCAAGACCCGGCTGGCGCTCAAATGCTGGCGCACCCAGGGCCCGACCTGGGACAGCCCCAACGCCGGCCCGGTCATGGCCGCTGGTGCGGGCGCCCTGGGCGTGGAGCTGGGCGGTGCCGCGATCTATCACGGCGAAGTGCACCATCGTCCGCAACTGGGCGAAGGCCCGGCGGCGGATGCCGATTCCATCGATCGGGGCTGGCAACTGGTGCAGCGCGGCGTATGGTTGTGGCTGTTGATCCTGTGCGCGGGGGCGCAATTCTATGCTTGAGCATGGTGGCCGGCTGCGCAAGGCAGCGATTCAGTACGGGATAGCCGAAGCCGACTGGCTCGACCTGTCCAGCGGGCTCGCGCCCTGGCCCTGGCCGATCCCCGAGATTCCCCTGCGCGCTTGGGCTCGCCTGCCGGAAACCGACGACGGCCTGGAGCAGGCCGCCAGCGAATACTACGGCGCTGCGCATCTATTGCCGGTGCCGGGTTCCCAGGCGGCGATCCAGTTGTTGCCGCGACTGCGTCGTGCCGGCAAGGTCGGCGTGCTGTCGCCGTGCTATGCCGAACACGCCGAAGCCTGGCGCCGTGCCGGTTACGTGGTGCGCGAAGTGCAGGAACAGGAAGTCGACTTCTTTCTTGATGGCCTCGACGTGCTGGTGGTGGTCAACCCCAATAACCCCACCGGCCTGAGCCTGAGCCCGCAACGCCTGCTGGATTGGCACTCGCGGCTGGCCCAGCGCGGCGGCTGGCTGGTGGTGGATGAAGCCTTCATGGACGTCACCCCGCAACTGAGCCTGGCCGGCCAGGCGCATCAGGTCGGTTTGATCGTGCTGCGTTCGTTCGGCAAGTTCTTCGGCCTGGCCGGCGTGCGGCTGGGCTTTGTGTTGGCCGAGCGCAAGTTGCTCAAGTTGCTCGCCGAGCAGGTCGGCCCCTGGGCGGTCAGCGGACCGACGCGGGTGCTGGGCCAAGGGTGCCTGCGCGACACCGCCGGGCATGCGCGGCAACGCACGCGTTGCATAGAGGCGGGCCAGCGCTTGTTCGCGTTGCTGGAGCGCCACGGCTTTCCACCTCAGGGCGGCTGTGCCTTGTTCCAATGGCTGATCACGCCCCATGCCGAACGTGTGCACGAATTCATGGCCCAGCGCGGCATTCTGCTGCGCCTGTTCGTCCACGACAGCAGCCTGCGTTTCGGCCTGCCCGACACTGAGGCCGACTGGCAGCGCCTCGACGACGCCCTGGCCGCCTATAAGGACGCAACATGAGTACGCTGATGGTGCAGGGCACCACCTCCGATGCCGGCAAAAGTACGTTAGTGACCGCGTTGTGCCGCTGGCTGGTGCGCCAGGGTGTGGCCGTGGCGCCGTTCAAGCCGCAGAACATGGCGCTCAACAGCGCCGTGACCGCCGAAGGTGGTGAAATCGGCCGCGCCCAGGCGGTGCAGGCCCAGGCCGCCAACCTGGCGCCTCATACCGACATGAACCCGGTGCTGCTCAAACCCAACAGCGACACCGGCTCCCAAGTGATCATCCACGGCCGTGCCGTGACCACCATGAACGCCGTGGCCTATAACGACTACAAAGCCATTGCGATGCAGGCGGTGCTGGCCTCCCACGCCCGGTTGAACCAGGCCTATCCCTTGGTCATTGTGGAAGGCGCTGGCTCCCCGGCGGAAATCAACCTGCGCGCCAACGACATCGCCAACATGGGCTTCGCCGAGGCGGTGGATTGCCCGGTGTTGCTGATTGCCGATATCAATCGCGGCGGGGTATTCGCCCACCTGGTCGGCACCCTGGAGCTGCTGTCACCCACGGAACAGGCGCGGGTCAAAGGCTTCATCATCAACCGTTTTCGCGGTGACATCGCGCTGTTGCAACCCGGCCTGGACTGGCTGGAAACACGCACCGGCAAACCGGTGGTGGGCGTTCTGCCTTACGTGATGGACCTGCACCTGGAAGCCGAGGACGGCATCGACCAACGCCAGATCGACAAGGCGGCCCAGGTGCTCAAGGTGGTGGTCCCGGTGTTGCCGCGCATCAGCAACCATACGGATTTCGACCCGCTGCGCCTGCACCCCCAGGTGGATTTGCAATTCATCGGGCCAGGCCAGCCGATCCCTGCCGCCGACCTGATCATCCTGCCCGGCTCGAAAAGTGTGCGCAGCGACCTGGCCTATCTGCGTGCCAACGGTTGGGACGCCGCCGTGGCGCGTCACTTGCGTTATGGCGGCAAGGTGCTCGGCATTTGCGGCGGCTTGCAGATGCTCGGCGAGCAAGTGCACGACCCGTTGGGCCTGGAAGGGCCTGCCGGTTCCAGCGATGGCCTGGGGCTGCTGGCGTTCAGTACCACGCTGGAAGAAGAGAAGCAGTTGCGCAACGTGCGTGGGCGTTTGTTGTTGGAGAATGCCGAGGTCAGCGGTTATGAGATCCATGCGGGCGTGACCTGCGGTGATGCTTTGTCGAATGCCGCCGTGCTGCTGGAGGATGGCCGCAGCGATGGCGCACAAAGTGCCGATGGGCAGATCCTTGGCACCTACTTGCATGGCTTGTTCGAAAGCCCGGCCGCGTGCAGCGCCTTGTTGCGCTGGGCCGGTTTGCAGGACGTGCAGGAAGTGGATTACCACGCCCTGCGCGAGCGCGATATCGAGCGCCTGGCAGACTTGGTAGAGAACCACCTGGATACCGATTTGTTGCGCAGTTTGTGTGGAGTCACCCCATGCTCCAGCTGATCCTCGGTGGTGCCCGGTCCGGCAAAAGCCGCCTCGCCGAAAAGCTTGCCAGCGACAGTGGCTTGCCCGTCACGTACATCGCCACCAGCCAACCGCTGGATGGCGAGATGAGCGCGCGTGTCGCCCTGCATCGCCAGCGTCGCCCCGACCATTGGGGGCTGATCGAAGAACCCGTTGAACTGGCGCGGGTACTGCGAGACAACGCGGCAACCGAGCGCTGCCTGCTGGTGGATTGCCTGACCCTGTGGCTCACCAATCTGCTGATGCTTGAGGATTCGCATCGTCTGGCCGCCGAGCGCGATCAACTGCTGGAAACCCTGGCCGCGCTGCCGGGTGAAATCATTTTTGTCAGCAACGAGACCGGTCTGGGTGTCGTGCCGCTGGGCGAATTGACTCGCCGCTATGTGGATGAAGCCGGTTGGCTGCATCAAGCCTTGGCCGAGCGATGTCAGCGTGTTGTCCTGACCGTCGCCGGCCTGCCCCTGACTTTGAAAGGTACTGCGTTATGACTGACACCTGGTGGCTCAACCCGTGTAAGGCGATTGACACTCAAGCCTACGAACACGCTCTGGCACGCCAACAGCAACTGACCAAACCGGCCGGCTCCCTCGGCCAGTTGGAAGCGCTGGCGGTGCAATTGGCCGGCTTGCAGGGCCAGGTCAAACCGTCGGTGGACGCGCTGTGGATCGCCATCTTCGCCGGTGACCATGGCGTGGTCGCGGAAGGTGTGTCGGCGTTTCCCCAGGAGGTCACCGGGCAGATGCTGCACAACTTCGTCAGCGGTGGTGCGGCTATCAGCGTCTTGGCGCGGCAGCTGGAAGCACAGTTGGAAGTGGTCGACCTGGGCACGGTGACCTCGTCCCTGGACCTGCCCGGTGTGCGTCACCTGAACATCGGCGCGGGCACCGCCAATTTTGTCAACGGCCCGGCCATGACCGAGGCCCAGGGGCAACGTGCCCTGCAAGCCGGTCGCGACAGTGCGCGGCGTGCGTTGGCTAGCGGTGCTCAGCTGTTTATCGGCGGTGAGATGGGCATCGGCAACACCACCGCCGCCAGTGCCCTGGCGTGTGCCTTGCTCGATTGCCAGGTCAGTGACCTGACGGGGCCGGGCACCGGCTTGAATGCCCAGGGCGTGAGCCACAAGGTGGCCGTGATCGAGCGCGCACTGGCGGTGCATGCCGCCCAACGCGGCGATGTCTTGCAGACCCTGTTCAATCTCGGCGGCTTCGAGATCGCCGCGCTGGTCGGTGCATACCTGGCGTGTGCCCAGGAAGGCATCGTGGTGTTGGTGGATGGGTTCATCTGCACCGTCGCGGCACTGGTCGCCACGCGCCTGAACCCGGCATGCCGCGAGTGGCTGGTGTTCGGCCATCGTGGCGCCGAGCCTGGCCATCGTCATGTGCTGCAACACCTCGACGCGCAGCCGTTGCTGGAACTGGGCCTGCGCCTGGGCGAAGGCAGTGGTGCGGCGCTGGCAGTGCCGTTGTTGCGCCTTGCCTGTGCATTGCACGGGCAAATGGCGACCTTCGCCGAAGCCGCCGTGGCGGACCGCCCGGCATGATCTTGCACCTCGACCTGCTGCGCCACGGCGAAACCGAGCTGGGTGGCGGCCTGCGCGGCAGCCTGGACGATGCACTCACCGCCAATGGTTGGGTGCAGATGCGCGAGGCTGTGGTGGCGCGGGGGCCGTGGGACCGCCTGATCAGTTCGCCGCTGCAACGCTGTGCGCGATTTGCCGAAGAATTGGGCGCCCGGCTCAAGCTGCCGGTGACGCTGGAGAAGGACCTGCAAGAGCTGCACTTCGGTGCGTGGGAAGGGCAGAGTGCGGCGACCTTGATGGAGACCGACGCCGAAGGGCTGGGGCTGTTCTGGGTCGATCCTTATAGCTTTACACCGCCGGACGGGGAGCCGGTCAGCGCCTTTTCCGAACGGGTTCTGGGGGCTGTCTCACGTTTGCATCAGGCATATGCCGGTGAACGAGTGTTGTTGATCAGTCACGGCGGCGTGATGCGCCTGTTACTGGCGCAGGCGCGTGGCTTGCCCCGGGAGCAGTTGTTGAACGTCGAGGTCGGTCATGGTGGGCTGTTCAGCCTGCAGGTTGCGGCTGACGGAACTCTGAAGGAAGGGGAGTAGACGTGCTGCCATTCTGGATCGCCCTGCAATTTCTCAGCAGCCTGCCGATTCGCCTGCCGGGCATGCCGCAGCCTCAGGAACTGGGGCGTTCGCTGCTGTTTTATCCGGTGGTAGGCCTGTTGTTCGGCGTGCTGTTGTGGGCGCTGAACAGCGTATTGATGGGCGCGCCATTGCTGCTGCATGCCGCACTGTTACTGACTGCCTGGGTATTGCTCAGCGGCGGCTTGCACCTGGATGGCCTGGCGGACAGCGCCGATGCCTGGCTGGGCGGCTTCGGTGACCGCGAGCGCACGCTCACGATCATGAAGGACCCGCGCAGCGGGCCGATTGCCGTGGTGACCCTGGGGTTGGTGCTGTTGCTCAAGTTCACTGCGCTGGTGGCTTTGATCGAGCAACACAATGGCGCCGCGCTGATCCTGGCGCCGCTGATCGGCCGCGCATCGATGCTGGCGCTGTTTCTCACCACGCGCTATGTGCGTGCAGGGGGACTGGGCCAGGCTCTGTCGGATCATTTACCGAGGATTGTCGGTCAACAGGTACTGATCCTCAGTGGTCTTGCCTGCATCCTGATTGGCGGCTTCAGCGGCGGGGTTGCGGTATTGCTCGCGGCGATCTGCTTTCTGGGGCTGCGCCAACTGATGGTCAATCGCCTGGGCGGCACCACCGGTGACACCGCAGGGGCCTTGCTGGAGCTGCTGGAAGTCGTGGTGTTGGTCGGCCTGGCGCTGTAACACTTTCTTGCATTTCCTTAATCGCGGGTATATACACGTTCCATGCTTGCCTCCCAATGTTTATGTACCAACCTGCGACGTGCCGCCCGTGGCGTCAGCAGGCATTACGACGGCGCTCTCGACGGCTTCGGGATCAACGTCGCCCAGTATTCTTTGCTGTGCAACCTGCAACGACTCGACCAGCCGAGCATTTCCAGCCTGGCGGACGCCATGGGCCTGGATCGCAGCACCTTGGGCCGCAACCTGCGGGTGCTGGAAGGCGAGGGCCTGGTGCAACTGGTGGAAGGCGACGACCTGCGCAATCGCCTGGTGATCTTGACCTGGGAGGGTGAGGCGCGACTCGCCGCCGCATTACCCGCCTGGGAAGCGGCGCAGCAGAAATTGATCGATCAACTCGGCGCGGAAAAACGCGAAACCTTGTTGGCCTTGCTGGACGAACTCGCCTGAATGGGAGTTTGTTCGAATACAAGCGGGTATATACCCGCGAGCGGAGAATAAGAAATGACCTCGATGTGGCGCACCAGTGGCTGGATTCTTGTGGGGAGTGCGCTGATCCTGGCGTTGTCGTTGGGCGTGCGCCACGGTTTCGGCCTGTTCCTGGCGCCGATGAGCAGCGAGTTTGGCTGGGGCCGCGAGACCTTCGCCTTCGCCATCGCCCTGCAGAACCTGATCTGGGGTCTGGCGCAGCCGTTCACCGGCGCCCTGGCCGACCGTTTTGGTGCCACCAAAGCGGTATTTGTTGGCGGTGTTCTGTACGCCGTTGGCCTGGTGTTGATGGGCATGTCCGATTCGGCGTGGTCGTTGTCCCTCAGTGCGGGCTTGTTGATTGGTATCGGCCTGTCCGGCACCTCGTTCTCAGTGATTCTGGGTGTGGTCGGCCGCGCGGTGGCGCCGGAAAAACGCAGCATGGCGATGGGGATCGCCAGTGCGGCCGGTTCGTTCGGCCAGTTTGCGATGGTACCGGGCACGCTGGGTTTGATCAGTTGGCTGGGCTGGTCGACGGCATTGCTCGCACTGGGCTTGATGGTGGCGCTGATCCTGCCGCTGGTCGCCATGCTCAAGGACCGGCCTCTACCAGCGCTGGCCGGCCAGCAGACCCTGCGTGAAGCCTTGAAGGAAGCCTGCTCCCATTCCGGCTTCTGGCTGCTGGCGTTCGGCTTTTTTGTCTGCGGTTTTCAAGTAGTGTTTATCGGCGTGCACCTGCCGGCTTACCTCGTAGACCAGCACTTGCCGGCCACGGTTGGCACCACGGTGCTGGCCCTGATTGGCCTGTTCAATATCTTCGGGACCTACACCGCCGGCTGGCTCGGCGGGCGCATGTCCAAACCGCGCTTGCTGACGGGCTTGTACCTGCTGCGTGCGGTGGTGATCGTGCTGTTTCTGTGGGCGCCGGTCACCGAGATCACGGCCTACCTGTTTGGCATGGCGATGGGCTTCCTGTGGCTATCCACGGTACCGTTGACCAACGGCACCGTGGCAACGCTGTTTGGTGTGCGAAACCTTTCCATGCTGGGTGGGATCGTATTCCTGTTCCACCAGTTGGGTTCGTTCCTGGGTGGCTGGTTGGGCGGGGTGGTCTATGATCGAACCGGCAACTACGATTTGATCTGGCAGGTGGCGATTCTGTTGAGCCTGCTCGCCGCCGCCTTGAACTGGCCGGTGCGCGAGCGGCCGGTGGCGCGCTTGCAGGCGCAGATGGAGGCGGCATGAGTGTAGCGTTACGCGGTCTGACCCTCGTCGCGGGACTGATCCTGGTGCTGCTGGCCTGGTGGGGCTGGCAGCATGGCGGGCTGGCGTTGATGCAACTGGGTATGGCGATCTGTTAAGTTCGTGGTCTGAATACTTTTAAGGACACACGACATGCAGATGCGTTGGCTCGCTGTACCCGTCCTGATGGCCATTGGCAGTTCCGCCCTGGCCGCCAGTTGCCCGCCGCTGCTGGAGGGCCAGTTGCCCAAGCTGCGCGCCAAGGAATCCATCGACCTGTGCCAGCGTTTTGCCGGCAAGCCGCTGGTTATCGTCAACACTGCCAGCTTCTGCGGGTTCGCCCCGCAGTTCAAAGGCCTTGAGGCGTTGTACCAACGCTACAAGGGCCAAGGGCTGGAAGTGATCGGCGTGCCGTCCGATGACTTCAAGCAGGAAGCCAAGACTGGCGAAGAGACTGCCAAGGTCTGCTACGTGAATTACGGCGTGACCTTCACCATGACCGAGCCACAGAAGGTCAAGGGACCGGATGCGGTGCACCTGTTCAAGGCGCTGGCGCAGCAGACCGACACGCCGCCGAAGTGGAATTTCTACAAGTACGTGGTGGATCGGCAGGGCAAGGTGATTGCCAATTTCTCCAGTTTGACCAAGCCGGACAATCCGGATCTGATCAAGGCGGTGGAACAGGCGATCGCCTCCAAATCTTGAGGGCCAGCCATTAAAAAGCCCCGCTTCCTTTGCAGGAGAGCGGGGCTTTTTCACACCCGTCTGGATCAGAAGGTGTAGGTCATGCCCAGGCCGAAACCGTTGGCGCTGTTTTCATACTTGGCGCGGTAGCTGGCGGTTGAAGGAGCGGCAGCGGTCTGGTTGATCTTGACGTCCTCTTCCTTCAGGTACGAGTAAGCCAGGTCGATCGTCATGTTATCCATGACTTTGTAACCAAGGCCCACACTGAAGATCGTGCGGTCGCCTGTAGGAATCCGCGGAGAACGATTGGTGTTGTTGGTGGGTGACTGGTCGAAGGTCAAACCGGTGCGCAACACCACTTGGTTGGTCAACTGGTAAGAAGTACCCACTGCGTAGGCCCAGGTATCGTGCCAGTTCTGTTCTTCGGTGATCGCGCTGAGTTGGCTCGGTGCCAATAAACCACCTGCCCCCGTTACACCTTTGTTGTTGACGGTGATCTCTTTCAGGCGACTCCAGCGCGTCCAGGTAGCACCGCCATACAGTTTCCAGGCGTCAGTCAAGTCTTGTGTAACCGACAGGTCGTAGGACTCTGGGGTATCGATTTTCAGCGACGCGTCATAACGGTTGTTACGCAGGAACGGTTGAGTCGCGGCGGGACCACTCACGGTGGTGTGGCCGTCCAGCTTGTACTTGACCTTGGAGTGGTAGGTCAGGCCAACACGTGTGGTATCAGTCGCTTGGACCAATACACCGACATTGAAGCCCAGTGCCGTATCATCGCCCTTGATTTTGACGTTGGTATCGCTGACGGCAGGGTTAAGGGTCTTGTCCGATTCCAGCACACCGGAGATCCGGTTGATGGTCGGGCCAAAGCCGACCGATACGCGGTCGTTGAATGCATAGCTGACAGTTGGCTGGAAGGTGATGACCTTCACTTCGCTCTTGCTGCCGAAACCACGGCCCTGAAAGCCGCTTTCGTAGTCAGTCACCAGGCCGAACGGTGCGTATACACCGAAGCCAACGGCCCACTGATCATTGAGTTTGTTGGTATAGAAACCAAATGGCACCGCGGTGAACGGAACCATGTCACCTTTGTTGGAGCCGCGAGAGTTGCCACCTGTGTTGCTGATATCGGTCGACGCATCAATGGCAGCAACACCGCCCGTGATTTGCTGGCCATTCAAGCGGGACATACCGGCAGGGTTACCGTAAACCGTGCTTGCATCATCGGCAGAAGAAGAGCGACCTGCGAAACCCGTACCCATCCCGCTGACGCTCTGTTCGTTCAGTGCAAAACCGCTTGCAAACAGTTGGGAGGATGCCATGGCAACGGCGAGGCTAAGTGTGGTCTTGAGCATTACTTTTTTCATTATTAGAACTCCGTGGTGATCACCGCTGCGGAAAGTAACAATAAATTTAACATCGCGCTATAGGCTGTAATGCAGGAGATAGAGCGGTTTTGTAGGACAATCCGACCAAATTTCAGGTTTTTTGGCGAATCTTGCAAATTGCCCGGTCAGCAAACCACCTGATTCATGGGTGAAACACAGGTTTGCCAGGCTTGAGTGAAATCGCGCAGCCTTCCTTGTGGATGAAAAATTTCTTTCCAGATACGTGCCATGCCCAGCACATCACCGGGCGGGGGCAGTGCAGGGGTGTGTTGTTCCACCAAAAGCCAGGCGATGGCCGTGGCATAACGCAGGTTGACCGTCAGCTCAAGTTGCGGTGCGCTGAGGAACGCGTGCTGGCTGGCAAGGCCGCGTACCAGGCTGGCGCGCTCGGGGTCCAGCGCCAGGTAGTCGTCCCACAACGCGCGGTGGCGCGGTTCGGTGATGCTGTACAGGCCGTGTCCACGCCGGTCGTGCAAGGCGGAACCGAGTTCCGACTGGCTGGCGGCAATGCCCAGCAGCAGTGACTCGGCCGTCGGGTTATGTCGGCCAAGGTACATCAACGTCGGCCTGATCACATAACGACACAATTCGCTGGCAGCGATACCCATACAAGCCTCAATCCGTGAAAGTGGTCGACGAGGCCTGAGAAGGTGGGGGCTTGGCAGCAGTGGATCGGATCTCAGGCTCGCCGGAAGCGGATCATGCCGCTTGAGTTGAAGTGTAGTGTCATATTTGCGATGTAAAGGACTGTTTTTAAAACATCTTCTTCATTTAGTTATAACGTTTATATCTATTTGAGCTTAGTGCAAAAGCTCGGTGGGCAAATTCCGGGCAATAAAAAACCCTGCTTTTTAAACAGGGTTTTTGTGTTTCAGCGACTCAGGTCGATCAGGCAGTCAGTGCCTGACGGGTACGCTCGATCACGGCCTGCAGCGGTTCTGCGCTGGAGTATTGATCGGGGTACAGGCGTTCGCTGTGACGAGCGATGCCGTGTTCGTTGACCAGGGTGAAGCTGAAGCAGCCTTTGCGAGCGGCCATGATCAGGCAGTTCATTGGAGCAAAAGCGTTGGTGAGGGTGCGAATGGCATCCTGAGTATGGATTTGAGCGTTCATAATTATTGGTGTTCCTACAAATGACACAGATAAGAACTGTGCCGTATTAAAACGTTCCAGTGACGTTGATCACCATTGATCGAACGAAGAACCCGACTGGAACAAAGCAGCCAGTTTGAAGCGCTATTAAGTTAGGCGCGCTTGGGCTGGCAGGTAGGTACTTAGGAGGGCAGGCGACACAACAGGGGCAAAGGTTCTGGGCCCAGGGTGAAGATCCTGATCAATTTGCAGGTTGGTTCGGTCAGAGTATGGAAACTTCGCGGCACCCTTTGCTTGTTCAAAGGCAGTGTCGTCGCAAGTAATACCTGGAAACCATCGAGGTGGTCGATCCCGTGTTGTACAAGGGAGTTGTTCGACCAGAATTGACTTTCAGCTTGGTACTAACGCCGCGGATAGTAACGGATTGAAACGGGTAAGGGAAGTGTGTTAGTGAAAAAACTTCAATCAGCCGCCCAGCAGGCCCCGATAAACCAGTACCGTGGCTGCCGCTGCCAGCGAGCAACCCAGGCCGTAGGCGGCAAGGGTCAAGCGCAGGGATTGGCCGGTCTCGACCACTTTCATCACGTCACCCATATCGTTGATCCGGCCTTCGCCGAGCTCAATGCACAAGCTCACGGCCGTGAACGCCGCCGACAGCAAAATGGCGATGGCGAACAGTGCCCCGTCCGGAGAGGGCAGCGCCGCATTGATTCCCAAGGAAATGGCACAGATGGCCAGGAGCAGCACCGCGAACAACAGAATTCCCTTCATCGACCCCTCCACTCATGCGCTGTAGGTCGGGGAGTGTGGCGAGCCCGGCAAGATTTGAAAAGTCCCTGGTTGGCCTTGGCGGTAACATCTTTGCAGCAAGTTGCTTCAAAAAACGCCGGTGATATAACCGTCGGATGGGTACTTGTGCACATTAGTTGCGGGGTGTGTAACCGCGTTGTCAACTGCTCTGAGGGGCTGCCATTTGCCTGCAATGGAAATTTAAGTCAATGAAAAATCTGGCTTTTTTTTATTGGTGAAAAAATCGTCAGTTTGACTGCGACCCCCATTCCATGGGGCTTTGCGCGAGTTAAAGGGGGGTTGTCCACTGAGTTATCCACAGCTTCTGTGGATTGTCCCAAGCGCTTGCTCTAGAACGGGCGTGCAGAGTTTTTTCAGCTTTACCTGTACGAAAAAAAGAGTAGAGTGGCGCGCCTTCCGATCTGTCCCACAGTGCTTTATGAAGTTTCGCTCAGTATCACCTTCTGTTACCGATACCCCTCAAACTGTTACCGCCCCCAAGCGCTTCTCCTTGAAAGTTGCCTTGTGGCTGCTCGACAGTCCGCGCCTGGGTCATAACACCAACGTCAAGCACTTCGCCGGGCGCTTGCTCAAGCAGCCCGCCCGTGAAGGCGTGGTCGCTGCCCAAAGTCGCCTGGGCCAACTGATGTGCCGTGAATGTGGGAATGCCCGCGACCGCCGCATCGGCCACGACCTGTTGCGCCTGGCGGCCCGTGCCGGCGACCGTCGCGCCCAGCGTGAACTGGGCCAGGTCGAAGACTGAGCTGTCCTCAGGCCCTGGGCTCCGCTAACCTTGCTTTTTTTCGGTGATGGCAGACATGTCTATGGTTTTTGACTGGACCAGTATCGCCCTGGGCCTCGCAGGCGCTGCCGTGCCTTTATTGGCGGTGTGCTGGCAGCTTCAGCGGCGTCTGACCGCACGCATGACCGGCTGGGAACTGCTCGAAGAGCGTCTGGCCACCGCACAACTGGCCCAGGAGGGCCTCGCCGCGCAGTTGGATGCCAGCCGCGACGAGATCAGCGATCTGAGCCAGGCCAACGCCGCCAAGCAGGCCGACCTGGCTGCCTTACGCCGCGAAGTCGAGCTGCTGCAGATCGACCGCGACAATGCCCGCGACGCCGCCCACGCCTGGAACCTCGACCGCAGCGCCAAGGAGACTGAGCTGCGCCGCCTCGACGCTCTTTCAGCTGCCTTGCGCGCCGAATTGCGCGAACAACAGGACAGCCATCAACAACGCCTGACCGACCTGCAAGGCTCGCGGGATGAGCTGCGCGCGCAGTTTGCCGAGCTGGCCGGCAAGATCTTCGATGAGCGCGAACAGCGCTTTGCCGAAACCAGCCAGGAGCGCCTGGGCCAATTGCTCGACCCGCTGAAGGAGCGCATTCAGTCTTTCGAAAAGCGCGTGGAAGAAAGCTATCAGAACGAGGCGCGCGAGCGTTTTTCCCTGGCTAAAGAGCTGGAGCGCCTACAGCAACTGAACCTGCGTCTGTCGGATGAAGCCACCAACCTGACCCGTGCGTTGAAGGGCCAGAAAACCCAAGGCAACTGGGGTGAACTGATCCTCGAACGGGTATTGGAGCACGCGGGCCTGGAAAAAGGCCGTGAGTACCAGACCCAGGTCAGCCTCAAGGGCCCGGATGGCGAGCGCTTCCAGCCGGACGTGCTGATCATGTTGCCTGGTGACAAGCAGGTGGTGGTGGATTCCAAGGTCAGCCTCACCGCGTATCAACAATACGTGGCGGCGGATGATGAGGTCATCGGCCAGGCGGCCCTGAAACAGCACGTACTGTCGCTGCGTAATCACGTCAAGGGGCTGGCGAGCAAGGATTACAAGCGCCTGGAGGGCCTGCACAGCCTGGATTTCGTGTTGCTGTTCGTACCTATTGAAGCAGCGTTTTCCGCTGCGTTGCAGGCCGAGCCGAACCTGTTCCAGGAAGCCTTCGACCGCCATATCGTGATCGTCAGCCCGACCACGTTGCTGGCCACCCTGCGCGTGATCGACAGCCTGTGGAAGCAGGAACGTCAGAGCCAGAATGCCCGGGAAATCGCCGAGCGCGCCGGTTGGCTGTACGACAAGTTCGTATTGTTTATCCAGGACCTGGATGAAGTGGGTAACCGTTTGCAGCAGTTGGATAAGGCTTACAGCGCGGCGCGTAACAAGCTGACAGATGGGCGCGGAAATCTGGTCAGCCGGACTGAGCAATTGAGGTTGCTCGGTGCGCGGGCCAGCAAGAGTCTTCCTGCTGATTTGCTGGAACGGGCGATGACCGACTCAGATGGCGTGGCCCATCTGCCCGAGTAACGGTAGGCGTCGGCCTGCCGTCTCCTACAAAGGCAGATGCCGACTCAACAATGCTCGCAACGCTGCCGGTTTCACCGGCTTGGCCAGGTAATCCAACCCCGCCGCATGCACCTCGGCCACCATCTCCGGACGGCCGTCGGCGCTGATCACCACGCCGGGAATCGGCTCCGCCAATTGCGCACGCAGCCAACCCATCAATTCAGTCCCGGTTTCGCCATGGTCCAGATGGTAGTCCACCAGCGCCAGTTGCGGACGCACGCCATCGGCCAGCAATGCCGCGCATTGCGCCTGGTCGGTGGCGGTCCAGACTTCGCAGCCCCAGCGCGTCAGCAGGCTGCGCATGCCGAGCAGGATGCTCTCTTCGTTATCCACGCACAGCACCTGCGCACCGCTCAGCGGCAGGCCGGTTTCCTGCGGCGTCCTGACCTGCGGGCTGGTCTGGTTACGGGCCAGCGGCACGCGCACGCTGAATACGCTGCCTTTGCCGGGCCATGAACGCACACTCAGGCGGTGGCCCAGCACGCGGCACAGGCCGTCGGCGATCGCCAGGCCCAACCCCAGGCCTTTCTCGGCGCGGGTCTGGTGGCTGTCCAGGCGCTTGAATTCCTCGAAGATCACCTTTTGTTTATCCGGTGGGATTCCCGGGCCACGGTCCCACACTTCCAGGCACAGCTCGTCTTTACGTCGGCGTACGCCGAGTAGCACCGGGCCGTCGGCATAACGGAATGCGTTGGTAAGAAAGTTCTGCAAAATCCGGCGGAGCAACTTGATGTCGCTGTCCACGCGCAAACGACTGCCGCGCAGGCGGAAGCGCAGACCTTGCTCCTGGGCCAGCGCCTTGAACTCGGCGCCCAAGGTGTCGAACAGTTCGTTAAGCACAAAAGGCTGGCGCTGCGGATTGATCTTGCCGTTTTCCAGGCGCGAAATATCCAGCAGGTCGCTGATCAGGTCTTCGGCGGAACGCAGTGAGCTGTCCAGATGCTGCACCAATTGCCGGGCTTCGCTGGAGAGGCCGTCCTGCTGGTGGGAGAGGGCGGCGGAGAACAGGCGTGCGGCATTCAGGGGTTGCATCAGATCATGGCTGACCGCCGCCAGGAAACGCGTCTTCGACTGGCTGGCGGACTCGGCCACGCCCTTGGCGTCGGTGAGCGCCACGTTCAACTGCGACAGTTCGTGGGTGCGCTCGGTGACCCGTTGTTCCAGGCGTTCGTTGGCCTCTGTAAGGGCTTGCTCGGCTTCACGGAACGCAGTGATGTCGGTGAAACTCATCACGAAGCCACCGCCGGGCATCGGGTTGCCGATCAGCTCGATCACGCGACCATTGGGAAACAAGCGTTCAGACGTGTGCGCACGGCCCTGGCGCATCCAGTGCAGGCGTCGCGCCACATGCACTTCGGCCTCACCTGGCCCGCACAAGCCACGTTCGGCGTTGTAGCGGATGATGTCGGCAATCGGCCGACCGACGCTGATCAGTCCATCCGGGTAGTTGAACAGCTCCAGGTAGCGCCGGTTCCAGGCCACCAGCTTGAGGGACTGGTCGACCACGCTGATACCCTGGGTGATGTTCTCGATAGCGCCTTGCAGCAAGGCGCGGTTGAACTGCAGCACTTCCGAGGCTTCGTCGGCGATGCGTACTACGTCCTCCAACTGCATTTCCCGCCCTTCAATGGCGGCTTTCACCACGGCGCGGGTCGAGGAGGCACCGAGTACACCGGCCAGCAACCGCTCTGTGTGCGCGATCCAGTCGTTGTCGGCATTCTGGTTGGGGTTGAAGCCTTTGCCCTGGCGATAGGCGAAGCGGATAAAACTCTGCTGGGCGCGTTCTTCACCCACAAAGCGCGCGGCCAGGCTGAGCAAATCACTGATCTGCACCGACAGCATCGAGCGTGCGCTGGCGCGTTGGCTGATTTCCTGGCCAATAAAACGCCCGGCTTGCCAGTGTTCGGAAACCCGTGTGCGCGACAGCATCGACACCCACACGAACAGCGTGAAGTTGCCCGCCAGCGAGAACACGGTGCCCAGGGTCAACGACGTGACGGACAGACCCAGTGGATGGGAATGCATCCACGTCAGTCCTGGGAAAAGGCTGAGGGACCAGCCCAGGCTTTTCGCCGTTACCGGTAGGACCAAGGTGTAGAACCATAGGAAAGTGCCCGCTGCCAGCCCGGCAAACACGCCGCGTCGGTTGGCCTGTTTCCAATACAGCGCACCGAGCATCGCCGGTGCCAGTTGAGTCACGGCGGCAAAGGCGATCTGGCCGATGGTCGCCAGGCTCGCGGTGGAGCCCAGGAGGCGGTAGCTGACGTAGGCCAGCAACAGGATGATGACGATGCTGACTCGGCGTACCGACAGCATCCAGTGGCGGAACACTTCGAACGGGCGCTCGGCACTGGAGCGGCGCAGCAGCCACGGCAGTAGCATGTCGTTGGAGACCATGGTCGACAGGGCGATGCTCGCCACAATCACCATGCCGGTGGCCGCCGAGGCGCCGCCGATAAAGGCCAGCACCGCCAGCGCCGGGTGGGCTTCGGCCATGGGCAGGCTGATCACGTAGGAGTCCGGCAGCACCGAGCCCGGCAACATCATCTTGCCGCCCAGGGCGATCGGTACTACAAACAGAGCGGCCAGGATCAGGTAGGCGGGGAACACCCATTTGGCCAGACGCAGGTCCTGAGGGTCGATATTTTCCACCACCGTGACATGAAACTGCCGCGGCAGGCAGATGATCGCCATCATTGCCACGCCGGTCTGCACCACCATCGACGGCCAGTTGACGGTCTCTTTCCAGTATTCCTCCAGCCGTGGCGCCAACATGGCCTGGCTGAACAGGTCGCCGAAACCGTCGTACAGGCCGTAGGTCACAAACGCGCCGACCGCCAGAAAGGCGAACAGCTTGACCAGGGATTCAAACGCGATCGCCAGCACCATGCCCCGGTGGTGCTCCGTCGCGTCGAGGTTGCGCGTACCAAACACGATGGTGAACAGCGCCAGCACCAGCGACACAATCAACGCGGTGTCCTGGGCGCGGGTGCCGGTGGTGTCCGCGCCCGCGCCGATCAACAGGTTCATCCCCAGCACGATGCCTTTGAGTTGCAGGGCGATGTAAGGCAATACGCCGACCAGGCAGATGAGTGCGACCACCACCGCCAGCGATTGGGATTTGCCGTAGCGCGCGGCAATAAAGTCGGCAATGGAGGTGATGTTTTCCTGCTTGCTGATCAGAATCATCTTCTGCAGCACCCAGGGTGCCAGCACCAGCAGCAGCACCGGCCCCAGGTAAATCGGTAAAAACGCCCACAGCTGTTCGGCGGCCTGGCCTACGGCGCCAAAGAAGGTCCAACTGGTGCAATAAACTGCCAGCGACAGGCTGTACACCCAGGCACGCATGCGCGGCGGCAGTGGCGCACGGCGACGGTCACCGTAGAAGGCGATGGCAAACATAATGGCCATATAGGCCAGGGCAACGGCGGCGATCAGCCCGCTGGACAGCGTCATGGTAACTCCGAGCATAGGAACGCCCGGGCATTCCAGGCCCGGTTGGACAGTCTCGCATGATGCCTGGGGTTAGTCAGTGTCGACCAAGGTCGTGTGGGATCGAATGTCGCAGGTCATTCAGCGCGGTGGCAGGGTTTTCTGGCGCAGGATGTAGATTGTCACCAGCACGGCGCTGGTCAGCATGAAGCCGCGCGCCCACGGTAGGGGCACTAAATAGCAGGACACGCCGATGCTCAGCCACATCAAGCCGATGGCGTAGACCTTGCCCTTGAGCGGGATGCCGTTGCCGTCCAGGTAATCACGGATCCACGGGCCAAGGCGCGGGTGTTGCACCAGCCAGTGGTAGAAACGCGGGGAGCTTCGGGCGAAGCAGGCGGCGGCGAGCAGCAGAAAGGGCGTGGTCGGCAATACCGGTAGGAAAATGCCGATGACCCCCAGCGCTACGCTCAGCCAACCAATGGCCAGCAGCAGGTAGCGCAGGAGCAGCGGACGGTTGCCCATGGGTGTCACGGGCAAACGACTCAGTGGTGACGTGGCTTGAGGATCGCCGGTTTTTCGTCAGGGGCGTTGCACAGCAGGTACAGCGCGGTGAGGGCTTCCGGGATCTGCACGATCATGTCGTCCATCAGGTTGGCGTCGGCGGCGATGTCGGAGAACTCCGGCTGGTCGTCGAACAGACCCGAACCGACCATGATCGGCAGCAGCATTTCGCTGACTTCTTCCTCGGCGGTTTCGAACCAGGCGGCTTCGCGCAGGAACACGCCTTCCATGAAGCCGATGCACCAGCCGCGCAGGTCGGAGTCATCCGGCTCTTCGCCCAGGTCCAGTTCGCACGGCAGCTCGAACTCTTCGTCGGAGGCCAGTTGGCGACCGATGTGGGCCTTGAGGGCCAGCAGGGTGGCTTCGATTTCTTCGCGTTGGGCGGCGTCGGTGTAGTGCGGCTCTTCGGCGAACAGCGCGTCGATCCATTCACGGTCAGGCACGACCTCGGAGCAGATCGACAAGGCGGTCAGGTAGCCGTGGGCGGCCACGTAGTCCAGCGCCTCGTCATGCAGCTCATCGGCGTCGAGGAAGGCTTGCAGGCGGGTTAGTTGCTCAGCGAAGGACATTGAAGAGTTACCTTGGGAATAAACGATGCTGAATTCTAGGCTTTCTTGAGCGCCCAGGCCAGCCGCACGGCATTTTAGATCGTGGCGGCTATTCGTCAGTGATGCCCTTTGCCGCAGATCGCTCGGGTATACTGCCGCGTTTTGTGATGCCCTTGCAGGCCAAGCGCCAGCCCGCGAAAACTTCGCTTACGGATTATTTCCCGTGAAAGCGTGTTTTTTCGGCCAGCCTGTACAGAGGGATTTCGGCACCATTTTGGAGTTTTACATGCTCGAGCAGGCTCAACGCGTCCTCAAGGACATCTTCGGCTACGACAGTTTTCGTGGCCGCCAGGGTGCGATCATTGAGCGCGTGGCCAGTGGCGGTGATGCACTGGTCCTGATGCCTACCGGTGGCGGCAAGTCATTGTGCTTCCAGGTGCCGGCGCTGTTGCGCAATGGCTTGGCGGTGGTGGTATCGCCTTTGATTGCATTGATGGACGACCAGGTGGCA
>Ga0068851_10000091_pt1 | contig 50091 bp, 39 predicted proteins | sample KBSCornC12_FD_66588 | JGI IMG/M metagenome (GOLD analysis project Ga0068851, IMG submission 66588) | Corn rhizosphere microbial communities from Kellogg Biological Station, Michigan, USA - KBS Corn C1-2 | ecosystem: Host-associated > Plants > Roots > Rhizosphere > Soil ...
CCATCCTTCAGGAATGATCATGGTGTTGATTTTCTTCGGCATTAGCACTCTATTTGGAGCATTGAGCCTCGCTTATCTCTATACGAGGATTGATCGGAATATGAATAGCATACACATTCCTGTGCTATTTGTATTCAACACGTTTGTATTAGCCTTCAGTAGTTATAGCATTCAACGGTGCAGAAAATATTTCGACCTGCAGTTTGACCGGTTATGTGTTCGATGGGGTATCATCACCATCTTAGCCACATTAGCATTTCTTTGTTTGCAAGGCATTGCATGGTATCAATTGTTTACTCGAAACATTATTCCTGGTTCATCAGGTGCTTATGGTTTCCTGTATGCCATTAGTATTCTCCATTTCCTGCATGTAATAGCTGGAATACCTTTCCTTTCTCGAATTATTTTTCCATTGATGTTGGCCAGCAAGCAAGGCACCAGTCCATTAATCTTCATCGATGATGAGCAAAGAAGAAAACTGAAGTATACTGCCTGGTATTGGCACTTCATCGATATTGTCTGGATTTACCTGATGGTGTTTTTCCTTGTAAATAGCCTCGTGTGAGGGGATAAAGGGAGCAATGGATGAAGGGAGCAAAGGATATATGAAAAACTCTCTTTTATATTACTCCATTATTCCCTTCATCCTTTGCTCCATTATTCCCTTCATCCTTTACTCCATTTTTACTCTGGGCCATTGACATACTGCGATAAAAACGCAGCGAGCATTCCTCCTGCAAAATTAGCCACAAGGAAAATCCAGATCGAGGACCATGAAGTGAAATTGGCCATGGTGATGGCGAGGGCAACAGCAGGATTAAAAGCACCGTCCGAAACACTTTGAAAGGTATACATAGCGGCTAAATAAGCAAGTCCTATGGCTAGTCCAAAATAGGTGTTACCAGATGTTCGTCTTGTCGTAAACATATTGAGGTACACATACACATAGAGAATCGTACCGACTACTTCAGCAATTAAAGCAGGTACTATATCCAACTCCTTGGTCACCGGTTCAGGAGAATGGAAAGATCCAAGCAGAAACCCGGAAAGCATCGCGGCTAAAGTGGCTCCAAGAAATTGACCGACCATATAAGGCAAAACATCACCGGCATTGAGTTTGCCTCTCAGGTAGACTGCAAGACTGACAGCAGGATTGAGATGGGAACCCGAAATATGACCGCCGGCATAGACCAGCATCACAAGTGTCAATCCAACTGCCAATGGTCCAAATTGGCCCAATCCTCCTCCTTCTGCCATACAAATGGACATGACGAGGAAAAAGGTCCCAATAAACTCCACTACATATTTCCGGAAAACTCCCGTTTGATCGGTCTTGGTGGCCATATCATTCAATAATTGGTTAAAGAGGTGATCATGGGAGGAACTGGCGAGAAAAATAGAAAGAAAATTGGGTTTCCCCTGTGCTTTGGTACTTAAAAAATTAAAAGAGTTTATTAACCTAATCCATTCAATGGCATGTTATTGAAAGTAGGAAGATTATCCATCTTTGCAAGGCATATGGCTGACCTTTTAGAAATCGATGAACTTTGGATAACCCGGTGTTTTGACCTGGCCCGAAATGGCATTGGATACGTCTCTCCAAATCCACCGGTCGGTGCTGTATTGGTCCATCAAAATACCATCCTGGCTGAAGGCTATCATCATTTTTTCGGCGGACCACATGCCGAAGTAGATGTCATCTCAAATGTTCCTGCAGAAAAAAAACATCTTATTCAGGAATCGACACTGTATGTTTCATTAGAACCTTGTTGCACTACCGGAAAAACACCTCCTTGCACAAATCTCATCATCAACTCAGGAATAAAAAAAGTTCGTGTCAGTGCCATTGATCCTAATCCAAATGTCGCCGGGAAAGGAATTTTTCTATTGCAAAGTCATGGCATTGATGTTGAATTCGGAATTTTGAAAGAAGATGGTGAGCAATTGATTCGTGCATTTCGAACAAACATTCTAAAGGCTCGACCTCATGTTATCTTGAAATGGGCGCAATCCAGGTATGGATACTCTGGCGTTCCTGGCTATCAGGTTTGGTTTAGTCAACCGTACACACAAACATGGTCGCATCGATTACGCGTGGAAAATGACAGCATCATGGTTGGAGCACGAACAGTGGAAACCGATAATCCTTCGTTAACAGCTCGTGATTATCCAGGACGATCACCAGTCCGAATCATTTATGATCCGAATGGCAGACTTGATCATCACTTTAATGTTTTTAAAAATGATGGGATCAGAATCTTCTATTTCACATCAACTGAGAATCCCATCGTCAAAGCAAATGTTGATTTTCCAAATCTAAACACCTTCTTTCTTGCTGAAAACGCTAACCATGCGGCTGAAATAGTTGAAGTATTATATAGGCACAACATAGGAAGTCTTTTAGTAGAAGGAGGCTCCTATATGCATCAGCTATTTATTCGGGAAAATTTATGGGATGAAGCCTGGATCGTGCAAACTGAAAATGAAACTGCTTCTGGTATCAAAGCACCCAACCTGAAAGGCAAGTTGATCGAATCCATCACCTTAGGCGAGGATACCATTGTGGGTATCGCCAATGCTGAAAACAAAAAATAACAAAATCAATTACTTGTCCTTCTTGGGAGTCAGGCCATCTTCAAGAACACCATTTTTGGCGATGTACATCTCTTCGTATTTTTTCCAGGGCATGGTCTTGTAATAATCCTGTGCAAAATACTTCATGATCTTATCCAATGACATTGGATCCTTGTAGCCGGGAATAGGCTGAATGACGTTCATGTTTTCATCCAGGAACACGATAGTGGGATAGGTTAATTTTCCAAACGTAATTTCAATGGCGAGTTCATTGTACCCGGAAGAACCGGAGCGTACATATTTGAACACTTTATTGTTGAACGTGATATCCTCTTTAGTTTCCGCATCGAATTTGACGGGATAATAATTCTCGTTGATGTACTTCGAAATTTCAGGTTCTTCAAATGTCGCCTTGTCCATTTTTTTACACCAACCGCACCATTGTGTGTAGACATCCACGATAAACTTCTTTGGCTCTTTTGCATTCCTGGCCTGGGCTTCATCCCAGGTCAACCAATTGATCTCCTGCGCTTTGACAAGCGTGAAATTACTGGAAGCCAAAAGGGCCAGAAACATAAAGAAAACTCGACTCAAAAACTGCATAATCATGAATAACTCGGTAAAGGTAAAGCTATACAAACAGACTTATTCCATTGGCTATCATGGATCGGGGTTCATTTAAATTATATTTAACTTTTTGTGTTAAAAACGAACCCTATCGGGGCAAACCCTGTTAAAAAGGTTGCTCATTTCTTACTACCTTTCATGCTAAATCGTTAACTGTCATGGGAATACTGGATGATTTCAAACGCCTTTTCTGGGTAAATAAAGCGGTGACCAAATCCGCTGCTGATAAAGCTGTTGACAAGGGCCGTGAAATTGGAAATGACATCGCTGAGAAGGCTTCAGATGCCTGGGACAAAGGTAAGATCGTCGCTGAAGACATTGGTCAGAAAGTAACAGCAAAAGCCAAAGAAACCTACCAGGATGCTAAAGAATACGCATCTGATCTCTGGGATAAAAAAGATGATTGGTCACAAAAAGAAAAACCGGAAACTAAAACGGAAGGAACAGATAACACTAAAACTGAAGAAAAAATGAGCACGCCACCAGATGAAAAAGACAAGACCTGGGATAAAGCCAAACAGACCGGCCAGGAAATCCTGGATAAAGCAGTGAAAACTTCAGATAAAGTTTGGGCTAAAACTGAAGATGTCTCCGAAGATCTTTGGAACAAAGCAAAAACAGTTGCCGGCAACCTGCATCAGAAAGTGAATGAGACTATGGATTCGATGCTGGAGAAGTCCAAAGAACTGGACAAGAAAATCGAAGAAGAAAAAGATAAAGTGGATGCCAACCGTGATGGCTGGGCAGATAAGACGCTGCATGATAAAATGAAAGAGCACGATTCGACCCTAAAAGGAACAGATAAAGATGATTTCTTTGAAAGGGCTTCGCGTTATGCAGATGGCGATTATTCCATGGGAAAACCTATTGTGTCCAAACCTACTGAACCTGGGGAAACAGAAGAAACCCATGAAGGCGAAACAGAGCTGCCTCCCCTTCCAAAAACTCATGATTTCGCCGATGATGCTATCCTTGAAGATGATCCGAATAATCCGGAAAAACCTAAAGCATAGCTCTTTTTCATTCGGGGAAATAAAGTATGTTTGCGCCACTGAATTTAAAACACGATGGAAACTCAAGTCAATACAGAAGAAAAGGAAAATAGAGGATTATATTGGTTAATCACGCTGGTCTCCCTGGCCGCAGGTATCCTTTTATTACTGTTTTACTCCCAGTTTTTCTGGCTGGCGCTTCCTTTCTTCCTGACCTATTTTGTGAAGGCGGTGGGGATGATGTAATCGTGACCCATGATCTAAAAAAATGGCCACGAATTACACTAATTCACACTAATTCTAATTCGTGAAAATTCGTGCAATTAGTGGCTAAAATTTTTGGTTCTCTTCCGCCTTTCCGCCTTTCCGCCTTTCTGCCTTTCCGTCTTTTACCTCTTTTTATTTAACCAATCTTCAAACTGAGACAGAGGCAATGCATTGAGGCAAAACTGCTTCTTCAACCCACCTTTCCGCGCCGCCATCACTCCATACTTAACCAATTCAACTTGTGACCGGCTATGGGCATCGGGATTGATCGATACAAGCACATTTTTTTCCATGCAATAGTCCATCCATTGATAATCCATATCGAGACGTAGTGGATTAGCATTCAATTCGATCACGACATTGTTAGCAGCGCAGGCATCAATCACTTTTCGATGATCAATTGGATAACCTTGTCTCGCCAGTAATAATCGACCAGTCGCATGACCAAGAATCCGGGTGTAAGGATTTTCAATAGCGGTTATCAATCTTGACATAGCCTTTGCTTCATCCATTCGCAAGTTGCTGTGAACAGAAGCCACAATAAGATCAAATTTGGAAAGGATATCCGCATCATAATCCAATGATCCATCATTCAGTATGTCAGACTCGATGCCTTTAAAGATTCTGAAGGGAGCATACTTTTTATTCAACGCATCGATCTCGGTCATCTGCGCTATCACTCGTTCAGCACTCAATCCATTAGCATAAAATGCACTTCGACTATGATCACAGATTACGAAGTATTCATATCCTTTGTCCCGGACATAAACAGCCATCTCTTCGAGCGTATTGATGCCGTCACTCCATGTGCTGTGGTTGTGAATGATGCCTTTTAAATCTTGTGATGTAATCAAATCCTTCCATCGCTCCGGTTTTGATGTTTCTATGCCAGGCATATCCATGCATTCCACCGGCAAAGAAGCAAATCCATTTTCCTTCAATATGATCTCAGGGTCCGCACTGTCACTAAAAGATTTTGATTGAGCAACCTTTTTGAGTAAAGGAGAGCTCATTGTCAATTCACACCAACGATTATTGAATTGATCTGGAGTTGTATGGTGAACATCAATTGAAAAGCGCTCTGCTACTTCAACAGATTCAATCCCATTTTGCACATCTTCTTTCACCACCGTGGATTCTAACTTGCTGATTTGTTCCGTAGTCCAAGCCGGTGCAGCTAGAATTTCAAGCTTATTAATAATCGGACACAAGCGAGCCATTTCACCGATCCATTCGATTCGATTATCAGGGTAAGAAGCACGACATGAATTCAGCCACTTATTCAAATCTTCCTCAGCACTTCCATACAACAGTTGATGCGCTGATTCAAGGAAATAGGAAATTTTCTGGCGAATGTCTTCTTGTGTTTTCAGGCCAAAACCGGATAGTTTGACCAGCCTGTTTTCATTGCAGGCATAAAGTAATTCTGCCGGTGATTCCACTTTAAGTTCATCCCATATCTGCCTGACCTTCTTCGGCCCAAGGCCTTTGATGGAAAGCAATTGTTGAATGCCTTCCGGTGTGATGGCTTTCAACTTTTCAACAGCTTCAATCTTTCCGGTAGACAGGTACTCATGCAATTTCGCGATAACGGAAGCTCCAATACCCGGGATAGTATTGATCTCCGCTTCTATCATTTGATCCAATGGTTCATCCCATTTTTTCAAAACGAGATAAGCATTGGCGTATGTCTTAGTTTTAAACGCGTTCTCCCCATGGAGTTCCATGAGGTTGGCGAGGAGATTGAATTGACGGGCTATTTCTTTATTTACCATTGGGCCAGAAAGGCCGAAGGTCTAAAAAAATCTTTTTATAAAGACCATTAGAATCAGATTTGAATACGGCATCCGGATTGGCACTGGAGGCAATGAGAAATGGTTTGAGTGTATCCTGCGCAGCAAATGCTGAAATCACAGTAGGTTCGGTCATGTTATTCCCTGTGAGGGTAACCTTTTCAAGCAAGGATAATCCTGCTGTAGATTTTAAATCACTGAATTCATTTCCTTGTGCACTGACTAGTCCAGTCAGATAGTTTTTGAATTTAGTGGAATCCACCGCTTCCATTCCTGCATAATTCCAAACACCATCTTCTTTTGAAATCGATTGCTTGGAAGTGCCATTCCCTGTCCATTCAAGTAATGTTAAATCATCTTGTGCTGCTTTAACCAATTTCTTATCTCTGAATTGATCAAACCTCGCTTTCAAACCCATACTCAGGAAACCATCTACCTCATAGACTTCTGGCTTCTTCGCCACTTTTAAAAAACTGAAGGCCGATCTTGTATTTTGATCAAATCGAAAACCGCCAACCTCAAGATCTGCAACTTGACTTTTTCCCTCCCAGACCTTAACCTTGCTCGCAAGACTGTCTGAGATTTCATACTCACCATAGTGCGTAACATCTTTGGAAACGATTCGCATGGCTTTCAGCCGAGACAATTGACTGACAATGGCCATTGCATTTTGCGAAGATGCAGGAACACTCATATCTCCTTTCACTGCCACCCAATCACTTCCATTCTTTTTTAATTCAAATTCATCCGGATGATTTCCCGGTGAAATAAATTGGATGCGATCGACTCTTGCAGAATCAACTTTTATGATTTCATCATTGAACGAACTGGACTTATTTCCTTTCAGCAGTTTAGCTCCAAAGAAAATCACCAGGCAAGCACCGAAGACGATAAGAAGCGTGCGATTATTCATGATCGAACTGCAAATGAATTAAGAATATTTTTCCTGCATTCTGCGCATCCGGATGTTCCGGCTTCGTTGTGTGCGCCAGATCCCAACAATGGCAACGAGCACAAGGGGCAGTAAGAAATTGAAATATTTGATGAACGTGCGCTTGCCTTCTTCAATATCTTCAATCGGGCGATAGACCACTCCTTTTGTTCGCAATTCAGCTAAACCAGATTTATCACACATCCAATCGATCGTATTCACCACAAGACTGACATTGTCCGGATTTACTTTCCCTTGTTCAGAAACGAAGAAGTCACCATCAGAAAATACCACCAGCTTAGCATCTTTATTTCCACCAACACCTTCTACAACACCACCTATCACAAGGTTGCTCAAAGGAAAATCCTGGTTCGACCATTGCTTATTGACATCAAAAGTTATTGGCGCTTGTTGCGTACCTGCTTTGGCAGATGTCGTAACCATCGGAATAAAAGAACCCGAAGCGCCGGCAGCAAACTTGATCGGGCTTGCGAATTGAAATATCACAGCTTCCAATCCTTTCGTAGCAGGATGGTCGGGGAACTTGCTCACCAACGGCAGGTATGGAAAATTAATTTGGGATTGAAAACTGAAGAAATTGGAACGTTGTTGCTGCACAGTCACTTTAGCACAAGCAGCATCGACGATAAATGTAGGTTCAATGTCAACACCTAGAGAAGCCAGCCATGGAATCACACTGGAATGTGTAACCGTACCTGAAGCTGTACTCAGATCTCCATTGACTGCGTTGACGGCAACGAATACTTTACCGCCTTTCGACATATAATCATTGATCTTCGCAAATTGATCTGGTGGGATTGAATCAGCAGGATCGACCAAAATAACAGCCTGGTATCGTTCAGCAATGCTTTGCTCTTTTGAGAGATCAACATTTTCAACAGCGTAGATGACACTTAATTCCTGCACGGTCTGCGCCATCTTGTTGAATTCTGGTTCACCATGACCGGTGATAAATCCAATGGATGGTTTGTCTTTAACCGTTATTTTTTTGATCGCAGTTGTGAGTTCATATTCCATCGCAGATCCCTGGCTGATAAAAGGAATCACTTCCTTTTGATCACCGTACTGCACAATGGCGCCCATGTAGGCTTTCTTTTGGGAGGCTTCATCCTTCTCGCGAACATTGATCAGCAGGGGTTGTATTCCATTTTGCACGGCTTCTTGTTCTGTAGTTTGATCTTTTCCCGGATCGATAAAACGGTAATTGATTTTCCCTTTTGAAATATTATTGTATTCCACCAGGAGATTTTGAAAATCATTTTTGACCAACTCAAAATCAGCCGGAAGATTGCCGGAGAAATAAGCTTTTACATCTACGGGATCATCAATGTTTTTAAGAATTGTTTTCGTGGCTTTGCTCATGGTAAACTCATGATCTTCTGTCAGGTCCAGCCTGAAGAAAAATTGCCTCGACAGTAAAAAAACTATGGCAACAATGCCGATGACCAGTAAAATTGAAAGTCGTCTATCCTTGTTCATTTTTATTTTCTTTTAGAAACGATCAATTCGGTTAACATCAATCCTAAAAATGTCAGTGACAGGAAATACAATACATCCTTGGTATCAATCACGCCACGCGACATGGATTCAAAATGGCGGGGAATACTTAAATCATTAAGCAATGATCCCATCCATCCCTGTTCGCCGGCCCCTAATGATCCGATGATAAACTGAAACACCACACCGATCAACAAGGCCATGAGAAAGGCCACAATCTGGTTGCTAGTTAAGGAAGAAGCCAATAAGCCAATCGAGATGTATGCGCAACTCATCAGGATCAATCCGAGATACCCGGTGATCGTACTGCCATGATCAATGTTGCCAAGCCTCGCTACCGCAACATAATATGGAAGTGTAAAGGCTAATGCAATCACAACCAATAAAAGACAAGCGAGGAATTTTCCAATGACTAGTTGACGATCGGTCAAACGCTTGGTCAATAATAATTCGATAGTGCCTGTCTTACGTTCTTCTGCGAATTGCCGCATAGTGATGGCCGGTATAAAAAAGAAGAGCGACCACAGTGCAACATTGAAGAATGTATCTAAACTCGCCTGCTTGTGATAAAAAATGTCGCTGCCCCAAAGCCATGTAAAAAATCCGCTGAACCCGAGAAAGGCCACCAGCAGAATATAAGCGACAAGCGAATCGAAAAAGCCACTGAGTTCTTTTTTGGCGATGATCCACGATGCTTTCATAGAAATTTGTTTAATTCAATATTCGTTTCTGAAGATTCTGCGAATTCTGAAAATTCTGATCTAATTCATCGTTACATTCCGGAATATATCCTCCAGTCTCGCTTCAACAGGTGTCATCTGCAAGAGCATCCAGTTTTTATTGACGCAGAGTTTATACACGGAACGTGAAGTCTGATGACTATCGGTGCATTCTACTTCAAATAATTTGTGATCAGCAGAAAGTCCTATCCCGGTGACACCCGGTAATTGTTGTAAGGTTTGTTGGATTTCATTTCGCGGTGCGCCTTCTATATCAACCAGCAGCAATCCTTTGCCACTGGCTTGCATGCGGAGTGAATCCGGAGTTCCGTTGGCAACGATTTTTCCTTTATTGATAATCAAAATACGATCGCAAGTGGCTTCCACTTCAGGAAGAATATGCGTTGAAAGGATTACTGATTTATGAACACCTAATTTTCTAATGAGGTCCCTGATCTCTACACGTTGATTAGGATCGAGACCGGTAGTCGGTTCGTCCAAAATCAAAATAGCCGGATCATGGATCATGGCCTGTGCTAAACCAACACGTTGTTTGAAACCTTTAGAGAGCTCACTTATTTTTTTGTGTTTCTCATCATTCAATCCGCACATCACGACCATCTCACGTACACGTTGCGACACCTGGTTTTTCGGGATGCCTTGCAACTGTCCGCAGAATTCGAGATAATCAATGACGGGCATTTCATCATACAATGGATTGTGTTCCGGCAGATAACCGATGGATCCACGCATGTTGTTTAACGAAGTCTCCTTACCACCTAAAATGATCCTTCCGGAATCTGGAGCGAGGTATTGCGTGATCATTTTCATCGTCGTGGTCTTCCCGGCTCCATTGGGGCCCAGGAAACCGACGATTTCACCGGTGCGGACTTCGAAAGAGATATTGTCTACAGCTTTTTCGCTGCCATAGGATTTTGATAATCCTTCGATTAAAATATCCATAATCGGGTTGTGAGATTGACTTGTGTAGTAACCGTGTATCGAATGAATACAATCGTTTTAGAAGGCGGAAAATTAGTGCCATTAAGATGAAATTCTCTAATCTTGCACTTCGTTTACATATCAATAACAGAAAATGAAAAAGAATCTGATCCCCCAATTTCCTATCACGTTGCCATTTATATTGCTGCTGTCCCTGTTCATGATGATGGTGGCCTGCAAGCCTTCTGATAAGGCAAAACCAGCAGCTACTGCGGAATCAAAATCAGGTATGCCCGATGATATTTCCGGGATGAAGTTTGAAGATATTCCGGGCACAGATACAAAATATGCTCGTCAAATGGACGGAGCAGGAAATGTGCAAATCGAAGGTTTTGTAAGGGATAATAAAAAGACCGGCCAGTGGATACAATATGGAACTGAAGGCGATATCGGCCTGATCAATAATTATGTTGATGGAAAACTGGAAGGGCTCGCTATGCGCATGACCTATCGTAACCAGGTGGACCTCAAATCCACTTACCATAGTGGCGTTTTAAACGGTCCTTGGGTCACCTATAAGTTTGGAAAAAAGATTGAAGAACGGAATTATAAAAACGGCAAACTGGAAGGCAGCGTTAAAGTCTACGATGAACGCACGTTTAAATTGAAGCAAGAAGCTGAATACAAGGATGGCTTGCAGGATGGTTTCTTCCGGTATTATGATGAGAACGGCAATGTCACTCTGGAATACGAATACAAGAAAGGTGAAAAAGTGAGTGGCGGAATGAAGCCCCAATAGTGGTTTTAGCCTGATTTAGCCGGCAAAACTGTTTTACTTTTTTTTCCAAATCCCCTACTACATATTATAAAAAAGCATAATATTTGCAGGACAAGGACTCTTACTCATGAATACTGCAAATATGCTGGCCAGCCACCTCAACCCCCAGCAGATCCGGCTGTTGGTTCAATCCTCACCGAACCGCAAACGCTGGATCTGGAGCCAACAGGAAGATCACCTTCACTTACTCTCCGCCCTGGCAGCCAATGATGTCCTGAAAGGCAAACCGGTTGTCATCTGGTATGATGAGGAAGCTGCAGTAGAACAAATCATGCAGTGTTATCCTTTAGCCAAATTGGATCGTGCAATTTTTACACCAATGGCATCCCGCTCCAATCATCCGGAAAATGTTTTAAATCCGCTCTCTCCTGCTGAGAGCATTCACCATATCGAACTTTATAAACTATCTGGAGATTACGAAAGGATCAGCAAGCCATGGGCTTCACTTCATGAAGAATTGTGGCCAGGCACTAATCGCTATGACCTGATCCAAAAATTTGCAGGACTCTTCAATCATAACAACATCAATCCGCTGTTCTATAAATTGAGCCGCACGATGTTTGAAATCTCTCCTGCGGAATACAAAAAACTACGTCATAAAATTGAACATCATATCAAACTCGATCGCTTGCGCCAGGATGGGTTTGAATACATGGACCTGTTGGATGTCAACCTGCTGATCAATCACTCGCTTGATTTTGTCAAGAGTGAAGTGATGCAATACATCTCATTGATGACCGAGCGGGCAACCGAATTGCTGAAGCGCTCCGACTGGATCATGCTTAGGTACTTCAATTATGTCAAAACCTATTGGATTCGCGAAATCCACATCTATGTCAATAAGATCAACAAACTGCTGAGTCATGCCCGCGAATTGCATCTTACTTATGGAGAAGCTTTTTCTTTTGAAAGCAGTATGAGCCAACTGGCCGATAAACTGAAAGGCCAGATCAGCCGGAAAGCCAAGATGATCAGCCAGGATCGTAAGGCCATCAAGACACAATACCTTGAATTGTTAGCAGAGATCGAAGCCGGTCAACCATGGGTTACTGTGCCTGCTGAACGAAAGGAAAATGTCACCCTCAATGATGCTGTTGATTATTTACAGATCCTTAGAGAAGAATTGCTCAATGCAAAAGATTCTATCGAAACTCAAATTCGTAGCCAGCTCAAACGATTGAATTCCCACAATGCCCCTGCTGAAACAGGACTTGGTCATGAGATCAAAGAGTGGGAAGAAGATGTGCTTAAATGGTACAATGAGGTTAACATCAGCGGATATTTCAAGAAACGATTTGAATCACAAGCGTTAAGCATACATCGTAGTGTTGAAAATCTGCGGGAAGTCAATGATGCTTTGTCGGCTATTGTGGAGCGCCAACATTATCTCGAAGATTATTTCTTTTGGGCAGGATTTCAAAATCAATTTCCTGAAGTGGCCCGGACGATAATTCAGTCTCTTCATCTCGTGCCTACTGCAGATTGGCTGCTTTATTTTGATGAATGGTATATCACGCAATTAGTCACTGGTGATGCCCTGGAAGTGGCCTGGCCGGAGATGATGAATGAGAATATGAAAGACATGATCGAGAAGATCCGCTTTCATACTATCTCTGAATATCTCAATGAACTCAACCATCGCAGGACATACCTATGTGAACAAGAGCCTGCTCTCATCCGAAGATTAACTGCGAGAAAAGGCGGAATTGAAAGTGATGAAGCAGAGCGTTACTTCCTCCAACTTGGTGTTGAAGAAAGAAGTAAATGGTATCCAATCCAGTTGTTGTCTCTGTCCATGATGACACCGGCGAATGCTAATGCAGAAGGGGTAGAGCACTTTGTATTGTTGATGGATACGTATCCAATGAGTTTGCCTCAATGGAATCAAATCCAGGAGATGAATGCTGATGTATTCGCCTGGGCCGCACCTGTCAACCAACGATATCAGAATGAACAATTGGATATGCCGGCGATGATGACAGAATTCAGGCTTGCACAAAGCAGGAATTCAACGGCATTGAAGTACATGAATAACCTGGCGAGACAGTTTGCACCGTTCTTATCTGAAACTTGCATTTACTCAGCTCATCGTGTCAACGTCATTTCCTTTTTAGGGGCTGACCTGGATCGAATGGTCCTTGATCAATTGCCTATGCCCTATAAAATTTCCGAACGCAGTCTCAATCCTGATGAAAACTTCCTCATTGAAGCTTTGCTTGAACCTAATAAACCATTCGTCCTTTTGGTCCGTGATTATTGGCCCACAGGTGCATGGCCTGAAAACAGTTTGTGGCATCTTCAATTCCAGGAAGACATCGAACGTGCCGGCATCAAGGTGATTCATTCCTGGTCACAAGGCTGGTTGAATGAAGCACACGGTGAAGTGGGTCGTGTAAGAGATGAGATTTTGCAGTATGTGGGGAATTCTTACACTGGGATTCACGCGTAAGCAAGGGAGCAAGGGAGCAAGGGAGCAAGGGAGCAAGGGAGCAAGGGCGCAAGGGAGCTGTAATTTGTAATTCATAATTTTCAGCGTGATTTCACTTCAGCATATCGATCTGCTTCCTTTCCAATCTTCCCTTCGTTATCAAAAAGACAAGAGTGGCCTGACACAGGTCTTTGATTCAATTCGAAAGAAATTTCTCATTGCTACACCGGAGGAGATCGTTCGTCAATTTTGGATCAATTATTTCACAGAATTTTTAAAAATCAATCCGAAGCTCATCGCTATTGAAAGAGCATTCGATATTCATGGATTGCAGAAGCGATTTGACCTGGTCATCTTTTCAAAAACAACTCAACCGGTTTTATTAGCTGAATTCAAAGCGCCTGGAGTTAAGATCACCCAATCCACATTCGATCAAATAGCGCAATACAATATGGCTCTGCATGTCCCCTATTCATTGGTGAGTAATGGCAGGGTGCATTATTGCTTTCAGATCGATGATGAGAGAAAGGAGTTTGTGTGGCTGAAGGAACTGCCATTTTAATTGTAATCGGTAGTCGGTAAGCACCATACAGTCTACTGATTACCGAATACCGAATACCGATTACTGATTACTGATTACTGATTACTGATTACTGATTACTGAAATATCTAGTTCTCGTTGAAGACAGGAGCTTCACCAGGATATAAAAGATGATCCAGCAATTCAATGGTTAGCGAGCGATCATCCACACTGCTGTACCAGCCCTTCGCTTTCATGTCATAGATGTGTAACCATCCAATACAACGTTCCAGGTGCTCCAATGAATAGCGACGGGCTGCTTCTTTGGTTTTCCCGATGAGCCATGTATTTTTATTTCCCATAGCCTCTCCAATCACAGCATCGCTGGCATTGCCTAATGACTTGACCACTAAGAGTCCGGAATAAAATCCATTGAGCAATGCAATCAATGGTATCAGACTATACCCCTTTTGCTCAGCCATTCGTGCCCCAATCTGCATGGTCTTCACAATGTCGCCTGCCTCCAATGCATTTTTCAATTCAAAGACATTGTATTCGCGACTCATGCCCACGAGATCGATGATATCGGCCGGCATGACCGGTTTGATATTCGAATGACTGATCGCTAATTTTTTCAGTTCGGGATACAACTGGTCGATATCGATCCCGATGAGTTCAATCATCAGGCTGGCTGCCTCGGGGTCGAGTTTGATATGAAGTGTGCCGGCAGTGTCCTTGAGCCAGGCTTGCACTTCTTTTTCTTTCATGCGATCAGCAGCAAGAATAAATCCGTTCTTCTTGATCGCGTCGTAAAGTTTCAATCGCTTATCCAGTGATTTCCCTTTATGGCAAAGGATGAGGACACTACTAGGCGCTGGCCTTGATGCATAAGTCTCCAGGTCTTTCAGTTCCTCGAGTTGCTGCGCTTCCCTTACAAACACTACTCGTCGTTCTGCCAGCAATGGAAATAACATCAGTTGTTCGATCACATTCCGGGCATTCATGTCCATGCCGTAGAGGATCTGCTGATCAAAAGCTTTCTGATTTTCCGGTAAGAGATGAGCTTCGAGAAACTCGGCTGCTTCATCGATGAGATAAGATTCCTCACCGTGCAATAAGTAGATCGGGTAAAACTTTCCCGCTTTTATATCTTTTTGCAATTGACCGAGTGACATGCTATGCTATATTTCAGGATAAAGGTAAAGGCTTAGGAATTAGTCTTTGGAGAAATGAGCCTTTTAACCCTGTTCAATGCCAGTCCTACCCAATGGTTGATATCTGGTGAGAAATTGAGTTTCCAAATCGTAATACCATATAGGACGGAGAAAATGGTGCCTTTGACAAACGTATCCAGGTAAGGATGTCCTGTCGGAGGAATCCATTTACTGAGCAACCAGGCTGCTAGTCCAAACCCTATGATAAAAAACATGCGATTGTTAAAAGGAAAAAAACCAAACTTGATTTTTATAAAAATCAGTTTGGCCATATTGAATATAAACATAGACGAACAGGTAGCTAACGCGGCACCGGTAAGACCATACATGGGAATGAAAACCAGATTAGCAGAAATAGTTAATGCAGCCAGGAAAAGAGTCAGGTACAAATTGAACCGATAAAACTTTGAATAATAAATGATTTCTGTATTCACTCCTGTCATCATATCCCACACCTGGGCCAGGCCAAGAAAAAATACTACATAGATTCCCTGCATCATGATGTCCGTTCTCGGCATGATGGCGAATAAATACGGAAGTACAGTCCATATCAAAAGAAAAAGTCCAACACCGATGATGGTCATGTTGAGCGAAGATTTTTTATAAATATTCTTCACTTCATCCAGGTTACCAGCCTCAATATGATGCGCCACGACCGGCCCAGCTATTGAGGTTAGTGATCGCATTGGTTTAATGATCACCTCAGACAGTGCCCAGGCAATTGTATAAATTCCTGTAGCCTCGAATCGAATCATGCTGGACACCATGATGCTGTCAATTTTAAAAGCTACCTGGCTTCCAATACCGGCCAGCAACCCATACCATGAATAATTAGTGTATTCTTTCAATGCAGGCTTATCCTTCCAGATCACCGGTTTCTTCAATCGTAATTCACCAAGGTGGATTAAATAATACATCAATCCAAATGCTGAAAACGCAAAGGAGGCCGTGATACCGATCAATACACCACTTACATTGATCCATCCGGCTATATACATGAGCATAAGCAGCGGCAATATGATTTTGATACCCAGTTGTTCTAATGCTGCTGGAATCGTCACTCTACGAAAGTTAGAGATGTACCGCGACAACAGGTTCATCAATGAAATAAAAAAAGTAAGCGGGATCAGGTAGTACACGTATTGTTCGTATTCCTGGTTGAGGCCATGAAAAATGTAATGGCTCATCCAATGCCGGATAAATGGAAAGGCCAGGAGAAATAAAATAAATCCGCTTCCGGCTACCATAAAAAGCCAGGTCAGAAATCCATTGTGGCCTGATGCTTCATCCTTGTATTTTGGAAAAAAACGAACAGCCGAAATTGAACTGCCTAATAAGACTATGATGCCAATCAGCACTGCGCCATCAAACATGGCCCTAAACAGACCGAGAATTTCCAACGCTTTAGGATACACATAGATCGTACTGACTGCACCGATGGCAACACCGATATAGCTGACGATACTTGATTTGAATCCTTGTCGTTGTATGACGCCCATGCCCCTAAATCCCCTGAAGGGGACTTCCTTTACTTCTAAATTGATTATTGGATATTCGTCATTGCCTTTTGACTTCGATATTCGCCATTTCCTTCTTACTTCGATATTCGTTATTCCTTATTCTCTATTCCCTTTCCCTCGCACAGAGTTCACGGAGCACAAGGAGTTACTTCTTACTTCGATATTGGTTATTCGTTATTCCCTATTCCTCCTCCCCCCTAGCCCCCTGAAGGGGGTAACATGAATTCGATTTTTTTCTACAGACATGTCGTCCCTACGGGACTTATTGAATTTTACTTCGAAATTGGTTATTCGTTATTCGATATTGATTCTACCGTTTAAAGAACTGAATGATGGTTTCACAAACATAGTCCTGCATCTCATCACTCATCTCGGGATACAAGGGAAGTGATACAACTTCCTCACTCGCCTTCTCCGATTCCGGGCAATCCACTATTATTTTCAATTGCTTGGTGGTGACCTGTAATTTTGATAAAGAAACAGGATAATGAATTCCGGTTTCAATGCCCATCTGCTTCATGTGTCTCATGAATTCCTCTCTCTGATCCTTGGGAACCCGGATCGCATAAATATGAAAGACACTTAAAGCATCAGCATAAAAATGTGGCACAACAATTTGCTCCACATCTTTAAGCAACTCATTGTATCGTATAGCAAGTTCTTGTCGCTTTGTTGTCCACGCATCAAGATGACGCAGCTTCACAGAAAGTATCGCGGCTTGAAGTGTATCCATGCGGCTATTTCGCCCCACTATTTCATGTTCGTATTTAGAAGTTCGTCCGTGGTTGGCGATTTTCAACGCTTTGGTATACAACCATTCACTTTTTGTGGTTATCGCTCCTGCATCGCCATACGCTCCAAGATTTTTAGACGGATAAAAACTAAAGGTGTTGATATCCCCTATCGAACCTGCTTTTGAATTTTTATACAATGCACCATGAGCCTGTGCCGAATCTTCAATGATAAACATGTTGTGATCACTGGCGTAACTAACCAAAGGCTCCATGTCTGTTACTTGTCCATACAAATGAACCGGCATAAAGATTTTAGTCCGTTCAGAAACCAGGTCGATAGCCATCTTAGCATCCATCGTATATCGGTCCGGATCAATGTCACATAAGACTGGTGTCGCGCCTACATTACACACCGATTCGAGTGTTGCAGCAAATGAAAAAGCTGGTATGATTACTTCATCGCCAGGACCTATGCCAAGCGAAGCCAAAGCTATTTCCAATGCATCTGTTCCATTTGCGCAGGGCAAACAATAAGGCACTTCACAAAGTCGAGCAAAATGAGTTGCAAACTCCCTGGCTCTTTCTCCTCCAATAAAATGTCCACCGGTAATGACATCCGCAATGGCTTCATCGATCTCTGACTGAATCGAATGATATTGCGCAATGAGGTCCACCAGGGGAATTGAAAAGGGGGTCGTCGGCATGCTGATTATTTATACAACACCAGGCTTTCAGGATATTTGAGCAGGAAAAGATTGATCTCTTTTAACATCGGATTGTCAGACGAAATTGTCGTATGAATAGGACTTTGATAAAATTTATCAACTTCCTCCAGCCATTCTGAATCAAAACCTTTATGTTCCACTCCTTTCTTATTAAACCTGAGAATGCGTGCCGGATTACCTGCTACTGTGGCAAATGGCAATATATCACGGGTGATCACGCTTTGCATGCCGACCATTGCATAATCGCCGATACATTTTCTTTGATGAACTGTTGTGCCCAATCCGATATTGACATGTTCCCCTACAATACATCGTCCTGCCAATAAAACCCCTGAACTCAAGACTGTATATTTTCCGATGTGACAATCATGCGCCACATAACTCTTATTCATCAGGTAAGCATAATCATCGATAATAGTTTCCTGCCGATACACCGGAGAATGAATACAGACATATTCCCGGATGGTCACGTGATTGCCAATGCGAACATTTCCTTCTTCATTAAAGAAATCGCCTTTCAATCCCATTTCACCCAAAGCGCCAATAACAGCATAGGGATAGAAATAATTATCACTTCCCACCATCACATTATTTTCCAGCACCACGCCGGCATCAATGTAATTGTTGTCCCCCAATTCTATCGTTCCCCGCATCACGACATTCGGTCCGATATAATTGCCACTTCCCATACTTACATTTCCTTCCAGGATGGCGGTAGGATGAATAGTATTTCCGTTATCAGAATTAGCCATGTTCATTTGCTTTGAGATAAATATTTTCAATGATCTCCACTGTCTTCAACCCATCATATGCATTCGTCATGATTTCTTCATGTCCCTGCAGCGAACGAATGACATTGTCAATGACCAGGTCATGGTTGGACATAGAACCTTCATAGTCCCCATATTTATTCGCTGGTCCGCCTTGTGGTAAATCCATAATATCAAATCCATTGGTGGATTGGTAATCAATGGTGTTGAGATATTGTCCGCCGATCTTAATGGTGGCGTTTTCTGCAATGATGGTAATGCTCCCTTCCATGTTCTTCTGAAAAGAAGATGTGGTATAATGCAAAACGCCAGGGGCACCGGAATCTTTAAGTTTAAAGGAAACTATCCCAGTGTCTTCAAATTCAATCAAACCTTTGTGACTCACATTAGCCAGTTGAGCGTGGAGGATATTGATATCCCCAAGCAAGTAATAAATAATGTCGATGAAGTGACTGAATTGAGTGTACAATGTTCCACCGTCAAAAACCTTCTTTCCCTTCCAATCCGATTGCTTGTAATACCATTCGCTGCGGTTCCAAAAACAATTAACCGCCACCGAATATATTTTCCCAAGCTTATTTTCATCAATCAATTTCTTCACTGCTTGAACAGGAGGATTAAAACGATTTTGTTTGACGACAAACAATGACTTTCCTGTTTTCAGGGCAATGTGGATCATACCCTCGCAATCCCGTTTACGAATGGCCATGGGTTTTTCCACCAAGACATGCTTGCCTGCTGACATTGCCGCAATCGCAATATCCGAATGAGTTGAATTAGGCGTGCAAATTGAAATGATGTCGATGTCCGGATCCTGGATAATCGCTTGCAAAGAATCATACGTCTTCGAATCCCGATATTGATTCCTGAAATAATTAAGTCGATCTGCTTTGGTATCATAAACACCTGCTAATGCCGCTTCAGGATGAGCAAGAATATGATGAACGTGTCGCTCACCAATCTTTCCATATCCGATCAATCCAAATCTTATCACTGTCAGTTCAGTTGGGAAAGGTTATGGCTTATGTTTTTTCTTTGGCTTCAGCACTTTCTTTTCTTTGTTGCCAATGCGACCGCTTGTTCCTTGATCTGAAACTGCAACCGGTGTCAAAGGAACTGCGGTGGTCATCCATTGCCATACACCAAATCCAAGGATGAGAATAATCAGCAACGAACATATCAAGGATATTTGCTCTCCAATGGTATAGGATCGAGGTTGGAACTTGAATCGTATTTCATGATCGCCCTGCGGAACTTTCAAAGCGCGGAGGACATAATCTGCCCTGAAATGATCCACTTTCTTTCCATCCACATAAGCTTGCCATCCTTTGTTAGGTCCATAATAGATGTCTGAAAAAACAGCCAGCTGATCTGAAGGTGCTGACGAATGATAGACCAATTCATCCGGTGTGTACGATGTCAATTTAATAGTACCGCCTTGCACCGGATCAAATCCTTGCACTTCGGAGGTAAAATCTTTATTGACAAAGGCAATCTTGTGCAGGTTGCTGGAATCCAGTGATTCCAATTCCTGGTTATTTGAATTGACGATTTGAATAGTATCCACAAACCAGGCATTTCCCATTGCTCCGGGATTTTGCTGCACTCTTGGCTTCTTATCATTATCCGGAACAATAAAATATTTGGTATTGAGCATATTCAGGACATTCATATTGCCCTGTGATATATAGCGATCCAGAAGGTCTTCATATCGCTGCATTTTAGCAGGGCTGTAACCGCCAATAGTATGATGATAATAGGAAGCCATCGCTGAATTGCGATAATCTTCTGTCACATCATGCACCCTGTAATAGAGATCTGTATCATCCAGGATTACTTTATCCACGGGCCGGGGATCGAAGGTGGACTCTAATTGTTTTTTAGAAACAAAATCATCCGGCGAAATATAACGACGACCGATAGCCCAGAGGTCAGCAATGATGAACAAACCGAGACCCGATAACAAAAGCCATTGTTTTATTTTTCCCTGGTGATACACCCAGATCACCGCACTGCACAAGAGCACCCAAATAACGGATCGCCATGCATCAGCCGTGAGCGATGCTTTCCTGTCATGGATCAATGCATCGATGCTCCAACCTGATGAGGCTAACCTGGAATCACTCGCACCATTGAATGTCATCAATGTCGTACCGAAGAGTGCTATTAACAAACAAACGCCCCCTACAACTCCTAATGCAATCCACATTGGACGTTGAAAATTCTTTTCATGGATCTTCATGAATTCTCCTAAACCAAGTGCTGCTCCTAATGGAATCAGCAACGCAGTAATACTGAGAATCGAACTCGGTGCTCGAAACTTGCTATACAATGGAAGATGATCAAATAAGGGATGATTGAGAATGGCAAAATTCTTTCCCATCGACATCAGCACTGTCAACACAACAGCTGTCAACAACCACCATCGCAGATTTGGTTTCAAATAAAATAGACCAAACACAAAAAGGAAAAGCACAGATGCCCCGATATACACTGGCCCTGCAGTGAATGGCAGTGATCCAAAATAAAGAGGCATACCAAATGTTGGATCCACCCCTTTCGATTTTAGATCCTTTACCACAGCGGCATTCGCAGAAAGATATTCTGATCCACTTCCTCCTGCACCTCGTGGTATAAACATGGCTATGATATCCTTGATGCCATTGCTCCATTGCATCGCATAATCCCAATCCAACCCGGTTTTTGTGGTTGGCGTTTTTTCATTCGAATTCAGTGGTGTCTCCAGTACAGGTTTGCCGCGCATAGTGTCCTTGCTGTATTCATAAGTAGTCCACATTTTTGATGCTGACGCACCGAGTGCCAGAACAAGTCCGATACCTAAAATCGCAGAAGCCCGAATAAAAGCAGGTAATTCTTTTTGTTTGATGGCAAAAATCAAAGCAGCAATAATATACAGGATCAGGAACAACCCGAGATAGTAGGTCATCTGGATGTGGTTGTTGTATAAACTCAAACCCATACCGACAGCAAAAAGCACACCTCCGGTTATGTATTTCTTTTGATACGCCAGGATGACACCACCAAAAAGATAGGCGCTGTAAACCAGTGTCATGAATTTACTCATGTGACCGGTTTCAAATAATTGCATCCCATTAGTAGTTAGTCCAAATGCAATAGCTCCAAGCATGGCGGGCCAATGACCTGCTCCAAGACAAAAGAGCACGAGATAGCAACCGAACATCGCGGCAAAAAAGTAGCCGATCGGGCGACTGATAAAAGCCTGGTGCAGTTTGTCAACATATTGGACGAGATTATGCTTTTGAGGCATGCTCATCTGGTAGGTCGGCATGCCGCCAAACATAGAGTTGGTCCAAAGCATGACCCGTCCGGTTTTCTCCTGGTAGACCTGGGCTTCATGATTCATAGCCCTGACGGACATGATGTCCGATTGCTGGATGACTTTTCCTTGTAGTTGGGGCAGAAAATACATGATGGTCAGCAGTAGAAACACCCCGGCAGCCATGAGGGGCTGGATCAGCTTCCCTCCGTAAATCTTTTTCATCATTCCGTTTTAAATCTCAGGCACAATATAGTGGAAAAGCCGCTCTGCCCCTAAATCCCCTAAAGGGGACTTCCTTTTACCATTATTGGTAAATCGTACCCTTTAATATTACCCTTATTAGAATCATTCAAAGGTTATCTGCACCAATCATTTTTTATCGAAAATCAATCCTCCCCCTTCGAAGGGGGTCGGGGGGTTGTGTTATCTTTCACCCTTCCACAACATCTAATGCTCTTTATGAAAATCAAATCTCCTACCCTTTCCATTGCCTTTTTTCCGATCCTGCTGATTACCCTTGCCTTTCAGCCAGCCAGGGTCAAAGCTCAATGTTGCGAGTATATCCTCAGCATGCATGATAGCTATGGCGATGGTTGGAACGGTGGATTTCTTGAAATTTTCAAAAACGAAACTTCTCTTGGTACCTTTTACGGGACTGGTTTTGGCAGTTCCGCAACTATTCCATTTTGCACAGGAGATAGTTTGAAATTCGTGTACACACCTAGCATGTATGAAAACGAAAACACGTTTGAACTTTACACAGCTGATTATAACCTGGTATTAGAAGATGGCCCAAATCCAATTGTAGGACAATCATTCGCTATTGCAGGTGATTGTAACAGCATACCCATTCCGGGAAATAATCCATGCACGGCCATTCCAATGGATACGATCACATGTGCTTCAGGTGATAATTCAACACTCATCGGCTCTGGTATCAATCCGGGCTGTGCTGAATTTAAAGGCAATGATATGTGGTTCACGATGCAGGTTCCTCCATCCGGAAATATGAGCTTTGCAACAGACAGTGGAACTATCAATGATACAGGGCTGGCTGTTTGGATGGGCAATAATTGCGCCGACTTCCGTGAAATTGCCTGCGATGATGATGCTGGAAATGAGTCCTTCTCTTTTTTGACTTTATATAATCTCGATCCTCATCAAATGCTTTTTATCCAGGTGTTTGGCTACAGTGGTGCGTTGGGTTCATTTAAATTGTGCGCTCACGATTTAGGTACGGTCAAATTGGATAGCTCTGAATTACCGATTGTGACCATTCTTCCGAATGGACAAAACATCGTTCCTGACAATAAGATTGATGCACTGATGGAAATCCGTTACAACGGTCCCGGTCAAATCACCCATATCACCGACAGCCCGGATGTCTATAATGGTCACATAGGAATTGAAGTGCGTGGTGCTTCCTCCTCCGGCTATCCGCAACAACCTTATGGATTAGAGACGAGAACAGCCGATGGATTCAATAATGATGTGTCTATATTCGGTATGCCTGAGGAGAGTGATTGGACATTACTATCTAATTACAATGACCGGTCATTAGTTAGAAATACGCTGGCCTACAAGCTCTCTGCAGAAATGGGGCACTATAGTCCCCGCACACAATTGTGTGAAGTACTTATCGATTCTGTTTACAAAGGCATCTACGTATTTGCGGAAAAAATCAAACGAGATAAAAACAGGGTCAACATAGCCAAGCTGCAACCAGATGATAATTTCGGCGATCCGTTGACAGGTGGTTACATCCTTCAACAAAATTATTGGGATCCATCTACCAGCTTTCAATCCAATTATTCACCAATCGATCATCCGGGTTTTGATGTTCACTTTGTATATGAATCACCAAAGCCAAATGAAATCACTGCGGCGCAGAAAGCATATATCGCTTCCTATGTAGATAGTCTCGAAACAGCATTGTACAGTCCTGATTTCGCAGATCCGGAAATTGGTTATCGAAAATACCTCGATGTGCAATCATTCATTGATTATTTCCTGATCAATGAATTGGCGCGCAACAATGACGGATTTAAGAAAAGCGTGTTTTTATATAAAGACAAATTTTCAAATGGCGGTAAAATGATGGCCGGCCCTATCTGGGATTTTGACTGGGCCTGGAAAAATATCTGGGGTTGTTTTACTTCGGAAAAGACTGATGGTTCAGAATGGGCGCATCATGTCAATGATTGTCCGACGGATAATTATGGTCATGGTTGGTACATCCGATTTCTTCAGGACAGCAGCTTCACGAATCAGTTGAGATGCACCTATGAGCAATACCGCCAAACTATTTTTGATACGAGTTACATGTTTAAATACATTGACAGTATGGGTGTTCTCGTTCATAATGCAACGGTGAGGCATTTCAAAAAATGGCCCATACTTGGCATCAGTGGCCCTGCACCAGAAGTACTGGCTATTGCTACTACCTATGAAGCTGAATTGGACACCTTGAAATCCTGGATCGTCAAGCGGTTGAATTGGCTGGATGCTAATATTCCCGGGCTTTGTGAAACCTCTGGCGTAGTTGAACAATCAGATCAGGGTGAATTACTGAATTACTATCCGAATCCAACTACAGGAATAATTCATTTCGAAAAAGGTAATGAGAGCTCTGCTGCAATAATGGTGCTATACGATACTGCCGGCAGAATTTTAGAAGAGAAAAATCTACCGACTGGTCAATTGTCATTTGAATATGAATTGAAGGAGAAGGGAATTTACTTCTTTACGGTTTCCAATTCGAATGGGCAGGTGCAGTTTGGGAAAGTGGTGGTTCTTTAAACAATGTGCACTTCGTCATTTTTATAATTATTCATTCATCTGGTAAGTAAATTAACAGGTGAGAGAGGCTCAAAAGTGTAAATTGTATAACAAGTTTTGAAAATTATGTAATTAATTTTAATTTTTACCCGTCACCTTTGCTATTCAGGAATTCCCTATAAAAGGGAAATAATTGATCATGATTGAACTGCCATTTATGCCATTATTAAGTGCATAAATGATGATGTCCACTTTTATCTGATAGCTCTTATAACTTCTTAAATCTAACTCCAATGAAACTGACCAGCTCTAAATTCATTCTGCTTTGTGCCATATGGGTCACCACTACCCTATTGGGTACCACCTCCTGCAATAAAAATCAATCAACTGAATCAAAGGATCCAAAAGAAGTAGCGGAAGATCACAATGATGCCAAGTTTGATAATAATGGCCAGGAAAAAGTCGCACAATTACTTGTCAATGCCCAGGAATTTAACCTGGAAACCGTGAGCCTTGGCGAACTTGCTGTAGAGCGCGGCACAACCAACCATGTCAGGGAATTAGGCAAAACCATGCAAGATCATTATCGAACTTCCATCAATGATGTTGCCGCATTGGCAAAATCCAAAACAGTAACCATCCCGACTTCCTTATCTGACAATGGACAGGAAACTGTAAAATCGTTGAGCAATAAAACCGGGATTGAATTTGACAAAGCTTATGCGGACCAGACGGTGAAAAGCCTTAAAGATGAAGTCAGCCAAATGGAAAATGCTTCTATTAAAAGTACAGATTCCAACATCAGGGAATGGGCTTCCAATGCCCTGCCGACATTACGCATGCAACTTGACCAGGCCCTTACTTGCCAGGCTGAATGTGCGAAAATGTAATCGCTACCAGCGACAAGTTTCTATTTGCTAATAATGGCATTTCAGTAGCCTTCCTTTACAAAATATAATTCCCAATCTTTTACAGTGCAATAAATTGAATTTTATTGCACTTTTTTAATTGTGCTGAAAAAGAAATGCAGAATCACCTCTTTCAGTAAAAAAGGCACTGACTAAAAGCTATGGCCAGGTATTCCATAAAAAAAAGCAGCCAAATAAACTGGTAGTAAGGTCGCATTGATTTCTTATCAGCAGGTCGTATCCTGGATGCTACAAATAGTAAACCGATGGTAAAGATTGCATGCACCGTCAATAAAAAAATAGAATTCCAAAATTGAGGAAATAAAGCAACTATGATCATTATGGAAGCATACAGCAGGAGCAGGATTCCATTCCCTAACATAAACACCTGTTTAGCACCCAACCGGATAGAGAGAGTGCTGATCCTGTATCGCTGATCCCCTTCTATGTCCGGAATATCTTTGAATAAGGCAATCACAAGGCTAAACACGAAAATAGCACAGGCCAATAACCATACGACTGGCGGTATATGTAATGAGTGACTGAGCAACCAGTTGAAATGAAGAAATATTCCGAAATTGACCACCAGTCCCCTGATCGCCACAATACAAAAAGCAGCCCAGAAATAATATCGCTTTAACCGGAATGGAGGAAGTGAATAAATGGTGCCCAGGATCAAACTGATCAGGATAGTCATCAATAAAAATCCACTATAATAAATGCCAATGCTGATCGCCAACAATAAGGATATCAAAATGATCTTCCTGGCCAGCGCAACTGTATAAGCACCTGATGCAAGAGGCAAATACGGTTTATTGAGTTTGTCAATTTCAATATCGGTCAATTGATTAAGTCCTACTATGTAAATGTTCGCACCTAAACAAGCAATCAAGGTCATGATAAGGTCATAAATCGGCCATCCACCTGTAACAGAACCACACCTCGCAATAAAATACAGTGAAGTAATGCTCACTATTGTCCCAATAACGGTGTGCAAACGAGAGAACAGCAGAAAATTTCGAATTCTACGCATTACTCAAAATATCAACCCACGGATGATCAAAATGACAACTAAGGATATAACAACAAGCGCAAATACCTGGTAAATGTTCAGCCGTTCACGATATTCAATTGGAATTTCTTTCTGTCGTCCGATGTTGAATAAATATCCCAGCAGCGCAATAGGTATAAATAAAAATCCGGCCAGCGATCCTATCAACACTCGCCAAATCATTAATAAGGTTCTGAAAAATCCAGTTTCCTTCTCTTCAGCTATAGGCTTTATGGCAGAAGAAGAAAGTTCAGGAGAATAAGTGTCAACAGGTTTTGTACCAACGATGGCAATTCCATATTTTACTTTCGAGGACACCCAATGAGGCGCTGTGTATTGATATTTGATATCCGTAAATCCCGCATTCTTCATCCACTCTTTATACTCCTCTTCTTTTGGAAATAACATCCATGTCGTCGCTAATAATCGCGCGAGCCAATGCTGTGGTTCTAATGGACCGATCATCAATGCAATACCGCCAGGCTTGATCACGCGAAACGCCTCATTTAATCCTTGCTGCGGATCCGGCCAATATTCGATACTACCAGCTGAAATATATCGGTCAAAATGATTGCTCGCGATAGGCAATTGTTCTGCATCACCAATAATAAAAGTGCAGTTGGACAAACCCGGTTTCACTTTGGCCTTAGCCACCTGATGAGGACTTTGATCAACGCAGGTAATATGATGATCATCCACGAATCGAATGATACCCTCCGTATTAAAACCTGTCCCGGATCCAACATCAATCACTTCGAGATCTCTCGAATTAAAGTTGGCCAGGACCTGGCATTCATCTCTCATCCTCCTGGTCCAGAATAATGGATTGACTAGTTTGTCATAAAAGATGGATAAGAAACTGTAAAACCAATAAGCTTCCTTTTTATGTTGGACTAGTCGCATTCGTTTTTCTTGATTGTAGATTATTTTAATAAAATATAAAATTAAAACTCAACTCACTACTCACTACTCACTACTCACCACTTTCTACTCACTACTCACTTTTCTCTACCATCACATGTGTAATCGCCGACACCGGGCAAATCGCTTCACAAATCATGCAGGCAATATCACAAACCGTCTGCACGGCAATGGTATCAAAGGGACTGGTGAATAACTGATCCTGGGGACAGATCGCCACACATACACCACATCTAATGCATGCATTCCAGGATATGGAAAAAATAGCGCCTTCCGACTTTACCATGCTCAGATTTTTTTAAATGGAGAGCCAGGACTAAAATATTCCGTCATGGTTTTGTAAAGCGCTGCATTACGTGACGGTATATTCGCCGTTTTAAATATGCCGGATTTAATTTCATAGAGTTCCCACATTTTCTTTCCCATCGCGGCCATCCATCGATCTTGTTGTACACTTAAATTTTCTGCTGTAGCCGGTTTTCCGGATTGGATAAATTCAGCTAAATAATTACCCGCTATTTTACCGGCATTCAAAGCAGTATGAATCCCTCCGCCCGTGATCGGATTGACATGACGTGCTGCATCTCCAACCAATATCAAATTATCGGCATATTGAGTCTTGAGTGGATGTGAAAGTGGAACACCACCACCCTGCACTTCGAGAATTCTTGCATTCCGAAATCGTTCTTTAAAAAATGAATTTTTAATAAAATGATCCAGGTGCCATTGCGCATTGTGCGGCGTCATGGAACAAATAACTCCCAAACCGATTTCTGCATAACCATGACCTTTGGGAAAGACCCATGCATAACCACCAGGTGCCCACTCATGACCGGTAATAATTTCTAATAATCCATCTGCCGCTATGCCATCCACCACAAATTGTAAACAGCTGGCAAGCTCATTAAAATTAATGTGCGTTTTCATTCCGGCCCATTTTCCGACTTGCGATTGCAAACCATCTGCACCCACGATTACCTTTGTGCGTACATGAATATCTTCATTGAAATATTTGATGTGCACGATGGCATCACCGTTTTGTTTTTCAAATCCAATGGCTTCCGCTTTCAGCATGATGGACGAACCTGCCTTTTCGGCGAGCGTCATCAGGTACCGATCAAATCGACGGCGGAACACAACATACCCTAATGCTTTCTTACCCGGACCGGCACCATACAGGTCGGGTTTCAATTCACGATAATCGATCCTTGAACTGTCACCATCTTCATTATAGATTTGAAAACCATAGATCACCTCCTCAACAAATTCATCGCTGATAGGAACTTCATTGTCTTCGAGCGCATGACTGCTGACAGCGCCGGAACATTGAACGGGTGCACCTAATTCCTGGTGCTTGTCCAGCATTAATACTTTTAAACCCTGTGCGGAGGCGAACCTGGCGGTAGTTGCACCTGCCGGTCCCGAACCAATGACAACAATATCATATTGCTCCATTCTGCTTTTATTACTTCCAATAAGACAGAATTCGAGGAGGAAAGTTGCCGTACGAGAATAACGAAATGATATTCCAAAAATAGGTATTTCCTTTTCCTATTGACTTGAATTCCTTCACCTAATTATAACTGAAGAATCTAACCAAATGTTAACCCGTTTTTCAGATTGCATTCAATAACGCTTACTTTAGCCATGAATTGAAGACATTACTATGGGCCCTCTGAAATGTTATCGAATGTATTTGAACAATTATCAAAAATGTAAAAAGAAAAGGATCAGTTTCTCTTTCATGCGGAATGTCGTTATCGGACTATGTTGTATGGCATTCCTACCCTCCTTGCATGCACAGGAAAAAAAATTGAGTAAAGAGGAGAAAAAAGCCATGATGCGTGATACACTGGATGGCAAATTGGATTTCAGTCGATTCCTGATCGATGCCAATGGGTTTATTCCGATTCCTATCATTTTGACAGAACCTGCTCTTGGCGGTTTTGGTTTTGCTCTTGTTCCCGTATTTATTACAACACCTAAATCGAAATACGCGACAGCACGCACACCACCTGATTTCTCCGGGGCCATTGCCTTGTATACCGCTAACGACAGCTGGCTATTGGGTGGTTTCCGTTTTGCCAGTATTCCAAAATGGTCCATGAAATACCGGGTAGCCTTAGCGTATGCGAATCTGAACCTGTCTTTTTATCGTGATATCCCATCTGTTCAGGATAAAGAATTTCAATTCAATTTCGTTTCTAAACCGGTTTTACTTTCCTTATCCAAAAAAATAACCAAAGAGGATGTCTATTTCGGCTTACAATATGTTTATCAGAATAGCGATATAAAACCCCGTTTCAATGAATCCTTGCCTCCACAAATCACAGAAAAAGAATTAGCCAGTTCAACCGCAACCCTCAGTGCCTTCCTGGATTGGGATCTTCGCGATAATACTTTTACACCTGACCATGGAACCATAGTCCGCCTGCAGTATGGCGTCAATGATGATTGGACAGGAAGTGATTACAAATACGAACGATTGGATGGAAATCTAAATTGGTTTTTCCCTGTAAAAGAAAGATGGACTAGTGGGCTACGTGTTGAAGTGCAACATGCCTTTAATAATCCACCGTTCTATCTTCTTCCCTACATTAATTTACGAGGAGTGCCCACGGTTCGCTTCCAGGGACAAACGACTGCTCTTATTGAAACTGAACAGCGAATAGATTTAAGTCTTCGTTGGAGCGCGGTCGGTTTTGTCGGCTATGGAAAAGCAATCGAAAAGGACGAAAGTTTTAGCGATGCTTCTTCAGTCTATAATATCGGAGGAGGATTTAGGTATCTCATCGCTCGAGCTTTTAAAGTCCGTGCAGGTGTTGATGTCGCTTTCGGTCCTGATAGCTGGGGATATTATATTGTGTTTGGACACAACTGGAACAGGTAAAAAGGCGGAAGGGTAAAAAGGCAGAAGGGCGGAAAGGACTTATCCCTTCCGCCCTTCTGCCTTTCGGCCTTTTATCTTACTAGCGTGAAATCCCCATATTTGGTAATCACCTTACCCTTCTTGTTCTTCGCTGAAACCTGGTATACAAATACTCCAGGCTGCATTGGCTTTCCATCCAGTTTTCCATCCCATCCGACATTATCTGCAGCGGTGAAATTCTTCCTGGAATAAACCAACTCACCCCACCGACTGAAAACTTCAAAATAATCGAAGGTTAATACCGAAGGATCTCCATAGGGACCAATGACATCATTGACCCCATCATCATTTGGTGAGAAAACTGTAGGCACGAAGATCGTACTGTTGAGCAGCACTTTAATATTGAGCTCATCACTATAGAGACATCCCTTAGCATCAATTCCAAATAAGGTGATGTGCTGATCCACTTCAGGCTTTATGCCATTGTTGAGCTTAAGCAAATCCAACAAACTAATATCCCCTGTCCAGTAAAAAGAATCTGGCACAAAACTGAGTGCAGGTGTAATCCTAACACTATCTCCTACCAATATGGTTTGGTCCGGTCCCAGGTTGAGTGTCTCTGAACTAGCCTGATCTACTACAATGTCAAAAGAAGTGGTGCAACTAAATGCATCGGTCAACTCGATATGATAGTTACCGGGAGCGAGATTATCTATTTGTAGCGGGAAAGAAGGAATCGGCTGACTTGCACTTCCATTAACGGAATAGAAGAAGGGACCGTTTCCACCCAAAATAGCATTCAGAAGAATGAGTCCGTTATGATCACCAGGACAGTTGACCCCTTGTGCACTGACATCAGGATTCATTTCCTGGTATACCGATACATCAACTAATTGTTCATCCTTACATCCCAGTGAATCAATGCTGATAAAATTGTAGGAACCAGACTGGCTAACTTCAAGGTTAGTCTGGAATAAACTATCATTAGCAACGATCCAGAATGAAGTGGCACTACCCTTTGCTCCCGTGACAGTAGGCTGTAGTGTGACTTTATCTTCAGGACATAAAGAAACTGATGATGGTAAGTTTGAAATGCTCAGTGTGCAGGCACAATCTGGTGCAGGCACATTGATAGAGGTTGTACAAAGTCCGTTTCCATTTGAAGCCGTTACCTGGAGATTCGTCAGTAACGCTACACCAGTGATTTGATATTTGTTGTTGCCTAATGAAGTAATGGTGCCAAGATTACCAGTGACACTTTGCCCTGTTGAAGTCACAGTGACTTCCCAACTTTGCAAATCATCTGCACATTTAACTGAAGAAAATTGAATAGTCGGAGTAGCGATTACATTTAATGTGATCTCCGCACTATCCGGGCAACCCGAAATAGGACTGGATAAAGCAAATCGGATGGTGTACGTTCCTGCATCCGAATTATTGGTAATAAAATTTGTTCCGGTAATGACTGCAGGTTTTACTCCGGCAGGCTTGCCTACAATGCTCCATGTTCCAGCTTCACTCGTAATTAAAAAATCATCGAGATTCTGCACATCCGAATCACTGCAGAGAGCATTGACAGGATTTGATAAGGCAACACTCGGACACATACAATTACGGATCGTGAGACTAACTCCGACGGTATCATTCTTACACGGAAAGACTGCATTGCTTGTAGTATAGTAGACAGTATAATTTCCAGGCGTTAAAGTCGTAGGATTGAAATGACTCATATTCGTGATCGGCGCATTGACACCAACCGGGAAGAACCAATGGCCTCCTTTCGTACCAAAACTAATTAAGTCATCAAAGTCAACATCAATGTTGGAAGTATCACAATAGGTAGCAGAAGTTGGATTGATAATGAAATAGGCAGAACCATCAATAGTTACAGTGATGGTCTCTGTTGCTGCAGGACAAAATCCTGTTTGATCAGTGGCCGTGAGCGTAAATTTCACAGACCCTGCCGTGATGTCGGCCAGTGTTGGTGTGTATGTGGGAGTAAGTGAATTCGCATTGGTCAGTGAACCTGTTCCGGTTTCTGTCCAAGTGAATTGTACGTTACTTCCTCCTGCACTTCCATTCAATTGAATTACATCAGGTGCACAAGAACTGGCATTGGTACCAGCATCTGCAAACGGAGATGTACTCAACGTAAGCTGGAACAGTGCGGTATCAATACAATTCGCTAAAATGATATTTCGAATAAATCGTAACGTGTATAATCCGGGATCCTTACCCACGCCCTGGAAATTACTTCCTGCTAATGTTCCAGGATTTGCTCCTGGCGGTGTACTGACCATCTGCCAGGTACCATTGACTCCAGGATTTACATATGCGGCCAGGTCAACATTCGCTGAATTTGAACATAAGTGATCACTGACACTTTGTAACAATGCAGGACATAAACAATTTGGGGCCACTTGATTGACCGTGGCTGTGCATCCTGTTGCCAGGATTGACAGATCAAATTGAATGTTAGTATTATAAGGAATATCCGTCAATGAGAAACTATCGGTGCCGGCTACTTGCGTCAGTGTTCCTGCATTGACCAAAACAACATCTGCAGAAGAGATGAAGAAGATGTCAAATGTCAAGGCAACATCATTGCAAACAATATCGTAGACATTTAAAGTGGGTAATGGATTTACAGTGGCCTGGATTGTATCTGAGGTATTGCAGAAACCCGCATTAGTGGTAAAGAGATAATACCAGGCATCTCCGTTTTGCGGCGCAATCGTTCCTACCACTTGTTGATTCGTCACCAGGTCGTACCATTGTCCACTGCCTGCAATTCCATTGAGTACAGTTGGTATCAACGTATTAAAATTCAAGGTCTCTGTTTCGCAGAGCACTTCATCCGGAAGCATTTGCAGCTGTGCCACAGGATTAACAGAAACAGGAATATCGGTACGTATGCTATAACATAAGTTAGTTGGATCGATAGCCTCCGCATAATAAGTAGCACTCGTCGTTGGTCCCGGTTGAAAAGTCAGGCTATTTTGTAATAAGGCCACGCCTCCAACAGGTACATCATACCAATTGACTTGAAGCCCGGGATTGACTGTGACAGTTAGTGTTGGATTCGGTTGCCCTTCACAAATGCTGTATGTGGGTTGTGATGCAATAGGCTGTGGAATGAATGGACAATTACAATTAGGTGCAACAATCAGGAATGTATCCTTGCATAGCCCTGATGGATTTAATATTTCAATGATAACACTTGAATCCGCTGGAATTCCTTTAATGGAATCTTGCCCCGTAGGATTGTTGACTACAATTCCTTTACTGGCATGAATTGAATCTGCCGAACTGGTGAATATGATGGTATACGTATTCGCAATCAAATCACAGGGCAATCCTTGCAATAAGAAATCAGGATAATGTTGCAGGTCCACTTCAATCGGTAATGTATCATAACACATACCGGCTGTCGCTAACACATAAATGGTAGTTGTATCTGTTGGAAAGAAGAAAGGATCATCAAATTGATTGGATGTATCCGGTGGTATGGAGTCATGGAATGTATACGTCGCCATACTGTTGCCCGCATCAGTGAGTGCAATAGAAGAGAATAACAATGCATCTCCATTGCAAACCTGGAGCGGTGGCACACTATCCAAATCAGGTTGAGGAAGGATCATAAATGGCACCTGTATTGAATTGGCGCAATAATCATCTTCAACATAGGCCCATAGTGAAACTACATTTTGAAGATTAGTGACATTGGGACTGAATATCTCATTGCCACCATCAAATGGATTTTCATCATACCAATGCACATCATAGGCATTACTTATGTTATTATCGTACAAAGTGAGATCGACAAAAGTTGAAACTCCTTTACAGACTTTGAATGAAGTTGTGGCTATTGGCGGAAGCGGATGAACGCTAATCATGATTTCATCATTGGTCATCGTTCCGGCACAATGATAGAAATCATATACCCCGAGTAATTTGATCACCACATCTTGTCCTGCCAGTGTCTTGGGAAGCGTAAGCGAATTTGAACCTGCATCAAATATGGGAGCCGGTACATTATCTACACAGACCGTAAACAATGTGGGAGCAAATCCTTCTAAAGGAACATCAGATACGGTCCAGACCGGAAAACCAGGAGCTGTTATAGTGAAATCAGCTGTGAAATCTTCTAATCCGCCATCATGATCAATTTCAAATTCGACAGGACTATCCGGACAACTATTCGGGCAAATATCCCCACCACCTGAAATCTCTGCAGTCATGGAATGGTCACATGGATCGGAACAAAAACCCGGTGGAGGCAAGGGTATACGCCAATCACAAACCAATGGAATATATCCTCGAATTAATAAAGACATATTAGTCAGCGTCGCGGTACCGGGAGAAAGAAGAAACACAGTAGTATCACCAACTACTCCCGACTGAGGTGTTATCGTACCATAGGGAACATTGAAATGCCCTGGAATAACTTCATAGAGCAAACCAAAATCAGGAGCGTTCTGAAGCGTAAAAAATACTGTGAGTTTCATCCGGTCATCGGTGATGTCAAATGGAGTTCCGTTATCGTCGCATCCAATATCAATATGAGTGCCCACTGTATCAATCCAATACACGGAGACAGAGGCAGAATCAATCGGGCACGGCGGATGAACAAATACATAATGATAAACTCCCGGTCCCCAATCAGAGAGATAATACATTCCTGTGAAAGGATCCAGGGGTGGAAACCATTGACCGCCCGGATCATGTGGCCCAAGAAAGATTCCCAGGTTGATCACACCATAATCAGGACAAATGAAAAGCGTACCATGTGTTCCCGGATTGTTGTGTGGGGCATTGAATGTCGCTGTATTGGTGATCGGAAAATTGATAGGACATCCTCCAACCTCGATAATAGAGATGAGGGTGTAAGTGGTAGTATCGGAAATGGTGACATTGACAGCATCTCCATTTTGTACACCGTGCAAATCAAACGTGTCAGTACCATCCGTATACTGTACATCAAAGGCATACCCAGGTATTAAATCAAAAGTGAAAAACCCATTATAGGTTGGACAATTTGTACATCCATGACAGGTCAATCCTAATGTCACCGTGTTAATGTCAAAGCTGAAACCTGCCGGGTAATTTGGGAATGTGGCAGCAAACGTATTGCAATCCACGAAAGGAGTCCACAATCCACCGTTCTGAAACCGGTGCCACCAATCGAATTGATTCGTGATGGAAAAATCACCTGTGTATTTGAAATAATCAGCTCCCCCGGAAGACATATTGAAACAAGGGCTGATCGCTGGAGGAAGGTTGGATTGATGTGTAGTGCCATTGGCTGTCCAGGAAGGGGCGGTTGTGAATCCGTAGATTACTTGTCCGCTATAACTGGCCATATTAGTTGCGCCATGAGTCCATGCACCACCTTGCAAAAAGAAAACCTGGTCGCCGCTTTGTTCGAGGTTAAATGGTTTGTCCGGAACATTGACATCGGTGATGAACCATGCATTATCAGGACTGGTCATCGCATATACAAAATTGCCTGCATTATTGGTTACGGATAAAGTGATCACAGTGCCTGCAGGAATAGTGCCTCCGGCTCTTTGTAATTGGAGCGTACCTTCCGTATTACCCCAAAATCCGGGAAAAGCAGTTTCCCATCCATTGTCTGTGATATGAATAACGGTGAACGCCGTGATATCCTTGAAACAAATAAAACTGATCTGGTCATCATCTGAATGAAGTCCACATGGACCCATATCAGTGGATACGGATACAACTTCAATATCACCTGGAGACAATACAGCCGGAACTGCTGAAAGTGAAATGGAAAAAAACAAGAAGACGAGGGTTAAACAACTCAGGGGTACATTTCTTGCCATATCACATTATTATTACGATCTGATTCTATTTCTGAGGAGAAATAAAGAATTGGTGGTTAACGTAGTTTTGAGAAAAAAAGAAGGCCATTTCTGGCTTTACTGTTTGGATTTCAAAGCAACAACTCGGCTGGGAGTGTAGACGATAAAAACCTGGTCTTTCGTTGGGGTCAAGATCATTTTTTTTTGAAATTTATCGTCTTTCCTTTCCACGCTTATTAACGCTCCTTACTCGCCTAAAGCTGTTTTTAGCTTATCAATACCAAGCTTATTGGCAAAAGCAAGTTCGTCTGCCTCAGTGGCAAAACCCTTCAAATTGAAGGTGATCATGGTTGAGGTGAGCGGTACTTGTAATTCGGTGGATCGGATTTGTGGTCCGGCATTTCCATTATCATCATAGGAGGCCTCCATTTCAGTCTTTATAATAGCGCGTTGGGTTCCTACTCTGACGCTCTTATAACCTTGCCCCATCATAGCTGGATTATTGATATACATGGACATGGCCTGGAGCATCGGGGAATTGGCGATGATGTTGATGTCAGCGGTATTTTGCTTTTTTGAGGGATTTTCATAACGCTTGGTGATGGTCATTCCTCCTGCGATCATACCCAATCCAGTGGCACTGGACCCTCCCTCAACAGCATGAAGACCGTTGATTTCAGCAGGCAATTGATCCACAATCTGCTGGGACATAATTGTATTGAGCTCATTTATAGCATCTTGCAGGCTGAGTTGAGCTTGCTTATAATTTTTCTGGGTATAAAAATTCTGTGCCTCCGTGATGAAAGTAGGGAACTGATCCTGGCTCATCGCCCTCAGGGAAGCCAGCGTCAGCATAAGTAAAAGGATCCTGGATTTCATGTGAATATCGGTGTTATAAGCAAACAAGATACTGAATTCCACCCTTTTGTTGCCTGAGCCGGCTGCCCCCTTTTGATTACTTTCGATAGACCATTTACCTCAACAATCTTTCATTGCGCCCATCTATTCCAACATGCTTCCTCATCGGTATCTTCTTTTTAGCTCAATTGTCGATGGCCCAAACCTCATTTGACCTGCAAGGACACCGGGGCTGTCGCGGCCTCGTGCCTGAAAATACCGTCATTGCTTTTCTCAAAGCGACAGAATTGAAAGTGAATACACTTGAAATGGATGTCATTATCTCCAAGGATCATGAAATCGTTGTCTCTCATGAACCCTGGATGTCACATATGATCTGTTCTCATCCTGATGGCACTCCGGTTAAGAAAAAAGAAGAGAAGACCTTCAATCTCTATCAGATGAACTATGATGAGATCCGGCAATATGATTGCGGGATGCGAGGGAATAAGAAATTTCCGGATCAGAAAAAAATAAAAGCCGTAAAACCAACTTTACAAGAGGTAGTTCAATCCGTTGAAAAATTTGCGAAGGATAAAAACTACCCACAACCGAAATACAATATTGAAATCAAATCGGTGGCAGAGGATTACAACATCTTCCAACCAGAACCAAAAGAATTTGTAAAACTGGTGCTGGACGAAATCCGCAGACTCGGAATCGAGGAAAACACCACTATTCAATCTTTTGATGTCAATGTCCTTGAACTTTTAAACAAGGAATCAGACAGGAAATTTTCTATTGCCTATTTGGTGGATTCAGGCCGAAAACTAAATGCCAACCTGTCAAAACTTTCTTTCACACCGAATGTGTTTAGCCCGGCTTATACACTAGTTTCTGAAAGAATGATCCTGGAATGTCATGCCAAAGGAATCAAAATAATTCCCTGGACCATTAATGACCGGGATGCCATGAAACAAATGAAAGATTGGGGATGTGATGGAGGTATCACCGATTTGTTATTTAACAGAAGCTAAGACTAAGAAATATCCGAGCATAGTCTTTAATTAGTCAGCCAGTCACCTAAGCTATATGGCTCTTTCGAAATTCTTTTTATATCCGAACCATCTTTGTTAATAGTAAAAGCACCTTCATTCGGTTCATCATAATTATGAAAAGCTAGTTGCTGTCCATCTGCTGACCACTGAATGTCACTGATAAAAGTTATGCTTTTAGTAGACAAAATAACTTGCTCGGTTTTGTTAATGTAATTGAATAGAATGAGTTCACATGGTTCATTCGGGTGTTTATAGGGTTGCCGGCTAAAGGCAATGCAATCTTCTACAGGAGACCACACCGGATTTGATTCCAGTTGATTGGAGGTATTGAATATTTTTTCTGGATTGCTTCCATCTGAATGAATTACCCAAATATCACCATCAAACTTAAATACAATTTTATCTGATAAATAGGAAAAGTTAGGGTCATCCGTACTTTGAACATCCCCTGACATGGAATAGGAAATGATGCCTGGTTGTCCGATATGATGAATACCCATTCTAAGCCCTTGAAACAATGAATTATCAAAAATGGCCACTAATTCATTATTTGGAGAAAACACAACGGACCCATCATCAGTCCATGAAATCGTATCAATAAGGGCGAGACTATCCGCTTCAAATCGATACATGCCAAGCCATCCATCACCGAAACGAGCAAAAAGTTTACCATCCTCTGCAACGTCAAATCCATACCTGTTACTACTGAGTTCGTCCGGAATTATTAAATGGTCCTTACTTCCGTCTTTATCTGTCACATAAAATCCTTTTATGCCTTGAATTCCATTAAAATGATAAAGAATTTTGTCACCAGGAAAAATCCATTGAGGGCTGTCTTTACTGCAATTATTATCAAGACAACCTGAAGTGATCTGATCTGTTCCCAGCTGAGATAGACTAAATATTTCAGCTCCAAGATGTCCAGCTCCTGTAAGTTTTCTGCTAAAGACGAATTTGCCCAAAAAATCAGGTTCAATCGGGTATTCAAAATTTGATTCTTTATTGCAACTTAAAATAATGAAGGCGCCGCAGCATAATATAAATAGGTATTTGAATTTCATAAAATATTCTATTCGGATTAAGAAAAAATGACATTTTATTCAAAAATGATATAAAATCAATTTAGTTATGATTCTTCAATAATATAATTTTTTCACCTTCACCTTTAAACTTTAAGATACTTTGTTTAGCCACCTTCAGCTTTTGACCTGGTGTTGTCAGCAATTTCCATATCAATGATATCGGCGCAGCAATAAATTTCCCTAAAGCCAAAACTCCACTCCAAATTAATACCCACCACCAGGGCATCCCTGTTAATAAAGATAAGAGAATGAAAAGCAGGAAGAGAACAGGAAACAATACCATTATTGCTCCCACACTGGTTGGCCCCTGGAAAGTATCATTTCGGATTTTGGAAAAAATAAAATGTCGCGTCAGTCGCCAAATCCAGCCGCCAGCTAAAAACCATATCATTTTTAATAAAAATAAAATTGCTAACCCTACTCTATTCATGAGAAACAACCTGGGAAAATAAATACCGGTTTTCATTTTTTCCTTCGTCAACAAATGAATATGTTGATTGACTTCATGCAGGAACTCACGGTGCGACTCTGATTGATTGACGATCTCGGCTATTTTTTTCAGATCATCCAGTACGCCAGTCTCCGGTCTTGCTTTCCTGATCATGGACAAATAGATCGAAGCCAGCACATCATATTTAATTTCATTAGCACCGTCGGTGATCTGAATGATCAGCGGACTCATCGCTTCACTAAGTTGCGTTGTAAACGCTTCAATAGCATCACGATCTTCCCGGGTAGCATCTATGGCTATGAAAGGCTTCCCATATTGAATTACAATATCAGTTCCGGGAATCGTCGGGTTCATAAAATTGACCCCCACTGGAATGATTTGTAACGAAGATCCTTTTTCCAAAAAAGGTAATGTACCAAAGGCCAGGTGTGCTGTACCCCGTTGTATAGGTCGCATCTTTTTTTCCATTGTAGATTTAGCCTCAGGAAAAATCACGACGGCATTTCCTTCAGCTAACTTTTTATAGGTGAGTTCAAAACTCGATGCATTTTTTCGCAGATTACTGATCCCATCCTTTTGCCGATAGATGGGAATCTGGTTGGTCCAATTAAACAACCACCGGAACTTAGGATGAAAGACATCGCCCCGCACCAGGTAATGGAGCGGTCGTCCTGATACTGTCCCCAAAACACTGGCTTCCATGAAAGCACTGGGATGGTTGCTGGCCACAATCAACGGCCCCTTAGGTGGAATAAGCTCCTTACCATACACAATCGTCCTCCGGAAATACAACCTGAGGAATAGCGTGGCCCACAAGCGGATAATATTATACATAACTTTCACCCGATCTTACCATCCTGCAAAGTAACAACATGCCTGATAAATACCTGATAGTGGTCGGCGGCCCAACGGGTGTGGGAAAAACCAAGGTCGCTATTGAACTGGCACAACATTATCATGCAGAAATCGTCAATGCCGATTCAAGGCAGGTTTATAAAGAACTCAATATCGGTGTTGGCAAACCTACTACTCAACAACTTCAAAGCATTCCTCATCACCTCATCGGGCATGTCAGCATCCACGATCCATATTCAGCAGGTCAATACGCAAAAGATGCAATGGCCGTTTTGAATACCCTTTTTACAAAAAAGAAGATTGTTATTCTTTCCGGTGGAACTGGTTTATATCTGAAAGCGATAATGCAAGGTCTTGATGAATTCCCGGATGTTCCTGAAGAAATTGTAAAACGATGGACTGCTATTTGGAAAAAAGAAGGAATTGAATCATTAATCCAGGCTCTTCAAAAATCAGATCCCAATTATTTACAAGTCGTCGACCGTGATAATCCCATGAGATTGATCCGGGCACTTTCGGTATGTGAGTTCAGCGGAAAACCATTTTCTTCCTTTCACTTAAATGCACCCATTGAGAGAAATTTTAAAATTATTCCCATCCTGCTGGAACGCCCACGAGATGAATTATATGCCCGTATCGATCAACGTGTTCTCGATATGATGGATCAAGGCTGGATGGATGAAGCTCGCGAACTATATCCTTTTCACTCATTAAAGTCACTGAATACAGTCGGCTATAAAGAACTCTTTGAAGTATTGGATGGAAAGATGACTGTGGCTGATGCAATTCCGAAGATTCAACAATCCACACGCAATTATGCTAAACGGCAGTTGACCTGGTGGCGGCACCAAGGGCATTGGCAAAGTTTTAGCCCGCTGAACATCAATGCAATTATCGATGCAATAAGCAAGGAGCATGGGGCATGGAGCATGGAGTAACAAAAAATAAAAGGCGTGAGCCTTATAGTGCTGGGAGCAACAAGTACAAGTCTTATTTCAATGAAAGAGAATAATTATTGATTCTCTTACAAAGAACATGCAGTCTGTCAAGCAATTCTTCCTTTTTAGCCATTGAAATATGATTCTCCATATGAAGGATAATCAAAATATTGGCAGCTTCAAAACATTCTCTTTTCGATACTCGCAATAATTGGCGTTGTTCTCCAACCATAGTCGTCCCGCTACTTTCTGAAATGTTATTTGGAATACTCATGCCTACACCACGTGTTTGATCCGCAAATCTCCACAATCTCTTTTCTTCCAATTCATCCGCAATTCTGAATAAAATCGCTGATATCCTAATAGCTTCTTGCCAAATTTCCAGGTCTTCAAATCTAAACCTTGCCATAACTTTAAGTAATTAGTTTTTTGAAGAAAATTCTTCTATGGCTAAGTGTCTCGAAGAGGTAAAATGTTACCGTATTTTTAGTAAAAAATTAATTATTTAGAATAAAATTCTCAACTCAGTGCTTTAATCTACTATATACCCAATGTAACTCCATGCTCCATGCCCCATGCCCCATGCTATTTCTGCCACCAATGGGCTAAAATCGCCGCCGCTGATGCCACATTCAAACTTTCAGCACCAAGACGATGATGGCCGGGAATAGAAAGTATTTCTTTCACCTGGTGCAGTAATTCATCTGAAACGCCTAATGATTCATTTCCTAATACTAAAATTCCTTCCGCCGGTGGATCGATTCCATCGATATTGGTCCCTTCAGTATCGCACACAAAAAGATTGCCATCGCTAAAAGACAACAATCCGGTTTTATCCATCTCAGCAGTTTTGACACGCAAGGCACTGCCCATTGAAGCCTGAAGAACTTTATAATTGTATATATCAACACAATCGGGAGAAAGGATGACAAAATCAAGCCCAAACCAATCGGCTATCCGAAGTATAGTGCCCAGGTTGCCCGGATCACGAATGGCATCCAGGTAAAATATCTTCTTGCCCGACAGCTGCTCGGGCAACATCGATTCGTTGGGCAAGTGGCATATCGTCAGCACGCCAGGTGGAGTCGTCATTTGTGAAAGCTGGTGCATTTGTTGCGGGGAGATCTCAATGATCGATACATTATCAGCCAATTGGCTGAGCATCTGAATATGATCAGGATTGGAGATATAAACATCTTCGACTAAATGGCGTTTCTCTCCCAGCAGCTCCTTAGTGATTTTCAGACCTTCAACTATGAATTTATTATACTTTAGCCTGAACTTTTTATGATGCAGTGATTGTATGAGTTTGACCCGTGCTTTTGAGAGTATTTCCATATTATTTCATCGTCGACATCAGCATCGTCATACTTTGCCTTTTGTTTACCTCTGCGTGGTACTATCGTTTTTCTTCGCTTCCTGCAATAGTAAAAAATATCTGACAGAGGATCAGTCTTTTTTATACGCCAACAAAACTACTATCAAATCGGAGCATAAGGTTCAGAATAAATCGGGTCTCTACGAAGCCTTGCAATCCCTTTACCGGCAGCCGGAAACGAAAGTCGTCGTCGGTATTCCCCGGCATACATTCTATTATCACTACATCGAACGAAAAAAGAGAAAGCCGGAAAGCAAGGACTGGAGTGAAGAACGACTGATCAAAAACAGGCCCGTCATCTTTGATTCATTAAAAGCCAGGCTGACGACTGAAGATTTCGTTCGTTACCTTTCCCTGCGTGGATATCGATATGCCACCGCCACCTATAAAACGAAAACTTCGGATAAAATAACGACCGTCAATTATACTGTCGATCCCGGTCCACGTCTATATATTGACTCTTTTCAGATCATAGCAGACGATCCGAAATTGCAGCACCTGGTCGATTCTGTTCCCAATCCGAATATCATCACCAAAGGCAGTCCACTCGACATTGATTTATATACCCGGGAAAGATCAAGAGTGGTCCGGTTGATTCAAAATGCTGGATATGCCACATTTGATGAAACGTATATTCCGCAGTTGGTAGTCGATACCAGCTTGCAGCGCGTGAAAGTGGTCATGCGAATTTTAAATCCAACCGATAGCACCTTTCATATCAAGTATTACAACGGAAATATCACAGTGTACCCGGATTATGATGTTACACTTTCCAAAACGTTTTATGATACCATCATCAACCAGGTCACTTATAAACTTCCGGATAGCCTGTACTTCACCTTAAAGCCCGAGGTGGTCGAAAGAAATCTCTATCTCCACAAAGGCATGCTCAATCGAAAAGAGGATTTGGATAAAACACTCAAAGGCTTAACCCGTATTGACCTGATTAAGTTTGTGGACTATCCGGCCATCATTGATACGAGTAATATGGAATTGCCGAGGATCAATTACGTATTCTATCTCAGCCGGAATAAAAAAATCTCGTTGGGTGCTAATGCAGAATTGACCTACGCTAATATTGCTACCGTTCATAAATCATTATTTGGTGTTTCTTTCAACACTGATTACCGTGACCTCAACACTTTTAAAGGGGCGGAAGTATTGAACTTCAATCTTGAGTCAGGATTTGAATTCAATTTTAAAAAACCGGAAGGTGATGCCAAACGGGATATTATCAATAGTGTGAACCTGGGAGCGGGAACAAACCTGACTTTCCCGCGATTTATGGATCCATTGCGCATGTATCATATGCTCGGCTACCACAAGGATGAAAATAAGAAGGCACTCTTTGGCACAAAAATAGGAAGATGGCTCGAGGAAGATGCTGTCAGTAAAGTAAATCTCGCATACAATTTCGTTGACATCCAGGATCTCTATCAATACTATAATATCAATACAAACCTTAGCTATGTCATGCAACCGGATGTAGCGAAGAAATTGACAATTGATCGACTCGGGTTTGACCTTTTCGTTCCCGTCGCGGATGTTTTATACCAGGAAGTATTGGACAGCAACACATTTCTACGGGAAAGTTTTGGAAAAGAATTGTTTACCGGGTTTGTATTCCGTGATTACCTCTATGAATTAAATACAAAAACCGCCAGCAAGTCTACCTATTTCAAAATCTTTCATAATGCAGAAATTTCCGGGCTGGAAATCTTAGGTCTTAATCTGCTGGCTAATGCCCTTAATAGTAACCATAAAGCTTTTGGCATCACTACTGGCCAGGGAGCTGATAGGGATACGATTTCATTTTCTCATTTTGTAAAAGGTGAACTCGATGTCCGGTATTATAAAGATCTGGGACGGAGTTCCCAGTTTGCATTCCGTTTTAATACAGGAGTGGCAACTCCTTTTGGTCCATACACCAAGCAAGTGCCTTACGTAAAACAATTCTTCGTGGGTGGTGCATTGAGTAATCGTGCATGGGAAATTCGTGAGCTGGGTCCCGGCTCATCAATTACACCGCCACCAAATGATCCTAACACACCGTTTTATCAGACCGGTGATGTTAAAATCGATATGTCGATGGAGCTGCGCTTTAAATTGATATGGTATTTCTATTCCGCAGTATTCATTGATGCTGCGAATGTCTGGACCGTACAAAAGGACCCGGAACGACCCGGTGCTCAGTTTCAATTGAAAGATTTTTACCAGGAATTTGGTATCGGCTATGGCTACGGTATTCGCATGGACTTCGATTATTTTATTCTCCGCCTTGATATCGGCTATAAATTTTACAATCCTTACCCAGTGAATGGCTCGCACATCCTCACCAGTGAATTAAGAAAATTCCCTGCCGGAGGACAGCTTCAACTTGCAGTGGGACAGAAATTTTAATGCCCCCTAGCCCCCTGAAGGGGGTAAAATAGTTTTCTTCTTGTGGATCCCTTTTTGATTAAGGCCGACTAACCCTAGCCTTCAGGCTAGGGAAAACGAAGACAAACGATTCTAAAGGACTTAAGTCCTGAATATTTAATGATCACTCTTTTCCCTAGCCTGAAGGCTAGGGTTATTCGGAATTTAACTTGTGACTTTCGAATTCCTTATTCTTACTTCCTTATTTACTTATCTATTCCTTCTTTCCATAAATACTACATATCGGACAAAGCTCTCTCTTGTGTCCTCTCGCCGGGCAATATTGTCTTCCGAAATAAATAATCTGCAAATGCACTTTATTCCAGGTCGATTCCGGAAAAACTTTTTTGAGATCTTCTTCCGTTTGCTTTACATTTTTTCCACTACTCAATCCCCATCGCTGGGCCAGACGATGAATGTGTGTATCAACCGGAAAGGCAGGTACGTTAAAGGCTTGCGCCATGACAACAGATGCAGTCTTATGACCTACGCCAGGCAATGCTTCCAACTCCTCAAATGTTTTAGGCACTTTCCCATCGTATTGCTCTACTAGAATTTGTGAAGTGGCATGAATGTTATTTGCTTTTGCCGGAGACAATCCACACGGTTTAATGATCTTTTGAATCTCACTAACCTTCAGTTTGACCATTGCTTTTGGATTATCCGCTTTGGCAAATAACACAGGCGTCACCTGGTTGACTTTCACATCAGTACATCTTGCCGACAAAATCACAGCCACTAGCAATGTAAATGGATCTTCATGGTCCAGCGGCACAGGCACCTCAGGATAAAGTTTATCCAGTATTTCACCGATATTCTTGGCCTTCTCTTTTTTTGAAATGCTCGCCATGATTATTTCAGGGTACTAAGAAAATGCAGGGTATCTACTCCATCCGCATATTGATTCAATGCTGGAAATTGTGTTTCACTAAAGGGCACATGATCCCAACCAGAAAATTTTGCTGCGCTCACTACGCATTGAATTTCATTACGACGATTATCAAATTCCTCTTCAACCTTAGCGACATCAGCATAAAAGCTATAGTGCAGGCAACCAATTCGAGAAGCAATAGCCTCATCTTCCTTGAGTATTAAATGTCCAAGATTGATATGGGGCACCTGGTTGATCAGGTAGATGGCATAGTTGTAATCCAGGTTATTTCTATACTTGTTATGATCACTCATAAATTTCCAATCTGCCATGGCTTCATCCCATTGTGAAAAATCATAGCCTTCCGGAACATAGATTTTTGAAACATTTCTGCACCCCAAACCGAAGAACATAAAAATATCGCTGCCCAGTTTTTTTAAATCTTCAATACTCTCATTGCCGGTTAAAAAAGCAATACCATTTCGATTTTGCCTAAACAAATGAGGATATTGTTTGAAATAATATTCAAAATACCGGCCGCTGTTATTACTACCTGTTGCAATGACGGTATCAATTTTATCTAATCGATCGACATAAGAAATGGATTCTTTTAATTCAGGAAGAACCTCAATCCATTGATCAGTGATGAACGGAAGGAGATACTGGTCTTTATCACTGAGTTTGATAACAGCCCGATGGTCCGCAGCCAGCACACAGAACAAATCATGAAAACCCACGAGCGGAATATTGCCCGCCATGATCAACCCTACTCGCTTCGTTGAAGAATTAATTTCAGGATAGGCACTTAACCAGGTTTGACATTTATCCGGATCAATGAATTGCTGAAGAATCGCATCCAATGAGGCTTCCAAAAATGGTCGAATAAACCACGGATTATGCTGTTCGGATTTCAAATAAATATTTTCCAACTCAGCCGGGGCCGACTGCAACTTTTGTTTTAATGAAGGCAGGGAATTGATAAACGAACTCCGGTCCATCATCCCTCGATATTTTCTTTACGATGGGAAACATAGGCTCTCCATTTATCCAACAGGTTCTGCATATCACTCGGCAACTCTGAATCAAAAAACATGCGCTTCCCTTTAGTCGGATGATCAAATCCAATTGTTCTCGCATGCAAAGCCTGTCGCGGACACATTTCAAAACAATTGTCTACAAACTGTTTGTACTTGGTAAAGACAGTTCCTTTCCAAATCCGGTCGCCACCATAACGCGCATCGTTAAATACCGGATGGCCAATGAATTTCATATGCACCCTGATCTGGTGCGTGCGCCCTGTTTCCAAAACACATTTAACGAGACTCACATAATACAGATCTTCCAATGTTTCATAATGAGTTCTGGCTTCTTTACCTTCTTCACCATCTTCAAACACTTTCATCAATTGGCGAAACCTGGGATCGCGTCCAAGATTTCCTTCAATAGTACCAGCTGGTGGATCGGGTGCACCCCAAACAATGGCATTGTATTCTCGCGTGACAGTATGATCGAAAAATTGTTTTGCTAAATGTGTCATCGCATAATCATTCTTAGCAATCAATACCAATCCCGATGTATCCTTATCAATGCGATGCACAAGACCTGGTCGATCCGGAGAATTGCCTGGCAACACCGGCATTTCTGGATTTTGTAAATGATAGGCTAATGCATTAACTAAAGTACCAGAAGGATTGCCAACACCCGGATGCACTACCATACCCGCAGGTTTGTGGATGATCATGATGTCATCATCTTCATAGCGGATATCCAATGGAATATTTTCCGGAACAACTGATTCACCGAGATCCGGCGGCTTCGGTAGTAAAATGGTTATTGTCTGTCCAGGCTTAAGTTTATGATTAGGCTTGACGGCCTCACCATCAACCTTTACCGCACCAGCCCTGATTCCATTTTGAATTTTATTCCTCGAAACACCTTCCAGCTTGATCTGGATGTATTTATCCACCCGCACTGGAGTCAATCCGCCCGGTGTCAGGAAACGATGATGCTCATATAAACCTTCTTCTTCATCCGCCTCTATGGTATTCTCTAACTCTTCATTCATGGTACAAATCTAACTCTTACAGAATGAAACAGGCTTTTAGCAGAAAACCATTTCCCCTTTAGGCTTGTTGTGAGCGCTAGTTCTGAGCGAAGTCGAATGAAAGTCGAATCAAGGCTAGGGGGGAGAAATCTAAAATAGATACGTCACGCCAATTGAGATTTTCAACCACCTTCCCGAAGACACATGTTCGTCAAAAGCATCAATTGGATATTGCACCGTACCCACTTTTTCATCATTTAAGGAAAGAAATTTGACGCTGGGATTGGCCACCACTCCGACACGAACATCCCCCCTGATATACCAAATATTGGGTACGATATGGATACCAACATCAAGGCCATATGCATTGACCCATGTTGAAAGCTCCTGGTAGCGATCGATAAAGTCACCACTATTTTGATCCATCAAAACAGAGGCTGAGACAAACCAGGCCATGCCGATACGGCCTTGCAGGTAGGGCTGAAATAACCAATTCACCTCGGGATAAAATCCTATGGCGAGTCCTCCTTCCAATCGGCGCGTGTTGGCTTTCTCCTTGATGTCGAGATCTCCATCGGGATGCATCTCCGTATATTCTAAAACATAACGGCTGAGACCGGCTTCGCTGAAATACAAACCGGCCATGAAAGGTTTGTTGTATTGAAGCCTGTATTGCGCTTCAATTCGATATCCCCCTTGATCACCGTCTAAAAATTGTTTGATGGGTTTGCGGGGAATCATCACATCACCGTGCAGACTCACCATCCATCGTGGTAATGCCTGAATAATAGTTTGTGCTGACGATGCATTGGTCAACAAAAACGTAAAATAAATTACAAACCACCACTGAATAAGATATCGCATTGCTGCAAGTAAATCGATCTGACCTGATTAATTCAAATTGGCAATGCTTCGCAAAAGTTGTTCAATCTTGGCTTCACCATCGGCTTTTTTCTGCCGTTCATTTTCCACCACTTCTGCTTTCGCATTGGCCACAAATTTTTCATTGCTCAATTTCTTATCTACACTACTGACGAATCCCTGGTAATAGGCTAATTCCTCTTTCATGCGGATCAACTCCGCTTCTTTATCGACTGTGATATTAAGCAAGGCATGATATTGATATTTACCGGCGAGAAATGAGATTCCGTCTTCCTTCCCTTTCTTGCTCGTAGCATAAGCCAATTTTTGAAGAATGAAATCGGATCCTGCTAATTTCCATAATGCAGATAATTCAGGATCATCGACAAATGTCAGCGCCATCGGTTCCTTTGGCGATAATTGATATTGATTGCGCAGTTCCAGCACGGAGGTCTTGACCGCCAGCAAATGGGTAAAAACATCAATCAACTGTTCATTTACATTTCCAACCACAGGAGATACTTGTGCAA
>Ga0068851_10000092_pt1 | contig 49972 bp, 43 predicted proteins | sample KBSCornC12_FD_66588 | JGI IMG/M metagenome (GOLD analysis project Ga0068851, IMG submission 66588) | Corn rhizosphere microbial communities from Kellogg Biological Station, Michigan, USA - KBS Corn C1-2 | ecosystem: Host-associated > Plants > Roots > Rhizosphere > Soil ...
GTTGACCGGGAGAGATACGCTCATGTTGTTGACCTTATTGTATGAGGCAGTCGCTGTTGGATCGGCACAGTCAACCACTCACCGTCACCGAGTCGCTTATCGTTGTTGTTGCACGCTGGAATCGATCCTATGCCTGCCAACGAACGTCGCGGTAGCCCAAATCGGTCACGCACGTCCTCACCTTGCGCAAGCAGCGAAGGTGCTCTCAGGTCGTTCAAAATCGGTGAAGGTTCAGCCGCGCGCAAAACCGCTGATGGCGGCGCGTGCCGTCTGGGACGGCAGCTCGGCGAACAGTTCCTGGTACTCCGCGGCAAAATGGCTCAGGTGGTAAAAACCCCACTGGGCAGCGGCATCGCCGATGGAGAGGTCGCAGGCACGGGTCGACATCAAGGCCCGGCGCACGCCGTTGAGCCGCACTGAGCGCAGGTAGTTCAGCGGCGTGGTTTCGGCCACCGCACGGAAGCTGTTCTGCACGGTGCGCCGACTCACCTGGAGCCGCTGGCACAACTCGATCACGCTGGGCACGTTGATCATTTCCGTGGTGGTCAGGCGGTGGCATTTCTCGACAATGAAACTGCGCGTAGAGCTGGGGCTGCGCTGCTGCTTGTCACAGGCCGGATCGGTCATCAGTTGCAGCAGCTCACCGAGCATCGCCTGTTCCAGCACCATCTCTCGCTCCCGATCGCGCGTGCTGTCGAGGTCATCGTCGGCCAGGGCCTGGGAGAACAACGCGAGCAATCGGCGGCGCGCCTGGGCGAAACGCTGGGGCGACACCTTGATCACCGGCTGGCGCAGCAGCAGGTTGAGTTCCTTCGCCGACGCGGTCTGCTCCAGCGCCTGCTCGAACAGCTCACGCTCGAAGGTGATGGACAGCAGCTCCATGCCCATCGGCATGTGGAACATGAACTCCTCGCCACCGTGCAGAAAGAACAGGCTGCTGTCGTCCACGTCGCGCCCCTGCATGCGGATCGAACCGGGCACGTTGATCGGCACCGCGAAGCACATCTTGCCCCGAGGGGCCACGCCGTTCTGCACCACACGCTGGTTGATCTGTTCGAGGAACAAGTGGCAGCCGGCGGTCGTCAGCTGCATCAGTGTGCTTTCGGCGGAGCCGGCGGTCAGTTGGCTGTAGTCCTGGCTCCACTGCTGGACGGTGGCTGCATGCACATGGATATCGCGAAAATGGCTGATCGTCTGATTTTTCATGGAGTCGCAAGCCTCTGCCAGAAATTCTTGTTTTTTTGATCGCCGCTGCGCTCGATAGTCGCACATAGCACACGTCCTGCAAATCGTTTGTGGGATAGCCGGCGGGCTGGAGCAGGCACGTGTATAGGTGCCGATTCGGGATACCGGTCAGGAACGCGCACCGGAGATGATCGGCACACGTAAATCGACCTGTCAGAGAGACCGTCATGAGTGAAGCCACACTAGAATCCCTGCACTTCGCGGATGCCCCGCGCATCCTCTCCAGCGCCCTGCCCGGCCCCAAGGCCAGCGAAGCCCTGGCGTTGTCGGCGCGCACCGAGTCGATGGCCCGTGGCGGCGGGCGCATGCCGGTGGCCATGGACCGTGCGTTCGGCGCAACCTTCAAGGACCCGGACGGCAATACCTACATTGACCTGTCCGCTGGCGTCGGCGTCAGCAGCGTGGGCCGTTGCCACCCCAAAGTGGTGCAGGCCATCCGCGAACAGTCCGAAGTGCTGATGCATGCACTGGAAATCAACAGCACCCGGCGCACCGAGCTGGCCGCCAAGATGTCCGAGATCGCGCCCGACGGCTTGCGTGGTGACTGCATCACCTTTTTCACCCAAAGCGGCAGCGATGCACTGGAAGCCGCGATCAAGTTCGCCAAGCGCATCACCGGGCGGCACCAGATCATTGCTTTCCACGGCGGCTACCACGGCGTGTGGAACGCGTCGGGCGCGCTGACCACCGGCACTGCCTACCGCAAAGGCTACGGCGCGCAGATGGGCGGTGTGATTCACGCGCCCTACCCGTATGCCTACCGCTTCCCGTTCGACACCACCCACAAGAGCGCCGAGCAGATCGCCGGCGACTACGTGGACTACCTGCTGAACACGCCCTACACCGCCGCCGATGATGTGGCCGCAGTGATCGTGGAACCGGTACAGGGCGAAGGCGGCTACGTGCCGCCTTCGCCGGAGTTCCTGCAACTGCTGCGCAAGGCCTGCGACCGCAGCGGCACCTTGCTGATCGTCGATGAAGTGCAATCCGGCGCCGGGCGCACCGGCAAGATGTGGGCGGTGGAACACTCGGGCGTGAAACCGGACATGCTCACCTTCGGCAAAGGCATCGGCAGCGATCTGCCGATGGCCGGCCTGATCATGCGCTCGGACCTGGCGGCAAAGATTCCCGATGGCTCGATGCCCAACACGTTCGCCGCCAACTCGCTGTCGGCGGCCGTGGCGCTGACCAACATCAGCATCCTGCAGGACCCTGAACTGGACCTGCTCAACCGTGCCCATGCGCTGGGCCTGGAAGCCCAGGCCTACATTCGCGGCTTCAACAGCCCACTGGTCGGCGAAGTGCGCGGGCGCGGTTTGATGATCGGTATCGAATTGGTCGAAGACCCAGTCACCAAGGCGCCCCTGGCGGGTGAAAAGATCGGCCAGCTCATGGGCTACCTGCTCAACCACGGCGTGCTGATGATTCCCTGCGGTCGCTACAGCAACGTGATGCGCGTGATGCCGTCGCTGACCATCTCCCGTTCGCTGTTCTTCAAGGCACTGGACATCTTCGGCGACGCCCTGGCCGCCCTCAAGGCATGACTCATGGAGCGCAACATGACTGAACACTTGAATCACTTCATCGCTGGCGCGTCGCTTGAAGCCTCCGATGGACGCCGCATCGACCTTATCGATCCGGTCACGGAACAGGTCTACGCCCGTTCGGCACGCGGCACGGCCGACGACGTCAACCGCGCCGTGGGTGCCGCGCTCGAGCAACTCGAACGCGGCGCCTGGAGCCAACTCGACGGCGCCCAGCGTGGCCGGCTGCTGTCGAAACTGGCGGATCTGGTAGAGCGCGACAGCGAACGGCTCGCCGACCTGGACGCCAACGCCATCGGCCGCTCCCCCATCGAGCCGCGCCGCATGGACCTGCCCAATGCGATCGCCCACCTGCGCGCCGCCGCCGGCTGGGCCAACCAGCTCGAAGGACGCACCATCCCCACCGGCGGCTACTTCGGCACCCGCACCCTCTCGTACACCGTACGTGAGCCGGTGGGGGTGGTCGGCGCTATCGTGCCGTGGAACTCGCCATTGATGATCACGGTCTGGAAGCTCGCCGCGTTGCTGGCGGCAGGCTGCACCGTGGTGGTCAAGCCATCGGAAGAGACCCCGCAGTCGGCCCTGCACCTGGCGGCGCTGGCGCAGGAAGCGGGTTTCCCGGACGGTGTGATCAACGTGGTCACAGGCTACGGCGCCGAAGTGGGCCGCGCCCTGTGCGAACACCCACACGTCGCCAAGATCAGCTTCACCGGCAGCCCCGAGGCCGGCCGCGAGATCCAGCGCACTGCCGGCGTGCTGTTCAAGCGCGTGGCCCTGGAACTGGGCGGCAAGAGCCCGCAGATTGTCTTCGACGACGCCTCCTTCGATGACGCCTTGCGCGGTTGTGCCCTTGGCCTGTTCGCCAACCAGGGCCAGGTGTGTGCGGCCGGTTCGCGCATCCTCGTCCAGCGCAGCCTCGCCGAGCGCTTCGGCGCGGCGCTGGCCGAAGCGGCCCAGGCGGTCAACGTGGGCGACCCGCGCCAGCCCGGCGTACAGATGGGGCCAGTGGCCAAGAAAGCGCAGTTCGATCGCGTCAACCGCTACATCCAGCTGGGCATCGACCAGGGCGCTACGCTGCTGGCCGGCGGCGTGTCCACCCCTGCACGCGGCTGGTTCGTGCGCCCGACGATCTTCGCCAACGCCCGCAACGACATGGCGATTGCCCAGGACGAGATCTTCGGCCCGGTGGGCACGCTGATCCCCTTCGACACGGAAGACGAGGCCATCGCGCTGGCCAACGACTCCACCTATGGCCTCGCCGCCACGGTGTGGACCACCGACCTGGTGCGTGCGCACCGTGTCGCCGCAGCGGTGAAAGCCGGCGCGGTGGGCATCAACTGCTGGAGCCCGCTGGACGCCAACCTGCCCTGGGGCGGCGTCAAGACCAGCGGAATCGGACGTGAAGGCGGCTTCAGTGGCGCGCTGGCCTACACCGAAGAGAAGGTGATCACCGTACTGATGCCCGGCTGAGCCAGCGCACTGAGCGAGCCACCCTCGATATCGCCAGGGTGGCTCACTCAACGGTGCATTTTTGATGATCGTTGGAGAGACCGTGATGAACCCAGAAAACCCAACCATAATCGATCGTTATCCAACATCCCTGCGCCTGCTGCACTGGGTGCGCGCTGTGCTCGTCGTCGGCCTGCTGTGGGCTGGCTGGCACATGACCGGTATGAATGATGAAGTGGCGAGCAAATTCGAGCTCTATTACCCCTGGCACAAATCCTTTGGGGTGCTGGCGTTCCTGCTGGTGTTGACACAGATCGCCGTGCGCTCGCGCACTCCGAATATTCCGCAACCGCTGCAAACCCTGGAACGCTACGAACAGGTGTTATCCCGACTGACCCAACGTGCGATGTATGCGCTGTTGGTGATCGTGCCGCTGATGGGCTACTCCATGTCGAGCACCTTCACCATGAGCGACGGTGTGTTCTTTTTCGGGGTCAACCTGCCCGAGTTGTTGCCGAAGAATGACGACTGGTTCGTGGTGTTCCAATGGCTGCACAAAACACTCGCCTATACCCTGCTGGTGCTGATCGTGTTGCACATCGCAGGGGCGCTCAAGCACCGCTTCTACGACAAAGACCCGCGCAACGACGTGCTGCGCCGCATGCTCTGAAACAACCAGGCGTCGGCGCCAGGCGCCGACGCCCTTCCCTTCTAGAACGTCACCCAGACAATGAACTGCATGTAGGTGTTGGTCGACGCACTGCCACTTTGCAGACCGCCATTGCCCAACCACTTCTCGGGTTTGTAGAAGCCGATCAGCGGTGACAGCGTGATGTTATCCGTCACCATCCAGTCCAGGAACAGGTCGACCTCGCGGGCGCTGAAATCCCGCTCCTGCTTGCGGGAAAGCTGGTGGTAATCGAAGGCCATCGCATTGAGGGTCAATTTATCGGTGGGCCGGACGGAGAGCAGCACATCGTTGATCCGCATGTTCGAGGTCACGGAACCGGCGTAATTCGTCGCTATCTCACCTTGGTAGCGTTTGCGGAAGCCACCCTGGAACAGGAAATCCCAGCCTTCGGAATAACGCGAATAGCGATAACTCACGGTCGGCTGCCATTTGACGTCGGCGAAGGTATAGCCCGCGTCGAAGAACATCGCCCGCTGCGAGCCGGAACGTTTTTCCTGGCGCGCCACTTCGAAGGCGAAGTCGGCATTCTCGATCCCGGCATTGCCCTGCCCGCGCAGGCTGCAGATGTTCATGCCCTTGCGCTCGAGCCGATCACCGAAGGCGTAGCGCTCCTCCACATCCAGGCCGCGAACGTAGGTAGAGCCGATCGAGCCGAGGGGCGTGGTGTAGTCAACCGTGGCCGCCGCCACTTCGGTCTTGGACTGTCCGGGGTTATCCGATTTCAGCCAGATCAGGCTGCCGTGAAGGCCATCCTTGCCACCCAGCTTGAGCACCGCCGTGTTGCCGAACGCCAGGCGCTGGCCCAGGTAGAACGCGCCGCCACGGTTGAAGCGCCCGTCACGCACACCCTCGATGGGGCTGAAGGCATTGCCGGGGTTGAAGCCATCGTCGGTGATCAGGAAACCGTCCACCGTCACCAGCTGGCGGCCGAAGGAAAAGTCGACGCCGTCCTGGCCCAGGGCGGGCACCAGGTCACCTGAGCGCCAGCCCAGGAAGGCATCTTCCACCGCGGTGCGGCGCTCGTTGCCGGCAGTGATCGCACCGGTGTCGCCATCGCCCCAGGTGCCGGAGCTGAGCAGGCTGAACCCGCCGTAGACCGACCCGGCGATGAGCTTGTCCGTCGAGCCGTTGAGGCCATATTTGGCATAGCCTTCCTGCCAACGCATGCTGCCGGGCGCCTTCTGGGGGTCGCCGAGGTAGTTGCGGGTGCTGCCGAACCAGCCAAAGCCGGCGCCCAGTTCCGCGTTCAACAGCGTGCCGCCGTCGTCTTCGTTATAGAGCGTGTAGGCGTGGGCCTGCGGCTCGAAGGCACAGAGTGCAACCAGCGAAAGCAGGGGGGCATAGGGGGGGGTGCGCATGACGTCTCTCCTGTTTTTATATTTATGAGGCGAGACACGAGTGTTCCGATTGCGGCGTGCAGGCGTTAACCCAAATCAGCATGTGCGGGGCTGCTCAAAACATTCCCCCCTCCTCCCTCATTGGTTGCCGTTTTGGGCTACGGCCCGAGAACGCCATCCCCCTATGCTGGGCCCATAAGAACCATAAAAAACCGAGGCACCCGTCATGAGCGTTTCATCCCCCTCCCCGCTGTTCCGTCAGGCGCTGTGTCTGCTGACTCTCACTGCCTGCAGCGTGCTGTCGTCGGTCGCCACCGCCCACCATTCGTTCGCCTTGTTCGACCAGACCCGCACGGTCACGGTCAAGGGCGTGGTGGAGCGCTTCGCCTGGACCAACCCCCACATCACCCTTTACCTCGATGCCGACGGGCCGCCGCCCCAGCGCTACAAGATCGAGACCGGCAGCGTCAACGCCTTGCAACGCACCGGCTGGAGCGCGGACTCGATCAAGGCCGGCGACATCGCCGAGGTGTCCTTCAAGCCCCTGAAAAACGGTGAACCCGGCGGGCTCCTTGTCGAGATCAAGATCGGCGACGTGGTGCTCTCGGGCGGCGGATAGATCGCCCCTGCCCTGCGCCACGACATCCGAACTGCATCGATCCGCCGCGTGGAGACACCCCATGAAACCGACACGAACCTTGCTCGCCCTGGCCGTGGTCCTTGTGACCTGCGCCGGCATCGGCAACGCCGCGACAACACCGAATAAACACCGCCCCGACATCAGCGGCACCTGGGAAAGAACCCCGGACGACTGGTTCGGCGAGAACCCGGACGACCCTGTGCACCCGGGCGGGCCGATGGACCTCAAGGCGCCCTACGCCGCCGAATACGCCGCACTCAAGAAGAAACAGGCGGCGGCCAACGAAGCCGGGACGCCGCTGGCCACCACCAGCTCACGGTGCCTGCCCGAGGGCATGCCGACACTGATGGCGGCGCTGTTCCCGATCCAGATCATCCACGACGACCAGGACGTGATCGTGCTCGGCGAGTACCTGCAACAGGTCCGCCGCATCCGCTTGAACCAGGCCATGCCGCCCAAGGAAAAGCTCGACCCGCTCTACCAGGGCCATTCCCGTGGGCACTGGGAAGGCGACACCCTGGTGGTGGAGACCCAGCGGGTGCGTACGGATGTGCGGTTCTATGACGTGCCCCATGGCCCGGACATGAAGATCACCGAACGCATCCGCCTGCGCGGGCCGGACCGCCTGGAAGACCAGGTGCTGATCGAAGACCCGCAGGTGCTTGCCACGCCCTATCGCTTCACCTTCGAGTACAAACGCTCCAGCTACGCCATCCAGGAGTACGTCTGCGAAAACAACCAGATCGTGATCGACAGCGAGGGCAAGGCGTCCCTCAGCCTTGAGTGAGGTTGACCGCATGGAACGCTCGATAATCCTCGGCGGCATGCTGCTATCGCTGGCCCTCACGGCAAACGCGTGGGCAGAAGTGCCACGCATGCCCACGGCGATTGCCATCCCGCCGTCGGGCCAGTTGCCGCTGTCGTCGGCCAGGCGTCCCGGCACCGAATACAGCGACCTCGACAGGTACGCCTACACCGAGGAAGAGTTTTACCTGCAAGGCGTCGCCCCGGCCATTACCGCCGCGGGTCAAACCCTGCTGGAGGCCCCTTACACCACGCGCATCCTGGTGCGTAAGCCAACGGACCCGGCGCGGTTCAACGGCACCGTGGTGATCGAGCCGTTCAGTTGGTTCGGCGAGCGCGGTGCCGGCTGGATCCTGACCCGTGACTACCTGCTGCGGCGCGGCTATGCGTTTGTCGGGTACACCCTGAACCTCAACCAGCCGGCCGTTGATCCGAAGTTCATCGCGGACACCCCGGCGGCCGAGGCCGATGGGATTACCCAGTACGGGCGGATCGTGAACTTCGAGTTCATGCGCCGCTTCGACTTCGCACGGTACGCGCCGCTGGGTACCTATTACGACCCGCAACGTTTCACCCGGGGCAACGCGCCCGACCCGTTCGTGCCGCAATCCCAGGGCATCGGCGCGCAACTCGCGTTGCTGCTCAAGACCCCGGCGACACAAGGTCCACTGGCCGGCTTCGCCGTACAGCGCGTGTATGTGAACAGCTGGGCGGTGACCGCCCAGGTCTGGATGGACTACCTCGACCAGGGCCGCCACCAGCAATGGCGCATGCCCGACGACACACCACTGATCGATGCCTACATGACCGGCCGCATGGCCTATGGCGAAGTCGGTGGCGACGTGATCCGGCTGCCACGCCGGATGCCCGAGGGCGTGCCGTTCGTGACCGTCTACAGCCAGTCCGAACTGATGCATGACGTGCTCGAAGGCATCCCCCTGCCGCCGGACACCGACAGCCCGCAGGTGCGCTACTACGAAGTCACCGGCATGCCCCACCTGCGCCTGGCCGATCTCGGCACGCAGCATACCGAACGGTTCGCCGCCGATGTCGGCAAGGGCGACGACCCACGTTGCCAGACGCTGTACGACGAACCGGTGGAACTGGTGGTGTCGGCGCTGCTCGAGCGCATGGATCAATGGGTGCGCGAGGGCACCCCCATGCCCCGTGCGTCCCGGGTGGTGCGTGACGGCAAAGCCGCTGCGCGCGCGCCCTCCACCGGCAACCTGCTGGGCGGCGTGCGCCCGCCGTGGGTGCAGGTGCCCAGCGCGACTTACCTCACCGACCAGGAGACCGGCTGCGGGCTGATCTACGACACCAAGGTGCCTTATGCGAAGGACGTGCTTGGCCGGCGCTATGGAAACTTCAACCGCTACGCCCAGAAATTCGAAGAGGCCAAGGCCCAGTCGGTCAAGGAAGGCTACCTGCTTCCAGACGATGCGGCGGGCCTGCGCCCGATCGCCACGCCCCAAGACTTCTAACCCCACGAGGAAGGTACGCCGATGTCATCGTCACTCATCATTGCCTGGCTCTATGCGACGCCCTTGAGCACCGCCATCCGTGACGTCCTCTGGGTCATCCCCACGGTCCAGAGCATTCATATCATCGCCATCACCGTGCTGTTCGGCTCGGCGCTGGTCAGCGACCTGCGCCTGGCCGGGGTGCTCGCCACGGACGAGCCCTTGCGGGGTGTGGTGCGCCGCTACTACCCGTGGATGCGCAACGCCCTCATGGTCCTGCTCTTCACCGGGCTGATCATGATCATCGCCGAGCCCGACCGGGTACTCGTCAACACCACGTTCTGGCTGAAGATGGTCCTGGTGGTGACGGCGTTCACCCTGACGTTACTCCTGCGGCGCCCACTGCTGCGAGCCCCCGATGAGCGCGAAAAGCGCCCCATCAAGGCACTGGCCTGGCTGTCGATCGGCCTGTGGTGCGCGGTGATCATTTGCGGTCGCTGGATCGCCTACACGATCTAAGCGTTTTCAACCCAAGCCTTGAGGTACTCGCCATGGACATCCAACCGCTGCTGCAAACCCTCCAGGACACTCCCGTCGCCGCGTTCATCCGTGAGTCGGGCTCGGTCTTCCCATTGCTTGAATCGGTGCATGTGATCGGCATCGCCATCGTCTACGGCACCATCGCCGTGGTGGACCTGCGCCTGCTGGGCGTGGCCTCCCATCGGCGCAGTGCGCTGAAGCTGATCCAGGATCTGCTGCCCTACACCTGGGTCGCGTTCGTGGTGTGCGTGATGACCGGCCTGCTGATGTTCTGCGCCAATGGCACGACCTATGTGCAGAACACCGCGTTCCTGTGGAAGATGGGCCTGCTGGTGCTGGCCGGGCTGAACATGGGGGTGTTCCACCTGGGCGCCTTTCGCCGCATCGGCGAATGGGACACCACGCTACCGCCGCCCAGCCAGGCACGCGTGGCGGGTTTCAGTTCACTGGCGCTGTGGGCAGGGGTGATTTTCCTCGGCCGCTGGATTGCGTTTCTCTGATGGCCAGCCTGAGCGATGCAATCACGGTGGTGCGCCCGCGCTCCGGGCGCTGGGAGTCGCTGGCACTGCTGCTGGCGACCCTGGCCGTGATCGCCGGCGTGGCCGGCTATGTGGCCCTGCGCCCGCAGAAAGCCGGCCCGCCCATCCCCTTGAGCTGGCAGGTGCGCTCCTTCGACGGTCTGGGCGCAGTCGACCAGGCGATCCATAGCGCGCTGTTGCCGGCCGGCGAGGAAATCATCTGGTTCAACAACGACACTGGCGGCTGGATCACCTTGGAGCATGCGCAAAAGCTGCTGTTGCCGCCCTTCTACCGCGATGGTTTCTGGAAGACCCATGGCGAGGTGCAATGGCAGTTGATTTTGCCGGGTACCCACCAGGCCCACGGGCTTTCCGGCGACGCCCATGCACCGGCGGACCCGAGCGCCAACCAGGTGTCGCAAGCCACCCAGGGCCAGGGTGCCACGGTGTACTACGGCGCTGGCGGCCGCGCCACGGGCCAGAGCGCCTACCTGCTGGTCATCGGTCACGCCCACGCCGGTGTGATGTGGGCCAACCAGGCGACGATCTGGGTCCATCCCGACCCGAACGCGCCCTACCCTGGCATCGTCAAGCCCGAGTCGCTGGTCGGCGATGGCTGGCGCCAGGTCATTCCATACGACGGCACCAGCGAAGTCGAACGTGTCAAAGGAACCCAGCCATGACTACCGCTACCCAACGCCCGTCACGGTGGCGCAGATGCCTTGCGCTGTTGATGCTGATGCCTGTGGTTGCACTCGCAGGCACCGCGACCGCCTCGGGCAAACCGCTCAGGATCGGCGTCACGCTCCACCCCTACTACAGTTTCGTGGCGAACATCGTCGGTGACCGGGCGCAGGTCATTGCGCTGATCCCGCCCGAGGCGAACCCGCACAACTACCAGCCGCAACCCGACGACATCACCCGGGCGATGAACCTGGATGTGCTGGTGGTCAACGGCATCGGCCACGATGAATGGGCTTTCCAGATCGTAAAGGCCGCCGGGCGCACGGCGACATTGCCGATCATCCAGGCCAATGCATCGGTGGCCCTGATTCCCATCGCGGGCGACCAGAGCGGGGTCAAGGTGGTCAACCCACACACGTTCGTGTCCACCACCGCGGCGATCCAGCAGGTGTTCGAGATCGCCCGCCGGCTGGGCGAACTGGACCCGGACAACGCAGCGACGTACCGCCACAACGCCCTGGCGTATGCCGCGCGGATCCGCGAGTTGCGCGCGCGCTTCATGACCCGCTTCGCCGCGCTGGACCTGTCGGCGTTCCGCTGCGCGACCACCCATGCCGGCTACGACTACCTGATGCAGGAGTTCGGCCTGTTCGTCAGCGCGGTGATTGAACCACGCCATGGCGTGGCCCCGACGGCACGCCAGTTGGCCAACACCATCGAGGCCATCAAGCGCGCCAACGTGCGCGTACTGTTTGCCGAGAAGAACTTCTCCCTCGACCTGGCCAAACCGATCGAAGCCGCCACCGGCGTGAAGGTCTTCGCGCTGTCGCACATCACCGGCAACGCCTATAGCGCGGACGAGTTCGAGGTGGCCATGGCCGAGAACCTCGAAACCCTGGCCCAGGCCATTGAGTTCACCCAGCCAGCCAGGAGCACCCCGTGATGCGTGGACCTGCCATCGTGTTTGACAACGTGTCCCTGCAACTGGGCGGCACCCGGGTGCTCGATGCCGTGAGTTTCCGGGTCGAGGCAGGCACCCTGCATTGCCTGGTCGGCCCCAACGGCGGCGGCAAGACTTCACTGGTGCGCACACTGCTGGGCCAGATGCCGCATTCGGGGTCGGTACGGCTGGAGGGCGAGATCACCACGCCACTGGGCTATGTCCCGCAGTTGCTGGACTTCGACCGCAATGTGCCGATGACCGTCAACGACGTGATGGCCTTGCTCGGCCAACGCCGACCGGCCTTCCTGGGTTCCAGCCGCGCAGCCAAGGCACTCAGGGCTGCGGCACTCGCGCGTACCGGCGTGGCGGCGATGGGCGCGAAACCCTTCGGCAGTCTGTCCGGAGGCCAGCGCCAGCGTGTGTTGCTGGCCCAGGCGATCAGCCCGGTGCCTTGGCTGTTGATCCTCGACGAGCCGACCGCCGGTATCGATGAACCCGGCGTACGCCTGGTGGAGGCGTTGGTCGCCGAACTGCACGACCGAGGCGTCACCATCCTGTGGATCAACCACGACCTGGAACAAGTGAGGCGCATTGCGCAATCGGTCACGGTGATCAATCAACGGGTGTCGTTCCATGGCAGCCCCGCCCAATGGGAGAACGTGCGATGAACGCGCTGTACGACTTCATTCGCGAGCACCTCCAGGCGCTCGCTGCGACGGGCGTGCTGCCGCAACCCTTCGAATACGAGTTCGTGATCAACGCATTGCTCTGCGCGGTGCTGATCGGGCCGCTGCTGGGCGTGCTCGGCTCGATGGTAATGATCAAGCGCATGGCGTTCTTCAGCCAATCGGTGGGCAACGCAGCGATGACCGGCGTGGCCATTGGCGTGCTGATCGGCGAGTCCTACACCTCGCCTTACTTTTCGATGTTCGGCTTCTGCCTGCTGTTCGCCCTGACGCTCAAGTACACCCAGCATCGCACCACGCTGGCCAATGACACGCTGATCGGCGTGTTCCTGTCGATCTCGCTGGCAATGGGCGCCTCGCTGCTGCTGTTCGTATCGGCGAAGATCAACACCCATGTGATGGAGAGCGTGCTGTTCGGCTCCATCCTGGCGGTGGACCACACCGACATGAACGTGTTGCTGGTAGTCACCGCGATCTGCGCGCTGATCGGGCTGCCGCTGTACAACGGCATGCTGCTGGCCAGCCTCAACCCAAGCCTGGCCCATGCGCGCGGCGTGCGGGTGCGCAGCGTCGACTACCTGTTCGTGGTGCTGGTCACCCTGGTCACAGTGGCCTGCCTGAAAATCATCGGCGCCGTGCTCGTCGAAGCGCTGTTGCTGATACCGGCAGCGGCGGCCCGCAACATCAGCCATTCACTGCCGGCACTGGTAACCCGCGCCGTGTTGATCGCGACGTTTTCCTGCGTGGTCGGCATCCTGGCGCCGATGCAGTTCCACATTCCCGTGCCCACGGGCGGCGCCATCGTGATCGTTGCGGCACTGGTGTTCGTCGTCACCACCGTCATTCGGGCGACCACGGCCCGGTTCAGAGGGGCCAGCGTATGAAATGGCTGAATGCTACGTGCCGCCCAAGACTGGCGCTGTTGGCGGTACTGCTGGGCAGCCCGTTGCTGGCCCAGGCGGACCAGGTGCTGGTGGCGTTGCCGGCGCTGTATGCACTCACCTCGGCACTCGGCGACGGCACTCGCCTTGAGGTGGTGCGTGTGCCGCCCGATGCGGCGGTGTCCCTGCAAAGCCAGGCCAATGCGCTGTCACGCCTGGACGCCAGTGTGTTCGAGCAGGCGACGGCGGTGGTCACCTTGAGCAGCCTGTGGCGCGCCGATCCTTTGTATGCCGCGGCCCGTCGCCACAACCTGCGGATCGTCGAGATCGACGCGTCACATTCCTGGGACGCCATCAAGCCCGGCGTGGCCGTGGCCCGCGTGCCGCCAAACGACGTGCCCTGGGCGGGCGCACAAGTGGCCGACGACGGCCTGTCACCCTATGCCTGGCTCGGCCCCGTCAACGCCATGCGCATGTCGGCGCTGATCGCGGCCGACCTGGAACGCTTGTCTCCCGTCGACGCGCCACGCATAGAGCGCAACCTCACCGCACTCGACAGCCGCTTGCGCCGACTGAAGGCCGACTACGGCGCCCGGCTGCTGGCGGTGCCGGACCTGCGCGTGCTGTCGTTGGCCGACGAATTCATCTACCTGTTCGGCGAGTTCGGCATTTATGTCGACGGCTGGTTCGTACGGCAGGACATCGATTGGAGCGACGCTGACTGTGCTGCGCTGACCCGCTACCTGCGCGAGCGTGACATTCGCGTCGTCGTGCACAAGTGGGCGCCGGACGCCAGGATCGCCAAGGCCATCGAAGACGGTGGCGCACGCCTGGTGCTCCTGGACACCGGCGCCGATGCAAGCATCGGCTACGAGGCCCTGCTGAGTTCGAACCTGGACGCCTTGCTGGCGGCCTTCGCCCCCCTGCAACACCCTTGACTGTGGAGCGCTCATGAAACCCTTGGGTCCAACCCGTTTGATACTGATGACAGCAGCCCTGTCGTGCTGCCAGGCGGCCTTCGCCCATGGCCCGGTGTTCGACTGCTACCTCGAACACGATGACCAGGTGAAATGCGAGGCCGGCTACACCGACGGCAGCTCCGCCGTCGGGAGAAAAATCCGTGTCCAGGATGCCCGCAACAAGCTGCTGCTCGAAGGCAGCATCGGCGCGGACAACACCTATACGTTCCAGGCCCCCGCAGGCGACTACACCGTGTTGTTCCTGGGTGGCGACAACCATGACGCGACCATCCAGTCCGCCGACATTTCCAGGTGAAACAGACCATGACCTTCACACGACGACTGTTCCAAACCCTCGCCGGCGCCACTTTCGGCTGCGCGGCCTGTGCCGCCCAGGCCCACTTCCAGATGCTCTACGTCGAAGACACGGCGCCACAGCGCGGGGATAAGCTGGAGTTTGCGCTGGTGTTCACCCACCCCTTTTCCGGCGGCCCCACCCTGGTGATGGACAAGCCCCGGGCGTTCAGCCAGGTGAGCGCCCACGGCAGCAAGACCATCGACCTGCGCCAATACCTGCGGCCGGTGCAGTGGCAGAGCCGCGACAACCAGGCGACGGCCTATCGTGCTTCAATCCCGCGGGAGTTGATGCGCTCGCTGGGCGACCATATTTTCGTCCTCGAACCCGAACCCTACCTGGAAGCCGAGGAAGGCCTGTACATCCAACAGTTCACCAAGCTGATCGTCAACGTCGGCGGCGTCCCCGGCGACTGGACCGAGCCGCAGGGCTTGCCGGTGGAGATCCAGCCGCTGAGCAAACCCTACGCAAACTGGACGGGTGGCGTGTTCCGCGCCGTGGTACTGGCCGATGGCAAACCGGTGCCATTCGCCGAAGTCGAAATCGAATACCTCAACCATGCCGTCGATATCGAGCAGAACAGCTTCGGCCAGGCAGCCTACGTCACCGCGCCGCAAGCTTCATTCAACGCTCAGAGCACCTACGCGGACGCCCAGGGCATCGTGACCCTGGGCTTGCCCCGCGCCGGTTGGTGGGGCATTGCCGCGCTCGACATCGGCGCGACCAAGACCCACAAGGGCAAGCCGCTGTCGCAGGATGCGGTGTTGTGGGTGCAGGCCAGGGACATGGTGCCCGGCAAGGACTCAGGTATCGCTCATTGAACTATTGGCTCGCGACTGAACGCCTCGACTTCGCGAATCAAGCCCTGTGCCGCCATCATCACCAGGTCTAGCCCTTTCTCCGGCGAGGCCTGCGCCGGGTCCGAGCCCATGCGCCCATCGACGTGGCGGGCGCGGAAGTCGAAGGCCTCGCGGATCGGTCCCCACGGCGCGATCCGGGGTGAGTAGTCGGCGGTCTTGATCGAGTCCGGGTAGGCCCATTGGGTCACGGCGATCTCGGACGGCGTGGCATGGATGCCGTGGCCGGTGGGGAACTGCGCCTTGGCCAGTTCGCCCACGCCTTCCAGGTCCCACCAGTTACATAACTTCAGGGCGAACCCCGCCGGGCGACGGGCAAAGCTGGCTTCGGCATACAGCTCGGAAAACGCCGCTTCAATGGACGCGACGTTGCCGCCATGGCCATTGAGAAACAGGATCTTTTCAAAGCCATGGGCCGCCAGCGAATGCACCCAATCGCTGATCGCGGCAATGAACGTCGAGGGCCGCAATGAGATCGTGCCGGGGAAGCCGATATGGTGCTGGGCCATGCCGATATTGAAGGTCGGCGCGATCAGGATATCGGCGCTTTTTTGCGCCTGACACGCAATGATCTCGGGGCACATCCAGTCGGTGCCGAGCAGCCCGGTCGGCCCGTGCTGTTCGTTGGAGCCGATGGGGATGACGATGGTGCGGCTGCGCTCGAGAAAGTGGCCGATCTCGGCCCAGGTCGACAGATATAGAAGCATCTTGGGTTCCTCAGGGTTTTCAATGATGGCGGGCCACTCGACCCGCTCTGTATTCGCCCGCCGAGCCGGTGCGCGTTCGCGGTTTGGTCGCGATGATCACGAACGCCGCGCACAGGAACACGCAGCCCACGGCTACGACCCCCGTGTTCAAGCTGCCCGTGGCGGTTTTGGCCCAGCCGATCATGGCCGGGCCCCAGAAACCACCGGACAGGCCGATGGTGTTGATCAAGGCAATGCCGCCTGCGGCCGCGTCGCCCTTGATGTGCTCGGAGGGCATCGCCCACAACACGGTGTAGGCCATGAACATCATGCTGATCGACAGGATCAGCAGGGTCATCGACCCCACCAGGTGGCCGCCCGCCAGGGGATAGAGCATCAGCAGGAGCGCACCGGTGGCCGCCGGGACGGCGCAGTGCAGCCGGCGCTCGCCCAGGCGGTCCGAACGGCGCCCGATCCAGTACATGCCCAGTGCCGCCCCGACATAGGGCATGGCGGCATACCAGCCCACTTGCTGGGTGTCTTGCAGGCCCAGGGTCTTGATGATCGCCGGCAGCCAGAAACTCATGGCGTAGATCGAGAAGATGATGCAGAAGTACGCCGAAGCCAGGACATACAGCTTAGGGTCGCGCAGTACCGCACGGAACGAATGGCTGCGGGCATTCGCCGTGCCCAGTTCGGTTTCCAGCAGCTGTTTTTCCGCCTCATTCAGCCAAGGCGCATCGGCGGGCCGGTCGGACAGCACGCAATACATGAGCACGCCGAGCAATACACAGGGCAAGCCTTCAATCAAAAACATCCATTGCCAGCCGGCCAGACCGCCGACACCGGCAAGCGTGGTGATCAGCCAGGCCGATAAGGGTCCGCCCAGAATGCCGCCCATGGGGCCGGCGATAAACACAATGGCAATCGCCCGCGCCATGCGGTTCGGGCCGTACCAACGCGACAGGTAATAGATCATGCCGGGAGCGAACCCGGCTTCGAATACGCCGAGCAGAAAACGCATCGCATAGAACGTCGGCACGTTCCGTACAAACAACATGCACGCCGAGGTAATGCCCCACAGCACAAGGATCCTGCTAAAGGTTTTACGCGCACCGATGCGGGGCAGCATCAGGGTGCTGGGCAGTTCGAACAGCACGTAGCCGATAAAGAAAATCCCTGCGCCGGCGCCGTAGGCAGCATCGGACAAGCCCAGGTCACCTTGCATCTGTAGCTTGGCAAAGCCCACGTTGATGCGGTCCAGGTACGCAAAGACATAGCCGATGAACAACAGCGGCAACAGCCGCCAGTTGAGCTTGTGGTAGAGGGCAGAAATGGCTGCACTTTCTGCCGGCGCCAGGGAGGTTGGCATACGAGTCTCCAGTTGTTTTTGTGGGTCTGCGTACTTGCCAATTCAGGGTGCGCCGGCCCACGATAAGCAGCAAGAGCAACTAAGTTCACTTAGCGTTGCTCTGCAGGCAACACAACTTCTGGAGCGGGTCATCCTTCATGCGTGAGATCAATCAACAACGTCTTCGCTACTTCCACGAAGTGCTGGTGCACGGTTCGATCAGGGGGGCGGCGGACAGCATCAACACCTCGCCCTCGGTGATCACCCGCCAGATCAAGCTGCTGGAAGAGGAATTGGGCGCCAAGCTGTTCGAGCGCCAGGCCCGTGGCGTTCAGCCCACCGAGGCGGCGGCGCATCTGCTGGAGTTCTGGCGCGGCTATCGCTCGCACCAGGAAAAACTCGAAGACCAGTTGCAAGCCATCAAGGGCCTGCAGCAAGGCCATGTGCGGGTGGTGATCAGCGAAGGCTATGTGGATGCGCTGGTCGACAACGTGCTCGCGCCTTTCAGCAAGCAATACCCCAGGCTTGAAGTCACCCTGGACATCCTGCCGGTGGACGATGTGCTCAACGAAGTCGCCGAAAACCGTGCGCATATCGGCCTGGCCTATAACCCGCCGCCCCATCCACACATCGACTACCGCGCCGCCTCGCTGCAGCCGGTGATGTTGCTGGTGCGTCCCGATCATCCGCTGGCAGTGCGCGGCACCATGGTGACCGTGACGGAGGTGTTGGAATGCCCATTGGTGCTGACGCCGACCACATTTGGTATTGGCCATGCCATCACCCTGCTGGAATACGCCGAGAAGATCGAAGTACGCCCGACCCTGGTCAGCAACTCCCTGGCGGCACTCAAGCGCCTGGTTGCCACTGGCGGCTTTGCCTCGCTGGCCGGGGAGTTCGCGGCCTATCGGGAAATTGAAAACGGCGAGCTGGCATCGGTGCTGATCGACCATCCGCTGTTGCTGGGGGTGGAGGCCAAGCTGTTGGTGAAGGCCTCAAGACCGCTGGCGGCACCCGCTCAGGAATTGTTGACGTGGATGCTGGAGCGGTTGCCGATGTTTAAAGCGCAGAGCGATTCACATCCCCGACGTTGAGGACTTGACCCAGCGACTTATGAGTTCCAGGGAACCCGGCGCATAGGCGTGGCGCCCCAGTGCCATGAACGCAGACTCTTTCCACACAGGCCATTGCGATACCAATTGATCATTGAACAGGCCGGCCCTCAACAAACTGTGGGTGGCGTTGGGAATGACCACAACGTGTCTATCCCTGGCGCCTGCAAACATCTCCCTGTAGACGCTTGAGTCCTCGGCCGTATTGACGTTCAGGTCCTGGTCGCCCCAAACCGCCAGCACCGGGCCTTGCATGGTTTTCACTGCGCCAGTCACCTCTTCGTTGTAGTTTTTCTGGACGAAGTTGAAATGAGCGCGGTCCATACCGGGAAACAGGTGGGGACTGTAGGCTTGATTCGCTGTGCCGAAAACCTTGTCGTTCTTCTCGTATTGCTCTTTGATAATGGCGTCGATCTCATTCTGGGAACGGCCTTCCTCCGCCAAACGCACCTGCGTGTAGTACATGCCTTGTCGGCGCCAGCTCACGGCCCCGCCGATAATCACTGAAAATCCAGGGGCTCCTTCACTGGCGGCACGCGGAATGACCCAGCCGCCTTGGGAAAAACCCAGGAACCCGACCTTATCCGGAGCAACCCCCTCCTGCTTGCGAACCTGGGCGAGCGCGGCCACCGCTTCCGTGGCACGGTCCGCCATCGACTGGCTGAGCCAATGGCCTGTGCTCTCGCCGATCCCCTGTTTGTCCCAGGTAAACACGCCGATTCCAGCGTCGAGCAAACTGTTGATCAGCGGGAAGTAGCCGTGGGCTGCGAAGCGGTCCATGGGACCATCCCCATGAATGATCAGCGCCACGGGCGGCGCCTGGACATTCAATGGCAAGGCCAGCGTTCCGACCAATTGTGCATCGCCAGAGCGAAACGTCAGCGTCGAAACCCGAGCGTCCTTCAGTTCCATATCGGACAGGTTTTGCAGGACGACTACCGCCAATGCCAGCAGTACTGCGCAGATGCCTGCGCCCGCAAAAACCGCCAGCTTTTTTTGCACGCCCACTGTTCACCAGAACCAATAAGGCAGGAATTTAGGCGTCGGCTCATGGGCCAACTCCAGATGGTAAGTAACGCAATTGAAGAAAAACATATCCAGTATGAGAAAGGTGACAGCCCCGAAAGAAAAGATGACGAACTCACGATGGGGATGCCCGTGAAAACGTGATTCCAACCAGGGCCGCACGGCGACTAGCGTAATCAGACCCAGGCAGGCACCGAGGTAGTTGGGCTGCAGCGGGGTCACCGCATACAAGCTGTACCAATAGGCAAGTAACAGCATCACGAGGCCTATCAGCGGCAACTCCAGGCAGAACCCAAGCAGTTTTTTCCGGGTGTTTGCAAACATTTCACTGCGGTCCACGAAGACATAGGCCGCCAACAACGAAATAGCTGGCGTGATCGACAGTATGTAACGCGCCTTTTTCGAACTTGGAATCGTGAACAGCACAATGATCACAAGGAGCCAGCCGGTGAGGTACAGGAGCATGTTCGTGGCGGCATGAGGCGTACTGTCGAAAAAGTGTTTGCCCTTCCTGATGATCACACTCACTGCAATCAAGGCGGTGACACCGTAGGTCAGCAAGCCTGCCGAAAAGTAGAAGTAATAACGGGGCGCGTGATCACTGCCGAACCGCCCGAGTCCTTGCATGATCAAAACCTCTTGCAGAAAAGCATCGCCGCCCTGCACATAGGCCGCCCAGGTCAGCACCGCGATACCCGTGGCCAGGACCAGGCCCGCCAATAATGAGAACACCACCAGCATGCGCCACTGCCGGCTCAACAGGTAATAAGAGGCGACGACACTGGCAGGTCCGATCAGGCCGATCGGGCCACGAAACGCAAAGCCCAGTGCCAGGCCCGCGAGTACCAGCGGCAACCGATAACGCTGTTGGTGCACCTCGCCCGCGTAGGCCAGGTAAAAGCACACCACCGTAAAAAGTGCCGGGTACACATCCAGCGCCAGGGAGTTCACGCCGTCCAGAAATGACCAGGTGAACAGCGCAAACACCACCCCGTAGGCGCCCCACTTCTTCTCATGCAAAGCCCCCAATTTATAAATGAACACCAACATCAACGCGGCAGCGACGCAAAAAGGCACGCCCATCGACAGAATGGAGACACGGCCAAACGGCAAGGACACCAGATAAACCAGGAGTGTATTGATCACCGTGTAATCGGGGTAAGGCTGCAGATCTTCGGCGATTGGAAACAGCGTGACGCCGTGCGCAAGCATATATTGGGCAAAGTCGACAAAGCGCGTGGTGTAATTGAGCACGGCGGGCTTGTATTGCAAGACAGCCAATAGAATAAACGCGACGACAAAAATAAATGAACAGGGCTTTTTTACAGCCACTTCCTTTAGCTTATTCATACGACCTTGCCGTCCCTGAAAAAAGCGCAGACTAGCACTTTGCTTTTCAGGCGTTCCAGATTGGAAAAGTGAAGAGTTGTAAAGGCCGCACACTGTATTCATTCAACCCGGCAACTCGCCGTGGCATTCTGAACATTCGCTGAACATGCGTTAAAAAAATGCGAAGTCCGCCTATGAAAACTATTGTTTTCTGCACAGACAAGCGACACGAAGCCTTATCAGCCTTGTACGAGCTTGCTTAAAAGCAACCATGCAGACCCGGCTGGCTGAATTCAAGTGAGCGCCTTGTTGTATACGTAATGTGAGAAGTAACCAATAAACTGTTTTATAAACCCTCCAGCAACCTTGAAAACAAGCGGCCCGTGCAACAGTTCAGAACAAAAAGTTGGCAATCTATGGATATGGATATCGGTGGGAGGGTGTCGCAACAACCACCTAGGGCTGACATTGACAATGTTTCAACTGGAGCACTTTCAAGAAAAAACCGGCCAATAGATAGGCCGGCGTTTTTGGGCTGTTTTAGAAATTATAGGTCGCTGTCAACCGGGTTGTGCGTTCAGCCCGCACCCCGATATAGGATGGCGTCGCCGTGTATGAGTAAAGCGTGCGGTCAAAGATGTTTTTGACGCCCAACGTCAGTGACCAGTCTTTCTGCCGATAGAAAACCGACGCGTCAGTCTGAGCCCCGCCCGGAAGGGTGAAGTAATTGTAGCCTGAAGCGTACCCGTTCACCGTGCTGCTATAGGCATTCACGCCTAGCCCCGCACCCAAGCCTCTGAACGTGCCCTCCAATAGTTCATAGGAGGTCCAGACGCTGCCAGAGTGTTTAGGCTGCCCGACCGTTTGAGGGGAGTCGGAAAAAGAGGGGTTCCTCGCTTGTAGCGCTGACGGCTCGGCAAAATCACTATAGGTATAGCTGGCATTGATTGCCCAGCCCGGAAGAATTTCACCGGCCAGGTCAAAATCCACGCCCTTGGACTTTCGCCCTTGGTTACCGATCGTTCGGCCAAACCCATCGGAGACGGGTACGCCGGTTTCTTCCATTTGGAAAATGGCGCTGGTCAAGGTCAGAGCGTCGTCGTTGAACTTCACTTTTACCCCGGCCTCCTTTGAATCGCTTTGTCTAGGGGGCAGCGGCGCACCAGTGACGTTATCAGCAACGTTGTTGGCCTGGAAACCTTTGTAATGGTTTGCATACACCGTTACATCGGGCGTGATGTCGTAGCTGATGCCGTAGCTCGGAACCCACTTGCTGCTCTTGAAATCCTCCTTAGAGGACGTACCCCGTACATTGGCGGGGTAATCGGGCAGATCGGGTACGTAAACAGTCGAGTCGGCACTGTACAGAGTGCGTCTTGCGGCGAGCATGACGTGTGTCTTATCGCCAATCTTGACCAAGTCCTGCAACAACAGCCCTTTTTGGGTCTGAAGATAGCTGCCAGAGCGGTAATAGTTGGAGGATGTGTAACTGAATTCAGGTAGATCGAAGTCGTGGCCCAGGTTGAGGTTGCCGCTGGCTGAAGCCCGATCTGCAGTGTCAAACGCCGTTGTTGTGTAGTGTTGGTAGTCAACCCCGGCCAGAAGTTTCTGTTCGAGAATACCCGTGGTCAGCGTGTAAATAATATTGTTTTGGGTGTTGAAGGAATCGGTGTTCGATCCGGATTGTAGGCCACTGGCGCGGATCAAGCCGTTCGGCCCGTAGGCCGGAGCACCACCCGCCCCCCCTGGCTCCCATAGGTGAATCTGATCTTCTTCACGGGTATAGGTCGCCTTGCTTTCAAACGTGAGGTTGTCCGTGAAGTTGTGACTGAATTCGTAATAACCTGTTTTGGTATTACCGGTGATTCGATCATCCTTGCCGGTGATGCGGTAATTGGAAAGCTTTTGTATCTTGCCTTGGTAGAAGTACGTCGCAGCGCCTGGCGTGCCTCGCCGTCCTTGGAATTCTGCGCCAATCGTCAGGCTGGTATCGTCATCCTTCCAGCGTATTACAGGAGCGATATAGTCACGACGGCCGCCGTTGTAATCCGGCTCGCTTTCATTAGCCGTCATATGGATGAGGTTAAGTCGATAGCTGAACTGTTTGTCATCACTCAACGCCCCCCCGAGATCCAGCGCTTGCTGAAACTCACCTTTGCTGGTCACGTCCACGCGAAGTTGGTGCAATGGCGTAGTGATCGGCGCTTTGCGGACCAGATTGATCGAGCCCGAAGCACCCGCGCTGCCGGTCATGATGGAGTCCGGACCTTTGATGACTTCGACACGGTCCAACCCCTCGATGGGTGTAGCACCGTCGCCAACATCCGCCACCCCATTGGTGCTGGTGTTCGCAACGCTGAAGCCCCGAATGAAGTAACTATTGACTCCGCGGTTATTTTGCCAAGTTGTTACGCCGCCAGAGCTGCGCAACGCGTCTTCAAGGGAAGAGGCTTGGCGGTCGGTCAGCAGTTTGTTACTGATTACCTGAACCGAGCGTGGCGTTTCCTGAATGGAGGTGTTGCCACGCATTGCGCCAGTGGCATTGCTTGGATTGTAGACCTCCGCATCCTCGTTTTCGGTGCCGCTGCTCACGGTTATGCGGGGAAGTACGGCATCGTTATTGGTCGCCGCTGGCGCTACGGCTTGCGGAGCACGTTCAATGGTCAGTGTGCCGTTGCCGGTGATACCCAGGCGCAGGTCAGTGCTGCGCAATGCCTGAGCGATGGCTTGTTCGGCGCTCAAGAGGCCGGTAACCGCCGGCACGCGGTAATGTTTAGCCAAAGCCGGGTCGAAGGATATGGTTCTTCCGGCCTGTTGCCCGATAGCCAGAAGTGTCTGGTCCAGCGAGCCCGCAGGCACATTGAACTGCGCTGCGGCCTCTTGCGCGGTTGCCGCCAGGACAACTTGCACAGGTGAAATGCCAGAAATCAGCGAAATAGCCAAAGCGAGTTTTGCCAAATTGCAGCTTGATGCCATACGTTTGCGCTCCACTTGTCCCCAGGAATTTAAAATGTTCGGTTACTGGTTCTGTGTGACGAGATGGCAAAAGCGTGAGAGGCGTGACGAAAAAAATGTATTTTTCTGGATCGACTTCCCTCTTGCTGAAGAAGGATATTAGGGCGTCGGGAGGCAGCGTCTTCCAGAAGTGTCGTTGCCGAGTAAATTTCCTACAACTGGTAGTTTATCGCCTTACCCAAGTGCATCTAGGTAACACTTATCAAACCCGCAGAATGAATAAAAAAATGTCCGCAGCACTATTCTCTCCGTCGATCAATGATGGAGCGCTGCGATTTTCTCCCGCACCAGTATGGCGCTCAATTACCACAACACTGCGTAATCCACGGCGTTACCTCAACGTGCTGAGCTGTGTTGGCCCAAGACTTGCGTACGTGTGCCCAGCCGCTTGACCAAGTCGCCGGACAGTCAGCGTTGAGCGTATTTATTTGCAGTTGAACGGGTGCATTATGGCCGCCACTGACTCTCTTGTTCGATCCGACTTCCTGACTGTGGTCTTTCGCAGCGACTACCGCTGGCTGACTGCGCGCTTGCGGTACAAGCTGGGCTGCCGATTCAACGCCGAAGATGTCGCTTCCGAGGCCTTCACCCAGTTGGCTGCAATGCCCACGCTGCAGGAAGTGAAAGAGCCACGGGCGATGCTTACCACCATCGCCAACCGGGTCATGTATGAACTGTCGCGTCGTCGGGACCTGGAACGGGCCTATATGGATGCCCTGGCTCTGGCACCTGAGGCGTGTCATCCTTCGCCGGAAGAACAGCACCTGCTGATGGAGTCACTGTTGGCCGTCGACAAGGCGCTGGAAGGGTTGTCGGTCAACGCCCGGAGCGCGTTCTTGTATAGCCAGCTCGACGGTTTGACCTACGCGCAAATTGGTGAACTGCTCGGAGTCTCGGCGGCTCGAGTTCGCCAATATATGGTCAAGGCACTGCGGTGCTGTTACGAGGCGGCTCGCCATGAGCAAGGTATCTAAGAACACTACTGACGATGCAGCCGAGCAGGCCATCGAGTGGATGGTGTTACTGCGTTCTGGTGAAGCCACGCTCGACGATGAGCACGAGTTCGCCGCCTGGCGAGCCCGCAGTGCGGAACACGATCAGGCCTGTGCCTACATAGAGGCGACGCTGGGCCGGATTCCGCTCAGGCTGGCACCTACTCAGCATCAGGCGGTGCGCTCTACATTACTGGCACCGTCGCGTCGTCGTGAGTTCCTGCGCAACGCTCTGTGCGTGGCAGCAGTAGGCGTAATGGGTGGCGCGCTGGTCGATAGAACCTATCCGGTCGGCAACCTCCTCGCCGATCTTTCGACCCGTACCTCAGAGCGCCGGACCTTGACCTTGGGTGACGGCAGTTCGCTCACGCTGAATGCGCGCAGTGCGGTCAACATCGATATCAATGAGGTTCGCGGCAAGCGCAAGATCAAACTGATTGAGGGGGAAATGCTGCTGCAGGCAGCTGCTTCCAGGCTACCCCTTAGCATTCAGTTGGCAGGCGGCCGGGTGGAACTGGGCGATGGTCGCCTGTCCATCCGGCATCTGAATGATGGCTTCAGGGTGGCGGCCCTCAGCGGGCCTGTGCAGGTATGGGATGCGGCCGGCAATTCGCGCATGCTTGCCGTAGGGCAAGGAGCTTCGGTAGGTACGAATGGCTTCGATATATTTCCTATCTCCGCTGTAGCCGAAAGTAGCTGGACGCGGGGGCTGCTGGTGGTCGATGACCAGCCGCTGGCGACCGTAATCGAAGCCCTGCGCAACTATCGTACCGGCGTGGTGCGGTTGGATCCTCATGCTGCCGCCCTGCGGGTGAGTGGCATATTCCCGTTGGACGACAGCGACACTGCCATCGAATCAATAGCGCAGACCCTGCCGATTACCGTACAGCGCACCACGGGTTTCTGGGTCAGCATCAGCGCTGCCTGACGCCTGCTCGTGCGCCCTCACCCTTTGCTTGACCAGCCAGAACCCGTGCTATTCCTGCCTTCATTGCAACCCTGCAAAAAAAATCAAAAATAATCACGTTCGCCCCTCACGCTTTTACTTCCTCGTTGCACATAGGTAGTAAGAATAACTGTCAGGCGATAACCAACGTGCTGCATCCCCTCCTTCCCAAGCGTATTTTTCGGCCTGCCCAGGCCGTAAGCCTGTCAGTGCTGATGGCGGGCGGTTGTGGGAGCAGCATGGCTTGCAGCTTGGCCGATCAGCGCGATTACTCGATAGCTGGCGGCACGTTGAGCAACGCGCTGCTTGAAGTTGGGCGTCTCAACGGATGCTCGATCGTGTTTGATCCGGGTCTGATCAGCCAGAAGCACAGTGATGGCGTTCGCGGCCATTTTAGTGGCTACGACGTCGCGCGGATGCTCCTGCATAGCTCGGGGTTCGAATTGGTGCTCACTGCCAACGGAACCCTGACCCTGCAGCCAACGGATATCCAGGTCAAGCGAACGAGTGCGGGGAGAGGCGTGTGACCAATATGAATGTGCGTGTAGAACAGCTGCCCCGCGGACATGGCTGGGATGCCAGCCAGATTGGCGAGTTTGCCGAGCCGAAAAAAAGCCGCTTGCCTATCGTTACGGCGTTTAGCTTTGCAGTGCTCATTCATGTGGCGGCGCTGGTACTGCTGGTCACCCAGGTTAGCAAGCGAGAGTTGACGATGGACGCTTCCGCGCCGGTCACCAGTGTGCGCGTAAGCCTGATCGCCATGCCTCCACCGCCACCCGTGGTGGTGCCACCACCGGTGGTCGAAGCGCCCGTGGCGCCGGAGCCTGCCGTGCTCACCAGTGAGTCGGCAACACGCACGATAGAGCAGGCGCCGCCCAAACCCGAGGCCAAGCCAAAGGAAGTAAAGCCCAAGCTCAAGCCCAAGCCCAAGCCTGTTATCAAGCCTGAGCCGAAGAAAAAGCAGCCTGTGGTGGAGCAAAAGCCGGTCGAGCCGAGCCCGCCCACTGAAGCCAGGCCTGACCCGAATTCGACGCAGGCCCAGGCCGCACCTGTTGCGCAGAAGCTGATGGATCTGCCCTCCGCAGTACCCAAGGATGTGCCTTCCGTAGGGTGCCGCGTGCCGGCGCCGGATTATCCGCGTAGAGCCCGGCGGCTACATGCCCAGGGACAAGTGCTGGTACGCCTGGAAATCAACCCTAAAGGGCTGGTACAGCGCGCGGATGTCGTTCGCAGCAGTGGCAATGAAGACCTTGACGAGTCCGCTGTCAACGCCGTACGAGGCGCTGTTTGCAACCCTTATGTAGAGGGTGGTCAAGCCATCTCGGTGCGCGCAGTGCAAGCCGTTGACTTCAATTTGAGCAAATAACCGCTCGACGATGCTCGAGTGACACAGAAGAGGATTGATCATGCAAGAATTGGGGTTGGCCTACGCTTGGCAAACAGCGGATATGGTGTCGAAAACTATCGCTTTCGTCCTGCTGATCATGTCGATACTGAGCTGGGGAGTGATGATCATCAAAGCTGGGCAGTTGATCAAGCTTCGCAGCATGACACGCCGCGCGGTGACATCGTTCTGGCGCGCCGAAAGCTTCGAGGAGGGTGTGAAGCTGCTCAATACTGGCGGCGCAAATCCCTTCGTTCATCTGGCCCAGGCCGGCGTTGCCGCGAATGCGCACCGGCAGCAACAGAGTTCCCAGCTGCACAGCCGGTTCGACCTGAGTGACTGGTTGGCACGTTGCCTCAAGGATGTGGTGGAAGAGCATTTGTCGCGCCTGCAAATGGGCTTGGCGGTGCTGGCATCGATTGGTAGCACTGCACCGTTCGTGGGGCTTTTTGGTACCGTCTGGGGTATTTACCACGCGCTCAAAGTGATAGGAACGTCGGGCGATGCGTCCCTGGCCCAAGTCGCCGGGCCTGTAGGCGAATCGCTGATCATGACGGCGTTCGGCCTGTTCGTGGCGATCCCTGCAGTGCTGGGTTACAACGCGATTTCGCGTCGCAACAAAAGCGTGAGTCATGCGCTGGCGCGATTCGCTCACGACCTGCACGCTTACTTCCTCACCGGCGCCCGCGTCAGCATTACCGACAGTGCTGTACAGCCCGCCGCGGCACCCTCCGTCGAGTGCTCCGGCACTGTCGCCGAGAGGGCACGGGCATGAGTATGGGTGGCTCACAGTTCGATGCCGACGACGTGATGTCCGATATCAACATGACGCCGTTGATCGACGTCATGCTGGTGTTGTTGATCATCTTCATCATCACCCTCCCCGTCATCAACCACGCGGTGAAACTTGAGCTGCCCAAAGCCGACAGCCACGCCATGGAAAAGCAGCCAGAAGCGATCGATGTATCGATAACCGCCGACGGCCAGGTGCTGTGGAACAAGCAAGCGCTGGATGATGAGCAACTCAGACAACGCATCGCCGTGGCCGCAGTGCAGGATCCCGTGCCCAACGTGCGCCTGTTCGCCGACAAGGCAGTGCGCTACGAGCGGGTTGCCACAGTGTTATCCGCGGCACAGGGTGGCGGCCTGAGCAAAATCGACTTCGTGACTGAAGCCAAACCGGCAACTCCTTGAATCCTTTGGTACCCCTATGACCAGTGCGGTAAAAACCACTGCCAGGCCCTCGCTCGCCCAGCTTTTGCTGCCCTATTGGGTTTCTGAAGACCGGTACTGGGCCTGGGGGCTTTTGGCGACCAATCTCACGATCAACTTCGGTTCGGTGTATGTGTCCCTCGCGACAATCCGAATTGTGGCAAAAACGACGGATGCGCTGGTCGCACGAGATTGGCCTACGTTGTGGGCGGCACTGGGATTAGGGTTGGTGTTGGGGATGACAATGGCGTTTCTGGCCATTGTCAATTATGCAGCGCAGGATTACTTGCGCATTCGCTGGCGCACCTGGATGACCCACGGCTTCATCCACCAATGGACCGTCGATCAGCGGTTTTATGGAGTAGAGCGCGACGAGCTGCTTAGCAATGCAGACCAGCGCGTGGCCGAAGACATCGACGTATTCGTGCAGCGCGCGCTGTCCTTGAGCGTGGGGACAATAACGGCTGTGGTGAATACTTTAACGTTCGGTGCAGTCCTGTGGTCAATGTCCGGTACTGTCGAGTTCAACCTGGCCGGGACCCAATACGCGATTCCTGGTTATCTACTCTACGCTGTGCTCCTGTATTCACTGCTGGGGATGCTGATTGCGCACTGGATGGGCAGGCCGTTGATTGCCCTCAATGCGCACAAGCAGACAGTCGAGGCGGACTTCCGTGCGCTGGGCATGAACCTGCGGGAAAACGCCGAACAAATCGCATTTTATCGCGGAGGTCCCCAAGAGGGGCGCCGCATGATGCGGCAGTTCCGAGAGATACAGCTCAACTTCGTCGCGTTGCTGATCCGCACCAGCAAGCTGTTGATCACTAATGTGACCTATTTTCACATTGGCAGCCTGGTGCCCACCGCACTGTCGATGCCGCGTTACTTGTCAGGTGCTGCCTCCCTAGGGGACATCACTCAAATTACGGCCTCTTTCGAACGCGTTCATTCCTCGCTGAACTACTTCATCTCCAGCTATGTCGAGTTCAGCATCTGGCTGGCTTCCGCCAACCGGTTGCGTGACCTCAAGGCGGCTCTGGATAAACTGCAATTCAACCGCTCGGGTATCAGGTTGATACGCTCAAGCGAGGCGGTATTGACTGCATCGCCCCTGGCGCTGGAGGCGCCCACTGGTGAATTGCTCAGCCATGTGGCCGCCATCCGCATAGAACCAGGCCAGCGCTGGTTGATCACAGGGGACTCCGGCTCCGGCAAAAGCACATTGATGCGCGCGCTTTCCGGCTTGTGGCCCCATGGCAGCGGCGACATCACACTGCCTGCAGGTCAGGCGACCACGCTGTTCGTCCCGCAAAAAAGCTACATCCCCGAGGGCAGCTTGAAAGCCGCACTGTGCTACCCGGGCGTCGAGGCCGGATTCACCACGGAGCAATGCAGGCAGGCGCTTCTCGATGTCGGCTTGACCGAGCGAGCAGAGTCATTAAACGTACGTGACGACTGGCAGAAAGTGCTCTCTGGCGGCGAGCAGCAGCGCTTGGCCATTGCGCGAGTGTTACTGCAACAACCGCAATTCGTCTTTTTCGACGAGGCCACCAGCGGGCTGGATATGGCCAGCGAACGCACGCTTTATCAGATGGTATTCGCCCGCTTGTCCAACAGCGCCATTATCAGCATCAGTCATAACCAGCAACTCGATTTGCACTATTCACATCACCTGAACGTCACCTCCGTGCGATATGCGGTGCCGGCATGAGCGCTACCGATCAGAGAACCGACAGCAGCAGGCTGCGCCCGGGTATAGGTCGCCTCGTAATGGGGTTCTGGATTTCCGAGGAGAAGTGGCTCGCCTACCTGTTGTTCGCTGTGTGCGTGAGCATTACCTTGGGTGGGGTGTATATCGCCGTGTGGGCGAACAAGGCCGGTGGCAACCTGGTCGATGCGCTAGTCGCGCGGAATTGGGCAACGCTGTTTCCCGTGCTGGTGCTCAACTTTTTGTTGGCATTGGCCACGCCGGCATTGATGATCATCGGCTCGGTCTTCCGGCAGTTACTTGAGTTGCGTTGGCGCACTTGGTTGACGCGTCACTATGTAGAACGCTGGACGCAGGCCAACCATTTTTTCGAGCTTGAACGCGAGGGCGTACTCAGCAATGCCGATCAGCGCATCGCTCAGGACGTTGCCCAGTTCGTCGACATTACGCTCAACAATATTCTCAACATCATTCAAGTCGTAGTCAGCGCCGCGTCCTTCGGAGTGGTGCTCTGGGGACTTTCGGGTGAGTTGTCATTCAGTGTATTCGGAATGGCCTTGGCCATTCCCGGCTATCTGCTGTTAGCCGCTTTTGCATACACCTTTGGCCAACTGGCTGTGGTGCACTGGGCAGGCAAGTCGCTGATAGGCCTCAATAACCACAAGCAAACGGTTGAAGCCGAGTTTCGTTTCCTGGCAATGCGCTTGCGCGAAAATGCGCAGCAGATCGCTTTCTATCGTGGCGGCGAAACAGAAGGTCAGCGGCTATCTGGCGCATACTCGCGCGTACGTAGCAATTGGGTGGCGATCATCAAACGCACCTCCAGGCTGATGTTCGCCCGTGACGCCTATTCCGAAACATTTTCGCTGCTGCCTCTACTGCTTGCGCTACCGCGCTACATGGGCGGGGATATCAGCCTTGGCGACGTTGCGCGCATCCGAGGTGGCCTTGGCGGCCCAGCAGGCGGGGCGTTCGGCGCAATGACCGGCGCTTTGAACCTGTTCGTGCAGATATACCCAACCTTCACCCTCTGGTTGGCGCTGGTTAACCGGCTGCGGGACTTCAGCTGGGCAATCAACAAACTGGATGCGAAACCCAATGGCTTTGAGCTGCAGCGTGGCGGCGACCGATTGATTTGTCGCGATGTGCACCTGCTCAAACCGTTGGGTCAACCCCTGCTGACGCTCAGGTCGCTCGACATCAGCCAGGGCCAGCGCTGGTTGATCAAGGGTGCTTCCGGGCGGGGTAAAAGCACCTTGCTGCGCGCCATCGCCGGCCTGTGGCCACATGGCAGCGGGATGATACGGACGCCGAGCCATTGGCAGGTGATGTTTGTTCCCCAGCGCAGCTATACGCCTACCGGCACGCTCAAGGCAGCACTTTGTTACCCCGCCGAGACAGCTCAGTTCAGTGATATGCAGTGCGAGCAGGCGCTGCGTGATTGTCAGTTGCCGCACTGCACAGCGCTGCTCCATGAAGAAGCTGCGTGGCAACACACGTTGTCAGGAGGTGAACAGCAGCGGCTGGCATTTGCAAGGCTGCTACTGCAACGCCCGGACCTTGTGTTCCTCGATGAGGCCACCAGTGCGCTGGACGCTGAGACCGAGCTCGCCGTTTACCGCCATATGGTCACTCAGTTGCCAGCCACCACGGTCGTGAGTATCAGCCACAGACCCGCCCTGGACAGCCTGCACGACCACGTACTCGATCTGGACGCACCACCGCCGTTCTCATTCAACCATCCGCAGCGTGAAGGCGCTTCTGGATATTCTTTCTGAACAGGAGTTATCCATGAATCATCAGTTCGCTTACACCGAGGAACAACTGGCAGAAGTGGCTCATGACTTGATCGCGCAGGCCCAGGCGGCTGGTGCAAGCGATGTAAAGGTCTCTCTCTCGGAGATGGCCGGCCTGAGCGTCGAGGTCATCGACGGCCGTGTGAACGCGCGCTTGCAACATGCCAAAAGCGGGCTTTCCCTCACGGTTTTTCGCGGTGATCGGCAAGGCACCACGCACTCCACCGATTTCAGCCCGGGCAACCTAAAGCACATGGTGGGTAAGGCGCTGGATATCGCCCGCTACACCAACGAGGACCCGCACGCGGGATTGGTGGATGGCGACGGGCTTAGCCGTTTTTACGCAGACCTCAAGCTCGACAACCCCTGGGACCTGACTATTGAGGAGGCGCTTGAACACGCCCATCGCGTTGAGGCCGGTATACGCTCGGCAGGCAGTGAAGTACGCAGTGACGGAGCCAGTTTGAGTACTTCGCGCTCGCAATTCCAATTGGTGACGTCACGAGGATTTTGCCGGACGACAACACGCACCGACCACAACATCTCCGCGAGAGTCATTGCCAATCGTAATGGGCAAAACAAGCTGGATTCGTGGATGGATTATCAAACTGCACCGCTCCGCCTCCAGGCGCCGGAGGCTACGGGTGAGCGCGCTGCGCGATCTGCGCTTGAAGCCTTGGGCGGGTACTCGATCAGTTCGCGCAGTTGCCCGGTGCTGCTCGCGCCCAGAGCTGCCCATAGCCTCACTCAGCACTTTTTCCAGGCGGTAAACGGGAGCGAGCTGTCACGCGGTTCGAGCTTTCTGCGTGACAGCCTCGGTCAAGTGATTTTTGCCGAGCACATTGACGTGCTGGAGGACCCCTTCCTTGTCGGCGGTACGGCCAGCGCCTGTTTCGACACCGACGGCGTGGCCGGACAACGTCGCGCCGTAGTCGAGCATGGCAGGGTCAACGGCTATTTTCTCGGAGCCTACAGTGCGCGACGCCTCGGTATGGCCAGCACCGGCAACGCCCAGGGCGCCTACAACCTAATCCTCAAAAGCCGGCTGACGCGTGGCGAAGATAACCTGCCAACCATGCTGCGCAAGCTGCATAGGGGGCTTCTGGTCACGCACCTCATGGGCGATGGCGTACGCCTGGCCTCCGGTGATTACTCGCGCGCCGCCCAAGGCTTCTGGGTTGAAAACGGCCAGATTCAGTTTCCGGTCGAGCAAATCACCATCGCCGGTCATCTGCGCGAGATGTTTGCCGGCATCGTAGCGGTGGGAAGCGACACCCTGACCCAGGGCAATATCAGCAGTGGCTCGATCCTGATCGACCAGTTGCGAATCGGCGGCCAATAACTTGGAAATTCTGAACGGAGCGAACCACATGAGCAAACTGATTCAAGACTTGTCCCTAGCGACCTTCGACGCACTGGTGACTGATTCCGAATTGCCGGTGCTGGTGGATTTCTGGGCGCCCTGGTGCGGTCCATGCAAGATGCTCGCGCCGGTGATCGACCAATTGGCCGAAGAGTATGACGGCCGGCTCAAGGTCATGAAATGCAATATGGACGAGGTCAACGCCCAGGACCCGGACGCCGGCAAGGCACGGTTCCAAGTGGCGGGTATCCCCGCCCTGGTGATTTACCGCAATGGCAAAGAGGTTACGCGGGTTGTCGGTGTGCAGTCGCGACTGAGGCTGCGCGGTTTTATCGATAAGGGCATTGCGGTCGACGCCGACTGATCATCCACCTCCTTTGAACGAGCTACCCGGGATATCATGAACGCACCTCATACTCACATCAATAATCTGCAGGCCGCCAGGCAGTTGCTGCTCGAGCCCTATGGGCTGGACGAGCGCCTCTTGGCGCGCGTCCTGGACGATGTCATGGCGCACCAGGTCGACTTTGCGGATTTGTATTTACAGTCGGTCAAGCGAGAGCGCTGGAATATCGAAGGAGGACTGATCAAGTCTGGTTCGTTCAGTGTTGATCAGGGCTTTGGCCTGCGAGCGCTGGACCAGGACCAAAGTGCTTTTGCCTACTCCCAGCAGATCAACGAGCGGTTCCTCATGGATGCTGCGCGTGCAGTACGCACCATTGCCCCTCCCGGGGGTAAGCAGATTCAAGTCAACCTTCAACCTACGGCACCGCAGGCGCAGTATGCCAACGTTGATCCGATCGATTCTGTGGACACGAATGCCAAGGTCGCAATCCTGAAAAGCATCGACCGTATGGCCAGGGCCATGGACCCGCGAGTAATCAATGTCTTCGCCATGATCGAGGTCGAACAACAGACCGTAATGGTCATGCGCCACGATGGACGTCTGGCTGCTGACGTGCGTCCACTCGTCATCGTGCATATGAACGTGATGGTAGCCAACGGCAAGCAACGCGAGATGGCCACTACCGGCCTCGGTGGACGTTATGCGCTGGAGGCGCTGGACGAAGCGAACATAGCCGAGGAATTGCGCAAGCTGGTCGACGGCGCGTTGCTCAACCTTGACGCCATTCCCAGCCCCTCCGGCAGTATGCCGGTCGTGCTGGGGCCAGGTTGGACCGGCATTCTTCTGCATGAAGCCATGGGTCACGGGTTTGAAGGTGACTTCAACCGCTTGGGGACTTCCGCCTATAGCGGGCGCATGGGGGAAAGAGTGGCGCCCAAAGGCGTCAACGTGGTCGACGATGGCTCACTGGTCGGCCAGAGAGGCTCGGTGTATATCGACGATGAGGGCGAAGCGGGACAATGCACGCCTCTGATCGAAGATGGGATCCTGTGCGGCTACATGCACGACAGCCTCAGCGCTCGCTTGATGAACATGTCTCCTACCGGCAACGGTCGTCGCCAGTCATATGCCCATTTGCCGATGCCTCGTATGACCAATACCTTCATGCGCAATGGCGACTTGGTGCCTGAGGAAATCATCGCTTCAGTGAAGCGTGGCCTTTACTTGGCCACTCCAGGCAGCGGCCAGGTCGATATTGTCAGCGGCCAATTCACTTTCCAGAGCGCGCTGGCCTACCTGATCGAAGACGGCAAATTGGTTGCCCCTGTGCGCGGGGCCACCCTGACAGGTAACGGCCCGCAAACACTCAGCCAAATCAGTATGGTCGGCAATGATCTGGCGCTGGACCCGGGGATGGCGGTCTGTGGAAAAAGAGGCCAGAGCATACCGGTCAGCGTTGGGCAGCCCACTCTGAAAATTGACAATCTTATCGTTGGAGGGACGGCCTGAGCCGTCTCCCACAGGAGCCCTGCATGTCTCTGGTCAACTATCGGCGAGAAGGTTCACTCGCGCTGCTGCAACTGAATAATCCGCCTTTCAACGCCTTCAGCGAAGCGTTGCTGGATGATTTTTCTCGCTGCCTGGCGCTTTACGAGCAGGACGGCGAAGCGCGACTGGCCGTCGTCCATGGGCAAGGTGCGGATTTCTCGATCGGGGCCTTGGCGCACGAGTTGGGCGTGGTGTACAACAGCGACGCAGCACGGCCGCTGGTGGACGCGGTGGAGGCTTGCGCGAAGCCGCTCATAGCCCTGATGCACGGTCGCGTACTGGGGGCGGGGTTGGAACTTGCGCTGGCGTGCCATTGGCGCGTGGCAACCGCGAATGCTCGCATCGGGGTCCCGGAAATCCACATAGGTCTGCCACCGGGAGCTGGCGCCACGCAACGTTTGCCACGCCTGATCGGGATTGAGCCAGCCGTGAAAATGTTGATCGAAGGGACACTCATCACGGCCGCGCAGGCGCGAGACCTGAAGTTGGTTGACAAGGTCTTGGAAGAGGATTGGTCGGGCCATTTCAACGACATCGCGGACTGGGCTGCGACGCTCGGAGCACCTCTACAAACCCGCAACCGAACTCATCTACTCGCCCAAACGCCGCATAACTTTCTCAGTGAATTCCGTGCCGCCCAGCCCGCGGAGTTTTTTGCTTACAAAGGTAAGGCTGCCATATTGCAGGCGGTGGAAGCTATTGACTCGGATGCCTTTGATAAGGGCTATGAGCTGGAAGAACGCCTTTACTTAGAGGTCGAGCAATCCGGTCAGAAGATGGCCTTGATGAATAGCTTTCTGCACGATGAAGCTGCTGCCTGGCGTATTACGGGGCGGCCCGACGAGCATGCTCCGCAGATAGCGGCAGTGACGCTATCCGCAGCGCAGCTACCTATCGGCTGTAAGCTGAGCGTCGATGGCTTGCAGATAAATTGGATCAAGCCTGATGCGACGCGACCTCAGACACTGGCCGCTTTGGAAACCACAGACGTCTGGTTGGACTGTACCGAGGGCTTCCAGGCAGATCGGTTGGAGGCCGTCGCCAGTTATTGCGCGGCTATGAAGCCGGGCGCAGTTATTGTTTATGCGATTCGCGAAGGGGAAAGCGTTGACTTGACTCAGCTCCCCGAGCAGATACAGGGGCATGCTTTGCTGCCTGCCTTTGTCTACGGTACAGGACCTAAGACACTCCTGCAGTTCTGGGTTCGCGAGTCGAATCGATCCCAGCACATTCAGTTGGCAGTGCGTGGCGCACGAGCCATAGGGCTGGCGTGCTTGCATTCACGTGACCAGCAGCCATTAGGGCAAGAAATGATAGCTGGTTGGACTACGGACCTCGATAGCCTCCTGGCCGGTGGTGTAAGCCTGGAGTCCATTACACGAGTGTGCCAACGCTTCGGTCTATCGCTGACGGCCCTGCAATGGTCGCCGCCTGGCTCCCGCCCGCTCCCCGAGCTCGATTGCCCGCTCGACGATGAAGGGGTGCTCCAGGCGATTCTCTGTTCCATTGCCAATCAGGGCTGTCGCCAGCTAAGTGCAGGGCAGGCGATGCATCCTGAGGATATCGACATGCTGGTAACCCGGGGCTATGGCTACCCACCGCATCAGTCGGCCTCCATGGCGCGCTGGTCCCAAAGCGTAGTGTTGCTGCACGACAACCTGGCGAAATTGCAGGCGCAGTTGGGTGAAAGCTGGGAACCAGCGCCCATGCTTAAACGTTTGGCTAAGGGATTGCGGGACGCGTAGGTCCCGTAGGACAGCTATCGCACAGCACGCCCATAGCGTCAGGTTTATCTCGTTGGCGTGCATGCCGGCCTGGAGCACGTCACCGATTTGATTGAAGACTGCCATCGTACCCCAGGCGGCGTTTTCCAGAGCCCCCGCTCCGACGTTGCCTGGAGATTTGACTCCCTGACGACACCATCCACGGTGTCGTGGGATTTAACTTGCGCGCCCCCAATGAAACTCACCTTAAATACGAAGCCGTATCTTAAATGGACAATCTCCAATTCGTACATATCGTTTCAGCGACTCTGCGACACGTGCGCCAGGAGTTTCCGTACTCCCAAAACCGCGTGTTCGAGTCTGCCGAAGACTTGCAAAAACCCAGTAGTGTGCACCCGATTTTCTATGGCAGTTTCGACTGGCATTCCTGTGTCCATAGCCACTGGCTTCTGCTTCGTGCCTTGGAGCGAGCGCCACAAGGTCCGCAGGCGCGGCAGATCGAGCAGCACTTCAACAGCCACTTCACGGGTCCGAAGGTAGAGGCTGAGCTAGACTTCTTTCGTCGACCGGCCCAGGCAGGTTTTGAGCGCCCTTATGGATGGGTGTGGTTGCTCAAGCTCGCCGCCCAGCTCAAAGAATCGACCTTGCCACAAGCACCGCAGTGGCTTGCGAATCTGGAACCTCTGGTCGAGTTGATAGCCTCACGACTAAAGAGCTATTTGCCAAAACTTGTTTACCCTATTCGCTCCGGACAACACAACAACACGGCCTTCGCGCTCTTGCTTGCGCTCGACTATGCGCAGGCCTTCAACCACATTGAGTTTGACCGGTTACTCCAGGCACTGGCTCTCTCATACTTCCAGGATGCTGTCGCTTGCCCAGATCTTGAGCCGGGCGGTGAGGATTTTCTATCTGCCATCTGGCAGCAAGCCCTGCTGATGCAACGGGTTCTGACACCAGAAGAGTTCCGTCAGTGGTACTCGAAATATCTACCCGTTCCGAGCTTTTCTGCGACCAGCAGTCTTTTCATCCCTGTCCAAGTCAGTGACCGCACAGATGGTCGCCTGGCTCATCTGGACGGGCTGAATCTCAGTCGCGCCTGGTGTATGACCCGTATCGCCCAAGGCTTTGCTGCCGGCAGTGACGAGCGTCGCCGACTGACCGAGTCGGCGGCGATGCATCTGCAGGCTAGCAGAGACCACCTGCATGACCATTACATGGGTGAGCACTGGCTCGCCACCTTTCTGTTTTTGGCGCTTGATACGTGATCCCTATCTCCAACAGCAACTCTGGATGCCCCCTGCCAACCCGCTGCTGGCTACCGGAGATCTTCCGGCTCATTCGATGAACCTGCACCGAGCCTTCGCAGCTATCAACATCCGCGCCCCGGCGATCAAATGAGGTTGGATCGTGCAGTGTCCAGACATGTTCGATCAGACAGCAGTCGGAAATCACCCGCGTGTCGAGCACGCCCGGCAACGATCTGAATGCCGCTTCAGCCCCCCAAAAACAGCCGGCACCGAACGTCGCCTGCTCAACAATCACGTCTTGGCGAAAATCCGTCATGCGCTGACAATCACTTCGTTTGGCAGCAGATGCGCATGCAACTGCGCAATATGTTCAGGCCCAATACCGCAGCATCCGCCGACAATACTGGCACCCGCCGCTACCCAGGTTCTGGACCAGTGCAGGTAGGATTCAGGGCCCAGGTCGCGGCGAATCTCCAGCAGCGTGCTGTTGGCCTTTGCCTCTGTGCTGACAGGCGGAAACGCGTTTGCGTAAACCCCCAGCTCGATGCTTTGATCGAAGCGCAGAAGGACCTCCCCCGCCACCGCCAGCGCCGCAGCCATGACTTCCGGCTGGCTGCAATTGAACAGCACCGCCCTCGCCCCCAATTCGACCGCTACGTGTACCGCCTGGGCGACTGACTCCGAGGAACGCAATCGCGGTGGCTCGCCGGCTTCATCAAGCAGCGTGAACGACAGCCAAAGCGGCTTCGATTCTGCGCCAAGCGCCTCGACGACTGCCCGGACTTCAGCGATGGAACTCTGGGTTTCCGCCAGCCACACATCAACGTGCGCGTGCAATCCGGCGATGAGCTCGCGATGGATCACGACCGAACGTTGATGATCAAACAAGTCAGGTCGATAAGACCCGAGCGCCGGCGGCAACGATCCGGCCACCATGACCGGTTCGGTGCTGCCGGCCGCCGCCTGACGAGCCAGGCGCCCGGCCCGCTCGGCCAGCGCACGGCCCTGCTCGGCAAAGCGTTCATCACCGATGTGAAACGGCACCACCGCGTAGCTGTTAGTGGTGACGATTCGCGCACCGGCCTCAATAAATGCCTGATGAGCCTGCAGCACATAGTCAGGCGCCTCGATCAACGCAAGGGCCGACCATTCCGGCTGGCGAAACGGTGCCCCGATACGCTGTAATTCGCGGCCCATGCCACCATCGAGCAAACGCAAGGACGCCTGGCTCATTGGATCGCGCTCACTTTCGGCGCCGAGGCGGCGAGCCATTGATCAACCGTGGCGCTGTTCGCCTGTACCCACGCCTTGGCCGCGACGTCCGCTGGCTGTTTTTCCTTTTCGATCTTCAGGATCAGCTCATTGAGTTGCGCAGGTTCGATCGCGACATTACGCAGGAACTCGGCAATTTTCGGTGCGCGTTTCTGCAAGGCAGCGGACGCCAGGATATGCACCTTGGCATCCGGGAAGGCGCAGGTGATCTGACTCTTGTTCAGCCAGTCCGGGTCGACGGTCGGACTGATGAATTTCCAGCAGCCATCAGCCTTGTAAAGCGGGTCATCTTTTTTGTTGTCCTGGGCGTAACCGTCGAATGCCGGCTCTTCCAGGCGACGCAGGTCAAAGGCCGAAAAGATCCAGTCCGGCGTGTAGGCATAGAACACCACGCCACGTTGCGCCTTGTAAGCCGAGGCGAGTTTGGCGTAGGTCACCGAGGCTTCGGTGGACACCGACTCGAATTTATCGGCAAACCCGTAGTCCTTGGCCTTGATCTGGCCGATGTAAGTCGACTCCCAGCCCGCCGGCCCCACCAGCAACTCAGCCTTACCGCCGCCCAGTGGCTCAAAGAGCTTGGCCACTTCAGGTTTTTTCAGGTCGTAGATGGATTTGACCCCGTACTTGTCCTGCAAATAACCGGGAATGTAAAACCCTTGTTCGCCCGCATACGGATGAATGTTCGGCACCAAGGACCGGGTGCCGCCCGTGACGTATTTAGCCCAGGCTGCCGACTGGTTAGGCAGCCAGATATCGGTCAGTACGTCGACCGAACCGTCGCCTTTGGCGGCTGCGCTGAACAGCACCGCAACATCCCCGGCCAGATACGACACATCGCCATCCAGTCGGCTTTTGATTACCTCACCAAGGATGTGTTGAATGGCGATAGCCCCCGTCCAGTTCTGCTCGCCAATGACAATTTTGTCCTTGGCGAAGACGGTGGCCGGGAGAATCAAGGAGGCCAGCAATGCGGCCGCACCGAAGGTACGCGACAGATGTGTCTTCACGATAAATCTCTCAGTTAGTTGTGCCGGTGGTCTTGCTTACGCAAGCTCGATTGAATGATTCGGTCAGGGATCAGTGCACACAGGACGATCGCCACGCCGGCAAGCACGCCTTCGCCGCCCTTGATGTTGCGCAGCGCCGTCATCACGTCATAACCCAGGCCGCCGGCGCCGATCAGGGCAGCGACCACCACCATCGACAAGCTCATGACGATGGTCTGGTTGATCCCCAATAACAGCGAGCGGCGAGCCAAGGGCAGTTGCACCTTGATCAGGGTCTGCCAAGGACTGGCTCCGTGTGCCACCGCCGCTTCGACAGCATCCTTCGCAACTTCCTGGATACCCAGCGACGTCAGACGAATCATCGGCGCCAGGGCGAAAATCACGGTCGCGATCACGGCGGGGGTCTTGCCGACAGAAAAGAACGCCACGGCAGGAATCAGGTACACAAACGTCGGCAGGGTCTGCATGACGTCCAGCAGGGGCGTAATCACCCGCCGTACAAGCGGACGCTTCGCCAGCAGGATGCCGGTGGGTACGCCAATGACCAGGGCAATCAGTACCGAAGAGCCGACCAGCGCCAGCGTGGCAATGGTTCGCTCCCAAAAGCCAAACAGGCCGATGTACAACAAGGCTGCGCTGCTGGTCAGTGCCAGCGCCAAGCCAGCTGAACGCCACGCCAGAAACACCAGCGCCAGTGCCGAAACCGGCCATGGCAACCAACCTAGGAGGTTTTCAATGCCTTCGATGACGGTGCGAACGGCAACGATCACGCCGACGAATGCCCCCTCGAACGTCACCTGCGACCAGCCAATGAATTCATCAATGCTCTGTGCCGCCAGCAGCAAGGCCTGGCGATTGGCCGGGAACTGCAGCAGCACACTGGTGGCGTCAGGTGTGACAACGCGCCAGATCACCAATGCCTGACTGACCATCAGCACAGCCAAAGGCAGGCCCCAACCCGATACGTTGCGCAGCACAGGCTGGCGGCTCAACGAGAGCGCTGTGAAACGACTGGCCGCGAACACCATCACCGCCGCCAGAATCGCCAGCCATGATGAACTGGCAATGCCCTGAGCCAGTGCCGCTAGCGCTGCGAGCTCAACGGCGAAGCCGAGCCAAAACAAACCGCCCTTGCCTCTCGCAGCAAGCGCAGCAGGCCCCAGCAACAATGCCTGCCACCCGCGCAAGCCGGGCTGGACGTGCGGCCCACGAGGAGCGGTTTCTGGGGGCTGAAGGCCAACGCTGTCGACGCTGTGAAGGGGTGTATGGGTTGGATTGAAGTCCCGGAAAAAGTCCGCAACTTCGGCGTCAACCGGATGCTCGAGCAACTGTTTGGGCGTGCCCAATTGCACCAGCCGTCCTCGGCGCAGCACTGCGATGCGGTCAGCAAGGCGTATGGCTTCGGCCGGGTCATGGGTGACCAGCAATGTGCTGATACCGCGCTCACGCACCAGTGCCAGGAAATGACTTTGCAGATCGCGTCGAATGGTCGGATCCAGCGCACTGAACGGCTCGTCCATCAGTAGAATGTCGGGATCAGTCACCAATGCGCGTGCCAGGCCAACCCGTTGCTGCATGCCACCGGACAACTCATGGGGATAATGTTCGCCCCACCCCTCCAGACCTACCGCCTGCAACTGCAGAATAACCGCAGCATGACGAATCGACTCGGGTTCACCACGCAATTCGAGGGGCAGCGCGACGTTGTCCAGCACCGTACGATGGGGCAACAGGCCAAAATGCTGAAACACCATCCCGATGCGGCGCGATCTCAAGTCGCGCAAAGCTTTGTGGCTCAAACCGCTGATGGTCTGCCCTTCGATCAAGACATCGCCACTCGAGGGCTCAATCAAGCGATTGATATGCCGCAGCAGCGTGGATTTCCCGCTTCCTGATGTGCCCATCAGGCACAGAACTTCACCGCGCCGCACCTTCAAACTGACATTGCTGACGGCCGGCAGCACTGACGAACCTTTGCGCAGATAGGCTTTGGTGACGTCTCGCAACTCAAGCACAACGTCGGCCTCATTGGCGTGATCGCTGGAGGGTTGCGCACGCTGTTGAGATGAGTCGATCCGGGCAGTTGCCAAAGAGGTTTGAATAAGTGTCACAGGAGCTCCGGGCAAGCGACCCCTGGATGCGGGCAACGCGCTCGCCCCAGAGTAGAAAATTGGCTGAGCCTCAGGCCATGATCCGAACACCGTGTCCTGAAGCAAAAAAAGCGCCGCGCAGGGAGCGCAACGCTTTCCAGAGACATAAAGCTAATCGATCTTAAAAAGAACAAATAAATATCTTTTTGGAATTAACTTAAGCCTTCTCGCGCCGGCTATCTGCGTCTGATTATTAAAATAAAAATAACTAAAAGGTATCAATAAGTGCAAAATATGAATTTATAGTTATAAAAGTGTCGGAGACCGCCTTTCTCGAGCATTGGGCTTTCGAAGGCGTGGCCGTGTTGTCGGCGAGCCGGAGCAAACGCCTGGTCAGCGCCAACGGTGCATTTATCAGCTGCGCGCTTTATCAACTGAAGCCAGCTCAACCGGACGAACCTGGACGCTGATCAAGTTTTTTCATCAGCCTCTGGAACGCCGCCAGCACCTGCGCAGGCCGCTCCAACATCAATTGATGACCACACCGCTCCAACACCTCAAAGCTACCCGTTGGCAGCTGTCGGGCGAGCGCTTCACCCCCACTGGAGGGCGTCAGCCCGTCGCTGTCTCCCGCTAACACATAAGTCGGCAACGTCAGTCGGGCCAGGGCATCGGCGTCGGGCCATTGGGCGTTTTGCAGTAGAGACTTGAACACATACAGACGATTGCGACGGGTCAGGTTTTCCTCGTAGGCCACCAGCCGGGGATCGGCTGCGTAGTGCCACGCACGCTGACGAAAGCCCTTGGCCAGCAACGGCCGCAGCAGCTCCAACACCCAGGCAGGCAGAGACATCAGACCACCCCGGCTCAACGGGCGATGCAGTTGTGTGCCTAGCAACAGGGCGCCATCTATGGTCACCTGCGGCAACCTGCGTGGAAGCTCCAGCAAGGCACTCAACCCCAGTCCGGTACCAAAGGAATGTGCAACCAGGATATTCCGACGTGCAGCGTAGCGGCTCAGTATTTCCAGCTGATCTGCCACCAGTTCCGACCAGGCATAGGCCTGCGGCTGGCGCGGCTTTTCACTATCGCCGTGCCCCAACAGGTCCCACGCCACCAGGCTGTATCCCTGATCGGACAACGACTGCCATAACTCGCGCCATTGATCCTTGTGACCACCACCACCATGCCCGAAGAACAAGACTGTATCTGCCTGATGCGTGCCTGGTTGATAAGCGATGCTCAGGTACCGTCCTGGACGGATTTCCACCCGCTCGCCCCGCACCAGAGGTAAATCAGAAAGTGCGTGTAAATCAGTCATGAGCGGGAGAAGCCTCTTTGAATTCAAGGTTTTGAGGAGTGACTGTCGAAGGGAGGACGGTTCTGGAGAAGCCACGCAATAAGGTCTGGGTATAAGCGTGTTGCGGATGGACCAGTAGCGTTGCCGCTTCCCCCTGCTCCACCACATGCCCGCCCTGCATCACGGCAATGCGATCACACAGTCTGGCGGCCACTCGCAAATCGTGGGTGATGAACACAATGCTCAGCTTGAGCCGACGTTGCAGGTCTTCAAGCAACTCGAGAATCTGTACCTGGATCAGCGCATCCAGAGCGGAAACGCATTCGTCCGCGATGAGTATTTTCGGCTCCACAGCCAAGGCACGGGCGATACCGATACGTTGGCGCTGGCCACCGGAGAACTCATGGGGATAGCGCTCGAACGCCGTGGCGGGTAGCCCAACCAACGCCAAAAATGAGCGCGTGCGCCGCTCGGCCTCGGCCTTTGAGTGCCCCTGTACCAGCGGGCCGGTCATGACGATACGACCGACGGTCTGGCGCGGATTGAGCGAGGCAAACGGGTCCTGGAAAATCATCTGCACATCGCTACGCAATGCTCGCAAACGCCCTTCGGAAAGCGTCGTTACATCCTGACCCAGCCATTGAATTTGACCACTGTCAGCACGTAGCAGCCGAACAAGGCAACGCCCCAGAGTGGATTTCCCCGAGCCTGACTCCCCAACAATGCCGAGGGTTTCACCCTCGCGCAGGGTCAACTGAACCTGCGCCAGGGCCTGGGTGGCACGCTTGCGCCACCAACCGCTGTTGCTGCGAAACACTTTATTGAGTTGCTCGGCCTTGAGCACCACACTCCCGTCCACCGTCGTGCGCGGGGCCCGAGGTTGCGCCGAGACCGCTGCCAGCAGTTGCTGGGTATAAAGCGCCTGAGGCTTGCGCAATACTTGATGGGCGCTGCCCTGCTCCACCAGTTGACCTTTTTCCAGCACCAGCACGCGGTCGGCAATGGCCTCGACCACGGCGAAATCATGGGTGATGAACAACAGCGACATGCCCTTATCCTGTTGAATCTTGCGTAACAGATCGATGATCTGCGCCTGGGTGGTCACATCCAGCGCCGAGGTGGGTTCGTCGGCGATCAGTAACGAGGGATCGAACGCCAACGCCATGGCGATGACCACGCGCTGACGCTGGCCACCGGAGAGCTCAAAGGGATAGACCAGGCGCAGGCGTTCAGGCTCGGGCAGACCGACATAACCCAGCAACTCCACAACCCGTCGGCGACGCTCCTGGGCCGATTTCACCCCGTGGGCGCGCAGGGTTTCATCGATCTGCTCACCCACGCGCAGCAGCGGGTTCAGCGCGCTCATGGGCTCCTGGAACACCATGCTTATATCTCGCCCGCGCAGCTGGCGCATCGCGGTTTCACTGAGCTTCGCCAGGTCTTCATCACGAAACACCAGTCGCCCGCTTTCCACGCTCAGCGGCGTCGGTAACTGGCGCAACAATGCCTTGGCCAACATCGACTTGCCCGAGCCGGACTCGCCCACTACACATAGGCATTCGCCGCTGCGCAATTGCAGCGACAGGTCATACAGCGCGTGACTGCGGTCGGCACCGGCCGGCAAGGCGATACGCAGGTTTTCCACACTGAGCAACGTCATAGCGACCTCCCCGGTTCAAAGGCCACGCGCAGGCCTTCGCCCACCCGGTTCACCGCCAGCACGCACAGCACAATCGCCACCCCCGGCAAGAAACTCATCCACCAGGCATCCCGCAGCAGCCCACGTGATGCGTTGATCATGTAACCCCAGCTCATGGCCTCAGGGTCGCTCAGGCCGAGAAACGCTAACGCGGCTTCGGTGAGAACTGCAGTGGCCATCACAAAGGTCATGGTCACCAACAACGGCGCCAAGGCATTGGGCAGGATTTGTTGGCTGATGATGCCTAATGGCGATTGCCCCAGCACCCGCGCCGCCTGCACAAACTCACGTTGTCGCAGGGTAAGGAATTCGCTGCGCACTAGCCGCGCGACGCCCGGCCACGCTACCAGCGAAATCGCCAGCACGATGGAACCCAGGGACGGCTCCAGCACCGCCACCAGGATCACCGCCAACACTAGCTGCGGAATGATCTGAAAGAACTCGGCGATCCGCATCAGCGCGCCGTCGAGCCATCCACCAAAATAACCGGCGACAGCGCCGACGAGCAGCCCCACCAGCAAGGTCGCCAGACTGGTCAGCACCCCAACGGCCAGGGACACACGGGCGCCGTAGAGCAAGCCGCTGCCGAGGTCGCGGCCAAGCATATCGCTGCCCAGCCAGTGCGCAGAATCGTGGAACGGCGGTAGCATCGGCTGGGTGTTCATTTCCCAGGGCGAGCTACTGGTGAGCCACGGTGCGGCAGTCGCTAGTGCTGCTAACACCAGCAAAAACACCGCGCCGGCCAGCGCCGACGGCTGGTGAATAAAGCGTGTGAGCACCGCCATCAGCCCTGTCCTCCAGCGCCAATACGTGGGTCGAGCAAACGGCAAATCACATCGGTCAACACATTGAAGCCCACCACCAAAATCGAGATCACCAGAAAGCCGCCCATCAACACACCGTAGTCACGCTGGGCCAATGAGTCATACATCAAGCGGCCAATGCCAGGCCAGGAGTACACCACCTCCACCAGTAACGCACCGCTGGCCAGTTGGCCGAGTTGCAAACCAGCGAAAGTCACCACCGGCAGCAGTGCATTGCGCAACACATGTACATACAGAATCCGCCGTGGATACAGGCCTTTGGCGTGGGCAGTGCGTACGTATTCCTGACCAAGAGCATCGAGCACGGCGGCTCGGGTGAGGTGGATATACAGAGCCAGAAACAGCACGCTCAGGGATAGGCACGGCAACAACAGATGCCGCAGGCGATCCAGCAGCGAGAAGTCCCGGCCCACGGTCTCCATACCGAACGCCGGCAACCAATCCAGACTGACGGAGAACAGCAAAATCATCAGCATCGCCAGCCAGAACGGCGGCATCGCGTACAGCAACAAAGCACCATGGGAGATCACGCCGTCCAGCCAATGCCGCTTCTGCCGTGCCCGCGCCGCCAGCACACCTAAGGTCACGCCGAGCACGGAAGAAACTACAAAGGCCGAGCCCATCAATGCCAGCGTCGCCGGCAACCGCTCGGCGATCAGCGACCACACCGAGGTCTGGTTTCGGTAGGAATAACCCAGGTCCAGGTGGGCGATATTGCCCAGGTATATCAGCAACTGCTGGAGCAACGGTTTATCCAGGCCCATGGTCTGGCGCAGTTGCTCGATAAACTGCACATCGTCCACTCCTGCCTCTCCGGCCAACAGCAATGCAGGATCGCCCGGCGCCAGTCGAATCAGCAGGAAACTCAGCACCAGCACCGCCACCACCATCAGCAACGCCTTGACGAGCCGCCCGCTGAAATACAACACGCCGTTCATGGCGTCAGGGCCTCGAGGTACACGCTCTCGTAGTCCTCATTAAGGCTGGTAGCGGTCTGCAGCAGGTTTTTCACCTGTTTGTGAAACAGCGTCGGGTAACGCATTTCGAAGATCGGTGCGATGGGCAGGTCGGTGTTCAGCAGGTTCTCCAGCTGGCTGTAGAGCTGTTTGCGCTCCGGGCCTTCCGGGGTATCGGCGACTTTCGCCCACAAGGCATCGGCCTCTGCGCTGTTGTAGCCGCTGACGTTGGCGAACGGAGAAGTTTTGAGTATGTAGTCGGAGCGGAACAGATAGGCGCTGGTCAGGTAGGGATCGCCGATCTGGAAGATAAAATTGTAGGTCAGGTCGAAGTCCCAGTCGCTCACGCGCTGGAACCAGGTCGCCGCGTCGGACGTCACCACCTGCACCTTGAAACCCAGGGGCTGCAAGGACTGCTTGGTGTATTCGGCCAGGCGCTCCCAGGCACCACCCTTCTCGCCATTGAGCAGGCGAATGCGCACCGCGCCGACATCAACGCCGGATTCGGCAATCAGCGCTTTGGCCTTTTTCACATCATAGGCGTACTGCGGCAACTGGGGATCGTGGTAAGGCGAGCTGGACACAAACGGCCCCTGGGCGACCTTGCCCGAGCCGAAGAAGATGTTATCGACGATGAACTGTCGGTTCAGCGCATACAGGATCGCCTGGCGCACCTTGGGGTTGTTCAACGGTGGCTTGCGCGTGTTGATTTGCAGGAAGGCCAGACCCGAGTACAACTCCCAGCCCTTCTCCGACGACTGCACATCGGGCAAGGCGGTTAGGCGCTTAAGGTCTGAGTAATCCGCATCGCCGCTGCGCAGCACTTGCACGTCGTTACGCTCGAACGCGGCGGCACGCGAAGAGGCATCAGGAATGACGTGGAAGATGATGCTGTCGAGGTGCGGCAGGCCCTTTTTCCAGTAGTTGGGGTTCTTAGCCAGTTTGATATAGGCGCCTCGTTTCCACTCGACGAACACAAACGGCCCGGTACCCACCGGTTTTAGGTTATAGGGGTTGTTACGAAAGTCGGTGTTCTCGTAAAGGTGCTTCGGCACCACCGGGCGCAAGCCGCTGCCCAAGGCCGAAAGCAACGGTGCGAAAGGTTTCTTCAGGTGGAAGACCACCTGCAGCGTACCTCTGGCGGTGATGCTCTCGACGTACTCGGTGATGATACCGCCAAGGCGCTTGTCCACCTCGGGGTAGAAGGTCTGGAAGCTGAACACCACGTCATCGGCGGTGAACGCTGGACCGTCGTGCCAGTGCACGCCGTCCTGCAAGTCGAAGGTATAGGTGAGGCCGTCAGGGGAGATAGTCCAGGCTTTGGCCAATACCGGTTTGGGCGCAAGGTGTGTGTCGAAGGTGAGCAGGCCCTGGAGCACCTTGCCGCTCACGTATTGGGTCGACACATGGCTGACTACGCCGTGCATCAGCGAGGGCGGCTCCGGCTGGGCCACCAGGTTGAGCCCCCCGCCCTCCTGGGGTTGCGCTTGAGCCTGGCCGGCCAACAACGTGGTGCACAGTGCCACGGACGTGAGGGCACGGCGGAAAGAGAATGAGCGCATGGAGTCTCCTCGAATTGAAAAATATAACGAGGGTTTAGCAAGCGTTGTGCCATGGCCGGTTGGGCGGGTATTGCTGGGGTTGGTGGTGATCGCGCTGATGAAAAAACCACAGAGCTGCGCCTGAGTGTGCAAAAAGCAGCAGCAAAGCATTTCAAATGTGGGAGGGGGCTTGCCCCGATACCGGTGGGTCATCAATGAATGAGCCAACTGACACGCCGCTATCGGGGGCAAGCCCCTCCCACAGGGGTTCATCGCTGGTCGATGGCACAAGGTTTGCCCCTGTAACCGTCATCTGAATAAACGAGCCTCGCCACTATGTCACTGGATTACCTGGGCAACCCCATCGACACCACCGACCCCATCACCCTCCAAGGGCTGGACGACTTCATAGGCGGCTTCCTCGGCTACCAGACCCGTGCCGAACGCATCCTTGCCACCGCCGATGCCGATCCCGGCTCCGCGCTGGCCAATGCGTTTGCCGGCTTGCTGCTGATGTTCAGCGAGTCGCCCGAGGGCCCGGCACTGGCGGAAAAATACCACCAACGCGCGGAGCACGCCGCTCACCCGCGCGCTCAGCTGTACCTTGGCGTGCTACAAGCCTGGATCAAGGACGACCTCGATCAAGTCCTGCATTTGAGCGAAAACCTGCTCGACCGCTACCCCCGCGACCTGTTCGCCGCCAAGCTCAACCAGTACCTGGAATTCAACCGCGGCAACTGGCCCGCCCTGTTGCGCATCGGCCTAAAGGCCACCGCTGGCGCACCCGATAATGCCCACAGCCACGGTCTGCTGGCCTTCGCCTACGAGCAATGCCACCTGCTTGAAGAAGCCGAAGCCAGCGCGCTGCAAGCCTTGCGTCTGCAACCCTCGGAGCCTTGGGC